>Ga0209013_10000095_pt1 | contig 64998 bp, 69 predicted proteins | sample Cruoilmetagenom2_FD_187291 | JGI IMG/M metagenome (GOLD analysis project Ga0209013, IMG submission 187291) | Oil polluted marine microbial communities from Coal Oil Point, Santa Barbara, California, USA - Sample 2 (SPAdes) (version 2) | ecosystem: Environmental > Aquatic > Marine > Oil seeps ... | reverse complement strand
TCCACAAAAAAGTCTGGAATCCGATTTGGGAATTCATTATCATACACACAATCATAATATTGACCTATCCTGGTTCTATAATAAAGTCTATAATTACATCAATTTAGCACCTAGCAATGAACCTGCACCCGAAGGAAGTGGATTTATATATAAATATGGACAGCAAGATGCGAAACTGTATGGAGGAGAAATAGCTGTTAATGTCGCTCCCTTGTCTTACTTAAAATTCCATACCGATTTTGCTATGGTAATTGCCAAACAGAACGATGGAGAAAGATTACCATTTATTCCGCAACACAAGCTTAATACTTCTCTTCGGCTATTTGCTAAAGGAAATAATATTTTCCATACCCCATTCTTGAATTTGTCATGGAAATATGCCTTTGATCAAAAGCATCCGGCTCAATTCGAAAGTACAACCGCAGCTTATAATTTGATTGGAATTCAAATGGGTTCTAACTTTAAACTTGGTAAATATCAGGCAAATTTATTGCTTAGTGCAGATAATATATTCAATGAAAAATATATTGATCATCTTTCAAGTCTGAAACCACTTGGTTATTATAATCCAGGAAGAAATATTAATGTGAAATTAGGTTTTAAATTTTGATATTTGAGGAGGTGGGCTATGATATAAAGCTCACCTCTTTAAAATTATAGATCCGTTCCTGCTCGCCAACAAAAATCCTTAATTGTCCCAAAGCAGTAACACCTGTAATTTCCCCTGTAAAAGAACCATTTTTATCTTCAAATTGATGAAGCTCATTTATCCAGTACAAAGATTGTAAGTAGTTTTCTTCCAGAAGATTTAATTTACCATCCAGGAGTTGAAAATATCTTGCTTCGATAGATTCTAATAGCTTACTTAATTCCAATTCAATCTCATAATCCTTATTTGTTTGTAACTTTAAAGATGTAGGATTCGGAGCATCAGAGTAAAACTTTTCCTGATTAATATTTAATCCGATACCACAAATACTTTGACTTAAAGTAGCTCCCATTACGGAATGCTCAATGAGAATACCAGCTATTTTATCATCCTGTACATAAATATCATTCGGCCATTTTATAAACACATTCGGTAAATAAATTTTTAAATAATCTAAAACACCAAGTGATATAATCATCGAAATTTTAAATTGTTGATCGATGGGCAGGAAATCGGGCATTAGAATAATACTAATGGTAAGGTTTTTGCCCCATTCACTTTCCCATACATTTGTGTGCTGTCCTCGGCCTTTTGTCTGATTTAATGCCAAAACGACAGTTCCTGCTGACGGATTATTACTTTTCATCAGCTCCGTGGCAAAACTATTTGTAGAATGTATCTCGTTTTTACGAACAATTAAGTGGGGCATAAATAGTTTTCGACTCATGAAAATAGCTTTAGGCATTAAGAATGAGGCAAAAATAATAAGATTGAAGCAGATGAAAGCTTAGGATTCAAAAAATATTGCAGAAAATTGGATGAATTCTTAAGCAATTGAGTAAACAGATTTATTAGGAATAAAAAAAAATTATCTTTGTAATTAAGAAATATAAATATGACAAAAAAGAAGGAAAATACATCAGAACAACTTGTTGATGCTATAATAGATGGTTTACAGGAGAAAAAAGCTGTTGATATTGTCAAAATTGATTTACGAAACATTGATAGTGCCGTTTGTAAATATTTTATCATTTGCAATGGTACTTCTAATACTCATGTTACTGCTTTGGCTGATTCGGTAGAAGATTACGTTAGAGAGCAGATTGATGAGAAAATATGGAAAAAGGAAGGTCTTCAAAATGCACAATGGATTCTTTTAGATTATGCAGATGTTGTACTTCATATTTTTCAGAAGGAATATAGAGATTTTTACCGCCTTGAAAGTTTATGGGCTGATGCTACTGTTACAACAATTCAGAATGCATAGCTAATTCAATAACCTTTAACTTATAAGAATGACAGAAAATAACAACCAAAATAAATCTCCTTTCTCTAAAGGAAAAAATGGCAATAACCTACTTAAACCACCTAAATTTAATGCTTACTGGGTTTATGGATTGATTGCAGTAGCATTCATCGCATTAAATCTCCTGAATATAGGACAAAGTCCGAAGGATACCAGTTGGCAAAAAGTCAAAAATAAAATGATTCGAAACCAAGACGTAGAGCGAATCGTTGTGGTTAGAAATTTATTAGAGGTTAATGTGTACTTGAAAAGTGAAAGTCTTGATAAGTACCCCGATCTTTTTGAAAGTAGTTTTGACTCTCCTTCCAAATCAGGACCTCATTACACTTTTCCGATTGGATCTATTGAGCAATTCGCCAATCAACTGGAATCTGCCCAAGAAAATATATCAGAATTAAATAGGATAGAACCGGAATATACAACACAACAAAACTATTTTTCCGACTTTCTGGGATGGATTCTGCCTTTTGCATTAATCATTGGGATATGGTTCTATGTATTCCGAAGAATGAGTAAAGGTTCCGGCGGTGGCGGAGGAGGTGGCAACATCTTCAATGTTGGAAAATCAAAGGCAAAAGTATTTGATAAAGAATCTAATATTAACGTAAACTTTAAAGACGTTGCCGGATTAGCTGAAGCAAAACAGGAAGTGGAAGAAATCGTGCAGTTTTTAAAACATCCACAACGATACACTAAATTAGGAGGTAAAATTCCGAAAGGTGCTTTGCTTGTTGGCCCTCCGGGAACTGGTAAAACATTGTTAGCAAAAGCTGTTGCGGGTGAGGCAAACGTACCATTCTTTAGCATGTCAGGTTCTGATTTTGTTGAAATGTTTGTTGGTGTTGGTGCAAGTCGTGTTCGTGATTTATTCAAACAAGCCAAGGAAAAATCACCATGTATTGTTTTCATTGATGAAATTGATGCCATTGGTAGAGCACGTGGTAAGAACCCAAATATGGGTTCAAATGATGAACGTGAAAATACTTTGAATCAGTTGCTAACAGAAATGGATGGTTTTGATACCAATTCAGGTGTGATTATTCTTGCTGCCACCAACCGAGCAGACATATTAGATAGAGCTTTGATGCGCGCTGGTCGATTCGATCGTCAAATTCATGTAGAATTACCTGATTTAAATGAGCGCAGAGAAATATTCGAAGTGCATTTACGCCCTTTAAAATTAGATCCAAAAATTGAGCAAGCATTTTTAGCCAAACAAACTCCTGGATTTTCCGGAGCTGACATAGCTAATGTCTGTAATGAATCTGCCTTGATTGCAGCCCGTAAGAAAAAGGATATCATTGAAAAACAAGATTTTCTGGATGCTATTGATAGAATTGTTGGTGGTTTAGAAAAGAAAAATAAAATCATATCGATTGTCGAGAAAAAAACAATTGCATATCACGAAGCTGGACATGCTACTATATCATGGGTATTGGAACATGCGCATCCTTTAGTAAAAGTTACAATCGTTCCTCGCGGAAAAGCCTTAGGTGCAGCATGGTATCTTCCAGAAGAAAGAAGTATCACTACCAAGGAACAAATGTTGGATGAAATGTGTTCAACATTAGGAGGTAGAGCAGCAGAAGAATTAACCTTTGAGAAAATATCTACCGGAGCACAAAATGATTTGGAAAAAGTTACCAAACAAGCAATCGCAATGGTTTCGATATTTGGCATGAGCGATAAAGTTGGAAATGTAAGTTATTACGATTCAACAGGACAATCGGATTATTCTTTCTCCAAACCTTATAGCGAAAAGACTGCTGAATTGATTGACAAGGAAGTTAAAATCCTTATAGATGAAAGCTACAAGAGAGCCAAACAAGTACTTCTCGAAAATAAAGAAGGCCACAAAAAATTAGCTGAGCTATTATTGGAACGAGAAGTTATTTTTAGTGAAGACTTAGAGGCAATTTTTGGAAAGAGAAAATTTGATACTCCTAAATTTGAGGAAGAAATTAAGCCATCACCTAAAAAAGAAGAAAAAGAGGAAAAAGAAGGTAATGAAAGTAAGGCTGTATAATTAGCTTGAAATCAAACTATAAAAGAGTCAAATTACGGTTATATTACTGTAATTTGACTCTTTCTTTTTTTAGAATCAGGTATTCTAAAGATCAAAAAATACAACTATCTCTCTAAGCTGAAAGGCTTAAAATATATCCTCCAAAAATAAGTCCTTAAAAAATACTATTTTTGTTGGCGCTTACGGTTGAGCATACAAGTAGAGATACAATTTCAGGAATAACTAATAATTTATTACTAGTGGGGAACTTTGTTAAACGAACATTTTTTGGAGCAATATTCGCAGTCGTGTTAATTGCAGGAATCACTATACACACCATCGGATTTTTTGTGGTCTTTCTTGCCATCACACTATTGGGAACGCTTGAGTTTTATCAATTAGTTCGAAAAGCTAACAGTTCGCCTCAAATAATTTCCGGAATGATCGCATCAATATTGCTATTTGTTGCTTGTTATATAAATGCCAGATTCCATCAGAATATTATTTTCCTGCTATTTGTTCTCTCTGTTGTAGCTATCCCAATTATTGAACTATATCGAAAAAAAGAAAATCCATTTGCTAATATTGCCTTTACTATAATGGGATTGGCATATATCGCACTACCCTTTTCCCTATTTAATTACATGACTTATCCTTTTAATGATAGCCGTTTTCATTCGGAAATTGTATTAGGTATTTTCCTAATGGTTTGGGCTAATGACTCGGGAGCATATCTAATAGGTGTTAACTTTGGAAAACACAGATTATTTGAAAGAATATCACCTAAAAAATCATGGGAAGGAAGTATCGGTGGAGCTGTTGCAAGTCTTATCGTTGCCTATATTTGTTCCATTTTCTGTTTTGATTTAAGCATGTGGGAATGGCTTTTCATGGGAGCTATTGTAGTTATTTTTGGATCATTGGGAGATTTAATTGAATCGCTACTCAAACGAAGCATTCAAATTAAAGATTCGGGGAATATTCTACCCGGTCATGGAGGTATACTCGATCGTTTTGATGCCATTTTACTAGTTTCCCCAGTGGTTTTTGTTTTTCTGCAAGTAATACATCAATATTTTCGTTAATTTTGATTCAAATTTTAATTTAAAAATATGACAATTCACAAGGAAGGATACGGAATTATTAAGACTTTTTTCTTAATTCTGGCAACACTGGATGTAATACTATTTTTTGCATTTGGCACTGGACTTCTTTTAAATATATTACTCGTTCTCAGCCTTGCATTTTTCTTGCTGATCGTTTCTTTTTTCAGAGAACCAAAGCGAGAACCTGTGATTGGAGATAATCTTATTCTTGCTCCTGCAGATGGTAAAGTTGTGGTAATAGAAGAAACCGTAGAATTAGAATATTTAAAGGACAGAAGAATACAGGTTTCTATCTTTATGTCGCCATTGAATGTGCATATTAACTGGTATCCCGTTACTGGTGTTATTAAATATTTCAAACATCACAGTGGATTATTTCTAAAAGCATGGTTGCCAAAATCGTCTACCGACAATGAGCGTACTACTATAGTGATTGAAAAGGACAGTAAAACAACCATCTTAATGCGCCAAATTGCAGGTGCTGTTGCTCGCCGCATTGTTTCCTATGCCAAAGAAGGAGAATCAATAAATCAATGCCAACAGGAAGGATTCATTAAATTTGGTTCAAGAGTAGATTTATACTTACCGCTCGACACTAAAATAGAAGTTGACTTAAACCAAGAGGTTACAGGTTCTCAAACTATTATTGGCAGATTAAGCGAATAGCCTACTTCCTTACTTTAAACTTGCTGACTTAAAATTTTGTAACTTCATGCTTACGAAATTTAAAGCGCAAGTCATGGCACACTATCTTAAAATTATCTTAACAACTTTTTTATGCATTTGTGGGTATACACTAGTCGCCCAACAAACCAATATTCCTAACTATTTAAATGCTGATCTTAAATTTGTTTGGGAAAGTAAAAACCTTCTCGAAATTCCGGAATCGGTATTTTACGATGCCGAAAATCAATGCCTGTACGTATCCAATATTAAAGGAACTCCCTCCAATCAGGATGGCAATGGCTATCTCTCTAAATTAAATTTACAGGGTGAAATCACACAGCAGAAATGGCTTAGCGGCATGGATGCTCCCAAGGGAATAGCCAAGTACGGCAATTACCTTTATGTAAGTGACATTGACGATTTGGTGGTAATTGATATTTCAAAACAAGAAATTATAAAAAAATATCACGCCAAAGAAGCCGAATTTTTAAACGATGTAACGGTAGATCCCCAAAAGGGAATTGTATATGTATCGGATATGATGCAAAATTGTATCTATCGATTAAAGGATGATAAGTTTGAGAAATACCTGGATAGTGAACAGCTAAATCATGTAAATGGCTTATTTTTTGAAAACGATTTCCTTTATGCTGGTGTGATGAATCAGATTCTAAAAATTGATCCGAAAAGCAAACAAATTAACATCCTTGTTGATAACACTGGAAATATAGACGGCCTAATTGGTATCCAAAAAAATGGATGGCTTACTTCTGATTGGACTGGAAATGTACAACTCATTCAATTCGGTAAAATTAAAAAGCTGCTGAGTACTGCCGATCAGAAAATAAACGCTGCTGATCTTGGCTATATTCCCGATCAAAGAATTATTTTAGTTCCTACCTTTCACAATAATAGAATTGTGGCATATAAAATAAAAAATGAATTTAAATATTAAAGATCAACTGTTTATTGTCTGTGGTGCTACTTCAGGTTTTGGACTAGCTACGCTAAAAAATTTGATTGTCGATGAAGCGAAAGTGATAGCAATAGCTCGTGGGAATGAAAAACTAATGGATTTACAGAAGCAATATCCTAAATTGATAGAACCCTTCTGCGCAGACATTACTAAATCGGAAACTATTACAGCGCTGCAAAACAAAATTGGAAACAGAAAATTATCCGGCGTTTTTATCAATGCAGGAGGTCCTCCGGCGATGAAAACCTTAGAGACTAAATTAGCAGATTGGGACAATGCCTATCAACAATTGCTGCGTTGGAAAGTGGAACTTACACAAGCTTTGGTTCCTTTGATGATACAAGAGAATTACGGACGAATGGTTTTCCTGGAAAGCTCATCGGTGAAGCAGCCCATTGATAATTTGGTTTTGAGTACTTCCCTTCGCTTGTCGGTAGTTGGTTTTGTAAAAACATTATCACAAGAAATTGCGGAAAGTGGCGTTTGCATGAATATTCTGGCTCCAGGATATCACGAAACACCTGCAATTAATCGCCTGTTAGAGAAAAAAGCAGAACAGGATAACATCAGTGTAGAACAAGCTAAAAGCAATATTGCCTCCGGTATTCGCATGAAAAAAATGGGCAATCCTGAAGATTTAGGACAACTGGCTGCTTGGTTGCTCTCCCCTGCTTCCGGATACATCAGCGGCCAGACAATCAGTCTGGATGGCGGACAAATTCTGGGAATACATGGATAAGTAAAAATAAAAACCAGTAGGAAGCGATGGAGATGCATTGCTTTCTACTAGTTATTCTATATCTCAAATATAGGTAAGGAAAATAACCTGAAATTTTATCTTATCTCTATATCAGAACCTTTTGAATTAAATACAATAATTCCTGCTGTTTTAATGTAATTCTCCTGATCTACTCCCCAATATCCCAATGATTCAGCAGCTGATTTTAATCGTTGGTACCGATAGGAATCTTTACGCAATTTTTTACGCATTGCAGGACTCATATATTCCAAATTCACTTCTAAAGCACATGTATCCGTTTGATTGATTACAACCAAGGACTTCTGCTCTGCTTTTTTCGGGTTTTCGATATAATTTTGATAAGCTATCAGCTTAGTTATATTGGTTTGATATTGTAACAATTGTAAACTATCTATATCAAATTCATGTTCGTCACCATGAGCAGAAATATGCAAAATATATTTATCCTTTAGCTTAAGAATTTGTCCTTCATCAAAGTCGACATCTTTAATTTCTGGGAATAGTAAGTAGGTTTGTTTCTCAGTTAAATCGATGGAATCGCCAAGTATGGGATGCAGTATCACCACTCTTTTTTGAGCATTCATGCTTATGCTTGACAGCAAGCATGCGAATAGAAAAACTAATTTGTGCATCGTCTAAAATTTATGTGATTTGAAATTTTATGGAATACTAATACCCCGAAAGAGATATGATCAATGACATCAAGCGATACATCCCAATCAAACCTACAATTTTCAGTACATTATATCATACTTATAAATAAAAAAATGTTTAATACAGAGACAATGCCACCAAGTGTATACAACACAACTTTTAAAAATGTAGTGTTCTTATATTTTCCCATTACCTTATCGGAAGATGTTAGATAAACCTGCATGAAAATGGTGAAGGGAAGTTGAATACTAAGAATCATTTGAGATATGATAAGACCTTGAAAGGGATTGGTAATTAAAAAAATGATTCCTAATCCCAATAGTAAAGATATTGCCACTCCAACTCGGGAGTGATTATCTTTAATATCGTAAGGCGCTATACATTCCGGCAAAAATACTTCCACCAGCCATTCCTGATGTGATGGTAGAAGCAATTCCTGCAAATAATAAAGCAACTGCAAAAATAATAGCCGCATGACCGCCCACAAGTGGTTCCAATAGAGATTTTGCCTGCTCTAATTCCGATACAGGAATATGATGTTTAAAAAAGGTTGCCGCAGCCAAAATAATCATTGCACTATTAATTGCCCATCCGATTAACATAGAGAATAGCGTATCTAAAAACTCATAATCCAGCTGCTTCTTAATTATCTTATCGTCTTTTAAATTCCACTGACGACTTTGTATTATTTCGGAGTGCAAAAATAAATTGTGAGGCATCACCACCGCACCCAAAACACTCATGATATAATCATCGATCCTTTTGGGAAACTCGGCGTTACCCATCCTACAATGGCAGCACTCCACTCCACATCCACAAAGTAAAGTTCATATAAAAATGATAATCCGATAATAGAAACAAAAGCAATAATCCATTTTTCAATCAATCGGTACGAATTGGTAAACAACTTGATAAAAACAAAGACGGTTACTAGAATAGCACCTATTTTAACGGGAACATCAAACATCATATTCAACGCAATAGCTCCCCCCAGAATTTCGGCCAACGAAGTGGATACCGAAGCAAACATGGCCGAGGAAAGTAAAAATTTTGAATAATTGGGTTTTATGTATTTTACAGCAGCTTCGGAAAGACAGAGTCCTGTGGCAATTCCCAGATGGGCAACATTGTGCTGTAGGAGTATCAACATAATTGTAGATAACGTAACCATCCACAAAAGTGCGTATCCATAATCGGCACCGGCAGCCAAGTTCGAAGCCCAATTCCCCGGATCGATAAAACCAACGGTAACCAATAAACCGGGACCTATAAATTTGATAATATCTAAAGCTCCATATCGGGGCTTATAGCCTTTGCGATCTATATTTTTAAAGATTCTAAACATTTTTCCTATGATTGAACTATTAGTATCGTGCAAAATTAAGTTTATTTTGCCTTGTTTGATTTAAAAACCCCTTGGAAAAAAATAAATCACCCAAGCTACTTTTGCGTTCACCCAGGCTACTTTTTTGTTCACCCCGCTTACTTTCTCGTTCACCCAAGCTATTTTTTTGTTCACCCCGCTTACTTTTTCGTTCACCCAAGCTACTTTCTCGTTCACCCAGGCTACTTTTTCGTTCACCCAAGCTACTTTCTCGTTCACCCAGGCTACTTCCCGCATTTTACGGGGAATTTTCGCTTACTCGAAAGAATAGGAAAGCGAAATTACATTAGAATATTTAGCAACAGACCTATCCCCAATATCGGTAAGCGCATAATCCAAACGGATGCCTTTGTAATGAATTCCTAAACCCAGATTAGGCTGGAAAGTCCACGATTTAGTCTGATCGAAATCCGTTTCCTCCTGTAAATGATTCACTCCTGCTCTTAAAAATATCAACTGATTATAGGAAGTTTCTAATCCAAAATGAGGATCGATACTGATAGGGTCACCCTGAACCAATACGTTTCGCTTACCATCAAAAGTAATATCCGCATCGAGTTCTGCCATCATTGCAAAATGATCAGATATTTTAAAATTTCTATTTACAGCCAGAATCAATTTAGGAAGTGTTAATTCGGTGGAATTTTCCGGGATCTCGTTTCCGGTTAGCGCAAATACATCTTCCAAATCGGTAGTGTTAAAAACCCAGGCATTGAAAGTACTAGTAGCATCACGTAATACGGCTGCGAATCTCCAATTATTTTTTCGATAGGTAGCTGCCGCATCAATACCAAACCCATAAGCCGAGGCAAAATCACCAGTATGCCGGTAAATTAGTTTCGCATTAGCTCCAACGCTAAGACCTTTAATTCCGGTTTGGCGCGAATAGGAAATTAAAAAAGCATAATCGGCAGCGGTAAAGGTACTTATTCTGTCGTAGCGCAGATTACCATCTTTATCAATCAGTTCCAATGTATTGGGAATATCATCTACACCATAACGAATCAAGCTCAGTCCTATGGCACTCTCGGTATTGATTTTCATGGCAAATCCGAGATAATCGTAAGCCGACAAACCTCCAAAATACTCTGCATGCATGGCCGAAAGATCGAATTTATGATCTAATTCCACCAAATTAGCAGGATTCCAAAAAGCAGCTTCGGCATTTTTTTGAGAAGCAATGCTGGCATTCCCCAATCCAAATGATCGTGCTCCTACGCCAATAGATAAAAATTCGTTACTATAAGTAGGCGCTGTTGTTTGTCCTAATAACGAATGAGTGATACCTATAAACAATAAGAGAGCAAAAAATCTGGGCATACGATTAATTTCTGTGTAGCGTAAAAATAATATGCTTTTTTGAATCTCCGGCATTCTTGCAGCAGATTCGTGTGCTTTTGTTTTATCTGTACGTGTTGAAACTTGCGATATCCTTCTTCTGCTGCATACCTTCCTGTTTTTAAAAGCCCCAACATGGGTGAATTATTGTTGCATTTTTTTCTCCTACTACTCCTATCCAAAGCTACCTGCCAGATCCTTTGCGAAAAATTAAAACGCTCGAAAAGCAAGCTTCCACTCTATTGTGTGGATGAGAAATTAAAGGATTCGGAAAATTCCCTTATTTTTGTCAAGCAAAACAAAATCAGAATTCATGAGTCAGGCAAAAGGAATTATCAAACACGTACCCAACACCATCACCTGTTTAAATTTATTTTCGGGATGTACAGCTAGTTTAATGGCTTTTGAAGGCCATTTGGTAGCAGCTGCTTTTCTTATTTTACTTGCAGCAGTTTTCGATTTCTTCGATGGTTTGGCTGCCCGGGCATTAAAAGCTTATTCCCCCATGGGAAAAGAACTGGATTCGCTTGCCGATATGGTTAGTTTTGGATTTGCTCCGGGTATGATTGCATTTACCTACTTAAAATTAGCTGTTTTGGGAGATGCTTCGGCAGCTTTTAATCCATCAGATTTAAGTTTCTCGCAAATGACAATTATGCTATCTGCTTTTATCATACCTGTTTTTTCGGCATTGCGCTTGGCAAAATTTAATATTGATACTCGTCAAACCGCTTCATTCATAGGCGTACCAACTCCTGCCAATGCTATGTTCTGGGCATCATTACCCTTAGTACTATTTTATGGAAATTATCCACAAATTGAAGGCTGGCTTTCTAATCCTTACGTGATAATAGCAGCTATTTTAATTTGTTCCTACCTGCTTGTAGCCGAAATACCAATGTTCGCACTAAAAGTGAAAAGTCTGGCCTGGAAAGAGAATAAAATCCGCTATCTGTTTTTAATAAGTCTGGTAGTTTTAGCAATACTAATTCAATGGTTGGTAATTCCGATGATTCTTCTTGTATATATTCTATTTTCCTTATTGGATAACTGGTTGATGCAGAAATAATGTAATTGCTTTTATTACGCTTTGCATCGCGCATTGGCTTGATATAAAAATATAATGGGCACCATTGCCTGACTTTTAAGAATAGTCAGACGATGATGCCCAAATTAATTTTCCAGGATGTAATAACCAATTACAATTCACTTACCGATTCCTGAGGCAAGGATTTAAAATACTTCTCGAAATATCGATAGCATATCCATAGAATAAGGATGGAAATACCAAAAAGAGCTATTCTGGCAAACACTCCTATTTCGAATAAAACAGAAATATCGGTAGCATCCGGATATAGGTAGTAAAGCAAAAAGGCAGTAGCATTATTCACAAAGTGGATGAATATGCACAAAGCAAGAGAACGAGTTTTCCAATACAAATATCCAATACCCAAAGCAATGATAAATGCAGCAACAAATTGCCATGGATTAAGGTGTAATATCCCAAAGAACAAGGCCGACCAAATAATTGCTTTTTTCGGATTATAGTTTTTCAATAATCCTTCAAGAATAATACCCCGCATTAATGTCTCTTCCAGAATAGGTGCAGCTACCGCTACCGTTAAAAAGCCCCATATATTTGGCTCTAGCATAGTTTTAAAAAGATCTTCCAAAAACTGTGGCATGGGCACCCAACTAGTCACCTCACTATTGATCCATGAAAAAGCAATCGTCATTACAACTACCATAGGTAATAGAACAATGGGAACAGATTTTAGCTTTAAAAATGCTCCATTCTCCGAATTATTCTTCCAGAAATAACGAACCAAAATAATCAGAAGAATTAGCGGAATGGAGTAATTGACTAATAAAAAGATACCATGTTGAATGTCAATTCCAAAAACAGTTAAAATGCCAATTGGCATAGCATACAATAAGGTTATCAGTACAAATAATCCAAGAATTCCCCATCCTTGTTTAATACTTGGATATGCCATTTGTTTTGGCAGAACAACAGCTTCAGTTTCTTTATTCATTGATACTTAGATTAGTAGATCTTTTAATTACTATTTGTGAACGTAGCAGCTGGTTCATCTGAACATACAGCTCCTTAATATTTGGATAATAATCTTTCGTGAAGGATGTATTATTAATTTTAAAAGTAGTATAATAATTTCTTATAAAGATAATAACAAATAAAATTAAACAGCATAAACCTCATAGCATAACTTTGTGCGCCTACAGATCGTAAACAACCTACATACTGATAAAATTCAGACAGCATCAGCAGTAAATAAAATTCCAGACCAGATCATCATGAATCGCATGCAAAAAAAGACAGGAATCTATTTTCTTATACTGATAATCTCCACACTTCTCCTTTATAATTGTTCTGATGGAAAAAAGTCCTCTGTGCCATCGAATGAGAAAGGAAGAATATCTGAAGAATTAAAGACTAAGGAGAACTTATATCTTCGATTACTACACGGAAATTTCGATTCCTCGCAAATTGTTCTTCAAGACCTCCTATCGGATTTAGATGCGCTTTCCACATCGAAGAAATATTTAGCAGCTCCTATCTATTCCGAACTAGCTGCTGGAGAAGCGGATAAAAAATACTCTTCGTTGTCTGATAGTTTAATGAATTTATCCTTACAACTCTCCAGAACTTATTTAGATTCTTCCTCACTTGGTGAGGTATATTTAAATTATGCAAGTATCCTAAACAGAAAAAGCATGATAGATTCGGCCGAACACATGTATCAGAAAGCAATTTCTTTATCGGTGCAGTTTAAGGACACTTCCAGCCTTATTAGAAGTATGACTTATTTGGGTACTCTTATTTTGAATCAGCATAATAGTGATGAAGGGATAAGATATATGAAACATGCCATGGAAATGTGCACCACAGATGAATTACAAAAAAACAAATCTGATTTGTGTAATAATATTGGAACTGTGTTGGAACGTAGAGGAAATTATGCTCAAGCCCTGAATTATTATCAGCAAAGTATCGATATATTAGAAAGAATCCATTCCCCAAGAAATTTCTTAAATCCCTTGAATAATATGACAAACATATACTTGGAATTGGGAGAAGATTCATTGGCCTTGAACAACTACATGAAAGTTTTAAAAATTGCCAAAGAAATTAAAAATGTCTCCTTAGAAACTACTACACTAATTAATTTGGGAAATTATTACTACACACAAAGTGATTTGAATAAATCTTACGAGTATTCGAAAAAAGCATTGCAACAACTCGAAGGCAGAATTGAAGGCAGCCACCATGCAATTATTTATTTAAATATTGGCAGCATTAAAAAAGACAGGAAAAAGTATGAGGAAGCTATTGCTTACTTGAAAAAATCTCTCGCCATTTCAGAAAGAATAAAGGCAATTGAGCTCGTTAATGAATCAAAAATGGAACTTGCTACCGTTTATTTCATGCAACAACAATATTCCAAATCAGAAGTGCTTGCAAAAGATGTATTTGAATCTGCAATAAAAAATCATAATATAAATTTGAAATATAAATCTGCTCGAATACTAAGCAAAATCCACAAAGCAAATCATAATAATAAACTGGCATTTAAATATTTTAAATTACATGAAAAATTTCATTCTCAATTTCAAGATACATTAAATGCGAAACAGGTTAGAATTTTTGCTTTTCAAAATAAAATTCAAAAGAAAGATGCCAAAACCAAACAATTATTATTACAGCACAAAATAAACCAGCAGAAAATCTCCAGACAGAAAATATTAATCATTCTAGCTTTTTTTATTGTGCTAAGCTTGGCAAGTGTAGTTATGCTTTACGTAATTCGTTTTCGTGAAAAACAAAAAAAAAATAAGCTGCTTCGATTTAATAATGCACAAATTCAGGAAAAGAACAGTATTCTAGAACAAGAAAACCAATTCAAAAACAAATTATTTTCTATTGTTTCTCACGATATAAAAAGTCCTCTTATTTCTCTTCATAATTTTCTTAATCTGTTAGAAATGGAAGAATTAGATGAAGATGAAAAAGAGGAAATACTTCAGGAAACTATCAAGAAAAATGAGACTACATTGAATATGATTGAGGATTTGTTGCTTTGGACAAAACAACAAATGAATGCTCAGGATGAAAATGTGCGTTTTAATTTCTATCCTACAGTGCTAGAAGTTTTTGACTTATTCAAAACCAGTGCAAAAGAGCATAAGATTGAACTTATTGTGGATTGCCCTGATCTGGTATGGGTTTATTCAAATCCCAATCTTATAAAAATGGTGATCAGAAATTTAATTTCTAATGCGCTTAAATTTACTCCCGAACACGGAAAAATAATTGTTGGCATTCATAAAACGGACCACAAATTTACGATTTCCATTCAGGACACAGGAAATGGGATTCCCAAAGAAGATCAGTCTAAAATATTTGACGACCAAGCATTTTTCACTACCGATGGAGAGCAAAAAGAAAAAGGACACGGACTGGGTTTAAAGTTGTGTAAGTATTTTATAGAGAAAAATAAGGGCAACATTTGGTTTGAAAGTGAAGAAAAAAAAGGAACGCAATTTTTCATCCAGTTCCCTAATAATAGCCAATAAATAAAACTTTGTTTTACTTTCTATTCATCACTTCATTTTGTTTCAATATGGATTCCTTATGAATCATTCGAAGCAGCTGAATCATAAAACTTTCTGAGATTCCAAGGGTTTTACCCAGTTCAATACCTCGCTCCCTTACCTTTTCCCATCGCTGCAGTTGAAGGATTTTGATATTATTTTCATGCTTATAGTCTCCTATTTCTTCAACAATTTTCATGCGCTGCGCTAATAGCTCAATCAATTGAGCATCTACAGAATCAATTTGGTCTCTGAATTTTTCCAATCGATCTATCTCTGTATCTGCTACACAATTCAACCGACAGACAAGTCCTCTTAAAACTTGATCCAAATCTGCAGGAGTTAATTGCTGATCTGAATCACTTAAAGCCTCATCCGGACAAATATGACTTTCAATCATTAAGCCATCCATATTTAGATCTATTGCTTTCTGAGCCATTTCGGCAATATACTTACGCTTCCCGGCAATATGACTCGGATCGCAAAGAATTGGCAAATTATGAAAACGAGATTTCAATTCAATTGGAATTTCCCATTTGGGTATATTCCGGAACATGGTTTTTTCGAATGGATAAAACCCGCGATGAATTGCTGCCAATTTGCTTATACCAGCTTTATTTATACGCTCTAATGCACCTATCCAAAGATTAATATCAGGATTAATTGGATTTTTAACCATTACCGGGATATTCATTCCCTGCAAAGCACTTGCTATTTCCTGCACCGAAAAAGGATTTGAAGTAGTTCTGGCACCAATCCACAGAATATCCACATTATACCTTAAACACATCTCCACATGTTTTGGTGAAGCAACTTCCACCGTAGTAAGAAAACCTGTTTCCTGTTTCACTTGATTGAGCCATTGTAAAGCATCCACTCCTCTCCCTTCGAAGGTATTAGGACGCGTTCTTGGTTTCCAAATACCCGCACGAAAAATTTTTACTTGCTCTACCTTCTTTAACTCTCTAGCAGTTGCTAGCATCTGCTCCTCGGATTCGGCACTGCAAGGACCACTGATTACAACCGGACTAGTATCCAGCTTTTTGAACCAAGTATTTAATGGTTTAATATTTCCCAATTCACTCATGTAAAACATTTTAGATATCTAATATCAAAGCTTGATATTTGAACGGCACAAAAATACACTTTTAAATGATAGAATGCTCCCCAAAGAGAATAAGCTTGAAAAAACTCAAAATCAGAAACAAAAAAAGAGGATGCCCATCTAGACATCCTCTGTATTTTTCTCAAAACAGCTTAAAAGCAATTTTTTTAAATTACGATTATTCGTTTTCCACTTGATTGGCGAACTTTTTTAAGCTTAACCGTACCAATTTATAGCTAATATAAATCAGTGCAGGCCATGTTAACAGCCAAATTATAGATGATATATACATAATCTTCAATTTTAATATTAGTACAAATGTTCTTCGGTATTCATTTCCTCCAAATCGATTTTTTTATTATTGATAGCTCGCCATACATATACAATATATGCTATAACAAAAGGAACTATCAACGATACATAGCTCATTGCAGTTAAAGTATAATGAGAGGAAGATGCATTTTGAATAGTTAAGGAAGATTGCAGATCAGCAATGGATGGATAAAAAGCAGTGTGATTGAATCCAGCTATTAAGAATAGCGAAAATACAACCATTATAGTTCCTCCTCCTGCAAACCAAATTCCTTTAGTGTATTTTGCAGATAGATAACTTTTTATCAGGCCAAAAAGTACTCCAATTACCCCGCCTAAAAATAGTAATGCTACGATTGGCATAGCAAGTAAATTGTGTAAATATTTATACGATTCCAAAGAAACAACTCCAGTAGCTGGATCTACAGCAAACCCTTTCATTAACATCAAACGAATCACAAAAAACAAAAACACCACCAAAAATGGAATTCCGGAATACAGTAATTGCTTTCTGGAACGAGAATAAATATTCTCATCCTCTATGTTATTCATAAAATATAAACTAGCTAATAATCGAGCCAGGAAGAATACTGTTAATCCCAAAGCTACATTGTGGATATTTAAAACAGCCTCTAATCCTCCGAAAGCTGTTGCCCAATGCGATTGATTCATATCATTAACCAGGAATTCGGCTCCATTAAAAAAAGTACCAACTGCGATTCCCAATAAAATCGTTCCGAGCAAACCGTTTATGAATAAAAAAGTCTCGAATGTTTTTGCTCCCCAAACATTTGAAGGTTTGCTCCTGAACTCATAGGACACTGCCTGAATAATGAAGCAAAATAAAATAGCCATCCAAACCCAATATGCACCTCCAAATGAAGTTGAGTAAAATAAAGGGAAAGAGGCGAACATCGCTCCTCCAAAAGTAACTAAGGTAGTGAATGTAAATTCCCATTTTCGTCCCAAAGCATTAATGATCATGGTTCTTTCCATATCTGATTTACCTATTCGGTAAATTAGCGTTTGTCCACCCTGGACAAATAATAGAAAAACAAGAATACTTCCTAATAGCGAATCTATGATCCACCAATATTGTTGCAATGCCAAATGTGATAAATTTTCAAACATGATTATTGTCCTCCGTGATTAGGTCCGTTTTTAATTTGTTTAAGCAGTATTTTAATTTCTGCAATCAGTAATCCAGTAAATACAGTTAAAAACAAAAAGAAAGTAATTTTAACCGAGACTACATCGATATTAGAAACTGCGGTAAGTGTTGGCATTAAATCCTGAATCACCCAAGGTTGCCTTCCCATTTCGGCAACAATCCAACCACATTCTGAGGCGACATATGCCAACGGAATACTCCATAATACTGCACGAAGAAACCATTTCTTATTGGTAATAAGATCTTTGTAGATGTAAACCAGACTGATGATAAAAAGAAGAATAAACCACATTCCTAACCCTACCATCATATGAAAACTATAAAAAGACATGGAGATTGGAGGAACAATATCATAAGGATCATCAAAATAACCATAGCCAAAGTATTTGAAATTTGCCTCCAAATCCTTTTGTGCCTGTTCTGCCATCGTTTTATCTCCTGCTTTTTTTGCAGTTTTAAAAGTTCTTAAAGCAGTAATGGCTTTCTTCCCCATTTCAATTTTCTGATTTACTGAAGGATGAACTATTCCATCATTATCCGTAAATCCATTAATAATATCATTTACCCCGGGAACAAAAGCATTTCCATCTAAATAAGCCATGTAAGAAAGCATATTCGGAATTTCAATTTTAAAATTAAAATCTTTCATATTTTTATGCTTTCCGTTCGTGCTTTCTGCCATAACGCCAAAAGCAACTAAGCCTGCGCCTGCAGAACCATCATATAAACCTTCAATTGCAGCAAACTTCATCGGTTGATTTCTAACGATTTCCCTTGCCGAATTATCGCCAGTCAATACAGTGTATACCGAACTTGTCAATCCAAATACTGCAGCCACTACAATACTCTTTTTGGCGAATGATACATTTACTTTCTTAAGTAAATACCATGAACTTACACCAAGAACAAAAACAGCTGCTAGTGTGTATGATGAAGACAAAGTGTGCAAAAATTTATTTACTCCTGTTGGCGAAAATAGAATATCCCAGAAATTCATCATTTCATTTCTAGCCGTTTCAGGATTAAATTTCATTCCCACAGGATTCTGCATCCATCCATTTGCAATCAAAATCCATAAAGCTGATAAATTGGAACCAATAGCCACTAGCCAGGTAGAAACTAAATGGAATCTTTTGCTGACTTTATTCCAACCAAAAAACATGACTGCAATAAAAGTTGATTCCATGAAAAAGGCCATTATACCCTCCACTGCCAGCGGAGCTCCAAAAATATCTCCAACAAACCATGAGTAATTAGACCAGTTTGTACCAAATTCAAACTCCAGTATAATTCCTGTTGCGACTCCTATCGCGAAATTAATTCCGAAAAGAGTCATCCAGAACTTGGTGATTTTTTTCCATTGTGAATCTCCTGTCTTAAAATAAATGGTTTCCATTATGGCAATTATAAATGCCAAACCAAGTGTCAAGGGAACAAATATCCAATGATACATCGCTGTTAGCGCAAACTGTGCTCTGGACCAATCTACTAGAGAAGGATCAAAATGTTCTATCATTTTATTTATTTTTTAGGGTTAGTTAATTGATCAATCACATATTCACTTCGCTCCTGATCTGTTTTGTATTTTGATTTTAAGAAATTCGGAAAGAAAAATAGTTTTAACACAAAAAATAAGATGAATAATTTTATTAAAATTACTAACCAAATCTGACGACTCCATTTATTTTGGTTTTTAAATCCTTCTAAATAGAATTTCCAGATGGAACTTAATATAAATTTAATTTTCAAAAAGGTATTATGCATTTCAACGATTAAAGTATTAACAAGGCTCAAAACACTTGATAATTAGAGATTAAAAGACCTAAAATATTTTTTTCAATTACTATTCTATTTTAAGTTTGAAATAATAAATTCAATATCCTCAAAGAATAATAAATGACCATTGCGATTTTATGTTCTATTCCAGAGGACAAATGTACAAATTATCATAGCTAGATAATTAAATTCACTATAGAAAAATTTGATAGTGCAATTTAAAAAATCTATAAACAATTATTCCCAATTTAATAAAATATCTTTTCTCATTAATTTAACACAACCAGAAATTCCATTCAAGAAGGAGTGTTTTATGCAATCCTGCCCAAACAGAAAGTGATAAGTGATAAAATCCCTATCGCCATTGGTGTTTATGCAGGTAAAGAATGGATTGAAGATGTCGAACTAACTTTTGTTGGTCCAAATGAATAATAGAAAAGTTTTAAATTAAGGAATAGAAAACAACATATAATTTTAATCAATAAAAGTTCAACAAGTGAATAGATTAAATATGCTTATAGTTTCCATAAATCCTTAGTCAAAAAATTAGAAAACAAATGAAAAAAATAAATTGGGGTACAAAAATAAGAATTGCAGCATCCGTTTATGTGATCGATATTTTAGCATTTGTTGGCTTTAGTGCCACACAAAACATTAATCTGGTATCCAAAAATTATTATCCTAAAGAGGTGAAATATCAAGATCAGATTAATAAAATAAACAATGCGAATAATTTAACTGAATCTGTATCGATACAGCAAAATGACGGAAAAATTCACATTCAATTTCCTCAAAATTTGCAGCAGGGTATAGAAGGAAATATCACTTTTTACCGTCCGGCAGATTATAAACAGGATTTGCAATTTAAAATTGCACTGAATGAAGCTAGTGTTCAAATTTTAGATTCTAAAAACCTTCAGAAAGGCAGATATACGGTAAAAATTGATTGGGTACAAAAGAATGTGCCTTATTATAAAGAGGAAACAATATATTTATCAAAATAAGAAACACTATTTTAAATTATTGGTATTAAAAATTTGAAAGTATGGTTTATATTTCAGCATTAACACTTGGTTTATTAGGCAGCTTCCATTGTGTAGGAATGTGCGATCCCATTGCTTTGGCAATTCCTTTAAAAACTAATTCCTGGTTAGCCAAAATCGCTGGAGGTGCATTGTATAATGTGGGACGTGCAATTACTTATGCTATCATGGGTGCATTTTTCGGCCTGCTTGGCAAAGGTTTAGTGATGAGTGGATTTCAGCAATGGGTTTCCGTTATAATGGGATTAATCATGATCTTAAGTATAATCACTCCCTCAATTTATAAGAATAGATTTAACTCGAACAAAGGTGTATTCTCTTTCGTTGGAAAAGTAAAACTATCGCTTGGTAAATTATTTACACAGCGCAGCTACACATCCTTACTACTTATAGGTTTATTAAACGGATTATTGCCCTGCGGTTTGGTTTATTTTGCAATAGCAGGTGCGATTGCTACTGGTTCCTCTATTAGCGGTAGCTTATTCATGTTTATTTTTGGATTGGGAACAATTCCCATGTTACTTGCAATCTCTTTGGTGGGAAATATTATAACACTTGAACTACGGAAAAAGATTACCCGACAACTTCCTTATGCTATCGTCTTCATCGGAATTCTATTTATACTTAGAGGCTTAAGTCTTGGGATTCCATACCTAAGTCCACCAGCAAAAAAATTAATAGTTCCTACCGTTCAAACAGATAAGGCTACTCAAAAACCATCTTGTTGCCATTAATTTCACGAACAGAATAACAAATCCCAGCGTTTTGATTCATACATTTGGAATGTAATTAGCTTTAAAATAGTAGACATGCAAAAGGAGCAATTAAAAAAATGGGTTAATGATTTTACTGATGAGCTCTATCAATGGGCTTTTTATAAAACCAGTTCTGCCATTACTGCTGAAGATTTGATACAGGAAACATTTCTGGCTGCAGCAGAAAAGTTACAATCATTTAAAGGTAACAGTGCTCCCAAAACCTGGCTTTTCTCTATTTTAAATCACAAAATAATTGATTATTACCGAAAGAAAAATAGCCAGCCAATTCTTATCAATGACAATCTATTTTCGAATTTTTTTGAGGAAGATGGAGATTGGAAGAAAGGTAAGCGACCTCAAAACTGGTTTGAGGAAGAACAGCAACTTTTAGATGACGAAGATTTTCAGAAGGTATTGCAGGAATGTATGAGCGCTTTACCGGAGATCTGGAATCATTGTCTTCAATTAAAATATTTGTCTGAAAAAAAAGGAGCTGAAATCTGTCAGGAATTAGATTTAAGCACGACTAATTTTTGGCAAATAGTTCACCGGGCAAAATTACAAGTCCGAAATTGTGTCGAAGGGAACTGGTACCAAAATAACTAAAGAATAAAACAAATCTATGAAAAAACTTATGCATCTTTTATTTCTTTCCTGCTATAAAGCAACGGAATTAATGGAAAAAAGATTTCATCTGAATCTTTCGCGTAAAGAAAAAATACAACTCCGCTTGCATAAGATGATGTGCACTGCCTGTGCCAATTACGAAAAAGAAAGTATCCTAATTGAAAAAGGAATCTCAAAAATGGGGAATTCACCAATGTCTACCTCGGAAGTGGAAGCCTTAAAGAAAAAGATTTCCGATAAATTAGATCAATATCATGCTTCCTAGACTAACTAAATATATCCAATTGGCTTCGGATAAGGATAGTCTGACCCGGGCATTTAAGGTAGCACTGATAGTTGGTATTATCCTAAACATGATTAATAATCCACAATTGTTTCGTTTCGAACATTATAACGAAATTAGGATAGATCGGGTGTTACTAACATTTCTTGTTCCCTTTTGTGTTTCTCTCTACTCATCGATAATGGCAAATTGCAAAAAATAAGTGCTTTGTATTATTCAAAAAAACTTAAGCTGATGCAGAAAGTGATAACGCTTATAATTCCTATACTTTTATTCCTGGCAGCCTGTGGGCAAAAAGAAGGAATAAATCAGCTTGATGTATTTGAATTCCAAAAACAAATCCAGGAAGAGCAAGCTATATTGCTTGATGTTCGCACCTTAAATGAGTTTAAAAATGGGCATATCAAAAATGCGGGACAACTTAATTACTATGCAATGGATTTTAAACAAAAGTTACTTTTGCTTCCTAAAGACCAACCAATTTATCTCTACTGCAACACAGGATACCGAAGTAATAGAGCAGCAAGGATTCTAAAAGATAATGCATATCCTCAGGTTTATAATCTGGAACATGGTATCATGGACTGAAATCTGAGAATCCTTGCCGTTGAAAAGTCTCCTGATGCAAAACCAGATCTAGATCATCAAATGAAAATAGGAGCTTATAATCGTTTACTTCAATCTGATTCGCTTGTTTTTATAGACTTTTATGCTCCTTGGTGTGGTCCCTGCCGAAAAATGATGCCAATGATGGATAGTTTAAAGGTTAGCTATCACAAGAAATTAAAAATTGTAAAGATTAATTCTGATGCCAGTAAAAAACTGATGAAGGAATGAAGGATGAATAGTGTACCTTATCTGGTTTTATACCGTAGTGGGGAAATTCTTTTTTCCCGAAAAGGCATGATTACCAAAAGCGAGATAACCAGTATATTTGAAAGGAATCTCACCAAATATTCCAAATAAATTTCTCTTCATTTCATTTTTTTTAATCGTTTTTGTCAGGATTCCGAAATGATACGACTGTATAGGTGAATTAAAATTCATTCAAGCATTATATCATGAATCCAAAAAAGAAAAAAATCCTGAAAATTGCAGCAATTCTAATCGTTATTGGTTTGCTCGCAGGTGGCGGAACAATACTTTATCTGTTCAACATGCCACATAGAAATGTACAAAATACTTCTACTGACTTTAAACTGAGTAATTCTCAATTAGTAAGCGAATATCTGCAAAATGAAGCAGCTGCCAATGAGAAATATCTTGCCGAAGACGGCGATTCCAAAGTTTTGGAAATAATCGGAACTGTAAAAAAAATAAATGATGACTTTAAAGGTCAGAAAGTAATTCTTCTTCAAAACAAAGCAGATGAAGCCGGTGTACGCTGCTCCTTCACAAAAGAAAGCAGTAATCACCTTTCCTCAATTCAGATTGGCGATATGCTAACAATTAAAGGGGTTATTCGTTCCGGAGTTTCTTACGATCCCGATTTAGAATTATACGAAAATGCAATTCTTGAAAAATGTGATCTTATCAAATAATAATTTATAACGCAAAAAAAACATGACAACATGAAAAAAAATAGCATAATATTTAGCACTCTGGCACTAATGTTCATCTTTTCTACAGCAGCCCTAGAGGCAGAGAAACTAGTCAGTACGAAAACTCACTTCAAGTTTTATTCTCATACTGCAGTGGAGGATATAGAAGCAAACAACTATGCAGCTTTGGGTACCATCGATCCAGAAAGTGGAGCAGTAATTTTTTCGGTTCCGATGCAGGGTTTCGAATTTGAAAAAGCATTGATGCAAAAGCATTTCAATAGTGGCAACTTTTTAAACACTAAAAAATTTCCAAAAGCAAAACTAAAAGGGCAAATCACCAATCTTGATGAGATTGATTTTAAAACAGACGGAACTTATCCGGCCATGGTTGAAGGCGATTTAAATATTAAGGGAGTGAGCCAACAAATTAAAGAAAAAGGAACGATCTCCGTTAAAGGAAATCAAGTGACAGTAGATAGTAAATTCAATATTACACTGGCCGACTACAAAATCACCTTTGTGAAAGGTAAACCATCAACTAATGTGGCTAAAACAGTTGAGGTTACTGTAAAAGCCGAATTTTAAATTTAATTGATACAACAATGAAAAATATAGCAATTCTTGCATCAGGTATCATTTTATTGATATTTGTGGCAGCAAACTATGCAGAAAAAGAACCAGATACTGCAAATCATCCAGGAATCACATTCTTTACCGGTTCATGAGACGAAACTTTAGCATTGGCAAAGCAGGAAAACAAACCAATATTCCTTGACATATCAACCAGTTGGTGTGGCTATTGTCGAAAGATGAAAGCTAATGTATTTACCGATTCAGATGTGGCAGATTTTTACAATGCTTCTTTCATCAATGTTTCGCTTGATGCAGAACAAGGCATAGGTCTTGGTTTAGCTAAAAAATATAAGGTTAGTGCTTATCCAAGCTTTCTCTTCTTTAATTCAGATGGCAGTTTCTCTGCTCAAACAGCAGGTTATCAAAATTCTGATAAATTTTTAAAATTGGGAAAACGAAATAGAAGATAATTTTTGGATAGAGAATTTACCCGACGTAAGTGTGTTTTAATACTTGCATCGGGCATTTTACTTTTTTTTGCAAATCAATCAATCAATCAATCAATCAATGCTTAATAGTTCGCTACTTCCTAAATCCTTTTCAAATCAAGAAATTCTTATCTAATCCTAAATCTTAATACCTAATAAAAATGAGTAGAATAAAAGTGATTAACTATGCCAAAGCCGAAGGACGTCTTAAAGCTATTTACGACGATTTAATAAATAAACGCGGAAAACTTGCTGAAGTGCACGTGATGCAGAGTCTGCGACCCGAATACACCCCCTACTCTATTGGCGATAACATTTAAACAAATCTGTTATCGCCATATTTTTTCCATGTATTATTTCAATTGTTTCCATGCAATATAACTTGTAAATTAATTTCCGAAGATTGATTACTAAACTATTGCATTTTGTATTGAAAGCCATCATACTTAATTTTACTAATAAAAATCCATTTTAGCTTATTCTAAAGATGGTATCATAAAGTAAAACATCTAGTGCCGGAAAAACTCAATTTGTCATCAAGGATCATTCTTCATTTATATTAATAATCTTAAAACCATGTAAAGAAGCATTAGTGAGACTTTATAACCACTAAAAATTATTAATGCGTGACTTTCGTATGGCAACTTAAAATTGAACTATAAACTCATGAAACGAACACGTAAATTTAATCGATATATTTCACCCAATTGAAGGTTTAAATTTACTTGCGGCTTCCATGTAACCCTAACAAAAAAATTATAACTTATGAAAGATCTATTGAATCGCTTTTTGAAATTGATGGACTCCAAAGAGGAGAAGAAATTTTACTACGTTAGAATAGAACGAAATGACAAATGCTATTGCGATAGTGGTAAGAAATACAAATCCTGTCATTTCCCCGATCATCAAAAGAAAAGTAAATTAGCTGTAAAGAAAATTAATGAGCTTACTGGTGAAGAAAGTATAAAGGTTTTAAGCGTTAAAAAATTACGAAAAGAACACTTTCGGATTAAATCAAATTTAATAGGATAAGTTTCCTGCTCCATGGTATATTCGTATCAAGCACTTCTTCTTGAATAATACTAGCAGCGTATAGTAAACATCACCTCTGGCTTGCTGAAGGTGTTATTTCCTTATCGTACTTTATTGCTCCCCCATAAAATGCAGAAAGTAGCTTGGGAGAACGAAAAAGTAACGTGGGTTTGACCCTTCTGGGTATATTCATGAAACTGTGTCTGATCATTTTTGTTGGTATTTTCAGTTAAAAGCCACTAAATAACACATTTGGATCAGAACATTTGCGCTCCTATCCAATACTTTCAACACTTCAATGACCAGCTTTTAAAAAGCATTATCTTTTTTCAGAATCGTAGCAACCTAAACTACTAAAACGAAGGAATCACAAATAAATATTTTATTCAATAAGCGTATCTGTATTATTCTTGTTTAGATCTAATAAGAATAGTGAATCCAAATGCAATTTCCACAAATTTATTAATTCCAAATAGCTAACTGCCGAAAAAAAAGACAATTAGCAAGAAGCACAAAGCAATAATTTTTCTATATTTATAAGGATAGGAAAGAAAAATGAGCCTATTTTTATTTGAATTGCCCATTTCTACCCATCACCTTAAATAAACTATGAGGATATTCTATGAAGTTAAAACTTGTTATTTGCCTTGGCTTATTGTTTCAAAGCCTAATCCTATTCTCCCAAAAAGACAAAGATCTGTATTACGATTTTGAAGTTGGTATAATCGAACATCTTAACGATACCGTTCCCAACGACATTCAATTAATCAATGAAAAAGGAGAACAGGTTTCCCTCAAAGATCAAATCGATAAACCTACTGCTCTTATTTTTGTGTATTTCAGATGTCCAGGAATCTGTAGTCCGTTGATGGATGGATTAGCCGATGTTATTCAAAAAAGTGATTTGAAACTTGGCGAAGATTATCAGTTAATTACCATAAGTTTTGATCCATCGGAAACAACCGATCTGGCACTAAAAAAGAAAAACAACTACCAATCTTTAATTTCCGAGCAGAATACTCAGGATGGATGGAAATTCTTCACCGGAGATAGTTTAAATATTGCAAAAGCAACCAAGGCGATGGGCTTTCGGTATAAAAAAACCGGTAATGATTTCACCCACGCAGCAACGGTTATCGTAATTAGTCCCGAAGGTAAAATTACCCGATATTTAAATGGAACTTACTTTTTGCCTTTTGAATTTAAATTAGCAATGTTAGAAGCTTCGAAGGGACAAGTTGGTCCAACCATCAATAAAATTTTACAATACTGTTATTCCTATGATCCTGTTGGGCAGGCTTATGTTTTGAATGTCACAAAAATTACAGGAGCCATTATTCTGTTCATGGCACTTATTGTATTTCTATTGCTAATTATTAGAAAACCAAATAAAAAAACACACTCCTAATACTTACATTATATGTCTGATACTGTACAACAACACAATCAGAAAAGCTATCTTGAATATCAAGGAAGATTTAAAGGACTGTTTGCCTGGATTTTTTCAACAGACCATAAGCGTATTGGTCTGCTGTATTTATACAGTATGCTTGTGCTGTTTAGTGTGGCCGCCATAATTGGCCTTTTAATGAAAATTGAGTTGATCGCACCGGGTAAAACCATCATGGATGCACAAACCTATAACAGCTTTTTTACATTGCATGGTATCACCATGATTTTTTTGATTGTGGTTCCTGGTTTGCCTGCGGTATTTGGAAATTTCTTCCTTCCTATCATGATTGGTGCCAAAGATGTGGCATTTCCCAAATTAAATCTCCTCTCCTGGTGGATATATATCTTGGGTGCTTTAATTGCCCTATCAGCGCAGTTTCTTGGCGACGGACCTCCAGATACAGGATGGACATTTTATGCTCCTTACAGTTTTAGAACCGGGACAAATATGTTGCCAGCTGTAACCGGAGCATTTATCTTGGGATTCTCATCTATTGCAACCGGTCTAAATTTTATCGTAACCATTCATAGAATGCGTGCACCAGGAATGTCGTGGATGAAAATGCCACTGTTCCCTTGGGCCTTGTATGGTACTGCATGGATTCAGGTATTAGCTACTCCAATTGTTGGTGTAACCTTGCTAATGATAGTATTGGAGAGAACCATGCAAATTGGATTTTTCGATCCGGCCTTAGGTGGCGATCCTATATTATATCAACATCTTTTTTGGATTTATTCGCATCCCGCGGTTTATATAATGATTTTACCGGCAATGGGAGTCATTTCTGAGATAATACCAACTTTCGCTCGCAAAACCATCTTTGGATACAAGGCAATTGTTGTCTCTACCCTTGCTATTGCTTTTGTTGGATATTTTGTATGGGGACACCATATGTTTACCTCCGGAATGAGTGGAACCGCACTCTATACATTTTCTATTCTCACCTTCTTTGTAGCAATTCCTAGTGCAATAAAAATATTTAATTGGGTTGCAACATTGCATAAAGCGTCCATCGATATTCAAACTCCATTCTTGTGGGCACTATGCTTCCTTTTTGTATTCATGATAGGTGGCTTATCCGGAATGGTGCTGGGTGCTCTTTCTGCAAATGTTCATTTACATGATACCGCTTTTGTTGTGGCACACTTCCATTTTATCGTATTTGGAGGAACGGGATTTGCTTTTTTTGGTGCTTTGCATTACTGGTTTCCAAAAATGTTTGGCAGGATGTATGATAAAGGCTGGGCAAATATCGGCTTAGCTGTTTTCTTCACTGGTTTCAATACACTTTACTTACCAATGTTCTATTTAGGCATGATTGGTATGCCTCGTAGATATTACGATTATGTAGAAGAATTCCATGGTCCGAATATCGTATCCTCTTTTGGGGCAATGCTCATGATCGCAGGATTAATTATCATCATCACAAACTTGGTAAGATCAGCACGTAAAGGTGAAAAAGCAGTGGCAGATCCATGGTTAGGCAAAACATTGGAGTGGACAATTTCAAGCCCACCTAGCCTGGAAAATTTTGAAGAAATACCCCTTGTAACCAAAGCCCCTTATAACTATGAATAATCACGTACACATTGACGAACATCGGGATGATGAAGGAGCCAAAACCGGCATGTGGATTTTTATATTTACAGAAATACTTTTATTTGGAGGGTTGTTTATTGTTTACTCTGTTTATCGCTATCTCAATCCCTTAGCTTTTCATCTCGCTGCACACGAATTAAGCACATTTATAGGAACCCTAAATACGGTGATATTATTGGTTAGCAGTATGACAATTGCCATGTCGATTACTGCAATACAGTATAAAAATAAAAAGCTCACGCTTATTCTAATGGGAATTACGCTATTGTTAGCCTTTATATTCCTTGTAAATAAGTACTTTGAATGGAGTGGTAAAATTTCTCATGGTATATATCCTGGAAGTGAAATCCTACAAGAAGCCAGCCGTGGTGAAATTCTGTTTTTTGGTTTGTACTATGCTATGACCGGTTTACATGCACTTCATATTATTATTGGAATGGCATTTATCGGCTATGTAATGCGCATGGTTGCAAAAAATGAAGTACGACATGATAATTTTATCTTGCTCGAAAATAGTGGACTATATTGGCATCTTGTCGATTTAATCTGGATTTTCCTCTTCCCTTTATTTTATCTGATAACCTAAACTAATCTCATGGAAAAAGAACAACGTCCCCACATAGTTAGATACCAAACCTATGTTTATGTCTTGATTGCTTTGCTATTAATGACTTTTACTTCGGTTGCTGTTACCCATATCAACCTTGGTCCTTATACTGTAAGCACAGCGCTAATACTTGCTGCCATAAAATCAACTTTAGTTCTATTGATTTTCATGCACCTCAAATTTGACAAGAAGTTTTACGGCTATATGGTAGCGAGCGTTTTTCTTCTGTTTTTTTGTGTTATAACTATTACATTCTTAGATTATTTATACCGCTAGCCTATGTTTTCGAAAGAAATACCTGATGCTTCAAACTTTGTAAAAGGGGTAGATACCTCTTTCATGGTTATCTTAGGAATTATCTTCTTCTTCCTAATAGCAATCACTGCCACCATGATTTACTTTGTATTTAGATATCGTAAATCAAAAAATCCTATAGCAACACAAATACATGGTAGTGTTAGTCTGGAAATTTTATGGACTATTATCCCAACTATCCTCGTGATGGTAATGTTTTATTACGGTTGGATTGGCTATAAACCAATGAAAGAAGCTCCTGATGATGCGTTTACGATAAAAAGTGTTGGAAGAATGTGGAATTGGCAATTTGAATATGAAAATGGCAAACAAACAGATACGCTTTATGTGCCTTTAGATCGCGCTGTTAAACTTGATTTAAAAGCTCTGGATGTAATTCATAGTTTATATATTCCAGCATTTCGTTTAAAACAAGATTTAGTTCCCGGAAAGGAACAAATGATGTGGTTTATTCCAGGAAGAGTAGGTGAATATGATTTATTTTGCACCGAATATTGTGGCTTGCAACATTCCTCAATGCACACCTCAGTTATTGTAATGCCTCAGGAAAAGTTCGACAAATGGTATATAGATACTACTCGCGTGGCAATGTTAATCACAGATAAACCCGGAGCACTTGGCCATGTAATTGTGAAAAAAAATGGATGTCTTGCTTGCCACTCCCTGGATGGATCCAAATTAGTTGGACCATCATGGAAAGGACTTTTTGGAAAAACAGAGCATGTTACGACAAAAGGAAATAAGAGAGAATTAATTGTTGATAGTGCATATATTCATCAATCTATTTATTATCCAAATAATGACATTGTGAAAGGTTTTAAAAAAGGCTTAATGCTCTCTTATAAAGATGATTTAACAGATGATGACATTGGTGAAATTATAAAGTTTATGAAGACACTTTCTAAGTAGTTTTTCTCTATTTATATCTACAAGTGAACGCCTGTTTTATTGACAAAACTTGAAGCAAGCATGTAAATTTAATCGCTAAAATTACATCCGATGGTATGATTAATTTTACTTGCAGCCTCTATGTAGCCTTAACATGAAAAATATATACACATGAATGTAAACACTAAAATATCTGTTCTATCAGAACTTGGGAAAGTGAAAATTGCTATTCCAATATCCTTTTCTTGTTTTACTGGTTATATTCTTCACACTCCAGAATTTAGCTGGAATCTCGCTTATGTTGTTTTAGGCATATTTTTCATTGTTGCGGGCGCTTCTGCCATAAATCATATACAAGAATATAAAAAGGATGCGTTGATGAATCGCACAAAATTCAGACCTATTCCAACTGGCAAAATTAATATCTCTGAAGCCATCCGTTGGAGTGTATCCTTTCTATTAATAGGTTGTGGATTGCTTGCCTGGGGCGGAAATGCACTTAGTTTATGGATTGCAATATTTTCTATTTTTTGGTATAATTTGGTATATACACCTTTGAAACAAGTTTCTGCATTTGCGGTTGTACCTGGTGCTTTAAGCGGAGCCTTCCCTCCATTAATTGGTTGGGTGGCGGCAGGAGGACATCACTTTGCTCCTCCAATACTTGCTTTGGCATTTTTCTTTTTTATAGGACAAATACCACATTTCTGGTTGCTGCTTTTACTCTATGGAGAAGATTATAAAAAAGCCGGATTCAAAGTTCTGATAGATGTATTTAGTAGAAAGCAAATACATAACATCACTCTAATTTGGATGCTTGCAACAGTAATGATAGCCTTATTGCTTCCTGCATTTCAAGTAATTTCCTCTAAATACCTGATTTGGATTTTACTTGCAATCTCCTTATGGATCATTCCTAACAGTTTAATTCTTTTGAAACAAATTGAAAGAATATCCGTTCGAAAGCTATTCTTAAGGTTAAATATTTATTTCCTTGTGGTGATGATAATGATCAGTATAGATAGACTTTATCTATAATAATTGGATGCTTGCAAGAAGAAAGCCTATTTTTATAATTCAACTAAAAATTACAAATATGAGAAATTTAGTAATATTAATTTTCGCCTTTGTCTGCTTTACTGCATGTCAATCAAATACGAAAAAGGCAGATAATAAAACAAAACCGGAAACAACACAAGTATTGCAATACGATAAAATAGAATTAAACGTAACAGGAATGACATGCACTGGGTGTGAAAATACAGTAGAAAATGGCCTCAAAAATATTGATGGCGTAGTGGATGTCAAAGCTTCGCACAAAGACAATAAAGTAATCCTTAAGGTAGAAAAAGACAAAGTTAATCGTGAAGAAGTAGCGCAAAAAATTGAAGCTGTTGGCTATAAGGTTGAAGAATAAAACTCAACGAACTTTTAAAAGCATCCCTTTCCGAGATGCTTTTTTTATTAAAAATCTTTTTTATTTGCGTATCTAATTAGGAAAAAAACGGGAACAATAATCCAAAGAATTAAAGCCAATGCGGAAATAAAAATGCCTTTAAAAGCTCCAAAAAATTTATAAAATACTGCCCCGGTATAACCCATAAGAGCTGAAGTATCTAAAAATAGCATGATTAAAACTCTCCCCAAATCAATAGGATTGAACAAAGTAAGAACAATAGCCAGATTCTCGGTTGGGTAGGATTCAAACCAAATAAGTATTAAAAGAAAAATTCCATCGAAAATAACAGACATAAATAACCAGATGAAAAGTGCAAAACCAAATCCTTTTATCCTATTTTCAAATCGAAGTGCTACCCAATAACTTAATAAGGAAAATATAAATCCCAAGAGTAATCCTACCACCATTAATACTAGAAAATTATTCAAATAACTACTCCCTATTACACCAAAAATCACAAATGGCAATCCTACTCCCAGTACAAAACTAATGGCTAAGGAGATTGATAATCCCAAATACTGACCTAGAAAAAAAGATTTTCGCTTAATGGGTTGAGCTAACAATAATTCTGCAAATTCTCTGGAATTATAGAGATAAATGGCTCCAAAAACAGTCGAAACAAGTGGAATCAGCATTAAAATCACATTCATCATGCTAATTATAGCTTTGGTAAGATCACCACTCATATATAAAATAGCACTGGTTGTTAGCAAAAAGAACAGAAGATAAACCAAACTCCAGGTGCTTCTTATTAAATCAAAAAAACTGTATTTGAATATTTTAAACATTTCTTTCTTCCATTAGATTCGTAATTGCCTTCTCCAAATTACCTGAGCCATTTAATTGGTTCAATTCACTTACAGATCCTTTAAAATAAACCTCGCCTTCGAGTAGGAATATAATCTCATCAGAGATCTCCTCCACTAAGCTCATAATATGGGTCGTGAATAGTATTAGTTTTCCTTTATCTTTTTCACGCGCCAAAAGTTCCTTTAACCTGGTTATTGCTACCGGGTCAAGACCTACAGTTGGCTCATCCAAAATAATAACTGGAGAGTCGAACATGAATGCAATGAGCATATTTACTTTTTGCCTTGTTCCGCCAGATAGGCTTCGTAAAGACTTAGCCATCTCTTTTTCTAATCCGAAAAATTGAATTAGATAATCGTCATCAGCATTTTGCTGCCTGATATCTTTGATCAGATTGACAAGTTCCCGTATTTTTAGATTCTCCGGGAATCTCGCAATTTGAGGGAGATAAGCAATCTTTTTGCGATACTCCCATCCTCCAAGTATAGTTTCTCCTTCAAAGCGAATATCTCCAACCTGAGGAATAACCAAGCCTAAAATAGATTTTATAAGCGTTGTTTTCCCGGAACCATTTGGCCCTAAAATGGATATTATCTGACCTCTTTCGAGAGTCAGCGAAATATCTTTTAATATTAAATTTTTTCCATATGATTTTTGGAGTTTGAGAATTTCAATCATATATAAAGGGCTTTTTAAAAGGTTTGTGATCCATTAAATAATCAGGAGTAAGAACAGGACTTACTTTCTCAGCAAAATTGATAATATCAATAAGTAAACTTCTCATTAATATACTAGAAGAAGGTATTTTACCAATGATTCGAGAAAAGAGTTTCACCGGTCGGTAAGGAACATCTCCTATACCATTTTTATCCAGATCATATCCTGTATATAAGCTCCAATAATTCCCATCATATTTATTCGTAGTTGACCTTCCAAATACTGATAATTCGAAACTATTATTCAAAAAATTATTTCGGTTGAATTCATTATCATTACTGCTCCCATACATTTTCAGTGCCCAACCATTTTGAATAAAATCGTTCTCAAAAACTTTTACCCGATTGGAGCCCTCCATATAAATTCCTGTAGTATTGGTGTTAAAATAATTTCTTATAATTTGACTATCCGTTATGTCTTTCAAAAGTAAACCGTAAGATGAGCTTCCCCAGTTATACTCAAAGTGATTGTTTCTCATGATGATATATTTAGAAAACATCACTGCTACCCCTGCTCCATTAGATCGGAATGTATTCCCAATATATTGATCGTGATCAGAAAACATGAAATGTAATCCGTATCTAATATTATCAACTACTAAATTTTCACGAACAATACTTCCATCGACAAATTCCAGATAAATACCATCTCTGTGATTTCTTGTTTCATTCTTTTCAATCAACATATCTCTGCAATACCATAAATGAATGGCATTGCCCGTGGACATTTCATCCTCGTCATCAGTTGGACTTCTTTTGATATAGTTATTGCGAATGATACAAGTCTTGGAATTTTTCAGCATAATCCCGAAGAAGCTATTTAGGATACGATTATTCTCGAACTTGCATCCCACTTGCTTATTTACTTTAATTGCAGCAAAATCATTCACATAGCTCACATCTACATTCTGCAATTGCAAACCAATAATATTAACACTATCCGATTCTATGGTAAAAATTTCCTCTCTCTTAATATTTTCTATTATAGGATAGTCGGTTCCAATTATTGTTAAAGGATGCTCTATTAAAAGCAAAGGTTCTTTATAAATACCAGCTTCTACCCAAATAGTATCTCTGGATTGACTTTTTTGAATTGCCAAATGAAGAGAAGATAATGAAGAATTAGATCTTACCTTTAATATTTCAGCGTTTAACAGAACTGAATACAGGATTACAACCAGAATGAGTAAGTATCTTCTCAAATCAATTTATTTTAAAGATTTAAAACCACTATATAATGCCTTCCAACTCATTATTTCTCCTCCTAATTTCTTTTGTGTAGCGACTGCAGTATCTTTAGACTTAAAAGCGGTTAGATACATTCCCATTGGACTAGGCAGGCCTTTTGAGTGTAGGAAATAGCAATTTTTTGCTTCCATTAGTACCCCTGGTTCATCATATGGAGTTACCATTATCAAGGCCGTTTCCTTCTCATCAAAATCATCTTGCTGGAGAAAATTAATTAAGCATTCAACGGAATCGAACTTATAAACCTTTGATGTTTTAGATACTAATTCCGAGCCATATTGCTTATCCATTATCATCATCCTGCAATAATGGCATTCATCATGTCCATAATGAATTGCTTGTTGTTTCGGCTGACAGGAGATTAATATTGGAATAAATAACAATAATAATTTTTTCATTTTTTTCGATTTTTCAAGTTAATACCATAAGATAAAACGTTAAATACCATTGATAAAACCAGAAATATAGAGCCGTAGTGAGGTAGAGATATTGCTTTAAAATTCAATAGCATTTTTGAGCCTAACACTGGGGGTTGATATACCATTCCTGGGATTTTTATAGGTGCAGTAGGTGATAAATTATGTCCGTAATTGAACTCCCATAAATAAAAATCATAAATCCCTAATGCTCCCAACACCATTAACAAAACGCCCCAAAACACAAACAATTTTCTTTGTTTTGTAAATGCTATTCCAATTCCTAATAATACCATACCTATTATTACAAATGGAAAATAAGTTAATTCAGGAATAGAATCAGGCTTTATAAATTCCATTCCAATATAGTGATTTAAGATGTTGATATTCTGCAAAGTACTTGGTGTATCACCAGTTATTTTATTAATCCAAATGTACATATTTACACCTTCAGGATATTGAGGAGCTTCCAAGCGTATCTTCCACATAGGAAAGAAAAATAATCCCAATAGCATAACTGCTGCCAGAATCATTAAAATTCTAGATTTATTCTTCATTTATTTAATATTTCTATCACAATAAATTGATTCAATTATTTCAAATTAATTTATTATAGCCGAAAGAATAAGACTATTCTTTCGGCTATACTTAATTACTGGAAAAATCTTATTCCTCAAAATCACCAACACTCCACTTAAGTGGAACTTTAGAGTCCTTTGGGGAAACTCTTACATATCCCTGCATTTCCTGATGCAGTGCAGAACAGAAATCTGTACAATAAAATGGGAATACGCCGGGCCGTTGAGGTTTCCAAACTAGGGTCTCCGTCTCCCCTGGCATAACGAGAATCTCTGAATTTCTTGCTCCCATCACTCCGAGGCCATGAGGTACGTCCCAATCCTGCTCTAAATTTGTCATATGAAAGAAAACTTTATCTCCAACTCTAATACCTTCGATATTATCTGGAGCAAAATGGCTTCTGATACAGCTTATATAAATATGAACATCACTTCCATCTCGGGTAACTTTTGCCTCATCTTCAGAGCTAATATGATATGGATGTTTATTATCAGAAAGTTTATAATATTTAACCGAATTGTTCTTAATTATATCAGCAGGTATAGCTTGAGCATAATGTGGTTCACCAATCGTTGGGAAATCAAGTAATAATTTCATTTTATCACCTGAAATATCAAATAATTGAGCTGCCTGAGCAAGCTCAGGACCAGTAGGCAAATATCGATCTTTTGTTATTTTATTTAAGGCAACTAAATACTTACCAAATGGCTTTTTTGAATCTCCACCCGGAATCATTAAATGCCCAATTGAATAATACACCGGTGCACGATCTAATACTTCCCAAGTTCCTAATTTCCACTTAACAACCTCTGAGGAGATAAAAAAGGAAGTATATGCATTTCCTCTTCCGTCGAATTCTGTATGCAATGGTCCCAGACCACTACTTTTTACAGAACCAGCATGAACAGCATCGTAATTAATAACAGGAATTCCCTCTACTTCATCATCAAAATTATCATCCTTAATAGCCTGTAACATTTTAGTGAACGAATGAACAGTAATATCTGAGGATAATTTACCATTACCACAAATATACTCTCCCGATGGATCCACATCTACTCCATGAGGTGATTTTGGTGTTGGTAGGTAATAAATTAGACCAGGACACTCTTCTGGAATTAAAATCTTGACCTCTTTCAACATTTCAGATGTAGCAGAATGTGTTGCATCACTAAATTTATTGTGTGCATAATTAGCAGAAACCGTTTTAAATCTACCAGCAGCAATATATTCCTCAGCTTTTTTCCAATTCACAGCTGCGATATAATCCTTATCTTTTTGTGAAGCTCCAATTTCAAGCAGGGTATTACTCTCTTCAGTATTATAGCTTGTGAAAAAAGTCCAGCCATGAGACTTTCCTTTCCCCGAATGAGCTAAATCGTAATCATATCCAGGAACCAGAATCTGAAATGCAATACTCATTTCACCATCTTCGCCAACTTTAATATAACTCAATGCACCTTTAAAATTTTCTTTATAACTATTTAGCGCCACATCTTTTTGAGGAATTGGAACACTAAACCGGGTTCCGGCAACTAAATATTCGGAATTCTCAGTAATAAATGGAGAACTATGATTTCCTCCACTATTAGGTATTTCCAGTATTTCAACTGTTTCAAATGTTTTTAGGTCTATTCTTGCAATTCGAGGTGTATTATTACCATTTATAAATAGCCATCTCCCATCCGGAACACCATCAGTTTGAGACAATTCAGGATGATGGGAATCGTCCCAAGGTATAAAACCAAAGGAAGTATTTAGCATTGGCTTTGTTTCCTCATTAAAACCATAAGCTTTTTCAGGATCTACCGAAAATACAGGGATTACTTTAAATAATCTACCCGAAGGCAAACCATAAACACTGACCTGTCCACTAAATCCTCCCGAGAAAAAAGCATAGAATTCGTCGTATTGTCCTGGAGGAACATATACTTTTGATGCAACGTCGCTATCATCAAAAGCACCCTTCGATTGTTTGTTTGATCCATTTTGGCAAGCTGTAAAAACAAAAGCTACCATAAAAAGGAAAGTTATCCTCTTTAAAAAATATCTCTTCATAATTGTAAGAATTAAATTAGTATGCAATTGATTGAAAATTCAATGATCGTACTTTATTTTATTACTATAATAGTTTCCTGATTGCCCCACAATTCTCCTATAATGATTATTCTTTTTAAAAAAGTTTCATCTCCTTTCGAAAACCTAAACATTCCCCTACAACTAATGAATCAAAAAGTTACGCAAATAAAAATATAGAATCAATTTAATTAAGAGAGTTTGTAGTCTTTTTATCTGATTGGTCAGGTTATTATTAACCCTCATTGTTCATTAACAATAAAACCATACTTTTTAATTTAGTTATTTTAATTCAAATATTTAAAGTTGATCTCAAATCAAGGAGACGAACTTCGTTTATACACTTATTTAATCGTTCTAAAGTATTCAAGAACCTTTCGAGCCTCTTCCTTAGTCAGATTCTGATCTGCCATTGGAGAAACATATCTCTTCAATAATTCTTTTGCTATTGGATCATTATTCACCATTTCATCTGGATTCAAAATCATATTCATAATCCATTCTGGAGTTCTTCTATCAAAAATCCCTAAAGGTGCAGGACCAATATATCTATGTTTTGATTTATGACAGCTAGTACACATCTGCTTATATATTTTTTGACCTTCAGCAGCCATATTGGGATTTAATGCCTCAAGTTTTAAGGATTTAACAGAACCTATTCCTTTACTACCAGAATAAAGTTTTGCCAATCGAGCTTCAAATTCAGTATAGCTTTCTTTTGGGCTAGTTTTAGCCGTGACTAGTGCACGTTCTCCCAATTTATGTCCTTGAAGTTTTACTTTTACATATTCAATTATTTTCCATCTATCCTTTTGTTTTATTTGTGAGCCATGTGCTCCCATTACTCCAAAACCAACTGTAATTACATGAAAAAATTCACCTCTGGGTGTTGTTTTCATTATGTCTGTAACTAAACTTCTAGGCTGATATGGATATTTTCCACTAGTAAATAAAAATCCCTTACCATTGCCCTTCAATCCATGACAATTATAACAATAGATTTTGTAGAGCTTTTTCCCTGCGGCAACATCTCTGAGTTTCATTTTATCAGGATTAAAAACAGTTGTTCCCGCCAATGCACGATCTTCAAGTGTTTTTTCAAAATGATAAGGAATCAATTCCCGAGGTATTGTACCCGGTGGAGGAAGACGAAGCGATTTACCATCCTTAAAGTTTGGATTTTCGGAATAGGGTTCAAATGCTCGTGACTTAACCATGTCGGGGAAATAGGAATATCCAGCATGATTTCTGTCCTTATCACATGAAACTAAAATTCCGAAGAATAAAGGTAGTGCTACTAAATAGAAAATATATTTTCTCATAAGGTTGGATTTTTGATACTAAATCAGGTTTCGTAATGAAAACTTTCTTCTAATAGTGGATCATTTTTGCTTAACAATGGAGCTTTTGCCAAAGAAGAGAATACAACATACAGGAATCCTCCCAAATAAAGACAAACAAAACCAATTTCAACAAGACCTATTTGTGCTGTTTTGCCAATTGTTCCAGGAATTACAAGCATATAAATATTTAACCATTGACCACAGAGTACAACAATTGCCATTACTGTCAACCAATTCAAATTACGTTTCGAATTCCTTGTCATTAAGCCCAAAAAAGGAATGACAAAATTAAGTACAAGAACAGTGAAAAATAATATGGTGAAATCATGTAATCGAGGTGCAAAATATGCTGTTTCTTCTGGAATATGACTATACCAAATCAATAGATATTGAGAAAACCACAGATACATCCAAAATATGCTAAATGCAAATAGGTATTTACCCATATCATGAATGTGTTCTTTATTTATAAATTCCAGATAACCTTTCTTTTTTAAAAAGCTAATCATGAGAATAATAGTTGCAATACCAATTTCAAATAATCCAATAAAAACAAACCAACCAAATAAGGTACTAAACCAATGTGCGTCAATGGACATAATCCAATCCCAGCTCATAGTAGAACTAGAAATTGCAAAAAACACCATAAAAATTGCAGCAAGAAATTTCCCTCTTTTATAATATTTCATATCTGCAAAGGCATCCTGATGTAAGGAATTTTTTCGCAATAAATAAGTCAAACCAATCCATCCTAAAAAGTAGACTGTCATTCTTATAAAAAAGAACGGAATATTCAGATAAGCTGCCTTTCCTTCCAAAATTGGATCATGCAATCCTTCGTGCGACCAATGATACAAATCGTGCATACCAAAATAAAGCACAAACATGAGCACTGCAGCAATAGGTAAAAAACTTGTTAAAGCCTCAGGGATACGTTGCAAAGCTGTATGCCATCCAGAATACGCAATTTTATGTAATGCTTGAAAAACACCTCCGAACAAGGCTATAAATAAAAAATACAGATTATTAATCAGAATATTTGTCCACAACTCCTGCCGACTAGGTGAATTGATAAAATATCCAACTATTAGCAGTAAAATCCCTAATCCTGCAATAGACATAACCCAATACTGTGTTTTTCGCGTAAATGTATAATTGTTATCCATCTCCGTTTGCTTTTAGTAATTTACAATTCAATCTCTTTTACTTGTATTTCCTGTGCCATTTCCTTCAATAAAATTTCTTCTACCATACCATCCTGGCTTCCGGATTCTTCCAGATCTACAATAATAACAAAGTGATCGTCTGTGATTCGTTCATCATGTATTGTTTTTTTAGCACCAGGTCCAAGTTTAGAACGAACAAGAAATGCCGTTACCATTCCAAATGCAGCAAACAAAACAGTTAACTCAAAAGTTATTGGTATAAAAGAAGGAATAGAAAAATGAGGTTTCCCTCCAATAAATAGTGGATAATCAACCGTGAAAGCCCAGGTTTGAAACCCAAAAGCAACAATTGTTCCGATAGCTCCCGATATAAACCCAACCGTAGGAATCAAAGATTTTTTGAATCCCAAAATCGGATCCAATCCGTGTATCGGAAATGGAGATAAAACATCCTGAATAGAAATATTATTATTCTTTAAATCTTTTGCTGCTCTCAGAAGATTTTCCTCATCTTCAAAATATGCACTTATATATCTTCTCATGAAGTTTAGTTTTTATCGGGATTAAGATTTTTCTCTCCAGAACTCTTCAATACTCCTTTAACTTCGGCAATTGCGATGACAGGAAATACCCTGATAAACAAAAGGAAAAGTGTAAAAAACAGACCTAAGGTTCCTATAAATATTCCCACCTCAACAATAGTAGGCTTATACATTTCCCAACTCGATGGTAAATAATCACGATGTAAAGAGGTTACAATAATCACAAAGCGTTCGAACCACATTCCTATATTGATAAAAATGGATAGGATAAAACTAAATACAAGGCTCCTCCGTAATTTTTTAAACCACAATAACTGAGGAGATATTACATTACAGCTCATCATAATCCAATATGCCCACCAATATGGACCTGTAGCCCGGTTCATGAAAGCATATTGTTCGTATTCAACACCTGAATACCAAGCCATAAAAAGTTCGGTTATATAAGCAATGCCAACAATTGAACCTGTTGCAATAATAATTTTATTCATTGATTCAACATGTCCAACAGTAATGTAGTTTTCAAGATTTAAAACCTTTCGGGTAATTATCAATAGAGTTAACACCATGGCAAAACCAGAAAAAATTGCACCTGAGACAAAATAAGGCGGAAAGATAGTGGTATGCCATCCGGGTATCACCGAAGTAGCAAAGTCCATACTTACAATACTATGAACTGATAAGACTAAAGGAGCTGCTAAGCCAGCAAGAATTAAACTGATAGATTCATGTCTTTGCCAATGTTTTGCAGAACCAGTCCACCCAAAACTTAACATTCCGTAGATCCATTTTTTTGCTTTTGATTTCATCCGATCTCTAATCGTACCGATATCTGGTATTAATCCAATATACCAAAACAATAAGGATACGGTAAAGTAGGTGCTAATTGCAAATACATCCCATAATAATGGTGAATTAAAGTTTACCCATAATCCGCGAGTATTAGGATAAGGAAACACAAAGAAGGCTAATAATGGCCTACCCATATGTATTAATGGAAATAAACCAGCACACATAACAGCAAAAAGAGTCATCGCTTCCGCAGATCTATTAATGCTTGTTCTCCATTTTTGCCGAAACAGTAATAATATTGCTGAAATAAAAGTTCCTGCATGACCGATTCCAATCCACCATACAAAATTGGTGATACCCCAACCCCATCCAATTGTTTTATTTAGTCCCCAGGTTCCGATCCCTTCCCAAACAGTATAACCTATCATGATTAAACCCAACAAAACTGCAGATCCCGTTAATGCAATACCTGCATACCACGCTTTACCAGCCTTTCCTTCAATAGGAGCTGCAATTTCCTGTGTGATTTTATTGTAAGTCTTTTTTCCTCTTATCAGAGGTTCTCGAATTGGCGACACGTACATAAGCGTGAATTTAGGTTTGATTCGATTCTTTATTTCTTATTTTCGTTAAATAACTCACCGATGGAAGTGTGTGAATTTCTTCCAGTAAATGATAATTTCTTTTACTGGATGTTTCCTTTACCAATTGGCTTTGTTTATTATTTAAATCCCCAAAAATGATTGCTCCAGAAGGACAAGCTTGCTGACAAGCAGTTTTTATCTCTCCATCCTTTACTGGTCGACCTTCCATTTTAGCATCTAATTTACCTTCTTGAATTCGCTGCACACACATAGAACATTTCTCAATAACCCCTTTGGCGCGAACCGTAACATCTGGGTTCAGTACCATTCGCTTCAAATCAATGGTCATCTCGGCTATATCATGCAAATTGTTTGGTATAGAATCGGCTTTAGTAAAATCAAACCAATTAAAACGACGCACTTTATACGGACAGTTATTTCCACAATATCTCGTACCAATACATCTATTGTAAGCCATTTGATTTAAGCCTTCACTACTATGGGTAGTGGCAGCAACCGGACATACATTTTCACAAGGTGCATTATCGCAATGCTGACACATTACTGGCTGAAAGGAAACCGCAGGATTATTCTCATCTCCGGAAAAATATCTGTCAATTCGTATCCACGACATTTCATGAGCACGAATTACTTCTTTCTTACCCACAACAGGAACGTTGTTCTCCGATTGACATGCCACAGAGCAAGCTCCACAACCAACACAAGAATTTAAATCAACAACCAAGCCCCAATGGTGATCTGGGAAATTAGGTTTCTGATATATTCCTGCATCATCAAACTCATGATCTATCTCATTCCCTGCCGCAGGGTTATTCAAATATTCGCTAAGTGTAGCTTCCCTTACAATAGCTCTTCCCTCCATGGAATGATGCGTTTGTGTCATCGCTAACTCATATTTTTCATCTGTTTTTTGAATATTCAAATTTCTTATTAGACTTTTACGATGATCTTTCTCATAGACTCCGAATTGAGATACCGAAACTCCTATATGCTTCCCAACAACACCGCTTACAGTTCTTCCATAACCACCAGCAATGGCAACAGTATCCTTAGCCTGTCCAGGCAGGATATATACTGGAGCCTTAATTTTGTCATTTAAAAGCACAACATCACTTGTTTCTAATTCTAACTTTAATGCATCTTCAGGAGAAATAGTGATATAATTATCCCAGCATACTTTTGTGATAGGATCAGGCAATTCCTGTAACCATGGATTGTTTGCCAGACTACCATTCCCTATAGCTATCGACTCATACACCTGTAATTCCACACCACCACTAACCGATAAATTTGAAATTTCACCCATCAATTTATCCATCTTTTGATTGCTAAATTTAATGTCAAAGACAGAGTCAGTCATAGGATCAAAAACTCCTTTTTGCAATGTATGCTGCCAAAATGAAGTGAAATTTGGATAAGCTGCTTGCAGGGGATATAAATGTTGTTCCCAATAATTCTGTATATATTTTAAATATTCTGTTTCCTTCCCCATCCAAGCCAATAAGCTGGACTGAAATTGTCGTGTATCAAATAATGGCCAAATTCCTGGCTGCATTAAACTATATCGACTGGTTCGTGGTTCCAAATCGTTCCAGCTTTCTAAATAATGATTATCCGGAGAGATGTAATCGAATAGAACTGATGTTTCGTTGGGCTCTTTGTTTAAAGCAACTGAGAAAGAGAGTTTCTTAATCGCCTGAGCCAATTCAGCTCCCTTGTAATAATCAAATACCGGATTAACATCATAACAGAGCAAACCTTTCACCTTACCAGATTTCACATCGGAAAGTAAGCTTTCCATATCCTCATCAATGGCTTGCTTGGTTTTTAGCTGTTTATCTACTCGCAGCGTAGTACCATAATTTTCTAATTCATAATTAATGGCATTAACCAACACTTGTTTGTCTATATCGTTCTCCCCCGCGATAACCAATGATTTTCCTCTCTTCTTCCAAAGCTCCTTTGCCAATTGCTTTATATCTGCTGAAGCTTCTCTTAGTTCATAGTTCTCCTTCGCTTTTATTTTCAGTATTTCATTATACAATTGCGCAATGAAAATAATTTGTTCGGATGGTTTTACAGTAATCCGATAATCTGCATTACTTCCTGTTAATGATAATCGGGACTCGTACTGAATATGCCGCGACATACGAGTATTACCATCATTTAATTTGCGATTCTTACTATACTGACGAATATGCTCCACTGGATCCAGCCAATTACCCAAAAAATCAGCATCAAAACTTACAATCAGATCAGCAAAATCAAACCGATATTCAGAGATACCAGCCTTATCGAAACACATTTCATTTGCTTGTATCATTGCCGATGATGAACTACTATCATATTGTACCCAATCGATGTTAGGATAAGTTTGTTGAAAAGACTGAATTATTTGTCTGCTAGAAGGGCTGTAAATACTAGGAGTCAACAAAACAATCTTTTCATTTTTACTCCTTGCCTTTTCCAACTCTTTTATTATTTCCTGATCTAACTCTTCCCAACTTACCTTTTCCTCTTTAATCTTAGGATACTTATATCTGTTGGTGTCATACAAACCTAATATCGAAGCCTGAACCCTTGCGCTAGTTCCTCCATGGCTCACTAATGACAAATCATTCCCTTCAATTTTAATAGGCCGACCTTCGCGTGTTTTAATCAGAATACTGCAATAATCACTACCATTAACATAGGAAGAAGCGTAATAATTTGCCTTTCCCGGAGTAATTTCCTCTGGTTTGATAAGGTAAGGAATCGCTTTCTGAACGGAATTTTCACAACTTGCCACTACTGTACTAATTGCAAGGCTGTATCCACAAAGTTTTAAAAAATCTCGTCGGTTAGATTTTGTTGCAGACTGATATCCATCAAAAATATCAAGTATCTGTTCCAGATTTCCTTTTGGAATCTCCTTTTCGGGATGAGGACTCGAATCATTTTTTCGTTCAGCAAGACTTTTCCAGTGTTTCTTCATAGGTAAACAATTATCAAAAAATGCAACAATGAAATGTTAATGGTAATCTTCCACTTAACAGTTAGTAATGACAACGGGCACATTCTCTACCGCCTATATCCTTAACTCGTACTGTATCGATAACTCCTGTTGCTAATTCCACATGCAACTTTTTAAAACCAGCGGCATAGTATCCATTGGTTTGGAAGGCAACAGCAGTCTTATCGTGACAATCCAAACACCATCCCATGGATAAATCATTCACTTGTCTTACGACATTCATTTCTTCGATGGTGCCATGACATTCCTCACATTCCCTCTTCCCTACATTCACATGTTGAGCATGACTAAAAAACACATGATCGGGCAACTGATGTACCCGTATCCATTTGACAGGTGTATTGTTCTCAATAGCTGCATGTATCTTATTAATCTCGAACTTGCCGGAATGTGTACCTTCCCGTACAATCATGTGGCAATTAAGACACAAATTAACATGAGGTATTCCGGCAGATTTGCTGTCATCCGCTGCAGTATGGCAGTAGCGACAATCTATCTTATTATTGGTAGCATGAACTTTATGCGAGAATTTAATTGGCTGATCGGGAGCATAATCCTGATGATGTCCCAAGGACATTGCTCCTTCTGCTAATATCCGAATCTGATAAGCAAAGGCAAGCATAAATATCAGAATTGGAATGATTTTATATTTTATCTTTTTAGTGAAGAACAAATCAATAAGTGCCAATGTAATTAACACACCAAGAAATAAAAAGAGAATAATATTGTTAATTTTAGGCTTACGATTGTAAGCCATATCCTCCTTTATCTCGCCTAGATAGGTTTTAATATACCCCAACTCCTCATCCGTAAAAGTATAATCTACATGAGATTCAGCCATCTTTTTACCCATTGGGTTAAGTAGTACAGATTGATATTCGCTTATTGGTTTATCAGCAAAGGTAGCGGCTATATCTCTGGCCGAAGGATTCCAGTTAAAGGTGTCGATATATTCCACATTATGGCAGGATACACATGTTTTAGTGGTTGTTTTAACACGCGTTAAACCTTTAAATAATCGTTCCCCTTTTAGCTTTGAATTTAAAAAGTAGGCTACATGATGTTCTTCTTTATTGACTTGCTCCACCGAGTCTTGCGGAATTGCGAATAATGCATAAGGAATGATCAACAGAAAGTTTAAAACCATGGCAAAAAATAATCTGCTTAGTTTACTCATAGGTCAGGCATTTAGTACTGATAAGGTTATAAAATAGACTAAAATGGTTTGTTCTATTCCTTGTGCTTGCTTTTATTGTCTTCCCCCAGCAATCATTCTATCCAAATTTTCAAAAAGCAAAAGAGCTATTATTCACTGTAAGTGATTCGCTCTCTACCAAATATAACAATTAAAAAGAATATTTCACATCCCAGCGAAAGCCGAAAATGAATTACCAGCCAATCCTATAACAGATAAACGCATCTTTTATTAATGTTTTAGGCACTTTCATAATTTTAAAAAAAAATGAAAAAAAATTACAGTTGTTAATTTGTTCCATCTAATTGTAAAGGATATTAGCAAGCTTATGATCGCACTCTTTTGAAAGACCGATTTGCAATATTTACAGTATCTATACTAACCTATTATTAAGGCAAACCCACTGGTTTGAACCAAACCAAACAATCAGATAAAAGACGGGATTCAGAATAAATTTTGAAGAGATAAAAGAAAAATTACAACAATATAAATCAGAGGAAAAAAAGATGTATACAATTTCATCTTTTCAATCTCACAGCTTAGTATTACTGCATATTATTAGCCGAATAGTAAAATACCATTCCGGTTTATTTTATCAATACCGGATTTTTATTCCCGGAAACCATACGATTTAAGGATGAAATTGCCGAGCTGTTTGCCTTCAATATTATTGATGCCAGATCAGCTGTTCCGAAAGTACAGCAAAAAGATGCCAAAGGAAATTTTCTATTTACTTCGGACTCTGATTATTACTATTTTCTAAATAAAGTACAGCCTCTGGATGGTGTTTTGGCTGATCACGATATCTGGATTAACGGCGTGCCAGCCAATCAATCGATAGTGCGAAAAGCTATGGAAAAGAAGCAGCCTGCGCCGCATGATGTGATTCGTTTTCCTCCCATATTGGATTGGAGCAAACCCGAAATTTACCGTTATATTAAAGAACACAATCTGCCCCGATATCCGCTGGAAGCGAAAGGATACGATAGCATAGGATGCGAGCCTTGTACCCGTAAAATGGTTTTAGGTGACGACAGAAGTGCCCGATGGTTTGGAATGAAAAAAACCGAATGCGGACTAAATAACGATTTGCTTGTGAAGAAAAAAAAGTAATAATTTTATCTGATGCTTAGGTTTTGTAACTTATAGACAATCAGAAAATGAAATTATGCTTTACGGAAGACTCTTCCGCAAATTTACAAATACAGTAACAACTAGCTATTATAAAATAAACAGACAGACGATGAGAGTATTGATTACAGGTGGAGCCGGATATATCGGTACCGCACTTTGCATACGATTAAATCAGAATCCTGAGGTAAGAGAAATTACGGTACTCGATAATTTAAGTCAGGGGAACTACAATTTATTCCTCCATTCTCAGATCAAACCTGGAAAAGTAAAATTCGTAAAAGGGGAACTTCTGGATTCAAAAACGTTGGATAAGATCATGAAAAATATTGATGTGGTTTATCATTTAGCTGCCGAAAAAACGGATGATGAAAAGCTGCATCATCTGCACGAACAGGTAAATAACTGGGGAACTGCCGAACTAATTTATGCCATCGAGGAAAGTGATGTAAAACAATTGATTTATGTAAGTTCAACCACTGTTTACGGTTATTCCGATCAGGAATTTGATGTATTCTCTATACCCGAGCCAAATACTTCACTGGGTAATTCAAAGCTACGAGGAGAGCAGCATGCCGAACGAATAATGTCGAAAATAAATACACAGATAATTCGTTTGGGAAATGTATTCGGATATGGCGTTAGTATGAAAATGAATGGTATTTTAAATAGCCTGATGTTCGATTCGCATTTTGTAGGAAGAATTTCAATTCATGGCAGCGGCAATCAAACCCGCCCTTTTATTTCTATCGATAAAACAATTGGCATTCTTGCCAATATGATTGGTGGTAAATTAGATTCCGGGGTGTATAATTTGGTGGATTACAACAAGTCGATTATGGATGTGGTAGAGGTTCTGCAAACTCAAAATCCAGATATGGAAATGATATTTACCAATCAACATCTGGAATTGCCACAGCAAAAAGTGGTGCGTGATGAAAGAATCATGAAATTTTATGAAGGCGATAACTTGAGCTTTGAGGAGGAATTAAAACTTTTTAAATCTCATTTCGAAACATCGAGCATTTAAAACTATAGCGATATAAAAATTTAAAGTTGATTCTGATTGGGATCAACTTTTCTTTTTCATCATCAAAATAGGGGATATTTACTAAACTTTTGCCTGACACACTTTATAGAACATACTCCAAAATCAGTATGAAAACTTAGAAAAGCAAACTGGAGAAACAACTTCTATTTTTGGTTTTAGTCCTTACACGTCGTGCTAAGTCATTTTCTGCCTTGTAAATTCGCTTTGACCATTGTGCTAAGTCATTTTCTGCCTTGTAAATTCACTTTGACCATTGTGCTAGGCCATTTTCGTGCTTGCAAATTCACTTTGACCATCGTGCTATGCCATTTTCGTGCTAGCAAATTCGCTTGACCGTCATATGAAGCCATTTTTGAAGTTATTAAATCGCACTGATCGTCATGCAAAGCCATTTTTGAAATTTTTAAATCATTCTGATTGCCATGCGAAGCAAAAAAAAATAAATTTATTCTAACCGTCAGTCGGAACCATTTTTCAAAAAATGAATAGAAACAAATAGACGAAAACACCCTAAATCCGAAGCTATTCTTTGGCACTTCCGATGGAACCTGGCTTATATAAATTATTCTTCTACTCTCCGATAGACTACTTTCGAATTTTCGGGATCGTTAATGTTTAATTGATTTAATTTTCTTATATGAAAATGATAATTCCATCTAAATATTCTTGGTTAACTTCTCGATGAATCGATACTGATTAAAGAATTCCTTGCCAATAACCCTTAAAATAGTGTAGGCAGGAATAGCCAGCATCATACCAATAATCCCGGCAAGACTGCCCGCCATGATGATAACAATGAAAATCTCCAATGGATGTGCATTCACACTATTGGAATAAATAAGTGGCTGAAACAAAATATTATCAATTACCTGAACACAGGCAAACACGATAGCCATATATCCCAATAGTGGTAGTATCTGTGTATAGAAATCGGCATGTAAATTGGTGGCCAAGCCGATGATAATTCCAAAAGTGGCTCCGATAATCGGGCCGATATAAGGGATTACATTCATCATTCCGGCAAACAATCCTATCACTACCGCAGTACTAAAGTTAACGCCAACAATAGTTAATCCCATAGTAACCAAAAATCCAACCAGGATAACCTCGAAAAATAGCCCTACGAAATATCGCATCAGTAAATTTTTGATTGTTTCCAGCACATGACGAACACCATCCTCGTGTTTGACAGGAACCAGGAGGACTACTCCTTCGGCAAACAAACTGCTATCCTTTAAGAAAAAGAAAGTAATAAAGGAAATAGAAAACAAGGCGATAAAAATATTCCCCAAAGTACCGGCTAGAGAACTAAATATGGATGATACATCAGAAACCTTAATAAAGGAAGAAAAGCTTTTTACAAGAACGGTTTTTAGGTGAAAAGCCTCGCCTTCGGTTGAATATTTAGCTATTACTCCTTCCAGATTCTGTATTGGTTCATTCAGACTTTGCATGGCTGCATCCACATCGATATTCGATAAATCCTTGGCTTGCGATGCAATCATTGGTATAAACGTGCGAAAGAATAAGACCATGACAAACCACAAAAGCAGTAAGGTAAGACCAGCCGACAAAGCAGATGGAAACCTCCAGTTTTTGATTTTTAACTTATTTAAGAAATCGACTACTGGCCTACCTATAAAGGATAGTACCACCGAAATTAAAATATAGGCAACAATATTACTGAAATACCACACCAAGAGTCCCAGAAGTATTAAACCCAGGGCAACTAATACGTATTTTCCTTTACCGTTCATAAAAATAGCTTTGTGAGAGAATAAATTCCTTACGAGGTTTAAATGTAAGAAATTTTATAGTATTCATTTAAATCAACGAAAAAAAGGCTCCCAAATTGGAAGCCTTGTAACAATGAATTCAGAGAAATTAAATACTCAAAGGATTCTCCACCTTTTGTTTTGTCAGGGCGATATCCAATACCTCCATTATCTCATTAACAAAGTGGAATTTTAAACCTTTTAAATACACTTCTTTAATCTCTTCAATATCTTTTCTATTTTCATTACATAGAATTATCTCCTTAATTCCGGCGCGTTTAGCTGCCAATATCTTTTCTTTGATTCCACCAACGGGAAGCACTTTTCCACGAAGGGTAATCTCACCAGTCATTGCCAGATTTTTCTTCACTTTGCGTTGTGTGAAGATAGAAGCCATTGCTGTAACCATGGTTACACCAGCCGAAGGTCCATCCTTAGGAATTGCTCCTTCTGGCACGTGAACATGCAAGTTCCATTCATCAAAAGCTTCCTTTCTAATGCTCAATGTATCGCAATGAGCTCTCAAATATTCCTGTGCCAGCAAGGCTGATTCCTTCATCACATCACCCAAATTACCTGTTAAGGTTAATTTTCCTTTTCCGGCAGACAAGCTGGATTCAATAAACAGGATTTCTCCTCCTACCGATGTCCATGCCAAACCAGTTACAACACCTGCAAAATCATTACCCTGATATTTATCACGATTATATGTTTCTGAACCTAAAAATTCTTTTAGATCCTCCACTTTCAAGTTTACATCGTAAGGTTCTTCCAAAGCAACCTTTCGGGCCACTCTTCGCATGATTTTAGCTATTCGCTGATCAAGTGCACGAACTCCCGATTCTCTGGTATATTTATCGATTACTTCACCTAATACTTTCTTTGTGATTTTAATGTGTTTGGTAGTGATACCATGATTCTCCATTTGTTTTGGAAGCAAGTGTCTTTTCGCAATCTCGATTTTTTCTTCCTGAATGTAACCACTCACATCAATCATCTCCATTCTATCGCGCAAAGGAGCGGATATGGATCCAACATTATTGGCCGTTGCGACAAACATTACTTTCGACAAATCGTAATCTACTTCCAGAAAATTATCGTGAAAGGAATTATTTTGTTCCGGATCCAATACTTCCAGCAAAGCAGAAGAAGGATCTCCTCTAAAATCGCTTCCTACCTTATCGATTTCATCCAGAATAAAAACAGGATTTGATGAACCAGCTTTTTTCATTCCCTGGATAATTCTTCCAGGCATTGCCCCAATATAAGTTTTACGATGTCCGCGAATCTCCGACTCGTCATGCAATCCTCCTAAGGACATTCTGACATACTTACGATTTAATGCGCGGGCAATAGATTTCCCCAACGAAGTTTTACCAACTCCCGGAGGGCCATATAAACATAGAATCGGTGATTTTAAATCTCCTTTTAATTTTAAAACAGCCAAATGTTCAATAATGCGATCTTTTACTTTGTCCAAACCAAAGTGATCTTTATCTAACACCTTTTGAGCATGCTTTAAATCAAAATTATCTTTTGTAGATTCACTCCAAGGCAAGTCTAATAATTCCTGCAAATAATTTAATTGCACAGAATATTCGCCAGCAGCAGGATTTAATCTTTCCAACTTTTTCAGTTCTTTCTCAAAAACTGCAGCAACTTCCTTAGACCATTTTTTCTTATTTGCCTTTTCTTGCAGCTCTATAATATCCTGATCATTCGGACTTCCGCCTAATTCATCCTGTATGGTTTTCATTTGCTGATGAAGCAAATACTCTCGCTGCTGCTGATCCATATCAGTCTTCACCTTAGATTGAATATCATCTTTCAATTCCAAAACAGCAACCTCTTTCACCAATATTTCCAACAATTTCATTGCTCTTTCCTGAATATCATCATACTCAAGCAATTTTTGCTTGCGCTGATGTTTCATCTCCGAGTTGCTGGAAATAAAATTAATTAAGAAAGAAGAACCTTCGATATTCTTGATTGCAAAAGTTGCCTCATTTGGTATGTGTTGTGAATATTTAATCACTTTCACAGCCATATCTTTCACAGAACCAACCAAAGCCTTAAATTCATTGTCCTCTACTGCAGGTCGAACATCCTTAAGGGTTTTTATTTTTGCCAAATGGTATGGTTCTTCGCTAACTACCTCTTCAATCTCAAAACGTTTTTTCCCTTGCAGGATAACCGTAGTAGAGCCATCAGGCATTTCTAAGATCTTAATTATTTGTGCTACCGTACCTATTTTGTTGATATCCTCAAAATGGGGATCTTCCACACTAAAATCGATTTGAGAAGCAGCACCAAGCATTCCTTTGTTGCTGTACACTTCCCGCACCAATTTCAAGGATTTCTCACGGCCCACAGAAATAGGTAGTACCACTCCTGGAAACAATACGGTATTCCTCAAAGGTAAAATTGGTAATGTATCCGGAACTTGTAATTCATCCAGGGCACTCTCATCCTCATCCGTAATAATTGGAATAAAATCAGAATCTTCGTCCATCATGTTCGACAAAACGATATCACTTATATTGAATTCTATCTTTCTACTCATTATCTATGTTCTCTTGTTACAATTATAAAGGAAATAAAATATCTTGGCAAAAGTGACAATTTGTCCGTTTCGTGCAAGATAAAATCACCGATCTCTACTAGGCAATAGCTATGCCAAAATAAAAAAGAGCTTTAACAAAAATTTATTAAAGCTCTTAATCCTGTAAATATTTTTGCTATTAAAACGATTCTCTATATTTTCTTGTGCTTTCGAAGATATGAGAAATAATATCTCGTTCCGTATCATTAAATTCTATATTCCTTCTTTTCATTACCAACTTAGCCACATCGAAGAATGCATTCAATCGATATTCTCTAAAACCATGATTCCCTCCCATCGCAAATGATGGAATAAAATTACGCGGAAAACCGGCTCCATAAACATTACAGCAAATACCAATTACTGTTCCAGTATTCAGCATGGTATTGATTCCACACTTAGAATGATCCCCCATGATGGTTCCACAAAACTGTAATTTTGTAGGCTCAAATCGTTCAGAAGTATAACTCCATAGCTTCACATCAGAATAGTTGTTTTTCAAATTAGAATTATTCGTGTCAGCACCTATATTGCACCATTCTCCCAAAACTGCATTTCCTAAAAATCCATCGTGGGCTTTATTCGAATATCCAAACAAAACAACATTATTTAGTTCGCCTCCACACTTACAATAAGGTCCAAGTGTAGTAGCTCCATATACTTTTGCTCCCATTTTTAAAACAGAGTGCTCACACATTGCTAAAGGTCCCCGAACCAAGCTGCCTTCCATTATTTCAGCATCCGCACCAATATATATAGGTCCATCTTGTGCATTTAAACATGCAAACTCCACTTTCGCACCATCCTCCAGAAATATATTTTCCTTTCCCAGAACTTGCACTGTATCGCTAATAGGATGTGATTTTCTCCCTTTTGTAATCAAATCAAAGTCGGCTTGTAACTGCTTCTCATTAATGGTGAAAATATCGTATGGTTTAAATATTCTTGCAATATCACCAGAGTATTCAAGTGTTTTCTTAGTTCTGATTTCGTCTTCCAAAACTAAATTAACCTCTGATGATTGCAAGTGAGCAGCTATAATAAGATCTCCCCGAACTAAACATTCATCAACCTTTAAATTTTGGATAGCCTTTTTTAAATCAGCATTTGGCAGTACCGAACCATTAATAAGTATATTATTCGTTGCTATCTCCAACACATATTTCTGTGCCAGATATTTCTTTGTTAAAAAACTAAAGTTGGTTGAAAGATACTTCTCCCATTTCTCTCGAATGGTTAAAATTCCAACGCGCATTTCCGCAACCGGACGTGTAAAGCTGAGAGGAAGTAATTCATCCCAGGCTTTATCATCAAAAAGAATATAATTCATTGTAGTAGTATGTTTAAATCTAATAAAGTTTAAATCATTAGATTTTATGTACTGTCAAAAATAAAAAAAAGCCCCGAATAATCGGAGCTTTTTATATGCTATTGTGTTGGAGCTTATTTTCTGTTGTCCATGTGTTTTTTGTATCTGTTCATGAACTTGTCTACACGTCCAGCTGTATCCACCAAAGTCATCTTACCAGTATAAAATGGGTGAGATGTGTTAGAAATCTCTAATTTAACCAATGGATATTCAACACCTTCGAATTCAATTGTTTCTTTAGCGTTTGCAGTTGATTTTGCAATAAAAACAGTTTCGTTTGACATGTCTTTAAAAGCTACAAGACGGTAGTTTTCCGGATGTATTCCCTTTTTCATTTTTATATTCCTTTAAGTTTCTTATAATCTTATTCCAATGGTCTGCAAAGGTAGATATTGTATTGAATTTAGCAAAGCATTCAATAAATTATTCTGCACTTTCTTTTACATTTTTCGATTTTCCCTTATTCCCTCTGTTTTCCAGCGGAATAATGGGAGCTCTTTTAAACGGTTTACTCGGATCAAAAAGACATCGATAGGTGTGATGGGTCTTCATTCTCACTCCTCCAACTGACTCATATATAGAAATCATCTTTGGATTAAAATCTCCTACCCAAGACAATTCAACTTCCTTATAATGAGGTTTTCTTTTCATCACCTTATCCATATGCCAGAAAATAGCAGACTCAATACCAAATCTCTGATATTTTGGAACAACTCCCATAATGGTAATTCTTGCGCGAGTAATTGTTTTGCGTTTTAAATAGTAAAAAAACTTTAGTTTGTTCCACCAATGGAATTTACCATTTAGCTTCGTAAGAATTTGGTTTATATCCGGCATCATTACAAAAAAAGCAATTGGCTTTCCCTCATAGTAAGCAAACCAAATAAATTCCTCTTCAATAACTCCTTTACCATCCTTAGCAACTTTTCTTAAATCATTCGGATCTATAGGCGAGAAGTTATCATGAAATTGCCATGCATCATTATATATGCTAATAATATCTTGTATATATTTTTCAGCATTATCGTAACGGAAATGTTCGAATAAAAAACCCGGTTTCTTCGCAACCCAGCCTGCAATTTTCCAGAATCTTTCTGGAAACTGTTTCGTCATATCCAAATGATAGCTGTACTGCTCATAGTAGACCTTAAATCCATATTCCTCAAAAAAGGCTTTATAATATTTCTGATGATAGGGCATTCCATAGCCTTGCGGCATGTATCCATCAACCAAAAGTCCCCAATGATTATCATTCTCAGAAAAATTTATTGGACCGTCCATTGCCTCCATTCCTCTTTCCTGAAGCCAGCCTTTTGCTGTATCAAATAAAAGGAATGCTGCCTTTTTGTCATTAATACATTCAAAAAAACCACAACCTCCTGTTGACTGATCAAAAGAATAGGCTTTACGAGTATTGATAAAAGCTCCAATTCTACCAATTATTTCTCCCTGTTCGTTCTCCAGTATCCATCTTGTTGCTTCCCCATGATTAAAGAAGGAATTATTTTCAGGATCAAATATCCCTTCAATTTCGCCATCTAGCGGACAAGCATAGTTAGGATCATTTTTATAAATAAGCCTTGCAACATCTAGAAATGCTTTACGATGCTTCTGATTTGAAACTTCAACTATATTCACGCTAATTGTATTTTTTAAACTTTTAATTAAAAATTAGTCCCGGCTAGCCAATTTTGCTAGCAAACGCAATAATTCAACATACAACCATACCAAGGTTACCATCAAGCCAAATGCAGCATACCATTCCATGTACTTTGCGGCTCCCGACTGAGCTCCCTTTTCGATGAAATCAAAATCCAAAACTAGATTTAAGGCTGCAATAACTACTACAAACAGGCTAATTCCAATGCTCATCATCCCTGAGCCATTCATAAAATCAAAACCAATTCCGAACATACCCAATATCCAATTAAGCATATAAAAAACGAATATACCGCCAGTAGCCGCAATTACTCCTGCTTTAAATTTTTGCGTTACTTTTATCAAACCTGTTTTATAAGCAAACAACATAGCAAATAAAGTTGCGAAGCTTAGTCCTACTGCTTGAAATACTATACCAGGATAATAAGCATTCATCATGGCCGATAAACCTCCTAACATTAATCCTTCACACAATGCATACACAGGAGCAGTATAGGAAGACCAAATTGGCTTAAATGTTGTAATTAGAGCCAGCACCAAACCTCCTATTGCTCCACCAATTAGCCATGGCATAACAGCAGAATTCATTTGTCCTGGGATGTTGGTCTCATTAAAAAGACCCCATGTATAACTTGCCGCAGCCACAAGAAAAAATAAGAGTAAACCAATTTTATTTACGGTTCCATTCACGGTCATACTTTCCTCAAGGCTTCCCGATCTGCTATTAACGAATACTTTCTCGCTTAATACTGGATTTGAACTTTTTGTTAATTGCATATACTTCAACACTTAATAAATGAAACTAAAAAATTCTAATTTATTATAGACTTCAAATTTACTTTGTTTAATTTTCTTTTCCTAAAGCTTCATTGCTTATCCTTTTATTTAAAATTTTATGTAGGATTCTCATAATTCCATTTCGTATCGTAAATTCTCCCATACATCCTGCCAATTTTCATCCTTCGATTTTAACTCCAAAACCAGTAATCTTATTTTGTCTGCAAGTGCTTTATTTCTTCGTACTATTTTCCCAAGACATCGCGTTAGTTGATTTCGATAATACTTATCCTCAATACTTCGAGGAAACAGATCCACAAATTGCTCCAAATAGGAATCATATTCCACTTCTTCCCGCATTGCCAATCTTCCTGATACCATAATGGCACAAAGCTCTTTTCTCCTGTCCTTTGATTGCACCCACTCCTTACCTAAAATCTCAACACCAGGCAGATTAACGAATAAGTTCATGCTGACTTGCTCTAATAATTCGTTTGAATCCATATCATTCAGCCAACGATTTATCTGATCATAACTTACAAGATCTGATTCTTCTAGCAAGCTTGCTAAAATCCGTGATTCCCGAAATCCCTCTGTCCAAAGTTTATGAGCCAATAGATGATTTGGTTTATATTTCATTGCTATTTCGCGTAGATTTACAATACCTGCACCTACCGATTTTGGGTATTTCAAACCAAATTTCCCCATCTCATGATGAACTTCACCATTTTGTAATATTCGTATTTTCTTAAAAATATCCTGAAACTTTTCTTCTACATCCTTATCATCAATAAAAAATTCCATCTATATAAAATTAGTTAAGTGACTGCAAAGTTAGAGTTTATAATATTTTGAAGATATTTTTTTCATTTTTTTTCAAATTTTTCTTGGAGAATAATTAAAGATTTTTCTATATTTGCACCGCATTAGAGCAAAAATGGTGATTGTAGCTCAGTTGGTTAGAGCGCTGGATTGTGGTTCCAGAGGTCGCCGGTTCGAAACCGGTCTTTCACCCAAAAATTAAACCCAGATAGTTGTCTCACAACAATCTGGGTTTTTTATTTTCCTCTTGATTCCTTCTTCAATCCATATCTCAAGCAGAACCAATCCAATTTAATTCAAAAATAAAGCTATTCTTCTGTAAGATCATCCTCATTTGGTATATAATCAAGAATATCAGCGGGCTTACAATCTAATTCCTTACAAATAGCATCCAGAATAGAAAACCGAATCGCTTTTGCTTTTCCACTTTTTAGAATAGATAAATTTGATACAGTAATTCCAATGCGATCAGCAAGCTCTTTTGAGCTCATCTTTCTTTTGGCCAGCATTACATCCAAGTTTGTGATAATAGGCATATTCAATATATTTAAACAGTTAACTCGGCATCTTCTTTCATATTCAAACCAACCTTATATACTTCAGCTATCACAAAAATAATTAAAGATTTAAAGACACCTCGAAGTACACTAAAATCCGGAGTAACATTTACAGTCTGATTCAGCACCTGAAAATCTGAAATTAAAAATAATGAGAAAATTAATGATCCCAGAAATAGATATATTGTAGCTCCCAATATAATAAAGCCAACCATCCTTATTCTTTTATAATTCTCAATACAAAAATAATTTTCCTTTCGACTGTCCTCTTTCAAAGAATTAAAAATATCCATAAGTTGTTTCATCACCAGGACAAACAAACCTCCAAGAATAATATTATTAATTAAAGCCCAAATTCCATAAAAAATATCATTTGATTTATAAGCATTAGATGTCACAACAAAATTTAAAATCCTATTAAGGTAATCTCCTCCTGATAGGGAATAGGAACTTTGGGCATTAACAGCTCCATTCATTAAAAACCTAAGACTTATATCATCTCCAAAAACTAATTTCACTATAATAGACTACACTACCTCCAATTAAGAAAAGGATACCAATAAAATATCCAATACTAAAAAGGACCTGAAAGAATTTGATAATTCTATTATTATTTTTCATCTCTATATTAATTTATTTACTGGTTCAAATACATATTTTCCCTTTTGCAATATTTTATTATTGTTTTTCGATAACTTATACCTCCTTTTCAATAATAAGCTAACAATACAATGAAAATTATTACTTAAAACATTTAAGTTCTATTTCTAATTATAGATCAAAAGCTACTCAATTATTATCCGTACTTTCGGCTCAAATTTTAGAAGCTGTAAGTCAATGAATAAAAAGAGTTTTTTGATATATGGAAGCATTATTTTAGCTATGCTATTTTGGAGCTTTTCCTTTGTATGGGTAAAGATTGTTTACACCGTATATAATCCAATAACTACGGTTATACTACGTTTAATCATTTCCTCTGCACTCTTGTTTTTAATTGGCAAGGGCCTCCATAAAATTCAAAAAATTGATAAAAAAGACAGAACACAATTAATGCTACTGGCATTTTTTGAGCCATTCCTCTATTTTATGGGCGAAAGTTTTGGTCTCAAATTCGTTTCTTCTACACTGGGAGCTGTCATCATATCCACTATACCTTTATTTTCGCCAGTGGCAGCCTACTTTTTTCATCGCGAAAAAATAGGAATCATGGGTATTGTCGGCATCCTGATTTCTGTTTTTGGAGTTTCCATTATTATTTTCAATAAAGACTTGAATCTAATAGCCTCTCCGTTGGGAGTAGCACTTATGTTTTTGGCGGTCGGGTCGGCTATCGCTTATTCTATTGTCCTGAAAAATCTGGCAGCAAAATACAATCCAATCACTTTGATATCCTATCAGAATTTAGTTGGAATAATGCTCTTTCTGCCATTATTCTTTATTTTTGAATTTCAGGATTTCATACATGCAAAACCTACTGTAGATGTATTGATCTCCCTATTTGAGCTTGCTATATTTGCCTCCTCATTGGCTTTCATATTCTTTACCTATGGATTGAATCACATCGGAATCACAAAGACCAATATTTTCATTAATGCCATTCCTGTTTTTACTGCTATTTTTGCTTTTTTTGTACTCGATGAGATTCTCAACTTTCAAAAAATAATTGGAATCAGTATCGTTATTAGCGGTTTATTTTTATCGCAAGCCAAATTTAAGTTATCAAAATTCAAAGGGAAGTAGATGAGTAAAATTAAAATCGATTTAGAGCAATTAAAGATAAAGGCAAAAAATAACGAAGCTAACACGAAAGAGTTTTTTGCAAAATTGAAGAAGAAAAAACCAAAACAATTGGATTCTATAGTCCAGGTCTTGCATGATGAAGTATTTGAAGAATTAGATTGTTTAGAATGTGCCAACTGTTGTAAAAGTATTAGTCCAATAGTAATAGATAAGGATATTGAACGTCTGGCAAAACACCTAAGACTAAAACCATCACAAGTAATTGATCAATATTTGGAATTAGATCATGAAAATGATTATGTGTTTCGTCAAACTCCTTGCCCATTTCTGATGCCTGACAATTACTGCATGGTCTATGAAAATCGCCCCAGAGCTTGTCGGGAATATCCTCATACCGATCGCAAACGCTTTTATCAGATTTTAAATCTCAGTCTAAAAAACACGCACTATTGCCCCGCAGTTTACGAAGTAGTTGATAGACTAAAAAAGAAAAAAGACCAATTCTAATCCATTAATTATCAATTCGGATTTCTATCTTTAGCAAGTATAAACCTACTCAATGCATGAATAAATCTGTAGTATTTTTATTTATCCTGATTATTGCGTTTCAACCAGGGAAAGCACAAACAGGAGGAGAAAATATCTACGAATTCCTTAATATAGGGAGTTCGGCTAGAGTTGTTGCATTGGGAGGCGATCAGGTAGCACTGAACAATACATCTGCAGATTATGCATTTTATAATCCTGCTGCTTTAAATCCGAAACTAGATCAGGAAATTGCACTCAACTATGTCAGTTATTTAGCAGGAATTAACTACGGCTACGCATCATACACAAAAGATTTTAAAGCTATTGGCACTTTTTCTATAGGCTTACATTACGTGAATTACGGTAAATTTATCCAAGCAGATGAATTTGGTGCTATTACAGGTGATTTTAAAGCTGCTGATTATGCTTTGCTGGTTGGTTACGGTCGGGAAATAAATAAAAACTTAAGGATTGGAGCTAGCATTAAACCTATTTACTCCTCTCTTGAAAAATATAATTCCCTCGGAATTGCCTCCGACATATCTTTAATTTACAATAGCTCGGATGAAAGATTCAGAGCGTCTATCATAGCCAGAAATTTTGGCTATCAAATCAAAACCTATTACAATTCTCACCGCGAAGATCTTCCTAGTGAGGTACTAATTGGTATGAGTACAAAACTGCAACATGCGCCTTTTTGTTTTGCGTTAACCTATCGCCATCTCGAAAAGTTTGATCTGAGTTACGAATCGGAACTTGATAATAACAATTTCGACAATACTTCCACAAAAGATCAATTCACGGATAAAATGTTAAAACATCTCATTTTAGGTGTTGAATTTCTACCTTCTCAAAATTTTAGTTTACGTTTAGGTTATAATTTTCAGCGACGTGCAGAATTAAAGTTAGCTGAAAAAACATCCACCGTTGGGTTTTCATGGGGATTCGGATTTAATGTTTCCCGATTCCGTATCAGCTATGCCTCTGCAAAATATCATTTGGCTGGTAGTAGCAATCTATTTTCTATCAGTACCCGATTAAGTGATTTCCGTTTCAAATAAATTTATTCGTAATTGCACATTGCAATCGTTTACAGGAAAACATCTACTCGTAAGCGCCACTTTTTTAAAGTGAAAAAAAATCTTTTGATGGATTTTCTTTATACTTTTGTAGCCAATTGCACAAAAAAACAGAGCAATAATATAGAATGGATCAACCTGATAAAAAACTAATTATAGCCATTGATGGACATTCATCATGTGGCAAAAGTACCGTTGCCAAAGACTTGGCAAAAAAGATAAATTACACTTATATCGATAGTGGAGCTATGTATCGCGTTGTAACGCTTTTTGCATTGCGAAATAGTTTGATTGCAGATGATAAGGTTGAAGAAAACAAACTGGCAAATCTCCTAGATCAAATTTTCATATCGTTTAGATATAATGAGAAGAAGCAACGCCACGAAACCTTTATGAATGAAGAATTGGTGGAAGACGAAATCCGTACACTTCATGTATCGGATAAAGTCAGTTTTATTGCCAAAATCAGATTTGTTAGGGAAAAAATGGTGACACTACAACGGGAGCTAAGCAAAGCCGGTGGTGTTATTATGGATGGTCGGGATATTGGTACCGTAGTTTTCCCGAATGCCGACTTAAAAATATTTATGACTGCAGAAGTAGAAGTAAGAGCCATCCGCAGATATAAAGAATTAAAAGAAAAGGGAGAAAAGATCTCGCTAAATGAAATCCGGGAAAACGTAAAGAAAAGAGATTTTATTGACGAAAACCGAGAGGAAAGTCCGTTGCGTAAAGCCGATGATGCAATTATCCTTGATAATAGTCAGCTTAGCCAGGAAGAACAACTAGCGTGGATCGTTGAGAGAATGAATGAGATAAAAAATATTTGTAAATAGAATCAATGAAGATTGAAATAGATCCTAATGCCGGTTTTTGTTTTGGTGTTGTTAATGCCATCCGTATAGCAGAAGAAACATTAAAGACAAAGGAAGAACTTTATTGCATCGGTGACATTGTTCACAATAGTGTTGAAGTAGCACGACTCAAGAAACTTGGCTTACAAATGATTAAAAGTGATGAATTTGCCAAGTTATCGGGTAAAAGTGTTTTGTTTAGAGCACATGGAGAGCCTCCAGCCTCTTACAAAAAAGGAAAAGAACAGAAGGATGAAATTATTGATGCTACCTGTCCTGTAGTATTAAACCTTCAAAAAAGAATAAAAAAAGCTTATCAAGAGATAAAAAAATCAAAGGGGCAGATTGTTATATATGGTAAGAAAGGACATGCCGAAGTAAATGGCTTGGTAGGTCAAACAGAGGGAAATGCAATCGTAATTAATACATTAAACGATTTAAAATTAATAAACCCCGACTTGCCTGTTGAATTATTTTCACAGACAACAAAAACGATAGAAGGTTTTACAAAAATAGCCGAACATTTAAAGAAAACAGGCAACAATAATATTAAAATACACGATACTATTTGTAGAAAAGTATCTAACAGAGCACCTAAAATAATGGCTTTTGCAGAAAAACACGATGTAGTGATTTTTGTAAGTGACAAGAAAAGTTCCAATGGAAAATTGCTTTTTGATGTGTGCTCTAAAGCCAATAAAAGAAGTCATTTCGTGTCTCGGATTAAAGACCTGAACATGAATTGGTTTACAGCAGACGATTCCGTTGGGATAAGTGGAGCTACCTCCACTCCAGAATGGTTAATGTCTGAAATTAAAGAAAAGATCAAACTTGAAATTAAAAGTAATATTAGCATGTCAAGAATTAAGAAAATAGGTGTGCTTACATCCGGAGGTGATGCACCAGGGATGAATGCAGCGATTCGTGCGGTTGTTCGCACAGCTATCTACAACAATCTGGATGTAGCTGGCATAAAACAAGGCTACGAAGGATTAATTAATGGTAATTTTGTTGCACTACAATCTCACGATGTAAGTAACATTATTCAAAGAGGCGGAACCATTCTTTGCTCGGCCAGAAGTCAGGAATTTAGAACAGAAGAAGGCAGAAAAAAAGCTCATGAACAAATGATTGCCAACAATATAGATGCATTGGTGGTAATTGGTGGTGATGGTACTTTTTCAGGAGCTCGTATTTTTTCTCAGGAATATGATATTCCTGTTATTGGTATCCCTGGAACTATTGATAATGACCTTTATGGAACTGACTATACTATTGGTTACGACACAGCAATCAATACAGTGATTGAAGCCGTTGATAAAATCAGAGACACAGCAAGTGCCCACAACCGTCTTTTCTTTATTGAAGTAATGGGTCGAGATGCAGGTTTTATTGCTCTTAGAAGTGGTATTGCAACCGGCGCCGAGGCTATTTTGATTCCTGAAAAAGAAACTCATGCTGACGAATTGCAAAAATATCTGGAAAAAGAATATAAAGAACTATTAAAACAAAAGACATTTGGAAATATTGATAAGTATTTAGAAGAGGCAGTTGACGGTAATATTATAATTAAGACTGACAATATTTCATTTAGTACAACTATGGTTAATTTTTTGTTATATATGTTTTAAATTTAATAAGTGAAAGACCAAGAACAATTTAAATTTTCTAAACACAAAGTATAGAATTACCAAAGAAATGGGAGAAATTGTTAAAATAACATAATATGGTGAAATAAAATGAAAATCAAAAAAAAAGACAATCAAAAAAAAATTATCGTATATACGGTTCTCTTGTGTCTAAGTTTGTTTGCAACTAATATGAATAGTATTTCTTATTTTAATGGTGAGAAGAAAGATGGTTTCTATCTAAACGAGTACCTAATAGCTTCAATCAGTTGGAACCTATATTTTTTTAGTTTAGAATAGGAAAAGTAGGAAAGGGGATTGAAACATATGAATTTTGGTACAGTTGGTACGAGTAGAATTACAAATGGTTTTATTGAAGCTGCCGAGCAAAGTGGAAAACTTACTTTACATGCAGTTTATTCGCGTAACCGAGG
>Ga0209013_10000094_pt1 | contig 65398 bp, 52 predicted proteins | sample Cruoilmetagenom2_FD_187291 | JGI IMG/M metagenome (GOLD analysis project Ga0209013, IMG submission 187291) | Oil polluted marine microbial communities from Coal Oil Point, Santa Barbara, California, USA - Sample 2 (SPAdes) (version 2) | ecosystem: Environmental > Aquatic > Marine > Oil seeps ... | reverse complement strand
TGCACCCCCCTCCGGACTGTGTCTGCTTCCAGCCACCAATATCTACTATCCAATATCCAATATCTAATATCCATTATCCAATATTCAATTCGCGGAACGAATGCGCCAATCCCCCATAAAAATCCTTCGTGGGGACCATTTCTCCTTCGTGCGCTTACCAACTTCGTGGTTCAAATTATTCGTTTCTATTCGTTTTTTTTTCGCGAAACGAATACCAATTGCCCATCACCCACCCCCCCATATCTACTCCCTAATCCCCACAATCACCAAATCCCTGACCCATGATCCCTTCTAATTACCCAATACCTAATATTTTCTGTAAACGTTTTTCCAGACTTAACCTGAGAACTGAGAACTGAAAACTGATCACTGACAACTTAAAATCTAACATCCAACCTCTAATATCTAACATCTGGAGACCCCCGCACGTAGGCAAGTTTTGTGTACATTTGTGCTATAATCCTCCATAGAGATTCTTCATAATACACATGCAGCAAGCCAACCGAGCTGGCTGTCTGACGTATTTTCGCCCAAGCAGATTAGGCTTCTACACATCCACACAGATACGACTACCGAAATATGGCTCAAAAATCCACATCCACCAGCAAGAAGAGCAGCTCTAGGGGCAAGAAGACCGGCACGCGAAAATCTACCCGCAAGAGCACTCCCGCCAGCTCCAAATCGAAGAGCAAACGCTCAACACGAACTGCGCGCGCAAAGAGTAGTTCGAGAGCCAAGGGGGCTCAAGGAGCAAAACAGGGTGGTTTCTCCCTGGATCGCAAGCTGGACATCGTTGGGATCGGGCTGGCGCTGGTTGGCACGCTCACCTTGCTGGTTATGCTCTCACCGATTAACAGCGGTGTTACTGAAGGTTGGATGTCCTTGCTTGGGATGGCCTTCGGTGGTGGGAGATTCCTGTTCCCCTTCGTGCTGCTGTTTGCAGGCCTGTGGCTGATCTTACGCAAGTTCGAGCGTATCCCTCCCCTGGCGCTCGACCGCATCCTGGGATTCGCCCTGCTGTTCATTTGTACCCTCGCCATCCTGCACTTCATTTTTTCATCCATTGCGTACCCAAATGAAGATTCGTTCAAGTTAGCAAACGCCGGTCTGGGGGGCGGCTACCTTGGCGCGGCAGTCTCCGCCGGGCTGGAAGCCGCCCTGGGAACAGGCGGTGCGGCGGTCTTTCTGATCGCCTGGCTGATCATCGCCCTGGTGCTTTCACTGGACATCACCATTTGGGATCTGGTTAGCTGGATACCACCGTATTTCAACCGCTTGCAGGATTGGATCATTGAAAGATCGGCCGAATTTGGCAGCAGCAGAGATTCATCCAAAGATCACCCGGCTTACTATCCGGAATATGACGCCACCCAACCAAAGGGGGCCGGCGCTGATCTTCCCACAGGCATTTCGCCCACAGGACTCGAAATTAACCAGCTTGGTGCAGCACCGCGCGAGTGGGTGCTCCCCCCCCTCGACCAGGTTCTCGACTCTGGCGTGACTGTGGAGCACGATGATGATACGGATCGAGATCTAGCCAGGGTGATTGAAGAGACGCTGGCCTCCTTCGGAGCGCCAGGTCGTGTGATCGAGATCAACCGAGGACCAACCATCACCCAGTTCGGTGTAGAACCCACTTTCACTGAAACAAGCCGCGGGCGCACCCGGGTGCGAGTAGGTAAGATTGCCTCCCTCGCAGATGACCTGGCATTGGCCCTCTCCGCCCGCACCATCCGCATCCAGGCTCCGGTACCTGGCAAAGGTTACGTAGGTATCGAAGTGCCCAACGATGAAATAACCACGGTCGCCCTGCGAGACGTAATCGAAAGCAGCGCTTTTGCGGGATTAAAATCTCCTTTGCGCTTCGCCTTGGGGCAAAACGTGGCCGGCAACGCCATGGTAGCCGATCTGTCCGCCATGCCGCACCTGCTGATCGCCGGCGCAACCGGCTCCGGCAAAAGCGTGTGTGTCAACTCACTGATCTGCTGTTTGCTGACGCAAAACACGCCTGACGACTTACGGCTGGTCATGGTAGATCCCAAGCGCGTTGAATTAACCGGCTATAACGGCGTCCCGCACTTATTGGCACCAGTAGTGGTTGAACTGGAAAAAGTCGTGGCGGCTTTACAGTGGATCATGCGTGAAATGGACATGCGCTACCGAAAATTAGCCGAAGCAGGCTGCCGAAATATCCGCGAGTACAACAACCAACAAGTATCGCAAAATGAGGTGAAACTGCCCTACCTGGTGGTATTTATCGATGAACTGGCCGATCTGATGATGCTGGCTCCCGATGAGACAGAACGCTCCATTACCCGCATGGCGCAGCTGGCGCGCGCCACCGGAATCCACATGGTGATCGCCACTCAGCGCCCCTCCGTAGACGTCGTGACAGGCCTGATCAAGGCCAATTTCCCCGCCCGCATCGCTTTTGCTGTGGCTTCGGGGGTTGACAGCCGGGTGATCCTGGACCAACCCGGCGCCGAACGCCTGCTTGGACGAGGTGACATGCTCTTCCAGGCACCGGATGCGCCAGCGCCGATACGTTTACAGGGCGTGTTCGTCTCGGACAACGAAATATTCAGCCTGGCGAATTACTGGAAAGGGTTTGCCGGTCTTGCACAACCCGCTCGAACTGCAGCCGGCGGCATCGTGGATGCATCACAATCGAGCATCCCGTTAAAACAAATGTCCTTCTGGGAAGAAGGTAAGCCCGACGAGCCTGATGACCCCCTGTACAAAGAATCGGTCGACCTGGTGCGCCGGCAGGGACGTGCTTCGATATCGATGCTGCAGCGTCGCCTGCGCATTGGCTACACGCGCTCCGCCCGGCTGATCGAGGATATGGAGGAAAGGGGCGTCATCGGGCAACCCGACCCCAGCACCGGGTCGCGCGAAGTACTCGATTACGGACCCGCCGCCCCGCCGGTGGACGATATGTAGGTGGACAATATGTAGGACAAGATGCGTAGGACAATGCTTTCTTGTCCACTTGTCCTTTCCTGATAGTGTCAAGAACTTAGTGTAAATAGCACCTCACAAAATATTACTCAGTCACGACGAAATTAATGGATGTCATTCTGAGCCCGATCGAACAATCTTCACCGTTCGATCGGCAGCGAAGAATCTCAAGTACCGCTGGGGGAGATTCTTCACTCCACTGCGTTCCGTTCAGAATGACCCTTTCCATCTTATTCAGTGTAACAGAGTACTATTACTCAGTCACTGTGATTTTGATGAATGGTAGACCTTACGACACATTAAATCTGCTTGTCTTTGCGAGGAGGCACGACGAAGCAAACTCCATCACTGTTGGGGAGATTGCTTCAGCGCAAAAGCACCACTTCGCAATGACACACCCATCTCATTCATTGTGACCCAGTACTAAGTACTATCATAAATATTCTGCAACGTCATCCTGAGCCTGTCGAAGGGCTCAGGATAAACTTAGCGAGTGATCTCCTTCATGGCAGGCTGAGATCCTTCGTCGCAAAGAACGCTCCTCAGGATGACATTCATCAGAACTTTTGTGAATGTACTTAGTCTAAACTCTCCAATAAGATAAAATTGTCCATCTTTGTAACTCGTCCCGATAAAAAGAATCCCTTAAAGTCCCACCTGATATTGACACATCACCTGCTCCCTGCTAGACTTCCGTTAGCAATCCACATGCCACGTACGCTTTTTTTGCGCTAAGTGAAGGATATCCGAAGGAACTCAGTACGCAGCAGGTCATTAGTTACCAGAATCCTAACCCGAACAAGCCGGAACCAAAAAGGGTTCTTTCTAGCAAATTCTTGCACAAAAAACAAAGAGTCCACTGGTTAGGCCCTACCTTATGTCACAATTACGCGCCATCATTCTACTTATTGTTCTTCTATTATTAAGTACCTGTCAGGGGGCACCCAATCCCGAACTTGAAATAACCCCATCTCAAAACCCGGCGCTCACAGCAGCGAACGAACCTGATCCTACCCCCAAACCCCCTGCCACGAAAGCGTCTATCCCCCCTACAACCACAACAACCCCTGACCCATCACCCACACCAACTCCAACCCTCGAACCTTCGCCCACAGTCCCCACAACGACCACCCTGCTGTTCACCGGTGTGATCGTCCCGGCGCGCTGCGTTCAGGCAAAAATAGATCAATTGGATGACCCGGATTACCCGTACGAAGAGCTGCGTGAGGTCATCAACCAGGCCGATCTGGCGATCGGCACGCTCAACGCCACCATCAGCGACTATCCTCCCCGTACCGGCTGCGTGCGCACTTACGTGCTGGTAGGGGGAGCCGAAAACGCAGACGCCCTGGCGAGGGCTGGTTTCGACGTGATGAGCGTGGCTACCAACCACATCAAGAACTGCGGACCGGCAAACTGCGGTGACCGGGCATTCTACGACACGCTGGACAACCTGCGAAGGGTGGACATTTCCCCCGTTGGTGCCGGGGCGAACCACGCTGAAGCCATGCAGCCGGTGGTCCTTGAAGTGAACGGCGTACGCTTCGGGTTCGTCAGCTTAGGACAGATCGAACCGATCGCCTTCGCCGGAAAAGATACACCTGGAATCGCGGTATTGAACAAAGAGAACCTGTATGAAGCCATCGCCGCTGCCCGCCAGGTCTCCGACGTTGTAATCGCCATGCCGCACTGGGGACCAGAAGATGTTGCCATGCCCAACTGGATCCAGCGCGACCTTGCACAGGAGATCGTCAATGCCGGTGCAGACCTGGTCGTAGGCAACCACACCCACGTTGTGCAGGCCATCCAGGAGATCGACGGTGTGCAGGTATTCTACGGGTTGGGGAATTTCGTCTTCGACCAGGACTTAAACGATCACCAGCAGGGAGTTATCCTCCTGGTAAGGTATGAGGGGGCACAATTCGCTGGTTACGAACTCATCCCCACCCACGTCGATCAAGACGGTCGTGTGCACATTGCTGATCCCGAAGAAGCGGCAGAAATTCTGGAACGCATCCAGCAGGTTAGCCAGGCAATCCGCTGACGGTATTATGAACAGCATTCTAGCCCCTGGTCCAAGAATGCACGATTTGTGACCAGGCAGCAGCTTAACCCCCGATCCCTTCCACCTTATCGCTGACACTCTCCACACACACCAAACAACTGCAGCCAGTGCTCTTGCACCGTGAAGCCGCTCTCTTGCCCGACTTCGTCCATTAGCCCATCGATGCGGTCGGAGTCACCACTAAAGAACTCAACCCGGCCGCAATCCTGGCAGATCAGCAGGTGTTCGTGACCGTTGAATGCCGCCACGAACGCCTGGCAGTCAGAAGGGCGATGGACGCGCTGGATCAGCTCCAACTCTTCCAGTTTTTCAAGCGTACGGTAAACAGTAACCAGACCCAATTTAGGATACCGCACCCGGGCCATTTCAAAGATCTCAAATGGACTGAGCACATGCTGGCTATCGGCTATCGTATCGACAACCGCCCGGCGCGGGGCCGTCAAACGATAGCCATTCTCCTGCAAACAATCCAACCACTCTCTGACCCTGCTCATACTCGATCCATCACAACTCAGTCCTCGCTTTTACGAGCAGATTGATTCAACAGCAGCCTGTGGCGCAACGACTGCAAGACCCATGTGAGCGCAAATATCGCCGTGCATGTCAAGACAATAGCAGCCCCCGAAGCAATACCGAGGTAAAAAGACAGGTACAGACCAATAACACCAGACGCAGCTGCAATCCCTGCGGCTAGTGCCATCATTATCGGCAGACGATTGGTGAGCAAGTATGCCGTAGCCGCTGGTGTGACCAACATGGCGACCATCAACGCCAGACCGACCGTCTGGAGTGAAACCACAATAGCAACCGCTATCAAGACAAGCAAAAAGAAGTCGAGCAGCCGGGTCGGTAAACGTAATGTCTTGGCGAGGATTGGATCAAAAGAAACCACCAGGAACTCTTTATAGAACGCCAGCACAGCCACGATGATCAACCCCCCAAAGATGGCAATCAGCCACAGATCAGTTGTCCTTACTCCCAGAACATCACCAAACAAGAAATGCGCCAGGTCAGCTGTATAACTGCGTACTGTAGAGATCAAGGCCACACCCAGGGCAAACGTACCGGCGAACACGATACCTATGGCGGTGTCTTCTTTAATCTTCGTCGAGCGGCTGATGGCCCCAATTCCAAGGGCACTGAGAATAGCCGTCAGCAAGGCCCACCAGAATACGGTCCCACGCGACCCTCCACCGACCAGGTAACCGATCGCAACCCCAGGCAAGATGGCATGTGCCAGCGCATCACCAAAAAAAGCCATACCGCGCAGCACCACATATGTTCCCAATGTGGCGCAAACAACGCCTACCAGAACTGCTGCAACCAATCCACGCAGCATGAAGGCATACTGCAAAGGGGCGATGATGCTTTCAATCATTAGCCTTCCTCCCCCTCACCGCAGCAGCTATCTTCTAGAGCCAAAACACCATCATCAGTTTGAATCAATCGTAAATGACCGCCGTAGGCATCCAACAAGTTATGGGATGTAAACACCTCTCCCGGTGTGCCCAATGAAACCAGGTGAACATTAAGCAGCATCACCCGGTCGAAACGATCCGCAGCCATCTGCAAATCGTGCAGAGCAACCAGTACGGTCACCCTTCTTTGACGAAGATCTTCCAATATGCGGAATATGCCTTCTTGCGAGTTGAGATCCAGCCCTGTCAGTGGTTCGTCCATCAGCATCAGCTCCGCCTCTTGTGCCAGGGCGCGTGCGATGAACATACGCTGCTGCTGCCCGCCTGACAATTCGCGGATCTGGCGCCCGGCCAGATCCTGCATACCGACCACATCCAGAGCGTGCTGCACGATTTCCCAGTCGCGTGCCCGTGGATGCCGGAATAATTTTAATTTACCAACACGACCCATCATTACCACGTCTGCCACGCTGACTGGAAAGTTCCAATCTACCTGGCTGCGCTGCGGGAGGTATGCAATACAGATGTGCCCGCCGGGTTCATGACCGTAAACGTGTACCTTCCCGTCGCTGGGAGTCATCACACCGGCAATCACTTTGAACAACGTACTCTTGCCGGCGCCGTTTGGTCCCACCACTGCCAGGCGTTCTCCTACCTCCAGTTCAAACGAAACACCTTCCAGAGCCGGTCCGCTCTCGTAGCGCACACCCAGGTCGGCAGCACGCAAGATGGGTGCACCAGCTTCGTGGGGATGGTGGTGCCGGATCAGGTGATCGGTCTTACGGAATTCTTCGAGTAATTGCATCTAATTTACCTGTCACTTCAAATTATCAACGAACGCCCTGGTGTTGAATTCCATGTACTTGATATAGCTGTCTGCCTCACCCCCCTGCTCTGATAAAGAACCCGTATACACAAATATCAGTCTGGTGCCGGTATCTTCAGCAATGCGTTCGGCCAGTTCTGAGTTTATGGTATTGCCGACAAAGATTGCCTTTACCCCCAGGATCCGAATTTTGTCCTCCAGCTCAGCCAACTCCTGAGCGGACGGTTCTGCCATTGTGCTGTAAGCAGGAATGATCGCGCCAACCTGGGTAAAGCCATACTCATCGGCGAAGTAACCAAAATTAAGATGGTCAGTTACGATATTGCGATTCTCCCGGGCGACCTCCCCGGTAAGCTCCCTGATCCAGGAGTCCAGGCTCGCCAATTCTGTGCGGTACTGATCTGCGTTAGCCTGGTAATTCTTACTGCTGGATGGATCTAACTGGCTCAGGGCGCTTTCGATCGTGTCCACCCAGATCATCACATTATTTGGGTTCGTCCAGGTATGCGGATCGCCCCTTTTTTGCTCTTCATCAAACGCTTTCAAGTTTAAGCTTTCCGATACTGCTACTACTTTGTCCTGCGCCTGTGCGCTTTCCAAGAGTGGTTCAAGAAATTCCTCCAGTCCAGCTCCGTTGGCGAAGACCACCTCTGCATCGCTAATCTTAGTGATGTCCTGCGGTGTTGGATCATAGGCGTGCGGGTCTGTACCAAGAGGCAGCAGGATGACCAGGCCGATCTCTTCTCCACCAACAATGCGCACCACATCTCCGACAAGCGATGTAGTGGCAGCGACTTTCAGTCTGCCGGGTTGGGCATCTTCTTCATCAGTCTGATTGCAAGCTGCCAGTATTAGTGCAATCGAAAAGAATACCACCCACAAGGAAATCCTGCTTTTGATCAAGGTGTCTTTCTCCTGGAATATAATGATAATGAAATTCATTTTCATTATATTCCCAACCATCCACCTGTCAAGGGCTGGTTGTTGCTTTTTCGGAATCAAAAAAGGGCAAGCCGTTGTGGCTTGCCCTGTCCTGTCTATCACCCACTTGGTGTTGGTGTTGCCGTCGCTCCATCAAGCACCGCTGGTGGTTGGGTTGGCACCGGCGTGACCAGGTTGACAGGAACCTTCAATATCTGACCGGCGAGGATTTCGTTCTCGTTCTCGAGTTCGTTCTCTTCCATTATCGCCTCAACGGTGCTGTTGAACTTAATTGCAATAACTGCTAATGTATCTCCTGGCAGCACCTGGTATTCGATGATAAATCCACGCGGTAAATTCTCCGGCAGCGGTGTTGGTGTGGGCAGCTCCATGTCCGGTCCGGGAATCGTGAGCTGGTCGCCTGGGCGAATTGGGCAAGAGGGATCCAGGTTGTTGATCGTGATCAACAGGAGGATGCCCACATCGAACTTCACAGCGATCGAATAACAACTGTCACCTTCTAAAACCTGGTAAATAAAGGGACCCGAAGGCGTTGGCGTAAGTGTCTCTGTGGGTACCGTTGTCTCTGTAGGGGTAACAGTGAATGTTGCCGTTGGTGTAAATGTTGGCGTCACCGTGGCTGTGTTCGTAGGTGTGGGCGTCTCACTAGAAAATAGCGCTAGGCTGAGTTGGTTCGGTCCAAATGTCCAAAACATGATGAACGCGGCACCAACGATCAACAACACAGCCGCAATGCCAAGAATTAATGGAGCTCTTTTGGCTGTTTGCTGGCGTTTTCGATAGCCCTTTATTACATTTTTCGGAGATTCTTTGTCGCTCATATTTTTACCGTCTAGATCAGATCACATTCAAGTATTATTACATTTCGGCGCACTGGCAAAGGTGCGCTATTATATGCCATTCTACCTGATTTTCATAGAGTTGGCGAATCGCCCAACCCATAAAACAATAGTAAACACCTAAAATAAGACGTCAAAAACCCGCTACAAGTTCCCAACCACTTCCCCCAAACCACCAGATTTGGACCGGGAAGATGCAGCCTCCTTTTTTTTATCAAGTTATAATTCCCTATTCTGAAAGGAGACCAACATGCGAATTGCTGTATTTGGGACCGGTGGTGTAGGTGGATACTTTGGAGGTCGTTTAGCCCAGGCAGGTGAAAACGTAATTTTCATCGCCCGCGGGGCACATTTGAAAGCCATGCACGCAAGTGGCTTGCACGTGGGATCGATCAAGGGAGATTTTATTATCGATCCGATCTCTGCAACCGATGAACCAGCTCAGGCTGGGTATGTGGACGTTGTCCTGGTCGCTGTCAAGGCCTGGCATGTTCCCGAAGCCGCGTTGGCTATGCAGCCGATGATCGGCCCAGACACCTTCGTTGTGCCGTTATGCAATGGGATGGATGCACTGCATGAATTAGTTCGTACGATCGGGAAAGAACGAGTTCTGGGTGGATTTTGCCGCATATCGGCATACACATCCAGTCCCGGTCACATCATGCATGTCGGGGTCGAACCGTATGTCGCGTTCGGGGAGCTGGACGGCAGCAGCAGCGAACGAGCGCGGCATCTGCGCCGGGCATTCGAACGCGCAGGCATCACGGTGGAAGTTTCGGGTGATATCCAGGCAGCCATGTGGCAAAAATTTGTTTTCATCGCTGCCATCAGCGGCTTGGGAGCCGTCACTCGCACACCAATTGGCGTACTGCGAGACATTCCTGAGACACGCCGTATGCTTGAAGAGGCCATCCAAGAAAATTTCACCGTTGGCAAGGCCATGGGCATCAACCTCCCCGATGACACACCAAATATTATCATGCAGTTCATTGATAGGATTCCCGAGCATGTCACTGCATCCATGCAGCGTGACATCATGGAGGGACGCCAATCCGAGCTTGAATCTCTGAATGGGTCGCTGGTACGTTTCGGGCGAGAAGTTGGCATTTCCACACCCATAAACAAGTTCATATATTCCAGTCTACTGCCCCAGGAATTATCCGCCCGCCGCACACCGTAGCACAAGATGCCTTCTTGCGTCCCCCTGGTACGGATAAGTAAACAACTTGTCCCACATCACATTCTCAATAGCGCATTATGTAGCACAAGATATCTTCTTGTGCTAGCGCTTGTGCCCCATGTAACGCAAGATGCTTTCTTGCGTTAGTACCGCACAATCGAACACCCATACGACTGCGTTTGCGCCGGATCGGGATTGCGACTATCCATCAATGCCTCCACCGCCTCGCGCAGGTAATGGCGCGTCGGTGTCCGCTGGCGGAAGGTTACGTCATTGAACGCACCCTGGTATCGCAGTATCCCACCCCGGTCGAGGATAAACAAGTGCGGCGTGGTTAACGCTCCATACAGGTCAGCAATCTGCTGATTTGCGTCGTGCAGCACGAAAGGCAAACCACGCTCGACGGCTGCTTTTAACAGCAAGTCACGACTTTCATTGGCATTGGATACGACCGACCATAAGCTCACTTCCTCTCCCCAAGCGGACTGATATTCATTAAGTTCACGATCAGCTTTCTCTGCCCAGGGACACTCCGCCGACCAAAAATTCACAACCACGATTTTCCCGCGCCAGTCACTCAAACGGAAGAGTTTCCCTTCCAGGTCTGGCAGTTCGAAATCGGGGGCGAGAATACCTGTTTTTATCATGGTATCCATTGGGGTGCAAAACCTCCTTCAACAAGACGGGTTGCCTGGGTGGTCTGAGGATCAATGAGCCAGACCTCAGGCGGCTCAGTCAAAGCCGTTTGATTGAAGCGCACAAAGGCCAACAAATCACCTGCTGGGCTCCATGCAAAATTAAAGTGATTGAAGAATGGATCGTTTGTCAGCTGTTGGGCATCTCCACTTTCCGGGTTCATCAGCCATAGCTGTCTGCCAGGGGTCCAGCGCTCAACGGTGAGGAATTTACGGGCGAACGCCAGGCTCTCCCCACCAGGAGAGAACACAGGAACCGTGTCCTCCAGCGTGTCGACCTGGGTCAAATCTTCGCTCATCCCATCCTGCAGTCTGAACAGCATCAGGTGGCTGCTGCCGATAGAATCAAGATTCGCTGTTTCTCCCAATTCTTGCGCCTCAACAAAGAAAATCTCCGGCGCTGCATAGGCATCTCCAGAAGGGTGCCAGCTTCCCTGCTGACCGGTCTGGTTCGGAAAAAGGGTCACTTCTTCACTGTGCGGATCCTGCATAACAAAGGCCGATAGACTAAAATCATAATACGTCAGCAAGCCGCCAGGCGACCAATGCGGTCCCAGGGTCTGATGGAGCGCATCCGCGGCGTTATATGCAGCACTTCCGGGAGTTGGAGCCGCCTCATCCAGATCGCCCGTGTCTTCGGACCCCATTTCTACAGACAGCGGCAGCAGCCAGACCTGTGGATAGGGAGGATCATCACTTCCTGTGAAAGCCGTCCGCTCGTACGCCAAAAAATCACCCTGCGGGGAGACCTGCGGGCTGCGGCAGGTGGCTCGAACACATTCCACCATCACCACCGGCTCAGAATCTAATTCGCCTATCAGGTCAAGGCGGTAAATAGTGCTGCCGCTTTGCCCATTTCGTTGACTGAAATAAATGGCCGTACCCCCTGGGTCGACGCTGTAATCAAGTACGCCTCCCAAAAAATCTGTCAAACGTTCACTCTCGCCCGTATTCACGTTTAAGGTATAGATATTGGCAGGTCCTTCCGCAGGATAGAGATAGACCAGGCGAGGCTGCCCAATATCAAAAGTCCATGCGGCTTCATCGCGCATTGCCAGATGGATGAAGTCATCTGAATATGCTCCATCAGCCAGGCTTACCGTCACCGTCCCACCATTAGGCCAGGACCGGTCTGGAGTAAATACCAGGCTATTATCCAACCAACCGAAAGTACCAGAACGATGCGGCTCAAATGTCAGGCGTTCAATGACCGAGTCGGCTACCATTGGGCGCGAAAAAGTCAGCGTTATCGTACTCCCAGCACTAACATCGGCTTCACCGTCCTTCGGGGACACCTCAACCAGCCGGGGTGACAGCCGCAGGTAAAGCACAGCGATCACTCCAGTCAGGATCAAACCAATAAGGATGAAAGGCAACAGGCGCCGCATGAGAATTATTATAATCTTTGATACGCTCTATTTTGACCCTGGAAGATGAATAAATCATGCATAGATTAGTCCACCGAAAAAACTACTTCCAAACGGAGAAAGGGACCCACCTTGGTTGGTACTTTGTTTCAGTAAAGTTATGGATCGTCAGTAAAATTTTAGAGCATCGGCATTTCAACCCGGTCACAATATAAATGGTAGAATCAACGCCATGAAACGCTGGCAATTATGGGTCGGAGTCCTGGTTAGCATCGGCTTCCTGTACCTGGCATTACGCGGCTTATCGATTGCTGATATGTTGGCGGTGCTGCCGGGATTAAAGTGGTGGTGGCTAGTCCCCGGCGTTGCGGTCTATTTCCTGGCAGTGTGGGCGCGCGCCTGGCGTTGGCATTATTTACTGCGGCCATTAAAATCAGTACCCACGAAAGTGATGTTCCCCATAGTGTGCATCGGGTACTTTGGCAACAATGTATTCCCAGCCCGAGCGGGTGAATTACTGCGGGCGGTCGTCCTCAAGCGCAACGAGGATATTCCGGTTTCATCTTCATTGGCGACGATCATCGTTGAACGAGTTTTCGACGGGGTGGTGATGCTTGGATTTGTCTTCATCAACCTGTCCGAAATTGCCGGTTTGACCTCCGGCTCGGGTTTTGTGGGCAGCATCCGCACGCTGGCTATCCTGGGTACGGGTGCCTTTATCGGTGCTTTGATACTATTCTTGCTGGCTGCCATGTTCCCCCAGAAAGCCCAATTAGCGGCAGCCATCTTCATTGACCGCCTGGTCCCCGAGCGTTTCCGGGAGAAAGTACTCGGCTTTACGGAACGCTTCTTGAGCGGTCTGGAATCGCTCCGTTCACCACGTGACGTGTTAATGGTATTCGTGACTTCGGTGGTGATCTGGCTGCTGGAGACGGTCAAATACTGGTTCGTGATGCAAGCATTTCCATTAGAGGTGAGCTTTTTCGCCCTGATGTTGATGAACGGTATCGTCAACCTGGCGACCACCATTCCCTCCGCACCGGGTTACGTGGGCACCTTCGACGCACCGGGGATAGCGGTCCTGCAGGCTTACGGTGTGGAGAAAGCAGTCGCAGCAGCTTACACGCTGGTGCTGCACGCTGCTTTGTGGTTCCCGATTACCGCATTAGGATTCTACTACTTCGCGCGGGAGGGTCTCTCGTGGAGTCAAGATATGGACGAATTGAGGACGGAAACATGAAACAAATCGCTATTATCGGCGCCGGATTTGGCGGGTTGGCCGCCGCTTACGAACTGGCAAAAGCCGGGCACAAAGTGACCATTTACGAATCCGCCGATCATGTCGGTGGGCTGGCGGCTGGATTCAAGGAACCACACTGGGAATGGAGCGTAGAGGAGTTCTACCACCACTGGTTTGCCAGTGATAAACATCTGCTGGGTTTGATTGAGGAGCTGGGTTGGAGCGAGCAGGTGCTCTTCCCCCGCCCGTATACGGTGATGTATCATGAAGGCAAGTTCTATCCTTTTGACTCTATCAGCGCGGCAATCAAGTTCCCCGGCCTGGGCTGGGGGATCAACAAAGTACGCTTTGGGTTGGTTGCACTGTACCTGCGTTTAACGAACGACTGGAAATCGCTTGAGAAAGTGACCGTTGATGAATGGATGCGTAAGTGGGCCGGCAACTACGTTTATGAGCTGATGTGGGAGCCGCTGATGATCGGCAAGTTTGGTGAACGCTACGCCAAAAGGGTCAACATGGCCTGGATGTGGGCACGCTTGAAAGCGCGCACCACGCACCTGGGCACATTTGAAGGCGGCTTCCAGGCATTTGCCGACCAGTTTGCCAGCCAACTGCGTGTTATGGGCGTCGAGATCAAACTCTCCACCACCGTCAACCGCATCTCACCCAATGCGGATGCGGGATTTAAACTCGATACATCACTGGGAGCAGAGACGTATGACAAGGTGCTGGTGACGACTTCCCCAGCACTGCTGGCGCGCCTGGCACCTGACCTGCCGGAAGATTATTTACAGGGATTGTTAGACCTGAAGAGTATGGGGTCGGTAGTTTTGGTTTTAGCCCTCAAGCAGCATCTGTCACAAGAGGGCTACTACTGGTACAACATCCCCAAGTCTGCCGGATTCCCTTTCCTGGCACTGGTGGAACACACCAACTACGTCCCGGCCGATCACTTCGAGGGCGAGCACATCGTCTACATCGGCGACTACCTTGAAGCCGACCACGAGTACTTTCAACTAAGTAAAGAGCAGCTTCTAGAACGCTTCCTGCCTGTGCTGCCACGCTTCAACCCGCAATTCAGCCCCGATTGGGTTCGAAAAACATGGCTGTTCCGCACAACCTACGCCCAGCCGGTCCCGCTGGTGAACCACTCGGGGAACATCCCGCCCATCGAAACTCCCATTCCCGGCCTTTACTTCGCCAGCATGAGCCAGGTCTACCCCTGGGACCGCGGCACGAATTTTGCTGTGGAGATCAGCAAAAAAGCAGCAAAAATTATGCTGAGTGAATAAGGGCTTCACACAAGCGCAAGCTCAAACCCCTCCCGCTGTTTGAAAAGGGGAAGAAGATGGACAGGCCTGCACACTCACGCACGGATCGGACCATAACCTGCGCCTGACAAAGCACTGCATCCTGGAGTTTATGCGAATCTCCAGGATTTTTTCTTGCCTTCTGACATATACCTGAAATGACTTATAGTTTAGTGCTCGGTCTTACCAACAACACCAATATTCTGATCGTTCTTTTCGCCCCTCGGTGGTCGCCAAATTTAGATTGAAACCTGGGTTGGATTATTCTGCGCCGGATCCGATCCGTAGAGTAACTAAATTATCTCCATGGGGTTATAATATTTGGGTGTTGGCAAAAATCGCGCCATCTAGACTACTCTGGTAAACTTTGGCTGGTCGGCATCACTAACACACTTGGGAGCAATATATAGGAAAAGTTTTCGAACTGGTAAAAATAAATTTTTTTGTGAGGATCGATTGATTTATTAAACTCCGTAAAGGCTAATCCGCACTATAAACTATACATTTAATAAGGAGAAAGAATAATGACTGCAACTGATTTAGAAACTAAACAAAGCCCCTGGTGGCTGATCCTGATGGGCGGCATTCTTAATATAATCGTCGGCATACTGCTGTTGACCGTACCTGTAAAGACCGTTGCGCTGTTGGTCTTCGCGCTGGGAATTTACTGGCTCATATCAGGTGTCTTCATCCTTGTTGGGATGTTCGTAGATCATACAGCCTGGGGTTGGAAGCTGTTTATGGGTGTACTGAGCATCCTTGCCGGTATCGTGATCATCCGGTACCCCTTGATCAGTACTCTCGTCGTACCAGCGCTTCTGATTCTGTTATTAGGTATCCAGGGTCTCATCGTTGGTATTATCAACCTGGTTATGGCATTCAAAGGCGGCGGTTGGGGTGCCGGCATTCTGGGCGTTGTGAGTATTATCTTTGGTATCCTCCTGATACTCAACTGGAATGAACCTGCCTGGGTTGCATCGCTGGTGTGGGTGGCTGGTATCTTTGCCCTTGTAGCTGGTGTTTTGCAGATTTTTCAAGGCTTCCGGCAAAGGACCGCTTAATATAGAAGAAACCACTGAGATAGCCCAGGAAATTAGGACACCAAAGAAACAATCACTAAATATCTAATCGATCTTCCCACAGACCTGATACTCGAAAAATCACCAAGCTTCGGGTAAAAACCTATACAGGAGGGGATTTGCATCTCGAATATGCAAGTCCCCTTCTCTTTATAAAACCAAATCCTGAGTGGGTGACCGGCGTATCACGCTTGATGGTTAAGGCACGGCGCAGCCAGCCTGCCACCGCAGCCGCGGCCGATTTAATTACCCCCATACCATATCTCCTGTTTATGCTCCTTCTGGTCGCTCCGAAACGAACAGCAAGAAGGGTAATGGTAGTTTGCGCATCGGACCGATGTTCGCCACTGACATCCCCATCAGGGATCCATCCTCGAGCGTCCGCAGCTCATCAACCACCTGCGGCCAGGGGAACGGGTTTACCCCTCCGTAGCGGATAGTAACCCCAGACACCCCATCCACCAGCGAAGTCGCTTTGTGGATCGTGAAGGGAAAATCTTGCACGTATTCACCATGCCTGCAGAATAAATTAACTCCACGCGTCTCACCCATAAACTGTTTGCCCCACCAGCCCCCGAAATGCACCCATCTCAATCCCGGCGCGGCGATGGTTTGCAACCAACCCGGTCCGGTGAATAACCCTCGGTAGAATCCATCCAGAGACTCGATGACCGGCGGTGATAACCTTGAGAAAAACTCTCTGCACGAACTTAACGACAACCCATCAAGGTGCCGAGCCATATCCCCAATCACCATGGTATCCATTTATTGCCCATGAGCCTACAGCTTCCTGCTCATCCGACGGCTTTCCGTTTCATAGCCCAAACGCTCATAGAAGGTCCTCGCCACACGATTGAATTCGTACACCGTCAGCTCAATAGACGTGGCGCCCTGCTCCACAGCCCAGTTCTGTGCGTGCTCCATCAGCGCTCGCCCGATCCCGCGCCAGCGGTAGTGTTCGTCAACGACCAGATTTTCGACCAGGGCGAAGCAACGTGGGACAAGTATGGGGATATCCGTTGAGGATCGCACGAATAAGTTAACAAACCCGAGCAGTTGATCGCTTTCCTCGGCTACGAACACGCACACATTATCCGCTCCGATTAGGCCCAGGATGTATTCTCGCTGGCGTGCTGACCCGTCCGTCTTTTGGAAAATATGTGGGAGATTGTCACGATGCAACCCATCGACCTGCTCAATTAGAGAGCACAGGTCTTCGTAATCCTGTTTTTTTGCTTCACGGATAATCATTCAATTATTGTATCAAATTGGGTTTATTCTGTGGCTCTTGCTCCAGCTGTGCTACGCACAGGACTTGTCTACCAACTGGGCTAGAATCTGGATACCTATCAACTCGACCCCGATATCGCCTGACTGACTGCCGAAAAACATCATCCCACACCCTACTCACTTGCGGGGCCAACCCATCGTCATCATCTGCTACTGAGCGAACTTTGTTCGCAAATCGTATGCATAAATTTCCGGGGTCATGCTCTGCCAGTCTCCCCTTATCCTTTAAACACCGGCAAGTGTCCCAGGGCAATGATGTCTTTCGATTTTTCGCGATCCCCTTCAGTAAAAATCCCGGCTTCAGCAACCACGTCGGCTCCCGCCTTATCCACCACCAGACGCATACCATGCAGTGTAGACCCCGTGCTGATCACGTCATCCAGCAAGACCACCCGCCGATCCCTGATGGTTTCGTAATCTTTCTCATCCAAGTACAGCATTTGCGGTTTTCCGGTGGTAATGGACAGCGTCTCCGCAGATAATGCTACCCCCATGTAAGGCTTGTAGAATTTCCGAAGTACAACATAGGGTTTATTTACCATCACAGACATGGCGTGCACCAGAGGAATGCTCTTGGCTTCAGCAGTCACCAAGATATCGTAGCTCATCCCGGATAACTTCCCTGATAGTGCGCCTGCGCAGGCCTGCACCAGTTCTGTGTCTCCAAGGATATTGAGTACTGCGATGCGCAATCCAGGTGCCACCTGGAAAAGTGGTAGTTCTCTTTTCAGTCCCGCGATCTCTACTGCGTAGGTTTCTCTCGAGGCATCCATGAATACTCCTTGTGCTAAAAATGACAAACCCCGTAAAGTTTATCATGGTTTCAAGCGGGCATCTGCTATAATATTTTTAGAAACTCTTGTGTAATTCGACATTAGAAACTCAACCATTGGGGACCTACTGATCCTTGCCTTAAAGGCTAAACCCAATCAGCGCAAGAGACGTTTAGTAACTAATGCAACGATCAGTAATCACAATCAAGGTAATCTCCCAGCCCATATGTGCAAAAGTCTTAACCGCTCCACCACCGGAATCCTGATCATCCTGGTGTGTTGTTTATTAATATTGCCAGGTTGTCAGCTGCTAAGAAGCGTGAATCCATTCCAGGATAATGTCCAGGATCCGGCAAACGAAAGCGGCAACCCCGACAACACGTTATGGTATACGGTATACTTCACCGATCCCGACAGTCCCCAGGCCGCGTCTTACGAAGGTGGTCCCGGAGAGGCAGTCGCCGAGGCCATACGCCAGGCGCGCATCAGTGTGGACGTGGCTGCGTATTCATTCAATCTATGGGAGATCAGAGACGCCCTGCTGGGTGCCCACCGCCGGGGTGTTTCGGTACGCCTGGTGACCGATAGTGATAACTACACTGAAGAGGAAGTGCAGGAAATGCTCGGAGCAGGTATACCTGTCAGGCACGACCACAACCAGAGTCTGATGCACAACAAATTCATCGTCATTGACCGGTTGGAAGTATGGACGGGTTCGATGAATCCGACGCTCGGTGGCGCTTATTATGACAACAATAATTTGATCCGCATACGCTCCACCGGCCTGGCGAACAACTACACAACAGAATTCGAGGAGATGTTTGTTGAAATGAGCTTCAGCCGGGGCTCGATGGATAAAACACCCCAAACCACATTCGAAATCGAGGACACGCTGGTCGAGAACTACTTCTCTCCAGAAGATGGAACTGCCAGGAGGATTGTTGATTTGATCGAGTCTGCCCGGCGCAGCGTCTACTTCCTGGCATATGCCTTCACTGCCGATGATATCGCCACAGCCATGATCGATCGTTCGTTATCCGGCGTGAACGTAGCAGGCGTGATGGAAAACTCGCAGTATAAATCCAACACCGGAACGGAGTACGAGCACCTGCTCTCTGCTGGCGTTGATGTACACCTGGACGGCAACCCGGATAATATGCATCACAAAGTAATTGTCATCGATGAAACAATTGTCATTACAGGCTCGTACAACTTCAGCGCCAGCGCAGAAAACAAGAACGACGAGAACACGTTGATCATTCATGATCCCGAAATCGCTGCATTATTCATCGCCGAGTACGAACGCGTTTATAATGAAGCTCAATAGAGCACATAAATATTAAAAGGGGCGTCCTTTCCATGATGGATCTTTTTCGTATCAAGCTTATGGGTATCTTTATCTACACTACAGACTATTCGGGGACTCTAATAACTACGCGGAGGATTGCGCATGCAAACAAATGGTAATTTCTACCTGGGAAGAATATTTAACCGAAAACAACGGGAAACGACACCACAACCTCTGCTGTACGATCCAGATGACCTCACCACCCACGCGGTGGTAGTGGGCATGACAGGTTCCGGGAAGACAGGTTTGTGCATCGATCTGCTGGAAGAAGCCGCTTTAAACGGCATCCCTTCACTGATGATTGACCCCAAGGGTGACATTACCAACACCCTGCTGCACTTTCCCGATCTCCTACCGGCAGACTTTCAACCATGGATCAACCCCGACGAGGCGCGTCGTGATGGCAAGAGTATCGAACAAGCCGCCGAAGAAACTGCCGCTCTATGGCGCAGCGGACTGCGTGAGTGGGACATTGGGCCAGAGCGTCTGCAAGCGCTGCAAAACGCGGCTCACTTCGCCGTTTACACTCCCGGCTCCGACTCGGGCATCCCCGTCAATATCCTGGCATCGCTGAAAGCGCCCAACATCCCCTGGGAGAGCAACCGCGAACTACTTCGCGAAAAGATCTCCGGCACAGTCACTGCCCTGCTTGGTCTGGTTGGCGTGAACGACATCGACCCTGTACAATCTCGCGAACACATCTTGTTGGCCAACATATTTGAGAATGCCTGGAGTCGAGGTCGTGACCTCGATCTGGGCGAACTTATCTTGCAGACCCAAACACCTCCCTTCGAAAAGTTAGGGGTGTTCGACGTGAATATGTTCTTCCCGGAAAAGGACCGCTTTGAGCTGGCAATGCTGCTCAACAACATCTTGGCCGCACCTGCATTCCAGGCCTGGATCCAGGGACCGCCGCTGAGCATCCCAGAGCTGCTCTTCGGCCCAGACGGGCGCCCGCGCCACAGCGTATTCTATATCGCCCACCTGGCCGATGCTGAACGCATGTTTTTTGTCACTCTGCTCTATTCGGCCATTGAATCCTGGATGCGATCCCAGAGCGGCACTCCCTCGTTACGAGCGATCATCTACTTCGATGAAATATTCGGTTATTTGCCACCCATCGGCAAACCTCCCTCCAAGCAACCCATGCTGCGAATGCTAAAACAGGCGCGCGCCTTCGGGGTCGGTCAGTTACTGGTCACACAGAACCCTGTGGACCTGGATTACAAAGCCATCTCCAATGCCGGCACCTGGTTAATCGGCAAGCTGCAGACAGAACAGGATAAAGAACGCCTGTTAGATGGATTACAAGGAGCCATGTCAGGTTCCCTGGATCGCCGCCAGTACGACCGCTTGATCTCTGGACTGGATAAACGTGTGTTCCTGCTGCACAACGTCCACGAAAGGGAACCCGTGCTCTTCAAAACACGCTGGGCCATGAACTATCTCACCGGTCCCCTGACCCGCGCCCAAATCCCTGCTTTGAACATCCTAGCAGCAGGTGATGAAACTGCCACCGAGCGTCCGACAACACGGGTGCAGGGTGCATTTCTGACCGGCGAACCAGAGAGACGGGTAACCGGGCATGCTCCACCTGCGGCAGGGTACACCCCCGGGCGCGCCGAACCACAACCGGAGCCAGAAGCGCTCCTCAATCATCTCGGATCCACCACGCGGCCCGCAGTACCCGCGCGCGTCGAAGAATATTTCTTACCAAACAACCTGACCCTCACGCAAGCCTTCAAAGCTGCAGGTCAAACGCTGCCGGGAGATGCTCAAAATCTTGGGCTCCTCTACCGCCCGGTGCTGGTCGCCCAGGCAATCATCAGCTATCTAAACCGCAAATACAAACTGGACCACGAACAACACCTTACCGCCGTTGTACAGGATCCCGACAGGCGCGGCAGGGTGCGTTGGGAGAACTACAGGGACAATCCCATAGAATCGCAGGGGTTAGACACTGATCCGGATCCGCGGGCCCGTTTCTCCCCCCTGGAAGCCCCCTTCCTGGACACCAGAACGATCTCGGCTATGAAGAAGGATTTTCTCGACTGGGCTTACCACGAGAGCGAAGTTACAGTAATGGCCAATGAGGTGTTAAAAATCTACGCCGGCCCGGATGTAACACCCGGGGAATTCCGCAAACAGTGTTCGGAGGAGGCACGTAAAAAACGTGACGCAGAAATCCGTAAAGTGGCTGCTTCCTACGGTAGAAAACTTGATACTATAGAGAATCGCATCGAGCGTGAGCAGCGCGAACTGGAAGAAGACCGCGACGATTTAAGCCAGCGTAAGATGGAGGAATGGGGCACCCACGCCGAAAACGTGCTCAGCATTTTCGGCGGGCGACGCAAACGCTTGTCCACCTCGCTGTCTAAACGCCGCATGACGCAAAAAGCCAGGGCAGATGTAAATGAGTCGCTGGACGCAATCAAGGATTATGAAGAAGACCTCGCTGAAATGGAAGCCGAATTAGCCGAGGAATTAAAAGAGATCAACGATCGTTGGGGCGAGATTGCCAGTGAGATCAGCGAAATACCCGCCAAGCCCTATAAGAAGGACGTGCTGATAGACCTGTTCGGCGTGGCCTGGTTTCCGTATCACGTGCTGAATATTGAAGGAGAACCGGTCGAACTGCCTGGTTTCAAGGCATAGTGATTCAATAAAAAATTCAATTACATCGTACTGGCAATAATTTGCCAACGACGGCTCAAAGGAATACGCCATAAATTGGCCATTTACTTGATGTTATTCATGGTAAAAGAATTTCGCACCCCCTCAATCGCTCTGCTGTCTAGCCGTATGTCATAAAAGGGAAACATGAAAACACTCTTCATCCTGCGCCACGCCAAATCAAGCTGGAAGCATCTCGAGTTAGCCGACCACGACCGACCACTCAATAAAAGGGGTAAGAGAGATGCAGCGCGCATGGGAGAATTGCTGCGCGAAGATGACCTGCTTCCTGACCTGATCCTGAGCTCGTCAGCAAAACGCGCTCACAGAACGGCCGAATTACTCATCGAAGCCGCTGGCTTCGATGGTGAACTTTTGGTCAACCGCGACCTGTACGCACATTACGCAGAGGCTTACCTGGACCCGCTCTCATCCTTAGATGAGCATTACGAACGCGTGATGGTGATCGGTCATAATCCCGGTCTGGAGGAGCTATTAGAAATCCTGACCGGTGAGTGGGACCGTTTGCCAACCGCCGCACTGGCGCAAGTGATGCTCCCCATCCAGCGCTGGAGCGAGCTGGACGATAACACACAGGGGGAGGTGGAAAACATCTGGCGACCGAAAGAACTGCGTTAGTATTACAGCGCAATGTCACGACTAGAAATATAAAGAGGGATGAAAAAAATCTTCTAAACACCAGTTGGGTACCGTAATCTACCAAAGACTTGAAGACTTTTCCCAAGCCTCGCTTTCGTTTTGGTGCTTTTTTCCTGAACCTTGCGCTGTACTACTAAATTACCTGAGCCAAGAAGCAGACCCAAAGGGTACATAGCCCTATAAATGTACGTTGTTCGGTACGATCTTTAGCTGTTTTTATTTGCCGTCCGGTTATCCCCTCTAATCAAAATCTTACAATTCAGACATTATTTATGTGTATAATACACTTTTGGCTGCTACTAATATTTTATTCGCCATGAACATACACCCACTGCTATCACCTCTTGTTATTTTATTGGCTGTCCTCCTGTACGGCGCAGTCCATTCTCTTCTGGCTTCTTTAGGGGCGAAAAGCCTGGTTCAGCGGCGGTTTGGCGCCATCGGCTCAGGCAGCTATCGTCTGGGTTACAACGCCTTCGCATTCATCAGCTTTTTTCCGGTGATGGTGTTGGCTGCCGTACTTCCAGATCGCGCCATCTACAGCATACCAACTCCATGGGTATTTTTATCCATAACTATCCAGGGACTGGCGGCTGTATTCCTGCTGATCGCTTTGCTCCAGACAGGTCTATGGTCCTTCCTGGGCTTCCGGCAATTGGTGCCAATCAATCAAGAGAAGCATCAAAAGTTGGTTGTCAGAGGCGCATATCGCTACGTACGGCATCCGCTTTACGCTGCGGGCCTGGTTTTGATCTGGTTGATTCCCAGGATGACATTAAATATGATGGCATTGAACTTGAGTCTAAGTCTTTATCTGGTCATCGGAGCACTTATTGAAGAGCGCAAGCTCCTGCAAGAATTCGGTGAGGATTACGCAGCCTATCAAGACCGCACTCCGATGCTTTTCCCCAAATTGAGGAAGCAGCCAGAGTCCATAAGGTTTCCATAAAGATTTATAGAAATCTATTCAATGGATAGTTTATGTAAGCAGCCGAACAGGTCGCAGAAAGCCCAGGTTTCCCTTTTTTGATTATGTAGTGAAATGTGTGTAAATAAAAATCGACGGGCGTTATTCCCGTCGATCATCACCGCTCGTGTTCCTAAAATCAAGCCCTCACACTCACATTACTCGAACCGTATATCTGTTCACGAATATCCAATACCTGGCGTCTCAAGCGATCATCACGCTCGAGCAAGTCTGTAATTTTATCGCAACCATACATAACCGTGGTATGGTCACGCCCACCAAGGGTTTCACCAATCTGTGGAAGGGAGATATTGGCCTCCTCGCGCAGCAGGTACATGACAACCTGGCGTGGTAACGCAATCTGGCGAGAACGGTCACGCCCTAACAATTGCTCCTCGCTGACCCCATACGCTTTCGCCACCACACCAATGACATCATCAGGCTGCACCTCGCTGCGGCGCGGTAATAAATCCGCCAGGGCAGACTCCACAACCTGGGGCGTCATGGGTAGTCCACTAAAATTAGCGAAAGCTACTACCCGGGTCAAAGCGCCCTCCAGTTCACGGATGTTGGACTGCACACGGCGTGCGATCAACTCGATAATTTCATTGGACAGCTGGTTGCCAGTTCGCTCTGCTTTAGTTCTAAGAATAGCCTGGCGCGTCTCCAGGTCGGGGAGTTGAATATCGGCGGTTAAACCCCACTCAAAACGAGAACACAATCGTTCCTCCAACGTCATCAGCGCCTTGGGGGGGCGGTCCGAAGAGATAACAATTTGCTTATCTTGCCCGTGCAGGGTGTTGAAGGTGTGAAAGAACTCTTCTTGTGTGGACTCTTTCCCGGCGATGAATTGGATATCATCGATCAGAAGTACATCGATGCGGCGATACTTTTCGCGAAAAGCCTGCGTAGTGTGCGAGCGGATGGCGTTGATCAAATCATTGGTGAACTCCTCGGAGGAGACATATAGAACTTGCTGACCGCACTGCAGGCACATGTTCCCAATGGCTTGTAATAGATGGGTTTTACCCAGACCAACACCACCATACAAAAATAGCGGATTATAAGCGTGAGCGGGGCTCTCCGCCACAGCCAGAGATGCCGCATGCGCCAGCCGGTTGCTGGGTCCAACCACGAAGTTTTCAAAAGTGTAGCGCTGATTGAGGTAATTACTTTGCGCCGGGTGCGTTATTTCTTCAAAAAAATCCTGGTTTTCCTCCTCAGCGACTACTTTTTCAACCGCCTGCCAGACAACAAAATTTACTTCCACAGTGCGGTTCATCATACCCGCCAACGAACGAACAACTGTACTGGAAAGACGATTCTGCAGCCAATCACGCGCGTAGGCATTCTCGACGCCAATGATAAAACTTCCATCTTCATAGGAGATATATTCTGCATCGCGTACCCAAGTATCAAACGCAGCCTTAGGCATCTCCATCTGCAATTGACCGAGGGTTGCTTGCCAGGCTTGATCTGCCTTCATTGATCCGTTCCTCCTCACCGGTTCTGGAAATTTAAACAACAGCTCACCTATCCACCCTGCACATTTCGCGAAAGGGAGTAAATTCTTGCACTTAAATTGTTCAAAGAGAATTTGATCTCTTAGTGGATAAAGCCGCTTCTACAAATTTTTTATTTGCTTATCGGCCTACCTATTCTAGCAATGAATGCCCAAAACTGCAAGACGAAAACCCTACGGAAGTCTAAAAAAAAACAATACTTTAAGGTCAACGAATCTTAAAGAAAGTGAACGCGTAGGCTTCTCTCGCCGGAGAATTTATCAAATAAAGACACACCCAGAGATAGGGGGGGCACTCACGTATACCCCCACATATACCCATTACCCCCTGTTTGAAGCACGAACCCCCAACAGTGGGGGGTGTGAATCTTAAATTAATAGGCCTCTAAATCCAACCGGAAGTGGTTAGACGAGATGCACGAATCGGGCACTCCTCTCGCATGATGTATTGCAAAATTCTGGATAGACTGGGAGATTCAGTATCACTAAATATTTTCCTCCACGAAAATAACAAATCCTTGCTAATCACAGAGTGCTTCAGAAAAAGCAAGAAACGTTGATATTTCTCCTATATCTCGTTAACGTTCTTCTTGCGTTGAACGTTTATTATTGTAGTGTCGAGAAACGTTAAATTAACTTCTGGTATTGCAATCATAAATATACAAATCTAATAATAATAGTTAACAGAGGAGAGATAAATGGCAAAGATTATAGGTATCGATTTAGGTACAACCAACAGCGTGGTAGCTGCAATGGAGGGCGGTGATCCCACTGTAATCAGTACTGCAGAAGGCTCACGCCTGCTGCCATCCGTGGTTGGATTTAACAAAAATGGTGAACGGCTGGTGGGGCAGACGGCTAAACGTCAATCGATTATCAATCCCGAGAACACGGTCTATTCGATCAAGCGCTTTATGGGACGCCGCTATGATGAGGTTGAAACCGAACGCAAGATGGTCCCTTATCAAGTCGTTAATGGTCCTGCCGGTGACGCAAGAGTACAGATTCCCATCACGGGCAGCGAGTACAGCCCACAAGAAATCTCAGCCATGATACTGGGCAAGCTCAAGACAGACGCTGAAGCGTATTTGGGCGAAACGGTAACCCAGGCAGTGATCACAGTACCGGCTTACTTCAATGACAGCCAGCGCCAGGCGACCAAAGACGCCGGTAAAATCGCCGGACTGGAAGTCTTGCGTATCATTAACGAGCCCACGGCAGCCGCACTCGCCTACGGTTTGGACAAGAAAGAGAACGAAACCATCCTGGTGTTTGACCTGGGTGGCGGCACTTTCGATGTGAGCGTCCTTGAAGTCGGTGAAGGCGTGATAGAAGTAAAAGCCACCAATGGTGATACTCACCTGGGCGGTGACGATTGGGATGAGGCCATCGTGATTTGGATTGCGGATGAATTCCAGCGCGAGCAGGGAATAGACCTGCGCAACGATCGCCAGGCTCTCCAGCGCTTGCGTGAAGCTGCCGAGAAGGCAAAGATCGAACTTTCTAGCGTCATGGAATCCGAGATCAACCTGCCCTACGTCACAGCAGACTCTTCAGGTCCAAAGCACTTGCAGATTAAGTTGTCCCGAGCTAAGTTTGAGCAGCTCACTGAAAATCTGGTTTCCCGCTTGCGCAGCCCTTTCGAAGCTGCCCTTAAGGACGCCAACCTTAGTACCGCTGGTGTCGATGAGGTCGTTCTAGTGGGTGGTGCAACCCGCATGCCCATGGTCCAGGATTTGGTTCGTTCGCTGATCAACAAGGAACCCCACAAGGGAGTCAATCCGGATGAGGTAGTCGCAGTAGGCGCCGCCATCCAGGCCGGAGTTTTGGGTGGCGAAGTAAAAGACGTTCTCCTGCTCGACGTCACACCTCTCTCGCTGGGACTGGAGACTCTGGGCAGCGTGATGACCGTCTTGATCGAACGCAACACAACCATCCCGGTCAGGAAAGCAGAGATTTTCTCCACTGCTGAAGATAGCCAGACCGCGGTCGATATCCATGTCCTGCAAGGTGAACGCCCGATGGCGAGTGATAACATGAGCCTGGGTCGCTTCCGCCTGGAAGGTATCCCGATGGCTCCCCGTGGTGTACCCCAAGTCGAGGTCGCATTCGACATTGACGCCAACGGTATCTTGAATGTCACGGCCAAAGACAAAGCTACCGGGAAAGAGCAGAACGTTACCATCACCGCATCAACCAATTTGAATCAGAGCGAGATCGAGCGTTTGATCCAGCAAGGGCGCGAGCACGAAGCCGATGACCGCAAGCGAAGGGAATTGATCGAAGCCCGTAACAACGCAGACGGTCTTGCCTACCAGACTGAAAAAACTCTCAATGAGTTGGGAGATAAAGTACCACAAGATGATCGGCAGAACATCCAGTCCAAGGTCGAAGAATTGCGTGAGGCCATAAAAGGCGAAGACATTGACCACATCAAGCGTCTGAGCGAAGAATTACAAAATGCCTTCCACGCCATCAGCCAGCAAATGTACGCCCAACAGCAGCAGGCAGAAGCCTCAAGCCAGGCTCCGGGCGGTAATGGTCACGGACCGGGTTACGAAAGTACGCCGGAAGATGAAGGTGAAGTGATTGAGGGCGAATTCCAAGACGTGTAGCGATTACGCCCAGGTTGAGATAGGTTAATAGTGAATCAAACGATCTAGTTAGATTGCCAAGATGTTCCACCCGTGAAACGGCGGGTCGTAAGAAATAGATTACGACCCGCCTGCTATTTAAGATGTAGGTATAGAGATCGTTTGGTTAAAATATGTCCTCTCGATACCAGCCTGGATTAAAGTATAATCAATATATCACAGGGATTGTGTAGATCTTCTTGTGTAATTATTTATGTGCGTCTGCGACGCACATAAATAATTACACACATTTCAGTACACAATCTATCACAGGTGTTTTTATGGGATGAGAACATATATCAAATGAGCGAAAACACACAACTTTCTCCAACGGTTAATTCATTTATTCCAACCGCCATCATCCTGATGATCCTGGGATGGGGGGGACTGATTATTATTGGCACCCAAACATCCCCGTCCGGCGGCTCGCGTTGGGCAATGTTTTTTACCAGTGTTCTGGCGCTGACCGGGACCGTGCTGCCGGTAATCGCATTCCTCAACAGGCGCTTCCCTTCCAATCCTCCGCCTTCATCCTTCATCATCCTCCGCCAGGCTCTCTGGGTTGGCATTTACTTCCCGACCCTCGCCTGGTTCCAAATCGGCCGTGTGCTAACTCTGCCGATTGCCTTGTTGTTGGCACTCGGATTGTTTTTAATCGAATGGCTGCTGCGTCTCCGGGAACGAAGCCAGAAGAAAACATGAACAATCTAAAATTCGCGCAGGATTGTATCAGGAAAAATTTGACCAATGACTGACTTGAGATCATTACCTTCCGTCGATCACCTTCTTCAGACGGAGACCACAAAAGAATTCATAAGCAACTACGGACGACCCTTGACGCTGGACGCTATTCGCAGCATCTTAGATGGAGTACGAACGAATTTTGACAATAATATAAACATCCCTTCAGAAGTGGAAATTCTAGAACAGGTCTCCCGCGTGCTGCAAGAGTGGACCACGCCTACGCTAGCACCCGTAATCAACGCCACCGGGGTTATCCTGCACACCAATCTTGGTCGTGCTCCCCTAAGCCAGGCCGCCATGCAGTCCACCCAGAACGTCGCGCTAGGTTACTCCACCCTTGAATACGATCTAGAGAAAGGACGGCGCGGCTCGCGCCTGGTGCATGCCGAGGCGCTGCTAAACATGCTCACAGGTGCCGAAGATGCTCTGGTGGTGAACAACAACGCAGCGGCGGTTATGCTAATTCTCACAACGCTGGCTCGCCGGAGAAAAGTGGTTATCGCCCGTTCCCAACTGGTGGAGATCGGCGGTGGTTTTCGTATTCCGGACGTGATGAAGCAATCCGGCGCTAAATTATTGGAAGTAGGGACCACGAACCGCATCCACCTATCGGATTATGAAACCGCCCTGGAAGAGAAACCGACTCTCTTCTTGCGCGCTCACCGCTCGAATTTCACCATCACCGGTTTCACCAGCGAACCCGACTTAAGCGCGATAGCCACTGTTGCACATCGGGCGGGGATACCCATGGTGGATGACCTGGGTTCCGGTTCACTGCTGGACACGGCACGCTACGGGCTGGGGCATGAACCGATGGTGCAGGAATCTCTGGCAAGCGGCGCAGACCTGGTGTGCTTTTCCGGCGACAAACTGCTCGGTGGACCACAGGCCGGGGTCATCATCGGTCGCAGGCAGCTCGTTGCTAAACTTAAGAAACATCCCCTGGCTCGCGCCGTCCGCGCCGATAAGCTGTGCCTCTCAGCCATGACTGCCACGCTGTTGCATTACCTGAAGGATGAAGCAGACAGCCAGATTCCCATCTGGCGCATGATAGGTACACCGGTCGAGAGCATCGAATTACGCGCCCAGGAATGGGCTCACAGACTGGAGCGGGGTGTTGTGATTGAGGGAGAATCGACCGTTGGCGGCGGTAGTCTTCCCGGCGAAACATTACCAACCTTCCTGCTGTCCGTAACGGTGCCCAGCGCTAACAAGTTCCTGGCGCAGCTGCGACGCACCTACCCGCCGATTATCGCGCGCCTGGAAAAAGACCAGGTCGTCCTTGACCCTCGCACCGTGCTCCCCGAACAGGATGCAGCCCTCTTGGCTGGCCTGCAGCTTGCCCTATCACAAGTGTGAGCCTTAAATGACACTCGATCTTCGAATAACTTTTTAACAGCAAACATTCAACGCTAAAAACTCTACCATGAAAACTGACCTGAACACCCTGATGCACGATCACAATCTTGACGCCATCCTCGTCATCGGCCCCGCCCAACACAACCCACCCATGTACTACTTAACCGGGGGTGGTCACCTGACCCAGGCGATGCTCATCCAAAAGCGTGGCGGTGAACCGTTACTCTTTCACCAACCCATGGAAAGGGATGAGGCCGCCAAAACAGGACTGGCAACAAAGAATCTGGACGATTACCGTTTCAACGATCTGCTCAAACAGGCACAAGGGGATAATTTAAAAGCCATCGTTGCACGCTACCAGTGCATGCTCAACGATGCCGGCGTAACGGATGGACGGATGGGTATCTATGGTCAGGCTGACGCCGGAGAATCCTTCGCCATTTTCTCCGCACTGGGTGCCGTGATGCCAGAATTGACCATCATCGGCGAACTCCAGGACTCCTTATTACTCTCCGCTATGGCCACCAAAGACGCCGAAGAGGTGAAGCGCATCCACCGCATGGGAGAGATCACCACGAGCGTTGTAGGACAGGTAGCCGATTTCCTGACACAGCACCGTGTGGTGAACGATGTGCTGGTTAAATCTAGCGGCGATCCCCTGACCATTGGGGATGTGAAGAAGCGTATCAACCTGTGGCTGGCGGAGCGTGGAGCGGAAAACCCTGAAGGGACCATCTTCGCAATCGGGCGCGATGCCGGCGTCCCCCACAGCAGCGGCACACCGGGTGATCTGCTGCGCCTCGGGCAGACGATCATCTTTGACATCTTCCCATGTGAGGAGGGTGGCGGATATTTCTACGACTTTACCCGCACCTGGTGTTTGGGGTACGCCACCGATGAAGCCCTGGCACTCTACGAAGACGTGCTGTCCGTTTACCGTCAGATCATGTCTGAATTACGCGTGGATACTCCATGTAAACCCTACCAGGACCGCACCTGTGAGCTCTTCGAGGCACAGGGACACGCGACTCAGAGGAGCGATCCCCAAACCCAGCAGGGTTACGTTCACAGCCTGGGTCATGGCCTGGGGCTGCACGTGCACGAACGCCCGTGGTTTGGTATCGGTACCACCGAAAACGACCGCCTGGAAGCGGGTGTCGTGGTTACGATTGAGCCCGGATTGTACTACCCAAACCGCGGCATGGGTGTACGCCTGGAGGATACAGTGTGGGTGCGCCCCGACGGAGATATGGAAATACTGGCCGAGTTCCCGCATGATCTCGTTCTACCGATGAAGTAAAGCAGCGCCGCTAATACGCAACCCATTCCTATATCCTGTTATCCTACGGTGATAGAATCAACCAAGGATCGATGAATACAACTACTTCTAAACCCCACGAATTACCCGGCACCCCCTTCCCACCTGCACGCATCCTGGGGATCGAGACATCCTGTGACGAGACCGCTGCCTCCGTCGTAGAGAACGGTCGCACCATCCTCTCGAACATTGTCGCGACTCAAGTTGACTTGCACGCCCAGTTCGGAGGTATATTTCCAGAAGTGGCCTCCCGTCAGCACATCCGCACGATATTTCCAATCATCGAACAGGCTTTGCAGCATGCACACCTTAGCCTGGACGAAGTGGACGCCATCGCCGTAACCCGGGGACCCGGGCTACCCGGCTCATTAGTTGTCGGTATGAACACCGCCAAAGGACTGGCGATAGGCAGTGGATTACCGCTGATCGGTATCAACCACCTGGAAGCGCACATCTACTCGGCCTGGTTGGACTGGCCGCCTGAAATAAATGAGAGTGATGAGCGAGCGCCAGATTCTGCCCGAGCAGGTCATCAACCTGAACCCCGTTTTCCTCTCCTGGCACTGCTCGTCTCCGGGGGACATACAGAATTGATCCTGATGCAGGATCACCTGACTTATCATCGACTGGGAGGCACACTGGACGATGCAGCGGGAGAAGCTTTTGACAAGATCGGACGCCTTCTGGGGCTCGAATACCCGGGCGGTCCGGCCATCCAGCGCGCTGCGCAGAACGGAGACCCTCAGGCTTATGAGTTCCCACGCGCCTGGCTGGAGGGCACCTGGAATTTCTCCTTCAGCGGGTTAAAAACGGCGGTCTTACGAGTTGTCAAGCGCATGCAGGATAGTTCCAGCGGAGTTTACAGTCCAGCTCTGCCGGTAGCCAACCTGGCGGCCAGTTTTCAGGAAGCCGTCGTTGATGTCCTGGTTGGCAAGACCATCAAGGCGGCAGAAAAAAATGATGCCAGGGAAATCCTGATCGCCGGGGGAGTGAGTGCCAACGAGGCTCTGCGGGAATCCATCCAGAACCAGGCAGCATGTCCTGTGCATATCCCTCCCATATCACTGTGCACGGACAACGCCGCCATGATCGCTGCTGCCGGATATTATCGCTTCATCTCCGGACAGCGCGACTCGCTGGACATGGATGTACTGCCCAACTGGCCCGTATCAGAATTAGCCTGAAGTCAATACGCGTGGTTCTAGTTCTTCCCCTTGGCGCTGCTTTGGCGGGGGGAAAAAAGTGCGTCACATCTTGGAAAATGCAACGCACTTTGATCCTTTGGGTACAACGCACTCGAGAAATGCGCTGCACCTGAGAAAAAATTTATCCCCAGAAGTTCAACAAGCTAAACCCGACGCTTCCATTTTCGTCTTGTCGAAAAAGCCAGACCCAGCATCAGCGCACCACCTACAAATCCGACCGAACCGCAAATATCGCCAATACCACCATCACCGGGAGGTTCAAGAGTTGGCTGACCTGCCTCAGGAGGTGCTTCCGTTGGTGCAGGGGGTTCATCAGTTGGTGGCGGTGGCTGTGTTGGATCTACCGGTGCCGGCTCCGTGGGAGCCGGGGCGGTGCCTTCATCTCCGAGTAAACTCGGAACAAGGATCAATCCACAGGCTATGATAATTATTATAAACAGGCCACCCATTAAGAATACCAACCAACTGGTGTCTCCCTTTTTTTTCGGTGGAGCAACTGGAGTGGGTGCAGGTTGTGGCTCGGCGGTGGGCTGCACGGTTTGCGGCGCTTTTGGTAATAATGCATCATCCAACGCCCGGGCGAACTCGTTGGTCGTCTGGTAGCGCTGGTCCAGATTTTGGGCCATCGCCTTGAAGATCACTTTTTCAATCTCCTGCGGCAAATCGGGGCGCTTGGCACGCGGGCTGACCACAGCTCCCGCTGGAGGCGGTTCACCAACCAGCATTTCGTACAGTAAAACGCCCAGCGTGTAGATGTCCGAACGCTTATCTACAGATCCCCCCTGCACCTGTTCAGGGCTCATATACACATTGGCTGGTACTCCCACTCTTTGGGCAAGACCAAAATCGGTCAACAGAGGGCTGCGCTGTTCATCTAGCAGCACATTGGACGGCTTTAAGTTGCCGTGAACCAATCCCTGGACATGGATATACTCCAACGCCTCCACAATCCCGTGCAGCAGGGCTTGCGCGCTGCGGACATCATAAAACCAGGATAAGTGATCCCGCAGAGAGCCGTTGTCTGCATAACGGGAGACGCGGTAGTGCACATCCTCTTCCTGGCCATAATCATAGACAGCCAGCAAATGAGCATGCTCATATCTCGCCAATATCTCTGCCTGCTGCTGAAATTGTCGAACGAAGGCTTCATCTCCAGTCAGAGAGGGCGACAGCACCTTCACCCCTACATAGCGATTCATACTGGGCTGGAACCCTTTGTAAACATGCGTGGTACCACCCTGATCAACTACTTCGACAAGTTGATATTGAGCAATTGTTTTTCCGGTCAGTTCAGACATTTCTGCCTCCAAATTGGATTTATTCAAGCAAGTAAAATGTAATTCTAGAGCGGGAGAGATTATATCATGCTGATTGATCGGCGTATAAAAATTCGCTCAAACATACAATTCCACGTTCCACCGATCAATTCCTTCCGGCTCAGCCGCTGGAGACATCCGTCAAGAGAAGGTCAAGGCTGAATATTTCGAATAATACTGCCCGGCGTGAGGGACATTGTATTGTGCCAGGGTGAAATTAAATGAAGTTGAGGGGTTAAATCTGCTCTCAACGCTTAGCGAAGCGTCCTCGCACAAACTGCCAGAGCCTGGTCTCTCTTCCATCCTGGGGCCAGATAAACCAGATCAGCAGCAGTGTTATCGTCCACCAGATCAATGCCAGAAGGATAGCCAGGTAATCTTCTGGACGCTCAAGCAAATCAAGCTTCATAAGTTCTTGTGACAACGGGATCGTGACCAGCAGACCAAACAATACCAGGGCAAAACAAACTAACAAAGTAAATCGAAGATCTCCTCTCAGACGAGCTCCACCCACCTGCACACGCAGCGGTGGTTTAAGGAAAATAACCAGGATCAGCCCTGTTCCAACCAGGGTATAAGTGACTGCGAGTTGAGCATAATCAACTCTCCCGTAGCTGGTCAGGAAATAATAATAAACCATCATCGCTGTCGCAGCAATTGTTATCGAAGCGGGGACAGTGAACCGACGCAGGATAATTCGCATCTTAGCACCCGGCAGCACACCAGCTGATGCCCATAATGATAAGCCCAGAGAGGGCAGCGCAATTGTCAGGAAGGATATTACGCCTCCTTGAGCCGATTTGTAAGGGAAGCCATATGCAACAATTTGCACTGCCAATATCAGCACAGTCAGATATAAAATCTGTGTTATGTAAAGCTTTAACACGTCCATCAAGCCATTCACAATACGCTGACCCTTATCCAGGACTCTCTGGAGCACACTGGGGGAATCCTCAAGCAAGATTATGTCCGCAACACTGCGCGCGGCCTGGTTGCTGCTGTGCATGGCAATCGTAAGGTCAGCCTGCCGCATGGCGGGGACTTCATTCACCCCATCTCCCAACACGGCAACATACAATCCGCTTTGGCGCAATGCATCCACCACATCCCCAGCCTGCAACGGTGTCAGCTGACCGAAAAATTGGTTATCAACGCAGGCTTGCAAATACTCCTCACGGCTCAAGCTATCCAATTCGGATCCAGAGATCATTACATCCGTAAGGTTTTCTCCTGCGTTCCATCCAGCTGCCTGCAGCATAAGGGCTGATTTTTCGGCCGCATCCGCAGAGAAAACCTTTACGCTCACCCCATCCTGCGAGAACTTCTCCAATATCTCAACCGCATCCGGGTTTACCTGCTCCGAATAACGCAAACTGCACAAAGGAATTAGCTCCTCAGGCAGTATTTGCGTCCCATCAGCATCCATAAGCGATTGTATTTCTGGAGAGTAGGCAAAAACCAGCTCCACTTCCTCGCCAATAATTTTTTCTGCCGTATCTTGCTCCTGCTCTGCCGTCTCTTCACGTCTCATCAAGCCATTTACGCGGCCCGCGATTCGTCGAAATATATTTGGCTTCGAGATTTGCTCTGCATCAGGCGGAGAGTCTACGTTCTGTCCACCGTCTTCTTCTCCACTCAAATTTTCTACCTCAGGAGCCAGTTCTTGTTCATCTGTGCCGGTCTCGGGTTCCACTGAGCGCCCATTAGCACGCTTGAAAATACCGCCTAGTCGTCCGAAAGTCTTACGCCAGGCAGGCTGTTGGGCTTCTTCTTGCTCCGTAGGGGAATCCTTATCATCATCCTTTTCCAGCAAGCCTTCAAGAAACTGTGGGGCAGCTAACACGTACACACCGCTCAGGTCGTCATCAGTAAAAGCAATCGCACTCCAACCATAGATCGACATAAACGGAGCTTCATCCACCACAAGGCGTTGATTCCCTTCATATGATTGGGCGATAACGTCCGTCGACAGGCTGCGGATCGAGACCGAATTCGCGTAATCTCCCAGGATCTGGCGAATACGCGTTTCTGCGAGGGGATCGCTATCTTCCGGCTGCTCGATAAATTTCAATTCAACTTGCGTACCCGTCAAGACCCCGGCCTTCGAGAAACACATTGCATTGACCTGGGCAAGCTTCTCCACCGACCGGGCCCTGCGTACCAGAGCGCCGATTTTTACCAAATCCGCGCTCCCCGCTGTGTAAGTTAACAAAATCATGAAGAACAGACCGGCCGGCGCAATGCTGAATATTACGGAAGCTGCATCAATAACAGTCGCTGAGGGGATTCCCAAATCAATTTTGAAATACATGGTTAAGAAGACGAATATAAGTATTCCCACGATAGCGAGCATTATTTTTAGAACACGATCAATTATTTTCTCCAAAGGGGTTAATTCTTCTTCAACTTCATTATCATCTATCATCAGCTTCGTGATCCTGCGCTTTTCGCCAACTTTGCTCACTTGATAGACCCCTCGACCAGACACGCAATAACTGCCCCCATAGACACTGTCGCCTGTGTATTTTTTTATGCACCTGTTCTTTGGGTTGAAGAAGGACTCGTCTACCACGATATCTCCATCACCGATCATCTCACCGTCTACAAACAGTTGATCTCCGGGACCCACAACCAACATATCCCCAACAACAACCTCGTCCGGATCGACACTGTACGCCTTTCCTTCGCGGATCACCGTGGTTTTAGGAAGATTGGATTGTTCGACTTCCTGCATTCGCTTCCTGGCTATGAGTTCCTGAGCGGTGTTCAATGCAATGTTGAGCACCATCACCCCCAGGCTGAGCAGTACATCTAAAGGTTTTCCGATCAGTATCTGGACGACCGCAATACCCAGAAGACTGAGATTAAAGATTGAGAATGTGTTCTCGCGTATTATTTCTTTCAACGATCGATCTGGTCTCGTGGTGATCGCGTTATCCAACCCTTCCTGCCTACGAGCGGCTGCCTCGGCTTTGGTAAGACCCCGAATATGTTCGTGAACCGGCCGTAACAACCGCTCCTCTTGCTCCTGGAGAACACGCATTCGAGCTTCACGGACACGCCTGCGACGAACCAGGACTGCTGCGAACAGCATAAAAGCTGCCATTATGGAGGTAACCCATAATAGTATCCCAGTGTACCTGTTCTCTTTATTGTCTGCCATTATGAATATCCAGGTTCTTTTGGTTATGTCCAGATTGTCGAATCTTTATACGCTTCTGATGTTTATCCCGTGAGGTGAAGCATGTCTTCCATTATACGGGTTAATTTTTCTGCCAGGACAGCACGATCATATCGCTCCTCAACCAATTTACGCCCGTTCATTCCCGTCACACGGCCTCTTTGCGGGTCATCCGCCAGGCTGCGAATCGTTTCTGCCAGAGCAACCGCATTACCCGGCGCAACAAAAACGCCTGCTTCGGCGGCTTCCACTGCTTCGCGGATCACACCATCAATCGCCAGTATCACCGGTCGTCCAGCGGCCATGTAATCGAACACCTTGTTCGGGTACACAGTGGCGTAAAGTGGAACGGGCTTGAGGATCGCTAGGCAGGCATCTGCTGCAGCCAACGCATCTGGCATCCCAGTCTTTGGGACGGGGGGGATAAAATGTACGTTCGCCAGCTTCAGATCAGTCGCTTGCTCCAGTAAAACAGGTTTTTCCTTGCCATCCCCCAACAAAACAATGCATATATCGATACGATCCTGTAGCAGGTCTGCTGCTTGTAATACGACCCCCAGGTCGTTAGATAATCCGTGTGCTCCGGCGTAAAGCACCACATATTTCCCACCTAAACCATTTTGCGACCGGAAGCCATCCCCTTTTTCCATTGGATTGAACATGCCCGGGTCGGATCCATTGGGCACCAGTTCCACCGGACCCGCGCCGCGCCCCTGCACATGATCGATGAATCCTGGTGAGTTCACAATAACCGTATCTGCGTGACGGTACAGGAATCGCTCCAGCCACAAAGAAGCGCGAATCAAGCTCGGGTTCCGCAGCACGCCTACATCGATGGCGAAAGCCGGCCACAGGTCGCGAACTTCAAACATGAACGGAACACGTTTCAGCCTCGCCAACCCCCACGCAGTGATCCCTTGAAAGATAGGCGGCGATGTACCCCATACCAGGTCAACATCCTCGACCGTAATTCCTGCGAAGAAGGACGACAGCATGAAACTGAAGAAACTGAACACTCGATGCACGAAGCTGCGATGCAGTGCAGAATATGTGTAGCTGCGTATAATGGTTATGCGGTCACCCGGTCCACCCTGCTCGCGGTATTGAGCAGAGTCATTTAGCGTTCCTGTCAGGTAGCTGATTGGGCTGCCAATTACTGTGACATTGTGACCATGTTCGGCCAGATAGTGCGCCATTTCGTAATGGCGGGTACCACCCGGTTCTTCGAGCGCAGCAAAAGCCTGATGAATGAGCAAAACGTGCATCGCGATTTGTCAACCTTCCGATTCAGGGAACATCCATATTGTTTTCATTGCAAGCGGTAAATCGCCCCGAATGACCACACCCAGGGATAATGCCGGTTCTTTGTTCCCATACGTTGGCGAGAACCAGCCCCAGGTAGGCGAGACATTACCGGATCCATATACAAGTTCTCCTGCGCGTGCTATTTGAACCCTTGACAGGACGGCATCCTGCCCTCCTCCTACCGTAACCTTTACGGTGACCCAACCACGAGGTGACTGTACACGTAAGGTAGTATCACGCATTTCCCAGTTCCAGTCAGGCAGCAGCCAGTGGACACGACAATCGTAAAGGGCCTGCTGCGGTTCTTCTCTCGCATCGCCTGGCAGAAGCACATCCTCAATCACCCAGCCATCTTCATCATCCGCGGTTACCGTTCTCTGATGGGTGATGCCAAGTCGGCGATAACCATCATGTTGAGCCACAATCTGTATCCACGCCCTCCTCTGGTCACGTTCACCGCGCACAGCTTCTCCCTGCGCCCAATCCAGGTACAGGAATCGCCCAACCCGGGTCATCTGTTCCAGCCCATCCACGGTAATCGTGTTGTGCACGGAGGTATGCGATAGAGAGTTGTCCCAGGGCGGCGGCGCATTATACAAATAAGTTCCGGGGTCTCGGGCAATATTCAATCCTCGCCACCATAGATCCAGGTGCAGCTGGTCAGCATGCCCGGGTCGTGAAGCGAGTTGTGCAACACGCAGGTATGCCCAGGAATCACCAGCAGGAGAACGCAGCACATGAGGCCCTTCATCCAAAGGCATAACCCTCGCTTCTTTATCCCCAATCGCATCTCCCCACTCCTTGATCCCCTGTTCACTAACCCCCATCCAAACGCCCATTTCGTCCCAGGCTCCGGGTGAGAACGCGCGCTCATCAAGGAATGACATTCCTGAGGCCTGCAATACCGGGCGATAGTCAGCATAGGGGCACGAGGTTAAGGGCATAATGTAGGTCCCGTCATTTGGGCCCAGGTTCGGGACTCGACCGCTCGTATCATCGCACAAAGTCAGCAGCCAGCCGGTCGCCCTTCCCAGGCGCTGGCGCGTACCCTGGGGTAATATTTGCCCTCTATATTTAGAAACCATATTCACCCACAGGGATAGCTGCAGCATGAGGCGATGGTAATTGGTGCTCTGCTGGACATATGTCCCGTCCTCAGCAATTTGAGCGCAGAGACCCCCATTGAACCAGTGCCAGCCAAGGTCTCTCCAACGCCTGGACTGGGGGTGGTCCGGGAGAGCTAATCCGGCTGTGTAGAGTCCGGCGGCTTCACTGAGCAGGTGGTTGTTGTTCTGGGAGCGTGCGTAGGATAAGCTCGGGGGAATACGAGCTGCGTGTTCAGCAACCGCACGCGCCAGGCTCGCCATCCGCTCGGGTGTACTTTCTCCTGACGCTGCAAACACCTGTGCGGAAAAGCTCATCGCTATCAGGCGTAAGGCAGCTTCCTGGGCAGAGATCCATTGTGGGCCTTGGTTGGGTGGATTGGTTCTCAGGAATTCATCCAGATGTACCCAGAATGCCTCCGGGTAGCATTCATCACCACTCAGTATGTAAGCTCGCCCCAGCGTATACGCCCAGCCAAACCTGAACGGTTCCCAAACGAACTTAATATCTTGATCATTCTCGCCCTGAACTGCGCCAGACTCTTGCCCCCTGCCTCTTAAACCGCTTCCCTTTTTCTCAAAGGTCGTCCAATTCTCAAGCGCCTCTGGCGCCTCGAGACTCAGCCTGACCGGATCCTCGCTAAATATTCGCACTTTCCCGTCAAGGATCTCGTCCGCCTCCGCAATCACATTTTCGACGCCATCTCTACCGAGGACTGCCCTCAACTGGTCGACATCAGGCAGCTCGAACAGTGCCTCCAGCGCTGTACATTGATATCGAGCCGTTTTCTTCTGCTCGCGGCCTGTCTTCCAACGCAGATAACCTGTGTGCAGCCCCAACCGGTACCAGGCGAAGAGCCCCACCTGCTCAGCACCGAGTTCGCCTAAAGCCTTATACGCGGTAGAAAAGTAAGACAAGCTAAATTTCATCCAGAAAACGAGAAATCACCAGCAGAACATCTTCGATTATCGCCAGTGAACGAAAAGTATCACCCGGGACTTCAAGGCTGTGATTAGCGTCCTTCACCACCAGCACTTCAGCTCCCGTAGACTCCTGGATTTGCTGTAGGACATCTGGTATATACGTAGGGTCACCAGTTCCAACCAGGAATAACGCAGGACCATCAAAACTCCGTGCAGCATCCACAACAGGTGGTTGGTAGAGCAAGGGTGTTATCCATACCGCTGCGACATCAATATCAAAATCCGCGCTCAATGATCCTGCCAGGGCAAGTGTACCGATCGATTTACCGATCAATATCAATTTCTCGTATTGCCTTTGATGGCGTCCAGCCAACAGGGCGCTTTGCGCATCCCCGTATATCCAATTCAGCTGTTCTTGACGAGGTGCAAATTGATAATCCGGGCGTGTGTAATCAGTTTGCAGCTGCAGAATATCGCCTCCGCGTTCAAGGATCAGTTTGGATGGATAATAAAGTAATGGCTTGTCGCAGGAGTAGTGCAGACCGGGAAAGGTGATCGCCAGGGTATGCGTATCCTGCTCCTGTCGTATGAACAAGTTGGGCACCGGCTCATCCTGGTAGCCAGATATCTTCAACCTGGTATCCTGATAGTTTTCAGCCAACTCTTAACCTCTCTTTTCAAACCTAAGAAGGCTGCTTGAGAAGGCAGCCTACTAAGACTGTTGAGCAATATTTATCAATCTGCCGCTGCGTAGAGCCTTAACAGCCGCAAAGGTGGCGCGTGTTACGCCAAAGAGATGCTCATAAGGAATCGGCGCAGGGCCACCCGCCAGGATTGTTTCGCAAAAGGTTTCCCATTCTGCCAGGTGACCTTTGTCCTGTCGTAAACGCGAACGATAAACACGCCGCCTGCCTTCCGCCACGGTCTCGAGGGAGCGATAATCGTCCAGCACTGCCACACGCCCGGCGCAGAACACCTCCACTCGTTCCTTGGGGAACGCTTTATCCCCGTTCGCCAGGTAGATGACCGTGCCCAATGAGCCATCTGGAAAAGTGAATGTCATGGTCAGGTTATCCTCCCGGTAGCGTCCCATATCAGGCAGCCCGGCAGCACTGACAGTAAGTGGGGATTCACCAACCAGGTAGGTCAAGAAATCTACGAAGTGACATCCTTCACCTATGATGCGTCCGCCCCCAAGAGCCGCATCCTGTGTCCAGTGGTTGGGTGGAATATAACCTGCGTTGACCCGGTATGTCGCTGCCAATGGTTCACCACGTCCGGCCAGGAATCCTTTCAAGCGTTGGGCAAGCGGAGCAAAACGGCGGTTGAATCCAACCATCAGCAGGGGATGATAATCGGGGGACATCGTGCCCGTCTGATCTGCATCACCAGTTTTCAACCCAGCACCCGCTACACGCTCCAGTGTTTCTGCGATTTCAGAAAGCTCGGTCTCGTTCATCGCCAATGGTTTCTCGCAAAACACGTTCTTTCCGGCCACCAGAGCGGAAACCACCTGCTGCGCGTGCAGGTTATGCCGTGTAAGCACCGCAACCGTATTGATCCCGGAGTCGTTCAGGATGCGTTCTTCATCACTGCAGGCATACTGGAAGTGGTAGCGATCCATTGCGTGCTGTGCGCTCGCCCCAGAAGCCGAGGCTATACCCACCAGTTCTACCCCCTGGCTCTTCTGAATGGCAGGCAGCATAACAGCCTGTGCAAAATTACCTGCGCCTAAGACACCAATTCTGACCGCTGCCGGCAGCTCTCCCTCCCCATCACGCGCTTCTTGATACGTGACCGGCGATACTCTGTCTGCGCTTGTCTCGCTTGTGTATTCATCTTCTCGCCCCTCCTGCGGATAGGTCAGCAGCACGCCAATAAATGGCTCGTCCCGATTCCCGGTGATTAATTCGTACGCCTGGGGAGCTTCTCCAATCGGAAAACGGTGGCTGATTAATGGATTCAAGTCCAGGTGTTCGTTAGCCAACAGGTCGACGAAAGCTTCCAGGTTGCGTCCTTCCGTCCAACGCACGTATCCTATGGGGTAGTCCTGCCCGCCTTCTTCGTATGCAGGATCATAACGCCCAGGCCCGTAGGAGCGCGAATTGAGGAAGGTCAGCTCTTTTTCGAAGTACACCTTGCGCGGCAGCTGCAGACCCACCGCACCCACGGCGACTACCTTCGCCCGGTCGCGGGCGATCTGACCCGCCAGTTCCACCGGATCGGACGATGGCGTGTCAGCACAGATCAGGACAGCGTCATAACCCCTACCACGTGAAAAGCCCACAGAAGCCTGCTCCGCTCCCTCGCGCAGCACAGCCTGCGCTCCCATCGCCTGGGCCAGGGAAACCCGCTTGTCATCCAGGTCGATCCCCAGAACACGGCAGCCTGCCGCGCGCGCGATGCCCACCGTCAGCAGGCCTAACAGCCCCAACCCGATCACGGCTACACTCTCCCCCAACTGGGCTTCGGAGAGCCGGAATCCATGCAGCGCTATCGCCCCCAGGGTAGTAAACGCCGCCGCATCCATATCCACCTTGTCGGGCAAGGGCGCTAACAGGTTGCCCGGCACGCTGACATACTCGGCGTGAACCGCGTAGCCGCCGCCTGCGCATGCCACGCGCTGCCCCACCCGGAAATCTCTCATCTCATCACCCAGGACCACGATTGTCCCAGCGCTAGAATATCCCAACGGCATGGGCTGATCCAATCGAATGAAAGCCGCTTCCAGGGTAGTCAGTAGCCCCTCACGCCTGGCTTTGTTTATGATCTGTTTCATAAGATCCGGCCGGGAACGTGCTTTGCCTAACAGGGACTTGCTGGCAAACTCCACCAGCATGCGCTCCGTACCGGCCGATACCAGGGAAGCCGCATTACGTACAAGCGCCTCCCCAGGTTTCGGTTTCGGCACGGGGACATCGAGGACGGTCGTCTCACCAGTTCGTAAATTTTGGAGTACTTGTTTCATAGTCATAATTATTACAGCGCAATGTCGCGACTAGAAAGATAAAGACGAATGAAAAATTATTTCTAAACACCGGTTTGGTGCCGTAACCTGACAGAGACTTGGAGCTTTTTCCCAGGCCTCGCTTCCGTTTTGGTGCATTCTTCCTGAACCTCGCGCTGTACTAATAATTATAGCGCGGAATTGGGGTCCGTATTATAACGACATGCCTGACTTTTGACCACATTCTCCCCAAGAATTCCCCACCGACAGAGTACCGTTCATATTATTAATCTCGCCTTCTGGTAGACTGCTCCGGCGGAAGCAGACTTGCAGTGGAAGTGTGTAGATCGACACCATTTTTGGCCTTTTATTCATGGGCATTTCTAATTGTCGCCATGGGTATTTCTAGTTGTCGTTGACAGGTATAATAACCTTCAAGAAGTTTTTATACAGCGAATATCTTGCATAACACCCGGTTTGGGCTGCTAAGGTCATTGAGAAATTTATGGAGAAATGTATGAAAACATCAATATATCAATTCAATCTAGGAGAGTATGAAGGATTTGTGCTAAATGATTATTCTGGTACACATACGGCTGAAGAACTTGTCGTCAATCCAAACTTTGAAGAACTTGAACAACTGACCCAGGAATACTCATTCAAACTAAACAAGATACCTGTGGATTACAACAACCTTCTAATCAATGCAGGAAATCAAAATGTTCTAGTGGACGCAGGGATTCGCAGGCCAACTGGCAAATTATGTTTGGGTCTTGAAGAGCTAAGGATTGATCCCGGTGATATTGATACGATTGTCATTACTCACTCGGACAGGGATCATATCGGCGGCATATTGGATATTGAAGGCAAAATAGCATTTCCAAAGGCCAGTTATATAATGCTGGAAGATGCATGGCAACACTGGTCTTCAGAAGAGAGACGTACTGAACTAACAAGATTAAACAAATGGACAAACGATAAAACACAATTTGCCTGGGAGACCTATTCAAAGATCAAAGACTTGATACTTATTGTAAAGCCAGGAGAGGAGTTCATTCCAGGTTTGAGATTGTTTGCAGCTCCAGGGCATCGTTATGACCACAGTATACTGAAAATAACTTCTTTAGATGAACAATTAATGCATATTTCTGATGCGTTAGCTCATCCATTATTCATGGGAAATAGTGATTGGTATTCAACATATGATGCCAGCCCTACCCAGACGGTAGACACAAAAATAAAACTAATGAATATGTGTGCATCAGAAAAAACGTTGTTATTTGGAGCTCACTTCCCATTTCCTGGTTTAGGATATGTTCAACAAGGGCATGAATGTTGGAAATGGCAACCAATAAATGTCGCATAGCAGCCAAACCCCCTTTGCAGCAGACCGGGCTGCTGCCCGACTTGTGATGGACACTTTAGTTGCCAAAAAATGTAACCAACGGACAATAAATAGAAGTAAAAGAAATGCAAATAATGAGTATGGAAATATTATGGTCGATTATCTATGTGATACTTGGGGGCTTGGTTTTTGTCATTGGTTTGAACTTATTGAAGTGGATTCCTGAGCAGTTTCAAGATAGTTATAAAATAGCCTTACCAATTGTCTTCCTAATTCTGTTTTTTGTATCTCTAAAGTATTTTCCAAATCAAAAAACCGTTTTTTGGGCTTTTTTCCTTGTTTCATTGGGTTGGTTGTTAGATTTCTACTTGACTGGAAAAATAGTATCCATGTTTTCCTTGAATAGCAAAGAACTATCGGGAATGGCATACACGATGGTGATTAGTACATTTGTAATCTCAGCTCCTGTGATAATTGGTTGGGTAATGTCTGGTCGCGAGTTATCTACAATTTATATTCAAGGTAGTGAAAAAATGTGGGGGATAGTTGTTGGCATTATCGGGTTGCTATTATTTGGTGGGTTAGGCGTTTTGCAGGCTCAAGATCAAGGCATGGCATTAAAGGCAATTGGAGCTGCAATCCCAATGGCATTGGTCTTCAGTCTCGCAAACGCATTCCGCGAAGAATTAGTGTATCGGGCCGTCTTCTTAGATAGTTATCAGATAAATATTGGTGTTATTGCAACGATAATAGTGACAACGTTGGTATTCGTTGTAGCACATGTAGAAGTCAGTTATGATACAGTGAGTTTAGTAATCTTCTCAATTGTTTTAGTAATAATTGGAGTAGTTGGCAGTTTAATAATGATGAAAACGGGCAGCTTGATTGGGGCAGTGCTCTTTCATGCTGGAGCAGATGTGTTGCTGATTATGGGTATGCTGTCATCTCAGCAGCTTATACTTAAGTGAGATTTAACTTTTCCCATTTCATGGTTGCAAAATGGCAAGCTACCGATAAGTTGCAGTGTCAAGGGTTAGAGTAGAAAAGGGTGGAAAGTCGTCGTCGAAGTGGTGGTAAGGTTCGCTCTTTAGGGGGATCAAGTTGAAGCGTTGGATGACACTGTGAAGTCGGTTCTTGGACATGGTAATCTGCTTGTTGAGATGCCAGCGGAAGGAAACCAGAGACAGAAGTTCTCGCACATGCACCGGCGGCACCCAAACTTCCGGGACAATGTCGGCGATCAGCAGGGTGATCAGCCGTTTGACGTCTTCTTTGTCGGTTTTCACTCTGGCCTCGGAATGAACTTGAATGATTGTACGGTATAACCTGTACTCATATTTTAGTAACCGAAAGCAAAGGGTGACTTTTTTCGAGTAAAATAAGGCAGGAGATTGCAATGGCTACATTCCCATTTGATACTGATACCCTGATAAAAATATGTCGTCGTAATGATGTGGCGATGATTGGCATCTTTGGTTCGACGGCCAGGGGAGAAGCGACAACGGGAAGCGACCTCGATTTTCTCGTAAAATTTGGGAAGCGAAAAAGCCTGCTCTCAGTAGTAAAACTTGAGCGAGAGTTGTCTGAATCATTAGGCCAGAAAGTAGATTTACTCACCGAGGCAGCGATAAACCCCTATATTCGAGATAGTATATTCCGCGACTTGACGATAATCTATGAATAAGTATGACACTCCCTATCTACGCCATATATTAGATGCGATAGCTCGGATCGAAGAATATTTAGAGGGTATTTCAGAAGATGAATTTCATCGGCACTATTTAATCCAGGACGGGGTTATTCGGCAAATAGAAATCATTGGTGAAGCCACGAAACAGCTTTCTAAAGAGTTGCGAGAAAACTATCCACTTGTTCCCTGGCAAGATATAGCCGGAATGCGCGATAAGCTAATTCATCATTACTTTGGCATTGATATAGGAGAAGTTTAGCTGACAGCCAAAGATGATATTCCTGTGCTAAAAGTGGAAATAGAACATATCCTTGCGAAAAATGTCGAGAGCGATACAGAAGACAAATAATCCTTTGCAATAGAAGAGCCACACACCGATTAACTGAAGTATCAAGAGGAAAAGGGAAATAAGCGTCGAAGCCGTCGTAGAGGCTGTGGAAAAGTGGGCAAAAGCGCAGCTGTGTCCACTTTTCCACAAATTTCTCTTCGTGATTATACGATCACTCATTAAATGTGCAAGTTACGGATTAAGAATGAAAAACTCAAACCTGAATAAGATAGCCGGGATTGCTGCCCTTTTACTGCTTTTGCTCACTTTGTTCAGCGTACATGTCGCCGCCAATTCAGCAGATGGAGGGGTTAGCTTACTGCAGGAGGTAAAAACTCAGGGGCGGGTGACGCTGATCGCTGATCCATCAGAAGAAATTTACAGGCTTCCCGCTCCACCCATTTCCTCTCCCTTGCGCGCTGAAAGCGCCTCCTTCATCATAGATTACCTGGAGAATGAGAATAACAGTGCGGGAGATTGGTGCTACACGTGGCCTACACAGGCTAAAGTGGCCTTTGAGGCCGCCACCTTGATCTGGGCTTCCATCGTCACATCTCCTGTGCCGGTCAAGATTGAAGCTTGCTGGGCAGATCTGGGTGACACGCGTATACTGGGATATTCGCTGGAACCCGACCACCACTGGAATTTCCCCGGCGCACCGAAGCCCGATACCGCATACCCTGCCGCGTTAGCAGATGCGCTCGCTGGGACAGACCTGAACGGTCCCGAACCCGAGATGTACCTGGCATACAATAAAATCTTTGATTTCTATTTTGGAACCGACGGCAACACACCTCAGGGTTCTTATGACTTTGAAACCATTGTACTGCACGAGATGGGACACGGTCTGGGATTTAGTGGTTCTGCTCGCCAGAGCTCCGGAACCATAATCTGGAAATCACCCCCGGCAATTTACGATCGCTTCACGCAGGATGGATCCGGTATACCCATGCTCAATTACCCCAGCGGATCACCCCTACTGGCACAGCAGATGACCAGTAATAATGTCTACTTCAATGGTTTGTATGCCAACGCGGCCAATGCTGGTGCGCCCTCGAAGCTGTATGCTCCCAATCCCTGGGAGCCGGGCTCCAGCTACTCACACCTCGACGATGCCACCTACGATAACACACCCAACGCATTAATGACCCACGCCTTGGGGAGTGGTTCGTCGATCCACGACCCCGGGCCAATTACACGCGGCATATTTGACGACGTCGGGTGGAAGAATTCGCCTCCTACCATCACCGGCATCCCGGACCAGGTCGTATCCATGAACAGCACAAACATAAACACCGTCGATCTCTGGGCCTACACCAGCGACTACGAATCGCCCATTTCCTCTCTGACGTTTGATATCGCCAACACACCCGCCAGCGGTGCCGGTGTGGCGTTAGATATCACAAACCGCTACATCAACATCACTCCTTCAACCGAATGGACGGGGCAGACAGACGTCACAATGCGAGTCACCGATCCCGGCGGGCTGTCGGACACGCACACTTTCCAGGTGACCGTCGCCAGGATATGGACCGGGAACAGCAGTCAAGACTGGTTCACCGGAAGCAACTGGTCTCCGGCCGTAGTACCCGGTGCATCTGAACTGGTGCTCGTACCGCCCGTGTTGGATTACCCCATCATTTCTGAAAACGGCGTTGTCGTTGGCGGGCTCGTAATCCAACCTGGAGCGACGCTGGATCTGACCGACAAGTCGATCGACGTTGAGGAGCAGGTGGAAAACTACGGTACCCTCAGACAAACCCTGCCGGTAAATGGTATTCTTGCCACTGAATTCCTGCACATTACAGATCAATCAGGTTTAACGAACAAATATTACGGACTTCAGATCACCTCTGCTTCGCTTACCGGCAGCACCAACGTAACGGTATCTATAGCTGGCAACCAGGTTTGTTCGCCAAGGGTGCCCGGCGTCAGGCGCTGTTACCAAATCTCCCCGGCAGATGAGATGGTGGCTGCCGTACGCTTTTACTTCAGCGAGACGGAGCGAGACGGCCATCCATTATCCGATCTCCTTGCCTATCACGAAAGCGGAACAGCGTGGGTCGCTGAGGCAGGCCCCTATGATTACCTGTCGATTGGTGATTTCAGCTACCTGAACGTGCAGAATATAGACGAGTATTCACCTTTCGCACTATCGGAATTTACTTTCGATCACGCTTTGTATTTACCGATTATCCACAGCCAACACCCATGAGACTGGTGGGAAATTTCAGAAAACACCTCAAAGGTATTCTAGCCAGCCTGGGCTTTCTGGGTGTTGGCTTTTACGCTTTCTTCAGGAACCGGTCAAGACCGGTAGAGGACCATCCCTTCTTGGCGCAGCCCAAGCCGCTCGTGATGGCGCACCGCGGCGGTATGGGTCTCTGGCCCCCGAACACGCTGTTCGCATACGAAAAGTCGATCCAACTGGGCGTGGACGTATTGGAAATGGACATCCACATGACCACGGACGGTGAAATCGTGGTCCGTCACGACCCCACCGTTGATGCTACGACCAATGGCAGCGGAGCCATTTGCGATCTCACCCTATTTGAAATTAAAGCCTTAGACGCCGGATACACCTGGACGGCGGATGGCGGTCAGACATACCCTTTCCGCGCTAAAGGCATCACCATCCCAACACTGAGAGAAGTACTGAGGGATATCCCGAATATACGCCTGAACATCGACATCAAAACTGAAGATCCAGCTATCGTGCCTAAATTCGCACACATACTGCGAGATTATAACCGCCTGGAAAGCGTACTGGTCGCATCCTTCCACGACTCGCAGCTGGCCTACTTCAGGAAACTGTGTCCCCAGGTAGCCACGGCTGCGGGAATAAGGGAGACAGCCTGCTTATTTATCTTAAACTCGTTCTTCCTGGGCGCGGCCTACCAGCCCCGGGCAGAAGCCTTCCAGCCACCGGAGACTTACGGTGCTCTGCATCTGGTAACGGAGAGATTTGTGCGCGCGGCTCATGCCCATAATATGCAAGTGCACGTCTGGACGGTGAACGAAATCGAAGACATGCGCCGCTTGCTCGATTGGGGGGTGGACGGATTGATCACCGATTATCCTGACCACCTGATTGAACTGCTCGGGCGTTAGGCGAGCGGGATAACACCTGCTTTTTGGTATTGGCGTTTACATTGCTTCTGGCTCGAGCACCAGCTTCGTTTCTAATCCTTCTTCAACCTGTGCGCGCGTCCACAACATGGGGTGGTATTGCCCATCAAGCCAGGGCTGCGCCAGGTCAGCATAATGCGGGCTGCTCAGGTTACCAGATTGCCCCGGCGGATTGACTGCAATCGAACGGGTCAGATCTCCCATATCCACGATTTGACGGAAAGTGGGCGAAGCGGCGAGATTCTCATAGGGGCTGTTAGCGAGCATACCATTTTGATTAAGGGTATCCGTGTCACCGCCAATGGGGAAGGGACCCCGGTTGAAGACCTGGTCAAAAGGCTTTTGCAAACTCAACGCATGATTAAAGCTCAATTGATGAATCCTGCCCCACTGCCACTGCGAGTCGTCTTCTCCCAGCGTTTCCCGCAGCCATCCCACGGCCTGCTTCAGGCTGCCAGAGATCACATCATCCCGACCCCCAGCCTGCTGCACCCACCAGGAATCAGGGTTGTCCAGCAGTCGCAGAAGCGTCACCGTGTCGTGACCATAGAATTCGTTGGCCGCTCCTAACAGCGGATGAAAGCCTTCTCCCATCACACGCGTTGCCAGTTCTTCTCCCAGGCCGGGCACCAATAAGTTGCGCAGCATGGTGTAGCGCGCCACTTCGTAAAGAGTTCCACCAACGCTCTCGGTAGTAAGATAACCATCCCATTCGCGCAGCCATTTCAAAGCCAGTTGAACATCCTCATCATTATCGGTGATACCTTCAAGGCGGGTAACCAGCTCCATGCCAGGGATGCATTTTACATCCATTTGAAAATTTTGATGATCCTGCCATGAGAGAATCTCGCGCTCTTCAATCAGCTCTGTCAGACGCCTGGCGCGATAACCGTTCATCCAGTCATCACCCAGGAAATACGGGTAATCCTCCGTGACAATCTTGCTGTTGCAGTTGACCAGGTAACCCCGGTTCGGATTGAGGGCATGGGGCATCTCGTCAAAAGGGACTTCCCCAATCCACTCGAACTCCCCTGTCCAGCCCAACCCGGGCACACGACCATCCCCGCCGGCGCGTACCGGCACTTTTCCGGTGACCCAATAGCCGATGTTATCATCTACATCGGCGTAAGCCACGCCAAGCTGTGGAGCCTCAATAAGGCGCATCGCCTCCACGAATGTATCCCACCCGCTGGCCAAGTTGAGCCGGTACCAGCCTTCTATCGCGGATACGGGCTGCAAGGCCATGGACTGCACAGACACTTTTTGGGCCGGGTAACCAATTACTTCGGAAACAACCGGCCCGTGATGGGTAACGACAACCTTTTCAATAATCGGCTCATTCACGCCTTTAACCCTGATAGGCTCCTCGATGATATCAGCTCGCCGCCACTCGTCACGAAAGAGGTAGCTGGGTGGGTCCTGGTCATCTAATTTCTCAATGAAGAGATCTTCAGCATCAGTAAACGCCAGCACCATTCCCCAGGCGATGCGCTCATTGTGCCCGACCATCACCATCGGTAAGCCTGGAAGACTGACACCACTCACATGAAAATCCGGTGCATTGAGGTGCACTTCGTGCCACAGGGAGGGCAGGCTAATTTTTAGATGCATATCATTGCACAATACGGCGTGACCGGTCTCGCTCTTATTTGGGGCAACCACCCATGCGTTGCTGCCTTTGCCGCGATTAAGGAACGGTCCGGGCACCTGGCGAAGCGTGCCGTCAGGATCGAGAGCGTTAAATTGAACGCCATTCGGTAGGGTGACCGGGTTGCTCTCCGGGTAGTGAATTTCCAGTTCAGCGGCATTTTCCTGACCAACCTTTTCAGCAATCTCAGCGCGTGTGATTTCGCTCTGCCACTCATGGGAGAGCTGCCAGATCATCAAGCGGCTGAAAATCAAGCTGTCTTCGGGCTGCCATGGTTCTGGTTTGTGGTTCAACAGGGTAAATTCAACAGGAAGCTTCCTGTCGGGATGTTCTAGAAATGCATTCACCCCGTCAGCGTATGCTCCCAGGATAAGACAGAGTTCTTCGCAGGCGTTGGCGTAGTCCAGCCGGCCCAGCCTGTTGAAGCCAAAGATGCGCACTGTGCGGTCAGTATCCAGAGCCAGTTCACCAAAAAGTTCGCTCAAGCGACCGGCCGCGGTACGGCGGTTGAGTTCCATCTGGAAGAGACGGTCCTGTGCGTGTACAAAGCCTTGGGCGAAGAACAAGTCCGCCTGGTTTTGAGCGTAGATGTGCGGGATACCCCAACGGTCGCGCAGCACTTCCACTAGTGAGGAGAGACCGGGCAGGGTGAGTGCACCTTCGATTTGAGGCAGACGACCGCGGCTCATTCGATTCAGTACACTGCTGGCGATTTTCCCAATGAATGTCTTCTTTGTTGGCATTGATTTCTCCTGCAGTTGAATTATTGGATAGGGAGTGGTTAATTTACTGCGTGTTCACCAGAATCATGGTCTGAGGTCAATTTCTATATTGCTAGATATTACCATAACCAGGTATTCTAATTCGCCTACCACAGATGCAGCGAGCAGCAATTCAATTTTGGCAGATTGCCCCAGTTCATCGGCGAGTTTAGCAGTAAATGATCCGATAGTCAAAAACCACGGGGTCGATCTCCTTTAAAATCCCCCCACTAATTTGTATAGTGACTAACAGTGCTCACGACTGCGTAGACTCCAAGCCTCAAGACATTAATTTTGAAGACACGAGCGAAAAAGGGTCCACCTTGACAATCCGACCCATTTTCGATACATTTTATTTTATCGATAAAATAAAACGATGAAAAACAATCAAACAACTCACACCCTGATCATTGATGATCTCGAAACCATTAAAGTAATCGCTGACCCACTGCGCTCACAGCTGCTTGAGCTGCTGATCGTAGACTCGCTAATGGTTAAACAAATGGCACAAGAATTGGGGTTGGCCCTCAGTAAACTCTACTACCACGTAAACCTATTGGAAAAGCACATCCTTATCCAGGTGGTCGAAACGCGTGTCGTAGCGAACATGATCGAGAAGCTTTATACCGCCACCGCACCCCACTTTGAAGTTGATCCGGAGCTGTTGCGCTTCTCCACCCCGGAAGGGAAGGAGCACATTAATGCAATCATCACTTCCACCATCGATGTTACACTTGAAGATCTGCAGCGCAGTTTAGAGGCGCGCGCCTTCGAGCTCGATTTAGGTGCGCCAGAACAACCTCGCAAGGTGGTCATCAACCGCCTCCTGAGTCGTTTATCCAAAGAGCAAGCCGAGCATTTCCAAGCCCATCTTTGCGAACTTGTCGAAGATTTCGAGCAGGCCGACAGCGACTCTCCACAACCTGGAGGGGACGTACAGACATACGCAATGACAGTAGCGCTCTACCCCAGCTTCTACTTCAAAGACCTGGATGATAACAAGGACAATTCATGACAGAAACCTATTCCCCTCCACAGAACATGAAAAAATTCCTCGTCATCTGGTTGGGCCAGGTCATCTCCATCATCGGCTCCGGGCTGACCGGTTTCGCCCTGGGTGTATGGATATACGAGCAAACCGGTCAGGCGACACCCTTCGCCCTGACTGTTCTGTTCGGCAGCCTGCCCCGCATTCTGCTATCACCCATCGCCGGCTCGTTGGCTGACCGCTGGAACCGTCGCTGGATAATGATCATCGCCGATACCGGCAGTGCCCTGGTCACTCTCTCGGTCGTCTTCCTGCTTGGAATGGGCGACCTGCAAGTATGGCACATCTACCTGGTCGCTGCGCTGAGTTCTGTATTCGCAGCCTTCCAGGAACCAGCTTATACTGCATCCATTACCATGCTCGTACCTAAGAAGGAACTGGCGCGCGCCAGCGGCATGGTTCAGATGGCACAGGCGCTGGAGATGATCATTGCCCCCCTGCTTGCGGGAATCCTTTTTGTCAGCATCGGTATGAACGGAATCATTCTAATCGACTTCATCACCTTTTTCTTTGCCATTGGAGCGCTGCTCCTGGTTAAAATCCCGCAGCCAAAATTAAAGGAAGACGAAGTAAAATCAGAACGAGGCACTGTGATTCGCGATATGGTCTTCGGCTGGAACTACCTGTGGACTCGCAAGGGGTTGCTCGGTATCCTGATCTACTTTGCCCTGGCAAATTTCTTGTTCAACTTCGCCGCCGTGCTTTATATCCCCATGATCCTGGCGTTCACCACCGCCGCTGTACTGGGTCTGGTCCAGATGGTCGCCGGTTCTGGCATGTTGGGCGGCAGCCTGCTGATGAGCGCCTGGGGAGGTCCAAAGAAACGCCGCATCAACGCCGTGATCGGATTCATCACACTGGCAGGGATTGGGCTGATCCTCACCGGTTTGCAGGCATCGGCTGTATTTATCGCTGCGGGGATGTTCCTGTTCATGTTCTGCATACCGCTTGCCTCCAGCCCCAGCCAGGCCATCTTTCAAACCAAAGTCGCCCCAGATGTCCAGGGGCGCGTGTTCGCCATCAGGGGTATGATCTCGCGCTCCATGATGCCGCTGGCTTTCCTGATCGCTGGGCCTCTCGCAGACCGCGTTTTTAATCCCCTGCTCGAAGCAGGTGGTGCGCTGGCGGACACCTTCGTCGGGAGCCTAATCGGCGTCGATCCCGGGCGCGGTATCGGCCTGATTTTCATTCTAGCGGGCAGCGCCATGCTGATCGCCAGCCTGGCTGCCTATTCCAACCCACGCATCCGTAACGTAGAGCAGGAGCTGCCCGACGCCATCCCGGACCAACCGGACCAAGTCGTCACCCAACCCGAAATTGACGGTGAGCCAGAATCTCCCGGGTTATCCACAGTCGAAATGTAGGACGAATTGGTTACTCGTCCATTCCCGTCCCCACGCCCCACTGCTCTCCCCGGCGTCCTCGCCCTCCTCGCTCTCCCCGGCGTCCTCGCCGGGGAAAATTAATCTACGACAACTTTCATCGCCTCCCGGAATATGCCCAACCCCTCCTCTAGTTGTCCGTCATCGATGATCAACGGCGGGATCCAGCGGATCACGTTGCCGTAAGTGCCGCAGGTGAGCAAGACCAACCCGTCCTTCAGGCACTGCTCCACAATATTCTTTGCCGTTTGCTTATCTGGTTCGCCCTCCAGCGTTGTAAATTCAACGCCCACCATCAGCCCCAGGCCGCGCACATCCCCAATTACGGGGTAACCCTCCCGGAGCGACTCCAATTCGGACATCAACTTCACCCCCATCTTGGCGCTGTTCTCGACCAATCCTTCTTCCCGTATCACCCGCACGGTTGCAGCCGCCGCCGCGCAGCTGACCGCATTTCCACCATAAGTTCCCCCTTGCGAACCGGGCGGCGATTTCTCCATCAACTCGGAGCGCGCAGCCACGGCGCTCAGCGGAAAACCGGACGCCATGCCTTTGGCCATCAGCAAAATGTCCGGCTGCACATCAAAATGCTGGAAAGCGAACCACTTCCCTGTGCGTCCGAAGCCAGATTGGATTTCGTCCAGGATAAGCAGGATGCCGTGCTCGCGGCACATCTCCTGAACACCGGACAGGAAGTTCGTTGGAGGCACAACGTACCCCCCTTCTCCCAGCACCGGTTCAATCAGCACCGCGGCCGTCTCAGCCGGCGCTGTCTGGGAGGCCAGCAGATGTCGCAGCTGCTTCAAACAGAAGCTGCTGGTCTCCTCCTCAGTCCAACCGTAATAGTAGGCATAGGGGAACGGCGCCACGAATACGCCCGCCATCAATGGTTGGTAACCCGCCCGGTAGATGGGGTTCGAGGTTGTCAGCGACATAGCCCCAACGGTGCGACCGTGGAAGCTGCCCTGAAAGACAATCACGTTCGATCGACCGGTGGCGCGCCTGGCCAGCTTGACGGACGACTCCACCGCCTCCGCCCCACTGTTGGAAAAGAAGAACTTGTCCAGATGTGAGGGCACGACCGTGCCCAATTCCTGCACTGCATCCAGCATAGATTGGTAGTAAAAGATGTTCGCCTGGCCATGGATCAACCTGGTTGCCTGATCGCGTGCAGCCTCCACCACCTTGGGGTGACAGTGCCCCGTGTTGGTCACCGCGATCCCGCAGGTGAAATCCAGATAACGGGTTCCATCAACGCTGTAGACATAAGCACCTTCCGCATGATCTACCAGGATATCCGTGTAGCGGAACCACATCGGAGACAGTTTTTCTTTAGGGTCTTTCATACAATCCTCCTGATTCAATGTATCTTACTGAACCGCAGCAGCGTGTAAATTTGACAAGAATTACAAGGGGCTTTTTATAAACAACTATTGCATGTAGGATATCGAAAAATCGAGATAAACGCTCGGTCACTTACCTTATTTGATCGGCAAACGCGGACAGCTACATTATAATGGATATACTCGACAGCCTCGGCTGTTCAACATCACGGAGGCAAACATGCGTGAAATTCTCTACCCCCACAGTGTAGCGATAATCGGGGTCTCTCCAAAGCCCGACAACCTTGGCAGAAACATCGTGGCGAACATGATCGAGTTTGATTTCAACGGCATCGTGTATGCGGTAGGTCCAAGTGGTGGGGTGATCGAAACGCGCCGAATATACCATTCGGTATGCGACATCCCCGAAACCGTTGACCTGGCAGTTATCTTCACACCGGCCAGGACTGTACCGGGTGTCCTGGAGGAGTGCGGGCAGAAAGGCATCCGCTGGGCCATCATCGAGACCGCCGGTTTCCGGGAGTACGGAGACGAGGGTCGCCAGCTTGAAGCCGATATCGTTGAGGTGGCTGGGCGCTACGGCATCCGGTTCATTGGTCCCAACTGCATAGGCGCTATCAACATGGAGAACGGGCTGTGCGTCCCATTCCCGCGGCTGCAGAAACGCTACAAACGGGGGAATGTTTCCATTATTTCGCAAAGCGGCGGCGTGGGACTTTCTTCCATGAACATCATGGCCCGTGAAGGGCTTGGGCTGAACAAATTCATCTCTGTTGGCAACATGCTCGATATCAGCGCCGTGGACCTGCTTGAGTACCTGATCGAGGACGAAGGCACCGCCCTGATCTTCCTCTACCTGGAGAGTGTGCGTAACGGTCGGCGCCTAATGGAGGTGGCCCGCCGCTCAACCAAACCCATATTAATCTTTAAGGCAAACATTGGTCTGCTCGGACAGACCATCGCAGCCTCTCACACAGCTTCATTATCCAGCGACGACAAGGTTGTAGATGCGGCCTTTCGGCAAGCCGGCATCATTCGTGTGCACGACGCCACCACTTTCGGCAACAGCCTGAAGATCCTGGAGCTGCCGGCCATGCGCGGCAAGAATTTGGCCATCATCTCGCGCGCCGGCGGTCACGCAGTTATCGCCGCCGATGCCTGCGAACTGTCGGGCTTCAACCTGGCGCAGTTCCCGGAGAGCTTCTTACGTGAAATCGAAAAACATTTCCGCGCCTCGGTCATCCGCCTGACCAACCCGCTCGACCTGGGCGACCTATTCGACCTGAACGTGTACGCCGAGATCATCGAGCAGACACTACAGCTAAAAAACATTGATGGCGTGGTGTTCCTGCACACGTCACTGGGTGCAGAGCATGCATCCAGCCGCAAACTATTAGAACGTATCATCGACCTGGTCGATCGCTACGAGAAACCGGTGGCCTTTTACATCTCCTCGGATGCAGAAGAAGTGAATTATCTCAAGCAGAACTACGGCTTCCCTATTTTCACTCAAGTCGTAGAGACCATCCGCGCCCTGGAGATGAACCACCGCTACTACTGTGAATACCAGCGCGTGCACGGTGAAATCGAGCATCCCGTCTACCAGGTGAAGACATCGCCGGTCAAGGAGTGCATAGAGATTGCACAGCTGGAGAAGCGCGATTTGTTGCTCTCAGAAGCTATGGAAGTACTGGAAAATTACGGCATCCCCACCGCTCGCAGCGTGGTCGCCAGGACGGTTGACGAAGTCCAGGCCGCCGCCGATAATATGGGGTATCCCGTAGCCATCAAAGTCATTGCTGAGCAAATCTCCCATAAATCGGATGTGGGTGGTGTGCAGCTGAACCTGCGCAACAAGGCAGCCGTCGCCGCTGCATTCGAAGACATGATGGAACGCATCAGCAGCGCCTACCCGGATGCGAAACTGGATGGCGTGCTGGTTCAGCCCATGGTGACCGGCGGACGCGAGTTAATCCTGGGCGGGCGGCAGGACCCCCAGTTTGGCCCGGTGGTGTTGGTTGGGTTGGGCGGCATTTTTGTAGAGATCTTCGAGGAGGTGTCCGTACGGGTGACCCCCATCACCCGCCAGGGTGCATTCAGGATGATCGATGAGCTGCGCGGCTCACAAATCCTGAAAGGTGCGCGCGGTCACATGCCATCTGACATCGATTCAGTGGCCGACGCTTTACTACGCCTCTCTCAATTGCTGAACGACTTCCCCGAGATCCAAGAAGTGGACATCAACCCGCTGCGCGTCTTCCACGAACAGGGCGGCTGCAGGGCGCTGGATGCGCGCATGCTGTTGAAAGCTGGGGAGTAACCAACTTGTGAAGAAATGGAATTCACTCGATTGGGATCACGGCTTCTAACCCTGCTCCAGGCGCCGTCCCCGGCGCCGTGTTTTACATTTCATTTCCACGTATGGATCAACAAGGATGTAGCTCCGCCGCAGTTTTACACCGTATACTGCCTGGCCAAGTAGCCGTGCTACTTGGCCTGTATCAACATAGGGACCGACTTTTGTAAAGCAAGTTGTCATACTTGCTTATAAAGTTACAATCCACGCTCCACGTGGGTTGAGCGCCCCGCTTGAGTGGTTGAAAGCCACGGCGCAATCATGATCCTGCTGCCCAGCGGTTTGCTCGTCGCCGCGGGTGGAATTTGTTATATTTTCCATTGGGTGATTGAATATCGTCTTTTATTCCCTCGATAATTAGGTTGTTTAGATAGAAAAAGGAGGATGGAAGTTATGAAATCAAACACAAGTAAACGAAGTCTGGTTTGGGGTGGCCTGCTGATTGTCTTGGGTGGACTGCTGCTGGTCGAGGTGTATACGGAGCTCAATACATGGATCTGGGTGGCGATCCTGTTCCTCGGTGGGCTCATCGCTTTTGGCGCTTATCTAACCGAACGATCGGATTGGGGCATGCTGCTCACAGCCTACATCTTGTGGACCATCACCGGGCTGGTCGCACTCGTAACATTAGATGTTTTACAAGACGACATCATCGCTTTCTATGTGCTTTTCGTCATCGCTATACCATTCCTGGTGGTGTACCTGCGCGATCGCAAACAGTGGTGGGCGCTGATCCCTGCCTATGTGCTGGTGGCTGTTGCGCTGATGATCGGTCTGACCGGAGTAGGAATACTTTCTGACCTTTTGGTCCCGGCATACGTCATGTTCGCCATCGCCATCCCCTTCTTTGTCGTCTTTGCGCGTGATAGGAAGCAGTGGTGGGCGCTCATTCCCGCCGGGATATTGACCGTGATCGGGTTTTCGTTCTTTGCGGCTGAGGGATTCTTCTTATACGGGGCCGCCGCAGTGCTCATCGGCGTGGGACTATGGATCCTGGTGCGCGCTTTCACTCGCAGAGAGCTGACTCCCCCAGATACATCAACCACCGATCAAGAGGACGAAGACCCCCAAATCGAATGAGTATGTCTGGAGTTTCAGCATCCACATTTAGCTCGTCTGGGGTGTAACCTGCCTACCTGTCTACCTGTTTATCTGTCTATCTGTTTACCCTGTTTACCTTGCCCCTCCGTTTCAGCATCCACGTATAGATCATCTGGGGTGTTACCCTAGTACCTGATACCTGGTCGCTAAATTTGTTTCAGTATCCACGTATGGACCGTTGGGTTGCAACCTGTCTACCTGTTTACCCTGTTTACCGTGTCTACCTTGCCCCTCCGTTTCAGCATCCACGTATAGCTCATCTGGGGTGTAACCCCAGTACCTGATACCTGGTCGCAACGCTAGTCATTTCCATCGCCTTCATCGCTGTGGTCATCTGGCGCTTCAACCGACGGGAATTCCCGGAGCATGTATAATAATCCGCAAACTGAGCATTGGCTAATACTGCGATTAGCCAATCTCCCAATGATAGGAGCTAAACTATGAGGGTTCTACTTGCGTACTATTCTGAAACTGGAAACACAGCCAAGATCGCACAAGCGATCTATGCAGAGGTGTCGTCCCAAGGACACGAGGCTCACCTAATGGAGATCGGTGAAATCGTTCCAGAAACTTTGAATACCTATGACCTGGTCTTTTTGGGTTCCGCTTGTCATGACGCGGATCTGGCATTGCAGGTCAAGCAGATCCTGGAGCAAATCCCCACTTCGTCCGCATTCAAGCTGGCGGGCTTTGTCACCCACGCTAGTTATACCTCTGAGGGCGGAGAATACCAACGAGAGCTATATCAAACCTGGGCTTCGAAATGCGAACTTTCCTTCAGCTACACAAGCCAGGAGAAGCAAATAAAATTCTTGGGGTTCTTTAACTGCCAGGGTGCTCCGTCCCCTCCGATTGAGGCATTCATCCACCACACGATTGTGACCGATGAAGACGAGTGGGAAGTTTACATAGAGGAAGTGAGAAAGCATCCCAACGATGAGGATCTGCAGAAGGCGAGGGAATTTGCGCTGGAAATTTTGGCCAAATGTGAACCTTAGTTTAGAGTAGGGCCGGCTGTTTCTCATTCCTGGTCAATACAAGTCAGCACAGGTGTCCCAGGATATCAGCAGCCCAATCCAATCATAGGAAAAGGAGGAAGAACAATAACACAGAACAGCCAGAGCAGCATCCAACCGAGTCGACGCCGCGAGATGGACCTGATGGTACACTGATCGTCGTGGGGCTCGTGTTCTTCCACAGCACGCAGATCTTTAGTGGCTCCGACTTTTACGTATAGAGAACACGCAACAAGGCAGGGCTGCGGGTATTGCAGCTAATCTTTTACTTGGCTTTGCCAATATGTGGGGCATGCCGCTGATGATGTTCATCGCAGGGACCTCCGCGCAGCACACCAGAGGGGATGATGCTGCAGGCCACTGTGCAAAAGATCATCGTCTTTGCCGCGCTCATCATCGTGTTGGTCGTGAACGAGAAGTGAAACATTCGCCTTTGGAATCGATTACATGGAATGTGACATTGTCAAGTTCATAGAAGCCCAGAAAACCCCAACGGCACCAAAAATAATATACCTAATTATGGAACGGATCAAGCCCAGAGCAACTAATCCCACCGCTGCACCCGACAGAATACCGAACAGCCACTTGACCAGGAATTGACAGCTTTCTGTAAGGATTTTGACAAATTCATGCCATTCATCACTTGTGAAATAAGTTGAAATCTGTTACATTAGAGATTACAATATAGTATTAATTAACAATATAGTTGACAAAGAACTCTCTTTCCGCCACTTTGATGATTCACTATGCAGAACCACAAAATCAATGTAGCTATCTACGGAAAGCTGGCAAGAATTAGCGGGGGTAGGCACCTTGCCATTATGGATTTAGAAATGCCATCCAGCGCACACCTGGGAGATTTATTGGACCAACTCGAAATTCCGATCGATGAAACCAGCTACATTTTTCTCGATGCCGTACTTTGTGATGTACCAGGATTAACCATTACCCACGATGAACCGCTCAAAGATGGTTCGCATGTGGGGATTTTTTCTCAAGGTTATATGTGGCCCTACCAGTACCGGGATGGCATGCCTATGTCGCCAGCGCTGACCGCGGCTATGAAAAAATACGGTGTGATGCGCCACACCTATACAGGATTGAAAACCGAAGATTAACCATTTACAGAAAGGAGATATGTCATGACAAAACAAATTCTTCGCATTAACATGTCCGACTTGTCGGCCAAGTACACACCTGTGCCCAAAAAGTGGGCGCGCTGGGCAGGACGAGGATTGACCTCTGCGATTATCGTCGACGAGGTGGATCCAACTTGTCACCCTCTGGGACCGAACAATAAGCTCGTGATTGCCCCAGGTTGGGTCTCAGGAAGCCCCGCGGCTCCCAGCAGTGGGCGCACATCCTTTGGAGGCAAAAGTCCGCTGACAGGTGGAATCAAGGAAGCAAATTCAGGGGGGCTTTCTTCCCAAAAAATTGCCAAACTCGGCCTCGCCGCAATCATCCTCGAGGGCATGCCCAAAGACGGCAAGTGGTACAGCATTTTCATTAACAAAGAAGGCGTTCAATTTGAAGATGCCTCCGACTTGATGGGCAAGGGTATGTATGAAATTGATACCCTGATGTGGGAGAAATATCCCAACAAACCCGCCGTGATCGGCATTGGGCCTGTTGGCGAGATGAAACTTTCCAACGCCGGTATCTCCGTGAACGACCCCGAAAATGAGCCTGGTCGCTATGCGGGACGCGGCGGTCTCGGCGCAGTCATGGGTGCACGCGGCGTCAAAGTGATGGTGGTTGACGACAAAGGTGGTCCCGGTGTGGAAATTGCCAACAAAGAACTCTTCACCGAAGGACGCAAGAAACTGACCGCAGCTATCGGAGAGCACGACCTGACCAAGAAAGACGGCGGTTTGTGGAACTTTGGCACCAATGTCTTAATGAATATCATCAACGAAGCCGGCGGTTTGCCCACTCGTAACTTTAGCGCCGGGCAATTTGAAGGCGCGGCAAAGATCTCGGGCGAAGCTGTAGTGGAGAATATTGAAGCGCGCGGCGGCGTCGGGGTAAAGCATCACGCCTGTCATCCCGGCTGCATCATACAGTGCTCCAGCATTTACCCCCACGAAGACGGTACGCCCTTCGTCTCGGTTATCGAGTATGAAACATCCTGGGCCCTGGGCGCGAACTGCGGTATTGACGATATCGAATATATCGCGCACGCCACCCGTGAGTGCAACGACATCGGTCTCGATACCATCGAAGCCGGCAACACCATTGCGATCGCGATGGATGCCGGATATATAGAATTTGGCGACAAAGAAGGCGCGCTGAAAACCTTTGACGAAATCCGCAACGGAACACCCCTGGGACGTGTTTTGGGTCAGGGTGTGGAAGCAACCGCAAAAGCCTTTGGCGTTTATCGTGTCCCCACCGTGAAGGGACAGTCCATGCCCGCCTATGAACCACGCGCCATCAAAGGCATCGGCGTGACCTACGCCACGACTGCTATGGGCGCTGACCACACATCCGGCTACACCATAGCCCCCGAGATCGCGGGCGTGGGCGGCAAAGTGGATCCCCTCACCGACACCGATAAAGCGAGCCTTTCGCTCACCTTCCAAGCCGCGACCGCTTTCATAGACAGCTCCGGCTACTGCCTCTTCATCGCCTTCCCGATCCTCGACATTGCCGAAGGTTGGGCTGGTATGGCCGAATCTATTGCGGGCGTGACCGGGCTTGATATCACCGGCGACGACGTAATTGACATCGGCAAAGAGGTTCTCAAGATGGAGCGTCTCTTCAACGAAGCGGCAGGTTTCACTTCCGCCGATGACCGCTTGCCAGAATTCATGCGCAACGAAGAGTTACCTCCGCACAACGTCAAGTGGACCATGGCCGACGAAGACCTGGATCAGGTTTACGCCTGGGTACACGAGTAATCAAGGTTTAACAGGGAGGCTTGCGCGTAAAACCGCAAGCCTTTCTTTATTTAGGAGGGTCTCTGTGGTTTCGTGTGGAAACTTTCCCACTTTGGAGAGAAATGTACGGCATTAAAATCTATGATTTAAAAAAGCCATGAATGTAGAAGTCCGTGTTTTTGCTTCGCTAAGATATTATTTGCCCGAACTTGGGATTGGCGAACCGAAGATTCTCGAAATCCCCGAAGGGACGACCTTCGCCGAATTGCGCGACCAACTTGCACTCCCCGCCGAGGAGGTCAAATTGATCATGCGGAATGGACTCCAAACCGAGCTGGATGAACTCATCGCAGATGGCGACCGTATCGCCTACATCCCGGCAGTGGCGGGCGGATAAAATGGCGATCTTCCAACATCCCCTGTGGGGATTCGAGCTGACTTATCCCGACGACTGGGCACACCAGTCTAACGCCGGTGTGGACGGGTTTGCGAATAATGCTGAAGCCTTTGATCGAGCCGACGTTGCCAATGGGCAAGCCGCTCACCTGCTCGTGCGTGGCGAGTGGAACGGTCGCCGCGAGCCAGTCGCTCCGCTCTGGAATCAACATATCACCAAACTATCCATTATGCTGGGCGCGAAGAAACTCGGATCATCCCTTTTTAGCATGGGCGGCGCAAACGGCTTTGAAGCCGAAATCCAGATGCCGCGGCGTGAAAACCGCCGCTTGTGGGTGGGCATCCTCGCGCGGGAGGCGGTCATCCTGCATTTGATGATCTCACACCCCAGAGAAGAACGCTCCGATTTTGAGCCGCAAGCCACGCAGATCATCGCCAGCCTGCATTTTGTAGAACGCGCCAGTGACATTGCTACCACGAAATTTGGGATACCGCTGCCGCCCAATTACAAGCCCGTTGACCCCGTCAGCTTAGTCCCTGACGCCCAAGACTGCGATAGCTGGCAAGCCTACCACGGGAACAGCGATATCGGGGCTCTACAAGCCTTTTATTTTCGCGAAGCCCCTATTCACGAATGGGAAATCAGCGAATTCATTCCTTTCCCGAACCAATCAGATATTGATTTTGCCCGATTGCGTATCCGTAAAAACGAAGTCACCGCCACTCTGGGCATTCTCCCTTCAGAACACAAGAAACCTATTGGCAAAATTGTCATCAAACATGATTAATGGTCTCTCACGACAGGTCAAAAGATAAGCCCTACAGAAATTGCCAGGGTTATATGTATCCATCCCACATCTTCACTTTCCCTTGAGACATACCAGAAACCTGAGGGGTAACCAAAGATGATAAAAATTTATCTGTACGGAAAATTGCGCCGATTCGCCCCTGACCAGAGCCCCTCTGGGAACAGTATTATTGAACTACCTGCTATTGAGAATGAAACCCTGCCAATGCTCCTCGACCGCGCCGGCATCAGCATTGGCGAGCTTTACACTATTTTCATCAATTCCAAACTGCTCACATCGCGGACAAAGATCGCTCCTTTTTTGGGATACCAGCAAATCTGTAATGAAAATTGCCAGGGCTGGGATTTGACCGTCGCCATCAATGACGGCGACCGGCTGGGACTCTTCGGAAAAGACATGCCCGCGCTGGTGGCCTGAGAGTCCCATACGAGGGCATTGGGCCTGTTTCCGTTTTAAACCAGAAAATCAGCTTTTTGAAAGAAGGCAAGATCAAACCCTCCATCGAGCGGCTTATGAAGTTAGAAGAAGCCAGGCAGGCGTATGAGCTGATCGAGCAGGCTGCGGTAAAGGGGTACATCGTTTTGATGGTCAACGAATAACTATGTCCGAAATATAAAAAACGCCCATCCCCAGTACTACGTCGTCATCTTTACATTCCACCTAACAGATGGCGACAACGGCTATGGCGAATTGGCGGCGCTGAAGTGATGATTTCCACATGAACGACGAATACGCAAATGATCTTTTAGCCAAAATGTTTCGGCAAGCAAAGGCTCAGTTTGGAAACGCTATCAAGTCCTATTGGTTCAATGATAGTGATGCCTGTCCCGGATGTGGACGAGAGATTGATGCCCTGAAGATCGAGGGGCAGGAGGCGCTGTCACTCAACGCTTTCATCTACAGGGAGCGCGGTGTGTTGATTGGCTATTTCCTGTGCAGCCGCTGCGCAGAGAAAATCTTTCAGGATGCGAAGCAGA
>Ga0209013_10000093_pt1 | contig 65466 bp, 69 predicted proteins | sample Cruoilmetagenom2_FD_187291 | JGI IMG/M metagenome (GOLD analysis project Ga0209013, IMG submission 187291) | Oil polluted marine microbial communities from Coal Oil Point, Santa Barbara, California, USA - Sample 2 (SPAdes) (version 2) | ecosystem: Environmental > Aquatic > Marine > Oil seeps ... | reverse complement strand
ATAATCAGCGTCTGACTTTTGTCCCCAATGAAGGCAGTCAGGTTCTGGTTAAGGCTCGGGTCAGTCTGTATGAGGCCAGAGGTGACTTCCAGTTAATTGTGGACAGCATGGAAGATGCCGGGGCTGGCGCCTTACAAAAAGCCTATGAGCTGTTGAAACAAAAACTACAGACACAGGGTTTATTTGCTCAGCAGCACAAACAATCACTGCCGGAAATACCCCGTTGTGTCGGCCTGATTACTTCCCCGACAGGAGCGGCCCTGCAGGATATTTTAAATGTGCTGCAACGACGCTTCCCTGCCCTTCCTGTGATAATCTATCCGGCACAGGTGCAAGGTGATGAGGCACCCGAGCAGCTGATTACGGCCTTGCAGCGGGCACAGCAACAGGCTCTGTGCGATGTATTAATTATTGGTCGTGGCGGCGGTTCCATTGAGGATTTATGGGCATTTAATAATGAACAGCTGGCTCAGGCTATTTATGCCTGTGATATTCCAGTCATCAGCTCTGTTGGTCATGAAATTGATTTTACCATTTGTGATTTTGTCGCCGATGTCCGGGCTGCAACACCCTCAGCGGCGGCAGAACTGGTCAGTCCGGATCAAAGTGAATGGCTTAACTGGCTGGCAGGAATAGAAAACCAGTTAAGTAATCTGATCAATCGCACCATTAGCTCACTGCAGCAGCAACTACAGTGGCAGCATAAGCGCCTGAAGCATCCCGGTCGCTATCTGGAAGAAGTGTCACAGCAAATTGATGAGTTATCCACTCGCATGGAGCAGCGGCTGCTGCTCCAGTTCCAGTCACGTCTGGAAAAAATTCTTACTCTCGAAGCGCGACTGCACCAGCATTCTCCCGTGCATATTTTGAACCAGCAAGTCATCCAGTTGAATTTTTTACAACAACGTCTGGAACAGAGCCTGCCGCCTCATATTGAAAACTTACAGCAAAAACTTGCCTCTCTCGTCCGGGAAATGGATGCCTTCAGTCCTCTGGCCACTCTGGGTCGCGGTTATAGTCTGGTTAAGAATGAACAAAATGAATTAATCAAATCAGCCAGCCAGCTGCAAACAGGACAAAAACTTAAATTATGTTTTGCCCGGGATCATGCCTTAGTCACCGTGAACGAGCAAAACAGTAAATCCTGCAATTCTGATTAAAATTTAACCTTTTTAGTGTTTTTTAACAAAACAGTCCATAAAACACTAATACACTAAACCTTCTGCATCCCTTACCCCGTCTGACTTTTAAAAAAGTCTACTTTTTTTTGCAAAAAAAAGTTATTTTTTAATAAAAAAAGACTTGATTTCTTAACTATAAAAAACTACGATTTGCACATCGGAACACAACATCTTGTGTTTGAAATACACAAAGACACCAGATATCAGTAGTAGTCACTAAAACAATAAATTTTTCAAGGGCTTAACTGATACTTTTTTCTCGACACTTTAACACGTCAGATTTTACAATTTCGGGGAACAATAGTAATGACCGCACAATTACACGCCATACCCAATACTGTTACAGAAATAACACTTCAGGATGCCTCAATGGACATCTGGGACACGAAGTATCGTCTAAAAACCAAGGATGGTGATGCAGTTGATGCAAATATTGATGAAACCTATAAACGTGTTGCCAGAGCGCTGGCCGACGTTGAACAGGGCAAGAAGAATCAAGAGCAGTATTATACAGAGTTTTTATGGGCATTACGCCAGGGTGTGATTCCCGCAGGCCGGATCATTTCCAATGCCGGGGCGCAGGAACACAAACCTGCAACATCAACTATTAACTGTACTGTATCCGGAGCGATTAGCGACTCCATGGATGATATCCTGGGTAAAGTGCATGAAGCCGGGCTGACACTAAAAGCCGGCTGCGGAATCGGTTATGAATTTTCCACTCTGCGTCCTAAAAATGCCTATGTTTCCGGTGCCGGTGCGTATACTTCCGGTCCTTTGTCCTTTATGGATATCTATGACAAGATGTGTTTTACCGTCTCATCTGCAGGTGGTCGCCGCGGTGCACAAATGGCAACCTTTGATATCGGTCATCCGGATGTTATTGACTTTATTCGCGCCAAACGCGAAGACGGCCGTTTACGTCAATTCAACCTGTCCCTGCTGATCACTACTGAATTTGTAGAAGCGGTTAAAAATGATGCTCCCTGGGTATTATCCTTTCCTGTTACCGAAAAAGAAACCAAACAGGATAAACTGGATCTCAATAACCCGGAGCAAATCATCTGGCGTGATCTACCCAATAAGAACGGTTATATCGTCAACAACGATGGTCTGATTGCCTGCCGGGTGACCCGCACGCTTCAGGCACGTCGCTTGTGGGATATTATTATGTCTTCTACCTACGATTATGCAGAACCAGGCTTTATTCTGATTGATAAAGTCAATGAAATGAATAATAACTGGTTCTGTGAAAATATTCGTGCGACCAACCCTTGCGGTGAACAACCATTACCACCTTATGGCAGTTGTTTACTGGGTTCTATCAACCTGACCCGCTTTGTTAACAAACCATTTACTGACGAGGCCCGTTTCGACTGGGATGCTTATCGTAAAACAATTGGTATTTTCACTCGTATGCTGGACAATGTAGTCGAAATAAACGGCCTGCCTCTTGAACAGCAGCGTGAAGAGATCACCAGCAAACGCCGTCATGGTATGGGTTATCTGGGACTGGGCTCTACCTGCACCATGCTGGGTATGAAATACGGTGATGATAATTCATTACAGCTTACCGAGGAAGTCACCAAGGTAATGGCCATTGAAGGCTGGAAAGCAGGTCTGGAACTGGCAAAAGAAAAAGGTCCGGCAAAAATCATGGAACAGATGTTTACTGTTACCGGAGAAATGCTGCACAAACGCCCGGAAATGATTAGCGATGGTTTTAAAACAGGCGACAAGGTTCCTGGTAAAATTCTGCATGCTAAATATAGTCGTTATATGCAGCAGCTAGCTAAGGAAGAAGCTGAACTGGTCAATGAAATTGCTGAATCCGGCGCTCGTTTCACTCATCATAGCTCCATTGCACCAACAGGCACTATTTCACTGTCTCTGGCCAATAACGCCAGCAATGGCATTGAGCCAAGCTTTGCTCATCATTATGCTCGTAATGTGATCCGTGAAGGCAAAAAGACCAAAGAAAAAGTCGATGTCTTTTCTTTTGAATTACTGGCTTACCGGGAAATGGTCAATGCAAATGCCATGCCTTATTCAGAAAATCCTGATGAACAACTACCGGATTATTTTGTTACGGCTGACAGCATTACACCAAAACAACATGTTGATGTTCAGGCTGCTGCTCAAAAATGGATTGATTCATCTATCTCTAAAACAGCTAACGTTCCAACTGACTATCCCTATGAAGATTTTAAGAATATTTATGAATATGCTTATGACAAAGGTCTTAAAGGCTGCACCACTTTCCGCTTTAATCCGGAAGCCTTCCAGGGTGTGTTAGTTAAAGAATCCGATCTTGAAAACACCAAATACCAGTTTACGCTGGAAGATGGTGAGGTTGTCGAACTGAAAGGCAACGAAGAAGTTGAGTATGACGGTGAGACTCATACTGCCGCCAATCTGTTTGATGCCCTCAAAGAAGGCTACTACGGAAAATTCTAAAGACAAACACTTTATACAAAGAACTAATATTCAAAGAGTCTAAAAGGTTATGACCATGACACTTAAAATAGATAATAAAATTGTTGGCTACAAAGTACTGACTGAAGCAGATCAGGAAGAAGAAAAAAAACAACCCAGTGAATCCTGTAATGATGCTCAAATCAACGATTTGGAAAGCATGCATGAAAATCTGGATCGTCCGGAAATGTTGTTTGGTTCAACTTATAAAATCAAAACACCGCAGTCAGAACACGCGCTCTACATTACAGTTAATGACATGATTTTAAATATGGGCACGGAACATGAAGAACGCCGCCCTTATGAGGTTTTTATTAACTCAAAAAACATGGAACATTTTCAATGGGTACTGGCACTGACCCGGGTAATTTCCGCCGTATTCAGAAAAGGTGGTGATGCCTGTTTTCTGGTTGAAGAATTAAAAGCAGTCTTTGATCCTAAAGGTGGTTACTTTAAAAAAGGCGGTGTCTTTATGCCGTCATTAGTTGCTGAAATTGGCTGTGCCATAGAGTCACACATGAAGTTCATCGGTATGCTCAAAGATAATGAGCTGGATGAACATCAGAAAAAACTAATCGAAGCCAAACGCAAGGAATTTGAAGAAAAAAACAAGCCGAAAACTGAAAGCACCATTGAAGATGACAGCAGCAGCTTTCCAGCAAAGGCCCAGCTCTGTACTAAATGCCAGACCAAAGCCTTAGTCCTGATGGACGGCTGCATGACTTGCCTGAACTGTGGTGATAGTAAGTGTGGTTAAGAGGGTTTAAACAATAACAAAGGTATGGGTGTTGAAAGTCAGCACTCATACACCTGTTATATATGTTTTTTATTAATGATTTTATTACTTTTCAACAATAGAACTCCACATCAGGTGGGATGATTTTTCAAAAAACTCTTCCAGTTCATGAGTCCTGGGCTTGATTAATTGTTTTGTCAGAAATAGTGTTTTTCCCGGTACTTTATAAAACTCATCCAGTTTTGCCTGACAGGCTGCTTTTAATTGTTCGACAGGCACTATCTCATTAACCAGGCATAAGTCTTTTGCTTCGTTTACAGAGAGCGATTTACCTGACATGAGTATCTCTAATGTTTTCAGAGGACCAATTTGCCTATTCATAAAAAATGACACAGCCCCTGCAGGTGTCACGCCCAGTTTTAGTCCGGGAAACTCAATAGTCATATCATCTGCTGCAATCCGATGATCACAGGCCAGAAAGTAACCAAAAGAATCAATCGGCACCTGTCCCTCAAGACCCATGACACAAGGCTTGGAAAACTCATTCACAGCCAGAGTCAAATGCCTGATAGAATTGCCATAGCGGTTGATCCCCATTTCTTTTTGTACAAAGGCCGATTCAGACTGGATTGATTTGATAAAATTCTTTAATCCTTCCACATCTTCATATTCAGAAGTATCCAGTGTCATCACACCTTTAATGTTATCATCAAGCTCAATAGCATTCATACAATCAAGCAGTTCGTGCATACGAATGGAACTTAATGCCATTTTAAAAGATTCAGACTTCAGGCAAATAACCGCCGTATGCCCTTCAAAGGTACATGAAAATTCATCACTTTCGTAATTACTATAATCTTTCATAAATCAAACCTGCTCAGTGTTATATATGTTAAATATTAGCCAGGGTTACCTACCAGGCCAGCTTTTCTATTTCCAGATACATACTATTGATATGTTTGCCAAAATTGGTTTCAAAGCCTTCCCAGGATTTATAATCATCAAACTGACCAATAACTTTTTCTTTGATTTCAAAATCCTGCATTTCATTATCAAAACCATCCTGCACCACGTCTCTGACCTTCACCAGGTAATCATAGAAAGGTTTAATAGCTGTCTCTGTTTTACCCGATTGCCCATGGCCGGGAACATAAAGAGTCATATTCATTTCTCTGGCGTGTTCCAGTGCTTTTATATTGCCATGCATACTGGCACTGCCGTCAAAGCGCCCCATGCGATGATAAAAACTATTATCTCCAAGAAACAGTGTCTTACTTTCAAGATGTTCAATCATAATATCTGTATTAGTGTGTGCCGGCACGATGGCATGAATACGAAAATGCTGCCCATCAACTTCGATGGCATCACTATGATTGACCGCTAAATCCGGGGCAACGATTTTGGTTCCCTTACTTTTTCCCTCGGTCAGGCGCATCATCATATCAACCCAGGTAATGCCATGATCACCATTTGCCTGTTTTATCATATCAGGATGGCCATACATTGCGGCCTTAGGATATTTCTCTTTAACTGCCTGGTTAGCCAGCCAGTGATCGCCATGAATATGGCTATTAAAAACCGCCAGTATGGGTTTGTCTGAGATTTTTTCAATTTCCTTTAATACCTGTTGCCCAACCTGATAGGTACCACCGGGATCAACGACAATGAGTCCATTATCGGAAACAATAATTCCTGGATTATTCATAAAACCATGATTGGCAGCACTGGGTTCTCCCAGAGGGCCATGCATGACATAAACATTTTTATTCACTTGTTCAAATTGATAAGAACCTGCTTTTCCCAAATCCCATGCATAAGCAGTTGAAGATAAAACAAACAATAAACTCAGCAAAAAAACAGGTTTTCTAAACATAATTAATCCCATTAGCAATATTCCAAATATATATTGTTTAAAGATACACGAATTTTCCAATAATACAATTCGATTATTGAATTTGGTGTGGGTTAAAAGCTTTCTATTAGCCCGTGAAGGGCTTTAAGGTAAGTTTACTGCTAATCGGAGAAATCATTCCAGGTTTTTAAGGCATTTTGTGCCGCCTCTGTATGCATTTTCGCTGCAAGTTCCTGATGCTTTATAAAAGTGTTCAAACAGCTATGATACTCTTGAACATCATCTCTATAACGATCTTTATATTGTCTCGATGCGAAGAAAAGTGGTTTGGAAGGTTTATAACAATGTGCTACCGGCTCATAAGTATCGGCATGGCTCAAAGCACTCAGCCCAATAAGAAACAGAGTCAGGAAGAAAAAAGAACTGATTTTCATACTAAATAGTTATCCATACTTAAATTTAAATTTTTATGCAAATACCAATGTTAACATATGCAGGTGACACTTTTTACTACAAGTTTCCTCAGGAGTATTCGCCTTATTAATGGATAAATACGGATTAATGGCTGTTATATTCATCCCAGATCATCTGGGATTTTTTCATTGACTCCTGTTGCAGCCTGGCAACACGCTCCTTCATTTCAATAAAGTGTTTCTGACACCGCTCATATTCAGCAACATCTTCGTCATAGCGAATTTTATAGTTTGCAGTGGAGAAAAACAGGGGTTTACCTGGTTTATAGCAATAATCAGCCGCAGCAGAGTCATCAGCATAGCTTGAAGCACTTAAGCCGGAAATAAATAAAAATAATAATAAAAATGAAAGCATTTTCATGACAAACGTCCCTCTACACATAGAAATAATTGAAAACCAGTAAATTCGGACATTAAAAAGGCCAACCAGTTCTCAATTACACGACTTAAAAGTATTAGCTAAAGTTAATTGTGAATAAATTATCAGTAATTTATTGTTTTTACAGTTAAATTGAAATCATACTAATAACAAAAGGAGCATAGGATAATGACTTCTAAGCAAGATCCTGTACTACAACTAACTGCATTTGTGTTAATTGGCTTTATTATATCAATTATTATTTTTACAGATAATACAAAAACACCCTTACAAATTGCTGATCAACCCCAGCATTTGCTCGTAAGTAGTAAATAAAAAGAGCAGCAAATAGGAATACTTGTCCTGAATCTGCTCTTGACTCTTAGTTTATTCCCAACTGTTCTGTTCATTCCAAAGAACGTCTATCCCAGGTAAATCGGCTTTAAAGCCAATTCTTCTACAAATTTGCTTTTACTTTACTCTCGTTCTCAGAAAACGGTATTAGTAATAATACGCAGTGACAAGAAAAAAATAATTCAGTAATATAACTGAAAAATCGTATCGTTAGAAAAAATACGCAATGGGAAAAACATGAAAAAACTAAAAGCCTCACACATCCTGATTTTTATACTCGCATTATTCAGCCTGTCCATTGCCCTGACCGTGTCAGCAGGCAGTAATACAAAAACAAGCTCCAAACACGATAATACCAGTATGAACACAACTTTGAAAAAGGCTTATTTTGCCGGCGGCTGTTTCTGGTGTGTTGAATCAAACTATGAAAAAGCAGATGGTGTTATTGAAGTGGTTTCCGGCTATAGCGGTGGTAAAACTAAAAACCCTACTTATGGACAGGTTTCCTCCGGTGCCACCAAACATGTTGAGGCCGTTGAAGTCACCTACGATGCCGATAAAATCAGCTATAATGATTTATTAGTTGAGCTCTGGCATTTGATCGATCCCACTGATGCAACCGGTTCATTTGTCGATCGGGGCCCACACTATCGTTCAATCATTTTTTATACCAATGAAGAAGAAAAAACTCTGGCAGAACAGTCCATCCGGGAACTGGCTCAATCCGGCCGTTATGCCCAGCCCATTGCAACCGAAGTCACCCCATTTTCTGCCTTTTATAAAGCTGAGGATTACCATCAGGATTATTATAAAAAGAATCCTTTACGCTATAAGTATTATCGTTTCCGTTCAGGGCGGGATCAGTATCTGGAAAAAATCTGGGGCGATGACTTACATAAACGTTCACCTGAAAAAGCAAAGCCCTCAAAAGGAGTTTATATGAAACCCAGTGAAGAAGAAATAAAGAAAAAACTGACTGACCTGCAATACAAAGTCACTCAGGAGGAAGGGACTGAACGTCCCTTCCAGAATGAATACTGGGATAATAAAAAAGCAGGCATTTATGTTGATATTGTTTCCGGTGAACCTTTATTCAGTTCAACAGACAAATACGATTCAAAAACCGGCTGGCCCAGTTTCACTCGACCGATTGATGATATCGCACTCACTGAAAAAGTGGATAAGCATTTATTCTATAGCCGCACTGAAGTACGCAGCAAAGATGCTGATTCTCATTTAGGACATGTTTTTCCGGATGGCCCTCAACCCACAGGTTTAAGATATTGCATCAACTCCGCTTCGCTTAAATTTGTACCCGAAGAACAATTAGTCGAGCAAGGTTATGAAAAATATGTGAAGCTGTTCGACTTCTCAGAACAAAAAAAGTAGAGCAGGTTTTTAGACTTAAACCCTCTGGCTGGTTCATGCTAAACTACGCATTTATTTTCTACAGAATTTATTTAAGACTAATAAAGGACAATGACACAAGCATGAACAAATTACAAAGCCGTAAGCCCGGAAAGAACCAGACATTACTTACTATAGGGCTGACTTGCCTTCTTGCTATTCCAACTCTGGCCAATGCGCAACCACAAAGCATGGAACAAAAAGCATCCTATGCCATTGGTGTCAACTTTATCAACTCACTTAAATTGCAGGGTATCAAACTGGATAACGACAGTGTCCTTGTGGGTGTTAAAGATGCCCTGAATGGCAACATCACTTTAAGCCAGGCTGAAATGCAGCAGGCTCTGGATGAATTTAAAGACAAGCTGATTAAAGAGCAGCAAAATACCCAGAAGGCACAATTAAGCAAAAACAAGCAACTGGGTGACGCCTTTCTGGCGGAGAATAAAAACAAAGACGGTGTGGTCACTTTGAAAAGCGGTCTGCAATATAAAGTAATTAAAAGCGGTACTGGCGCCAGCCCCAAGTTAACCGATAAAGTGACCACACATTATCGTGGCACCCTGATTAACGGCACTGAATTTGACAGCTCCTATTCTCGTAATGAACCCACTTCTTTTCCAGTAAATGGTGTAATTCCAGGCTGGACTGAAGCATTACAATTAATGCACGTTGGCGATAAATGGCAACTATTTATTCCTGCTGATCTTGCCTATGGTAAGCGAAGCGTGGGTAATCTTATTGAAGCAAATTCCACTCTTGTTTTTGATATTGAGTTGTTGAAGATTAATTAAAAGAAACAACCCCCTCAGTCCCCCTTCTTAAAGAAGGGGGAAGTAAATTTGCGTTTATTTAAACTGATAGGCCGATTCAATCTGCGTTCTGGTTAAAATACCGTAGATGTGGTTAATGCCCGGGGCAATCAAACGCTCAACATATAAGGCATCCAGATTGTATCGGTCCAGTTCATTAAGCGCTTCTTCCAAAGTTGCCTGCAGATGGATTGGAGCAACTTCAATACGCTTTGCCGGTATTTCCAGCAAATCAATGGACTCCTCTTCATGTTGTTCCAGGAACCTGACTAAATCACTGGCCGGCATCAATCGATTAAATGAACTGTCATTATCAATAACCAGTATCCATTTGGGATTTTTCAATAATAAAGTATCGATTTTTGCCGTTTTAATCAATGCATCCGCCTGGACAACTTCTTTATTCATGACACTGCCAACCCCTATTCTACGCAGGGTCTGAGTGACAGGATTAGCATGTATATTGACATCACCGGCTTCCAGTACAGAAACAAAAACTGATTTTTTTCGGAAAAATTCGCTGGCAGTCAAATTAGCAATGACAATGGCAATCATTCCCGGCATAATAATTTGCGGGCTATGAGTCAACTCCATCATTGCCGTCAGAGCAGCCAGTGGTGCCTGCAGACTGGCCCCCATTACAGCGCCCATTCCCAAAAGGCTATAAAAACCCATATCTACCTGTAGATCCGGAAACACTACACCTACCAGTATACCGAAAACTCCACCCAGACAAGCCCCCAGAAATAATGCCGGACCGATCAAGCCGCCTGGGATGCCGAGACCCACACTGGCCACAGTGGCCAGAAGTTTAAAAATCAATAACACCAGCAGGGCATTAAGAACCATGTCTCCTGCCAGAGTCTGACTGACACTGTCATAGCCGATACCCATAACGCCTGGTGCTATGACAGCGATCAGACCAACAATCACTCCCGAAAGCATTACCTTGCTGGAAAATTGCAGCTTTCTTGCTTTATGCGCGACTGACTGTAATAAGTGGATAAACAGAGCGGAAAGTGTACCCGCCAAAAGACCCAGTATAATAACCAGCGGCATTTCCGTCAGTGAGCCCTGCTTTAAATCCGGTATCAAAAATGCGGCTTCATTACCAAAGACCAGAATTGAGATTGATGTTGCGCTGCCTGCCGCGAGGATCACCGGCATAAAACTGGCCAGAGTATATTCCATCATGATCACTTCAAGGGCAAAAATAACACCAGCCAAAGGTGTATCAAAAGAAGCTGCAATGCCTGCGGCAGTACCACAACCCACCAGAGTACGAATACTATTATTCGGCAGACCAAGATATTGCCCCATCAAACTGCTGGATGCAGCGCCCAGAAAAACATTCGGCCCTTCTCTGCCGACTGAATGTCCGGAAATAATGGCAATAGCAGCACCGAAAAATTGTAGAAAAAATCCACGCAGAGTCAGGTAGCCTTGATGATAAGCCATGCGTTCCATTACTCTGGCCACACCAAGAACATGAATGCCATTGGCAAAATAGCGAAAGAATAAGGCAATTAAAAGACTGCCCGCAACAGGAAAAAGAAACCGGGCTTCCAATGACAGGGATTCAAAATTTTCAGCGTTATTCTGAAGTAATCCAGTCTGAATTTCTTCAACCATAACTCTGAACAGAACAATAATTCCACCGGTTATCAGGCCTGTTAACAGCCCCAGAAATGCCAGCTGGATAAGCGCGTCAGGGCGGGAGAGATGGAGTCTCAGAATGTCCAGTTTTTGTGACAACCAGTTTGAGTGTCTATTGTTGATTTGCAATTCCCCCTCAATTCCCCTTGCCTTAAGAAGGGGACGCTAAATTTGAATTACTGCATATTTTCCAAAGCGGCAATACGTTGTTCCAAAGGTGGGTGAGTTAAAAAAAGTGCCTTGATTCCACTTCCAACACCACCGGCGATTCCAAAAGCCGCCATTTGATCCGGTAGATCTTTGGGCTCCTGTGCCTGTTGCAAACGCCGCAATGATGAGATCATCTTCTGACGCCCGGCCAGCTCGGCACCACCTCGATCGGCACGAAATTCACGTCGGCGTGAGAACCACATAACAATGATACTGGCCAGAACTGAAAGTACTAATTGAGCAATAATACTGGTGACGTAATAAGCAGGGCCATGACCTCGCTCGGTTTTAAAGACCACCCGATCCACAACATGACCAATCACGGTAGAAAGAAACATCACAAAAGTATTGACGACACCCTGAATCAGCGCCATGGTCACCATATCACCATTGGCCACATGACTAATTTCATGACCGAGTACCGCTTCAACCTCATCCTGAGTCATATTGGCAAGCAAGCCTGTACTCACTGCAACCAGAGCACTATTGCGATTCGCCCCGGTGGCAAAAGCATTAGGCTGAGAGGAATCAAAAATACCTACTTCCGGATGACCGATACCGGCTTTGTCAGCCTGACGAAACACCGTTTCCATCAGCCAGCGCTCTCTAGCATTAGCGGGCTGTTCAATGAGCTGCACACCCATTGAGCGTTTAGCCATGGATTTGGACATAAACAAAGAAATAATTGAACCGCTGAAACCAATCAGCAATGACATAACCATAACCGCCTGCAGGTTAAGATCAACGCCATTTTCTGCCAATAAGCCCTGGAGTCCCAGCAACTGAAAAACAATTCCAATTAAAGCCATGACGGCCATATTGGTTGCGAGAAATAAAAATATTCTACTCATTAAAGACTTCCCTTTATATTGAAGGCATTATATTAAATTGACTCAGGAGCCCCAGTCTTCACCATAATAATGGGTAATTTCTTCACCTTTTTTAATTTTCTTAATTGCCATAACGGTGAAATCATCATAATAGGCTGCATTGGCTTTATTGTGGTGATTAATGTATTTAAAATCATCCAGAACTTTGTAGCCCCTGTTTTCCTCAATCCATAATACATGGGCACCATCTTCTCTGGATGGCTTGCATTTGAACTCACCAATCAGCTCACCTTTTTTTATATCCCGGGAAGCAAACAATCCCTTGCCATGGATTGCACTTTCTTCAACATAAATGGGCGGAATATGTTTTGTTTGATTTTTTTTCATTTTATTTGCTCTGCTTACTAATACGGTTTTTGCGCAATAAAGGTTGCACGACGAGGTGCAGGATAACCTTCAATGGTTTTATTTTTATCATCCGGATCCAGAAAATCAGTCAACGACTCATAAGGCATCCAGGAAGTACTTCGCTGCTCCTGAGTTGAAGTCTGATTGATATCAACAATTTTGATCTGCTCAAAACCGCAGCGTTTCATCCATTGAGTCATGGTGTCCGCTGTTGGCAGAAACCACACATTACGCATTTTAGCATAACGGCCATCGGGTACCAGTGATTCACCCCCATGACCTTCAATAATCAAGGTTTCAAGAATCACTTCACCACCTTTTCGTAAGGCATTTTTTAATTGCAGCAAATGATCAAAAGGCGACCGCCGATGATAAAACACCCCCATAGAAAACACCGTATCAAAGGCATTGAGTGCATGGGGCAAATGTTCAATCCCCATCGGTAATAAATAAACCGGTATTTCTTTGTCACCAGGTGCCATAAAATGTTTTATGGCTTTAAACTGCATCAAAAAAAGCAACGAAGGATCAATGCCTATCACCAGTCGCGCACCGGCACCATGCATACGCCAGCAGTGGTAGCCATTACCACAGCCAATATCCAGTATGGTACGGTTCTTTAAGGGTGAAATATGTTCCTTAATACGATTCCATTTCCAGTCAGAATGCCATTCTGTATCAATTAATAACTCATTAATCTGATAGGGACCTTTACGCCAGGGCTGTAATTGTTTCAAGCTGGCTTCTAATTGCGACATGTCAATCGAATTGTTAGTTGTGACCAGTAAATTGTCTGCATTAAAATCGATATCACAGCTGCCGACTTCCGGCAATTGCTGCAGGGCTTTATTCCAGCGCTCATAATCACCATGCGGCTCGGCCATCAATTGTTTCAGCTGTTGCGGCAGCTGTTCAGCCCATTGTTCCAGTGGTGTGTCATGCATTAATTGATAAAGAAAAGAATAATCAGACATAGTACTTATTATTTACGATAAAAGAATTTCGACTAACGATATTTATTTTATGGCTATCAAGGATGAAAAGTTAAAACACTGGAACCATTGTTCCATTTGTGAAAAACCGGCCTGTTTTAAACGGGTTTTATGTTGCTCCAGCGTTTCAGGTAATAAGACATTTTCCAGTGTCTGTCTCTTTTGACTGATTTCCAGCTTACTATAGCCATTGGCTTTTTTGAAGAAATGATGCATATCAATAAGTAATTGCTGCTGAGCTTCATCACTATAATTCAGTTTTTCTGACAGAATAAGAATACCGCCCTTATTCATACCCTGATAGATTTTTTTCAACAGACTGAAACGATTTTCAGGCGCGACAAATTGCAACGTGAAATTCATAACCACAACAGATGCATTGGCAATATCAATATGATTAACATCATCACATAGTAACTCTATACAATCGAGACGACTTTGCTTAGCATCATTCTGCAGCATTAATTCCCGGGATTTTTGCAGCATCGCCTGAGAATTATCAACCGCTATAATTTTTAAGGACTCATCCTTGATTGCCTTTGCCATAGACAATGCAGAGGCTCCCAAAGAGCAGCCCAAATCATAACAATTACTATGCGGCTGATAAAATTCTGCCGACAAGATCCCCGTCATAGCAACAATACTTGCATAACCCGGCACCGATCGATTGATCATATCGGGAAAGACATTAGCCACTTTCTCATCAAAATTAAAATCAACCAGCTTATCCAGAGGCTGTGCATATAAGGTATCTGAAGTCATAATTTGTTCTTAAAGCAGTTCTGCCCAGAGGTCATGTTCACTATTATCAATAATTTTTACATTAATAAAATCACCCGGCTTAAGTCCTGCTGTTTGATCGATACTCGGATCATCCAATGGGTCAATAAAAACCAGGCCATCCACATCAGGTGCATCTGCAGCACTTCGGGCAATAATTCCTTTTTCATCAATAGAGTCGATAAGAACCCGCATGGACTGGCCTACCTTAGCCTGTAATTTTTTAAAACTTATCTCGGACTGAACTTCCATTAAACGAGCCAACCGCTGTTCTTTTAACTCTTCGGCAACCGGATCAGCTAATTCATTAGCCTGCGCACCATCAACCGGTGAATATTTAAATGCCCCTACTCTATCGAACTGAATGGCTTTTATAAACCTCAGCAGATCCTCAAAGTCCTGTTCTGTTTCTCCGGGAAAACCTACAATAAAAGTACTTCTCAAGGTAATTTCCGGACAAAGTTCACGCCAGGATGCGATTCGCTTAAGCATGTTTTCACTATTGGCCGGACGCTTCATTGCCTTCAGAATATGAGGCACAGAATGCTGCAATGGTATATCCAGATAGGGCAGAATTTTACCCTCGGCCATCAGAGGAATTACATCATCCACGTGAGGATAAGGATATACATAATGCATTCTCACCCAGGCATCCATATCACCTAAGGCTGAAGCCAGTTCTTTAAAACGGGTTTTCACTGGTTTACCCTGATGAAAACCGGTCTGATATTTAACATCAACACCATAGGCTGAAGTATCCTGTGAGACTACCAATAATTCCCGGACTCCGGCATGAATCAGATTCTCTGCTTCCTGAAGCACTTCACCTATCGGTCGGCTGACCAGCTTGCCGCGCAATGACGGGATAATACAAAAACTGCAGTCATGATTACATCCTTCAGAAATTTTTAAATAGGCATAGTGTCTTGGTGTCAGCTTGATTCCCCCTTCAGGGATCAGGCTGGTATAGGGATCGTGTTCTGGTGGAATATGTTCATGAATGGCTTCCATAACTTCTTCCAAAGCATGAGGACCGGTCACAGCAAGTACCTGAGGATGTGTTTGCTGAACAATATCGCCTTTACCGCCAAGACAACCTGTGACAATAACCTTGCCGTTTTCTGCCAGAGCTTCACCAATGGCATCAAGGGATTCTTCCACTGCCTCATCAATAAAACCGCAGGTATTCACTACTACCAGTTCTGCGTTCTGATAAGAATCGCCAATATCATAACCTTCAGCACGCAAACGCGTCAGGATCTGTTCTGAATCAACTAAAGCCTTGGGACACCCCAGACTGATAAAACCAATCTTATGCGCAGTCATACTTTTCCTTAAACCTAAAGCCTGAAAAGCCGGTCTTTATAATTTGTCCAGACAAACTGAACGGGTAAATCAATTGCTTATTATACCAATTTTAAAAGCCTGAGTGGTATGCTATTATTCGCTCGCAAATTTAAAATTAAAAGCTAAGGAAAAATGGAATGAAGAAAGCACTTTTTTTAGTGACCACAGCAGCTATAAGTCTATCGGGTTGTAGCCGTGATTATACACCTGCTGCTGGCGAAACCGGTGAAGATAGTTTTAAAGGCGCTTGTATGGAATGCCATGAAGTCATTGAAGGTAAAGAAAATGTTTATTATGAATTGACCGCTGACAAGAAAAATACGGACTTTATTGCCAAAAAGGTTAGCTCAGGCAGTTTATTGATGCCTAAGTTCCCTAATATTACTGGTGATAATTTAAAAGCAGTCAGTCAATATGCTCTGGAACACAGTATTAGCAAAGAATAAGACTTAAATTGCTTATAATTTGACCCGCTTCAAGGTTTTTTTTGAATTTATTCATATAATTAGCTTGAGATTCTCTGTTTCTATCTTATCATTAAGATATATCTAAACTGATAAGCAATTAATAAAAAGTTGAGCAAACCATTATGAATATTCATAAAGACCTTGAACATCTGGTTTCCGACATCCCGATTTTTAATGAACTGGACGCCGATGACGCCAAAGTCCTGTCAACATTTTTGTTTCCAAAAGATCTGGAAATTGGCGGACTGGTTTGTAAAGAAGGTCAACATGGCAGTTTTTTGAGCTTTGTCGTCAAAGGAAAGCTGGAAATTGTCAAAACGCTGGAAGGCAAAGAAGTCATTATCTCAACAATTGAAGAAGGGGATACGCTGGGAGAAATGGCTCTGATTGACGGTTTAACCCGTTCAGCCACGGTACGTGCCTGTAATCCTTCCACCATTTTGATCTTACGTCGTGATGATTTTAATTCTCTTTTGGTTAAACACCCTACCGTTGGAATAAAAATCCTTAAAGGGATTTCCCGACTATTGAGCCTGAACCTGAGAAAGGCCTCTGCCCAAATCACCGCCTATATGACCATGACTCAATAACTTACAACTTAATAAACTAACAACAAGCCTGGTCCATTAACGATTGGTTCGCTTATTCTTTTTCCCACCAAATTTTCTCGCCATATTCTTGGTATGACGGTGACGTTTTGCCAATGCAGCCTGTGTTTTTTCGTTATTACGTCGGGTGCCGCGATAGGGATTGGCGCTGTTTTTAAACTCCAGCTGAATAGGGGTCGCTTCCAGCTTCAACCATTTACGAAATGAATTAATCAGATAACGCTTATATGATTCCGGGATGTGTTCAGTCTGATTGCCGTGAATCACAATAATAGGTGGATTTTGCCCGCCCTGATGGGCATAGCGTAATTTAATTCGACGCCCTCTTGCCAGGGGCGGCTGATGCATTTGTACAGCTTCTTCCAGCAAACTGGTCAGCGTTGCAGCCTGATGCTGCTTCATTGCAGACTCATAGGCTTTGTTGACAGAATCATACAACAATCCCACACCACTGCCATGTAAAGCAGAGATATAATGATATTTGGCATAATCAAGATAGGGTAAGCGACGTTCCAGCTGTTCTTTAACAAACTCCCGGCCATCTTTACTCATGCCGTCCCACTTATTAATAGCAACCAGTAATGCCCGTCCTTTATCCAGAACAAAACTGAGCAGATGTAAATCCTGATCAGTCAGGCCTTCATGGGCATCAAGCATCAAAATCACCACATGGGCTGATTCAATCGCTTGCAGGGCTTTGATAATTGAGAATTTTTCTATGCTTTCTTTGACCCGGCTTCTACGTCTGACGCCAGCTGTATCAATAAAAGTATAAAGCTGACCATCACGTTCAAAGGGAATAAAAATACTATCCCGAGTGGTTCCCGGCATATCAAATGCGACCACTCTTTCTTCACCCATCAAGCGATTAATCAGTGTCGATTTACCGACATTTGGCCGTCCAACAATAGCCAGTTTGATGCCGCCGTCAAGTTCAGCTTCTTCATCTTCGATTTCAGGAATTTCTGCTAGCAGTTCTTCCATTAACGGGGAAATACCATCACCATGAGAGGCTGAAATGGCGTATGGCTGGCCAAGACCCAGGGCATGGAATTCGGCTTCCACCATATCTTCATTCATGCCTTCAGTTTTGTTTACCAGGATAAAAATTTCTTTGCCTAACTGGCGCAGATGCTGGGCAATCGTCTGGTCATGTCCGGTAATGCCGCCTCGTCCATCGACCAGAAACAGGATTATATTTGCTTCCTGCATCGCCTGATAAACCTGTGACTGCATCAGAGTATCGACTCCGGCATCTTCACCACTGAGTCCACCGGTATCAATGACGATATAAGGCCGATCACCGACCTTACCTTCACCGTATTGCCGGTCTCTGGTGACACCGGGCATATCAGCAACCAGTGCATCACGAGTCTTTGTCAGGCGATTAAAAAGTGTTGACTTGCCAACGTTTGGACGCCCTACCAGGGCAATTACCGGCTTCATAATTCTTGCTCTTTCTTAGCGTAATCTTAGTTAATACGTAATGCAGCCAGTTTTCCACCGTTGCCATAGATATAAACAGTTTCTCCGTCAACCAGAGGCTGTACCAGAAAACCATCACCATCTACTTTTTCGCGGCCAATTAATTCACCATCCAGACGGGAAAGAATATGCACATAACCTTCAAAGTCACCTGTGAGTACGTAATCACCCACAGACACAGGGGCAGTCAATTTACGATAGGCCAGCTTATCCTGTTTCCATAACATGTCACCACTAACACGATCAACAGCCCATAAATTACTATCGGAATCCGTCACATAAATATGCCGTTCATCTGCAGCGATACCGGCATATGAGGACATTTCTTTGGCCCACAGGATTTCACCTTTTAAAGCATCTATGGCAACGATACGCCCCTGATAAGCCGCAACATACAATACACGTCCTACGAGTATCATTGTGCCGTCAATATCAACCAGACGTTCCAGATCAGAGCGTCCTCGTGGTACTGCCGCATTGGCTTCCCATAACAGGCGTCCATGTTTAATACCGACTGCAGCAACTTTACCGCTGTCAAATCCAGTAAAAACCAGTTCACGCCCTCCAATGACAGGGCTGCTGTTGCCACGAAGTGTCAGAACCGGCACACCGCGATCATAAACCCACAACTGGCGGCCATCTTCTGCATCCAGACCATAAATTTTTCCGTCTCCGGTACGGACCAGGAGAATATTATCCTGAATCAGGGGTGCTGCAAGAATGACACTGCTTAACTCTTTTTTCCATTTTACATTACCATTAGAGGCATCCAGAGTAATAAGTTCACCGCGATTATTTCCTACTACAAGAAAACCTTCGCCAGCGCCAATTCCACCGGTAATAATTGTATCCAGCTCAACTTGCCAGTTAATATTGCCCGACTCAAGATTAACTGAACTGACTTGTCCTTCACGATCAACGGTAAATATTTCGTAATCAATAATAGTTGGTTGCAAATTAACCCTGGCATCATCAGTTCCAACACCAACATCTTTTGACCAGACAGAATGAACCTGAACCGTTTGATTGATATCCTCCAGCTCAGTCGGGGGAACAGAGTTATCGTCACCACTGAAAAAACCACAAGCAGTCAGAAAAGAAGTGAGCCACAGGGCCAGGGCAATGGAAAAAACCCGTTTCATTATGAGTTACCTAAGTCATTGCGTTTAACGCTTAAAATCTGCGCATTAGCACCAATGGCCGCATACGCCTGCAAGGCCTGGTCATAAGCTGCTCTGGCTTCATTAATGCGCTGCAAAGCAACCAGTATATCGCCCTTAACTTCCAGATAGCTGGCTTTAAAGCTGCCCTGCTCCGTTTCCAGCATCTTCAGGGCATCTTCATTTTTACCTTGTGCAGATAATAAAGTTGCCAGACGAATTCTGGAAATATGCTGCAGACTTGAAACCTTGCTATTATCTATTACCCACTGGTATTTTTTCTCGGCATCCGACATTTTGCCGGCATCAACCAGCTCTTTTGCTTCAAGCAAAGCCGCCAGTGCTGCATAAGGATAATCCGCATAGTCTGTCAGTAAGGTTTCTACCTGATGAGTAAGAGATTTATCCTGGCTTTCAGCAACTACTTGTAAAATATGGTCATATTCGATTGAAACAGTTTGTCCCTTAACCGACTGACTATGCTTCCATTGCTGAACGCCGACAATACTGCCTAATCCGACAATAGTCAGAACGATAACCATTTTATAGTTTTCAGCCAACCATTTTTTTATGGCTTCAACCTGTTGTTCTTCTGTTTCGTAATTATCCACTTAACTCTTCTCACTTAAAGATTTTAATAATTCAATAACCTGCTGCTGTGACAATTGCTCCTGCTGAGCCTTTTTGTCACCCTGATCAGCACGTAAATATTTCACTGTCACAACATCATTATCCAGTTCATCGTCACCAAGGATCAGGGCAATTTCTGCCTGACTTTTATCGGCTCGTTTCATTTGACTCTTGAAACTACCACCGCCGCAGACATTAAAGATACGAACGTTGGCAAGCTCATCACGCAATCGCTCACTCAGAACCAGACCGGTGTTTTGCGCGCGTTCACCCATCATCAACAGCACCGCATGCGGGTGCTTTAACTGTTTTTCGAACTCATCCTGTTCAATCAGAGAAATCAGACGTTCAAGACCCATTGCAAAACCCACTGCACGAGTCTCACGCCCACCTAATTGCTGCACCAGAGCATCATAGCGACCTCCCGCACAGACAGTACCCTGAGCACCTAATTTATCAGTAACCCATTCAAAAACTGTTTTACTATAGTAATCCAGGCCCCGTACCAGACGCGTATTGACTTCATAGACAATCCCAGCGGCATCCAGATATTCACATAAACGTGAAAAATGCTGCTTTGAATCTTCATCCAGATGATCCATCAAGCGAGGTGCCTGTTCAATCATAGCCTGCATTGCCGGGTTTTTACTGTCCAGAATACGCAGCGGATTGCTTTGCAGGCGGCGTAAACTGTCTGCATCGAGTAATTCTTTATTACCTTGCAGATAATCCGTCAGTATATCACGATATTTTACTCTTGATTCACTCGTTCCCAGAGAGTTAATCTGCAGGGTCACTGATTGTTCCAGACCCAGCATTTTCCAGAAACGTGCGGTCATATAGATCAGTTCAGCATCGATATCAGGCCCATCCAGACCAAAGACCTCAACACCCAGCTGATGAAACTGTCTATAGCGTCCTTTTTGGGGTCTCTCATGGCGGAACATGGGCCCCATATACCACAATCTTTGCTGCTGATTGACCAGTATACCATTTTGTATCCCTGCCCGCACACAGACTGCAGTACCTTCAGGCCTCAGAGTAAGGCTGTCACCATTACGATCCTCAAAGGTATACATCTCCTTTTCAACAATATCGGTTACTTCTCCAATAGAACGCTTGAATAAGGCGGTTTTTTCTACAATAGGGAAACGAATCTCATCATAATCATAAATCTGTATGAGCTGGCGAAGTTTTTCTTCAATAAATTGCCAATAGGGACTTTCATCGGGGAGAATGTCATTCATTCCCCGGATAGACTGGATTTTTTCTGCCAAGGTGATTCCTGGTTAAGCTTTTGATTTCAAGAAAATATTTTGATAATTGAAAAATAACAGCGGCTATTTTACATTAAAACGAGCAATATTTTTCTCATTTATATACTTTGTATGATCAAATATTTTACCATTAATACTCACTTTAACCACTCTGGCATCACCTAAAAAAACCTTGTACGGTTTTTTACCATCCAACTGCAGGGTTTTACCCGCTCGTTTTAATCCGGTTGAAAGCATTTTATTATCAGCATCTTTGATACTGATCCATGAGTTACCGGAAAACGTCAAAACCAACTGATTATTCAGCACCGCAGCATTATTTTCACTCACTAATGTATTCTGGGGCAGCACTTCAGCTGGTTGAGAGTCTTGAGCGGGTAAAGAGTCCTCAACCATGGGTAAAGAGTCCTCAACTAATGGTAAAGAGCCCTCAACTTGTGAGGAGCCTTCGGCCGGTAGAGAGCCTTCAGCGGGTATAGAGTCTTCAACCAGTATAGAGTCTTCAACCGGTATAGAGTCTTCAACCGGTAATGAACTTTCAGCAGGCACTTCAACAGGCGGCAATTCATAAGTTTCTTCTATTACCGGCAGTGATAATGACTGCAGATCATCTGTATCCTGTCCAGCACTCTCTTCGTTAGCATTCTTTGCAGCTTCAATGGTTTCAGATTTCCCAAGTGAAAATTCCTGACTGGCAGAGCCCATATAATTCTTTGCCACGTATTGCCATAATTCCCAACCGGCAAACAGCACCAGAACAAAAACCAGTACCATTAGTATCGGTTTAATTATATCTAAAGAAACTTGCTTATTATTGCGCTCTTTTCCCTTGGTAATTTTTAATTCCGGATCCAGATTGTTAACACTGCAGTCCTTTTTATAACATTCAATTAAGGGTTCAGGCTCAATACCCAGAAACCGGGCATAATTACGGATATAACCAAAAACAAATGCCGACACAGGAAGCTGCGTATAATCTTCACTTTCCAGTGCCGTTATAATTTTCTCATTTAACCGTAATTCCCGGGCAATATCGCCGATACTCAGATTTTTTTCATTACGAGCTATTTTTAGGCGATAGCCAAAACCATCCTCCCTTGATGAAATAATATCCTTAAGCTCTTGCTGTTCTTGTTGTTTTTCCAAAATCAATATCCCTGTTTACCTTGATAAAGCATCTTGGTTTCATCACTTTCCGGATACTTGCTTTTCAATTGCAATTCGTAACTGGATAACAAATTCCGGTCCGGATTTGACATACTATTTAAAATATTAACTCCTAACCATAAAGCGTCAGCATCAGGAATAGTAACTTGGTCATAGCGTTGAAAATAATCCCATGCCTGAATATAATTTTCCTGTTGATAATTAAGTTTTGCCAGGCCAAAGAGTGAACCAGACAGGTTAGGTGATATGTCCAGAGACTTACGATACAGTTCTTCAGATAATGGCAGGTTATTGTTTTCCATTGCACACCATCCCGCACTTTGATAAGCCCCGGCCCGGTTAATATACAACGGGTTATTAATCACTTTTTTAAACTTTACCCGAGCTTCATCAAACTTCTTTTGTTCACAAAGGAATATGGCATAGTTATTAAGTATTGATGAATCATTAGGTGAAAGCTGTACCGAACGATTAAAGTGTTTATAAGCAAGTTGAGGGCGTTCCAAACGACTATATAATACACCCAGGTAATTATGTGCCAATGCGTGTTGCGGATCTTGCTGAAGCGCCTTATTTAATTTAACCAGAGCACGATCATAACGGCCATTGCCAATATAACCGGCACCTAGCTGGGTATTCAGATCGGCTGGAGTCTTTCCTGATATGCGAGAATCAGAATACTGGGTACTCATACCCGCTTCATCATCAACACCCTGTGAATCCAATACTGTGCTTTGACACGCGCTTAACGTAGAGAGAGAAAATAGTGCAAGCAGCAATTTTTTCATTCAGTTTGTTCCCCTGTTCGTATATTTTTTAATGATTATAGCGCTTAATCCAGCCGTCTGCTTTTATCTTTCACTTTACCAGCCAATTGACCGCATGCGGCATCAATATCTTCACCGCGTGTTTTTCGTACCACCGTAACATAACCTGCTTTTTGTAATATTTCTTTGAACCGATTAATAATTTGCAACTTTGAACTCACAAATTCGCTGTCAGGAAATGGATTAAATGGTATTAGATTAATTTTGCAGGGCATTTTTCTCAATAATTCAACCAGTTCACGCGCATTTTCTTCACTATCATTGACCCCGGCTAACATAACATATTCAATGGTGAACTGCTTCTTTTTAGTATCACCAGAAAAATAGTGACGACAGGCTTCCAGTAATTCCTTAATAGGATACTTCCTGTTCAAAGGGACAATAGCATCACGAATTTGATCATTGGGCGCATGCAAAGAAAGAGCCAGACTCACATCACATTCTTCTCGTAATCGTTTTAATGCCGGTACCACGCCTGCAGTACTGATAGTGACCCGACGTTTGGAAAGACCATAAGCATTGTCATCCAGCATCAAATGTATTGCTTCAACAACATTGTCAAAATTGAGTAAAGGCTCACCCATTCCCATCAGAACCACGTTGGTGATAGCGCGTCTGGAATCATTGCTCCTTTTTGGAAAAGCGCCGGATAAAGTATCCGAAGCCAGCCTTCTGGTTGCCACCCAGAGTTGAGCGATTATCTCGGCACTGCTTAAATTTCGGTTAAAACCTTGTTTAGCGGTTGAACAAAAGCCACAGTCCAGGGCACAACCAACCTGAGATGAGATACATAAAGTGCCGCGATTATCTTCAGGGATAAAGACCGTTTCAATACTATTACCGCCATCCAGGCGCATTAGCCATTTGATGGTGCCGTCACTGGCCTTTTGTTCCATGACAATTTCAGGTGCCTGAATTGTTGCGATGTCAGATAACTTGCTGCGCAGAGATTTACTGACATTATTCATTTGCGTAAAGTCATCAACACCGAATTGATGGATCCACTTTAAAACCTGTACGGCACGAAAAGGTTTTTCACCAATTTCAGCAAAAAATGCTTTCATATGGGCCAGATCATAGCCCAGAAGATTATGTTTAGAAACGGAACTCATAAATTTTCATCTGCCACAAACAACGAAACTAGCGATTATTCTCTATCTTCAATCCAGGTCATCTGAATCGCTTCAAGGATTTTCTCGCCGCAGTGTTCTTCCGACTCCTCAAAACCATCCAATTCTAACACCCAATTCATCAAATCCGGAAAGTTAACGTATTGTGGATCAACATCAGGGTGTGCTTCATCCAGCTCAATCACAATATCATGAATATCTGTCCATCGTAATCCCATAAATCTCTCCTGTTAACAATGCTTAATGATTTTCAGAAACCATATTGATAGTGTATTTAGGTATTTCAATAACCAGATCTTCATTTTCAACAACAGCCTGACAACTCAGACGCGAATCAGGTTCAACACCCCAGGCCTTATCAAGATAGTCTTCTTCCAATTCGGTAGCTTCCTCTAACGAATCAAAGCCTTCACGCACAATGACATGACAGGTCGTGCAGGCACAGGATTTCTCACAGGCATGTTCAATATCAATATCATTTTCCAGAGCAGCATCACAAATTGTAATACCGGGTTCCACTTCGATTACTGCACCCTCAGGACAAATTTCTTCATGAGGTAAAAAAATCAGTTTAGTCATAATATTATTCTACTCTTTGTTTTGCTCAGGGCTGTTTATTAGCTTTTACCAATATCATCAACACTATGACCTGCCAGGGCTTTATTAATACTGGCATCCATCCGTCGTTGGGCAAACTCAGCGGAGACTTTATCCACTGCTTCTATTTTCAATTTAATCGCTCGCTGCTCCGTACCTTTTGCAGCGACAATTAACTCAGCAACGGCCTGACGAATTTCCGCCTGTTCTTCAGCTGATAATAATTTTTCACCATCTTCTGCCAGGGCTGAAATCAGAGCTTCTACTACCCGATCGGCTTCAACCTGCTCTTCGCGAAGTTTTCTGGCATCAATATCATCCCGGGCATGGCTGAATGAATCTTTCAGCATTGTTTCAATTTCGTTATCATTCAAGCCGTATGAAGGTTTAACCTGAATACTGCTTTCAACACCGGAAGTTTCTTCTTTGGCAGAAACCGATAGCAGGCCATCTGCATCAATCTGAAAAGTGACACGAATTCTGGCTGCACCCGCAACCATTGGCGGAATACCCCGTAATTCGAAACGTGCCAGGGAACGACAATCGCTAATAAGCTCTCGTTCTCCCTGTACCACATGAATTACCATAGCAGTCTGGCCATCTTTAAACGTAGTGAAATCCTGGGCTCGGGCAACGGGGATAGTGGTGTTACGATGAATAACTTTTTCTGCCAGCCCTCCCATCGTTTCCAGACCCAGAGATAATGGGGTAACATCCAGCAATAACATATCATCATCTGATTTATTACCGGCCAGAATATCAGCCTGACGAGCTGCGCCAATCGCAACAACTTTATCCGGATCAATATTAACCAGCGGCTCAGTGGCAAAAAATTCACCCACCATTTGTCTCACCAGAGGTACTCGCGTAGAACCACCGACCATGACAACATCCTTGATATCAATGGCTTCAATGTTTGCATCACGCAAGGCTCTACGGCAGGGAACCAGTGTTTTTCTTATCAGAGGCTTGATGAGTTTTTCAAATTGCGACAAGGATAAATCTGTTTCCCATGACTCGCCAGTAGTAAAATTAATAGCTATAGCTGCGCTGTCCTGTTGACTTAATGTTTCTTTTGCCCCTCGGGCACTATCCAGTATCTGACGCTGTAAAGCCGCATCCGGCTCGTTAATTTCCGCCTCTGCTATAATCCAGTCAGCAATAGCATGATCCAGATCGTCACCACCCAGTGAAGAATCACCCGCAGTCGATAAAACTTCAAACACACCTTTGGTTAATTTGAGAATTGAAATATCAAAAGTTCCGCCACCCAGATCATATATAACATGAATGCCTTCACTACCGGTATCCAGCCCATAGGCAACTGCTGCTGCTGTAGGTTCATTTATCAGGCGCAAGATATTTAATCCGGCCAGTCGGGCAGAATCTTTAGTGGCCTGGCGCTGCGCATCATCAAAATAAGCCGGTACCGTGATTACAACACCGGTTAATTCATCCCCCAGGACATCAATTGCCTGTTGTTTCAAGGTCTTAAGAATTTCAGCCGAAACTTCCACAGCACTGACATCACCGGCAATGGTATGAATTCTAGGAACGACCGAACCTTCTTCAGTAACAAAGTCGTAGACTGAATTTTTCTTATTAATATCTTCCAGGCCTCGTCCCATATAACGTTTGGCAGAAACAATCGTATTCATGGGATCATTAACGGCATTTTTTTTCGCCTGATGACCCACATCAGTTTGAAAGCCGTCATCATCTTTACCCAGAAACTGAACAACTGAAGGTAACAGGTGTTGGCCATCCTTATCCGCAATAGTTTCTGCCAGGCCACTTCTAACCGAAGCAACTAGAGAATTTGTGGTGCCCAGATCAATACCGACTGCCAGTTTGTGCTGATGAGGAGCAGTTGATTCTCCGGGTTCTGAAATTTGTAATAAAGCCATTGTTATAAAACCGTCGTTATAAAGCTAAAGTTATGAAGCCAAAGTTATAAAATCAAAGTTGTTTAAAGTTGATCAGCCAGATCTTCTTCCTTATTAAGACATTCTTCCTGAAGACGGCTTAAGAACTGCATTTTTAAAACCTGAGCTCGGGTTTCTTTTAGTAATTGCTCTTGTGAATCCTGCAGCCCCAATTCCTTAAACAGTCCGGACAGCCCATCGATAGCCTTTTTAATGCGTAATTTAACGTCATCCAGGATTTCATCCAGCTCAGCCAGAGGATCCTCTCTGTCATCTACCTGAGACAGGTTTTCCCGCAATTCCATCTGTTCCATTAGAAAAGCCGGATCCATTGCATTGCCATTTTCACTCAGCTCAACACCATAAAGCGATAATAAATAGATTGAGCGTCTTAGGGGATTTTTCAATGTTTCCAGAGCATCATTTATCTGTGCTGCTTTTTGTACTGACAAACGTCGTTCCAGATCAGATGAACTGGCAAACTTATCCGGATGCACACTTTTTTGAATTTCATGATAATTATTATTTAGATCGTCATTATTAATATCGAAACTAACAGGCAGGCCCAATAGTTTGAAGTAATTATCTGAAGTGGTATTTGTTACATTATCGATCATGAAGAAATGCTGCCTGAAGGGGGTTGGTGTAAATCACATCCCTTCTCCCTCTGGGAGAAGGTCAGGATGAGGGGAGCTGTTAGGAATTACTCTGCAATATTCTAAACGTTAAAGCTTTCTCCGCAGCCGCAAGAATCTTTTACATTGGGGTTATTGAACTTGAAACCTTCATTAAGTCCTTCTCGCCCGTAATCCAGTTCGGTGCCGTCAATATAGAGGATACTTTTAGGATCAACTATAATTTTGACGCCTTTGTCTTCGAAAACCTGGTCTTCTTCATCGATCTTGTCGGCAAACTCAAGAACATAGGCCATACCAGAGCAACCATTAGTTTTTACGCCAAGACGTAGAGCTTCACCTTTGCCGCGATTTTCGATAAATCGACTGACATGAACTGCTGCTGCATCGGTTAATGTAATTGCCATAAACTTAGCCCTATCTAAACATTAGCAAGCCTAGCTTGACTGCTTTTCTTTATAATCAGTAATTGCTGCTTTAATTGCATCTTCAGCCAGTACTGAACAATGAATTTTTACCGGCGGCAGAGCCAGTTCTTCAGCAATATCAGTATTTTTGATCTGACCAGCTTCTTCCAGAGTTTTACCTTTAACCCATTCAGTTACCAGTGAACTTGAAGCAATGGCTGAGCCGCAGCCATAGGTCTTGAATTTGGCATCTTCAATAACACCCTCATCATCAACCTTGATCTGCAAACGCATAACATCACCACAGGCTGGGGCTCCGACCATACCGGTTCCAACACCCTTATCATCGTTTTCCATTGTGCCCACATTGCGCGGATTTTCATAGTGATCCAACACTTTATCACTGTATGCCATTGTCAATAACCTCGAATTTATAAGCCTTGCGTCGAACAGAATATTCTACTCTATCGATACAATAACTTGTAGTATTAATCTGACAGTTTGTAACTGTTAGTTTGCTTATTTTTAACCATTTCTCTGTGTAAAACAGCACAGCCTTAAGTGAATAAATAACTTAATGGGCATTCCATTGAATTGTTGATATATCAATTCCGTCTTTATACATATCCCAGAGGGGTGAGAGCTGTCTTAATTTTTCAACCTTGTCCTTTAATAATTTTACTGTGTAATCCACATCTTCTTCTGTAGTGAAGCGACCAAGACTGAAGCGAATTGAACTATGTGCCAGTTCGTCATTTCGACCGATTGCTCTGAGTACATAGGAAGGTTCCAGACTGGCTGATGTACAAGCCGAACCAGAAGAAACCGCCAGCGAATCAATTGCCATCAATAGTGACTCACCTTCAACATAGTTGAAACTCAGATTCAGATTATGTGGTACACGTTTGTCCAAATCACCATTAACATAAAGCTCTTCCATGTCGCCAAGGCCTTTTAATAAACGATCACGAAGTGCAATAATTCGTTTATTTTCACTGACCATTTCTTCTTTAGCAATTTTAAAAGCTTCTCCCATACCAACAATCTGATGAGTTGCCAGGGTGCCGGAACGCATGCCGCGCTCATGTCCGCCGCCATGCATTTGAGCTTCAATTCGTACCCGGGGCTTACGACGTACATACAATGCGCCTATTCCCTTGGGACCATAGACTTTGTGCGCGGAAAATGACATTAAATCCACTTTCAGCTTTTGTAGATCAATCTCTGTTTTACCCGCACTTTGTGCAGCATCCACATGAAAAATAATTTTTCTTGCACGACAAAGTTCACCAATGGCTTCAATGTCCTGAATCACGCCAATTTCATTATTGACATGCATAATAGACACAATAATCGTATCGTCTCGTATAGCAGCTTCTAATTTAGCCAGATCAATCAGTCCATCGACCTCCGGATCCAGATAAGTAACTTCAAAACCTTCCCGCTCTAATTGGCGGCAAGTGTCCAGAACAGCCTTGTGCTCTGTTTTTGCGGTAATAATGTGCTTGCCGCGTTTGGAATAAAAATGTGCGGCACCTTTAATCGCCAGATTATCAGATTCAGTGGCACCGGAAGTCCAGACAATTTCTTTTGCATCGGCATTTATCAATGCCGCTACATCAGCACGTGCCTCCTCAACAGCTTTTTCCGCATCCCAGCCATACTGGTGAGAACGAGAAGCCGGATTACCGAAATTCCCATCCATGGTTAGATAATGACACATTTTGTCCGCAACACGTTTATCAACAGGTGTTGTGGCTGAATAATCCAGATATATCGGTGAACTCATTAAAAAATCCTGTACCACTTTTTAGTTAAAATAAATAATAGCTTATATCGAATTATGAATAATTTAAGCTATGTGCTGTTCGTTTAAACCTATGGCTTCCCCATTAATGGACATGATACCATCTTGTCGCCTGGCAACTTCCTGTACTGCCTTCTTTTCCACCAGACTTCCCAGGGTAATATTGCTCAAAAACTGAAAAATTTGATCACTCAAATCGCACCAGAGATCATGGGTCAGACAGCGTTCTTCATGCTGGCAGTTGCCCTTGCGTTTACAACGTGTTGCATCAACGGTTTCGTCTACTGCGGCAATAATTTCAGCAACTGCAACATCTTCCGCTGGGCGACTCAGACGATAACCGCCACCTGGACCTCTTGCGCTGTCAACCAGACCATTTTTTCTTAATTTAGAAAATAATTGCTCGAGATAAGAAAGCGAGATCTCCTGACGCTGAGAAATATCAGCCAGAGTAATCGGTCCCTGATCATAGTGAATGGCCAAATCCAGCATGGCTGTTACTGCATAGCGCCCTTTTGTGGTCAATCTCATCAATTCGTTCCTGTTTTTTTAAGATATTATGTGACGATCATAAAAAAACCTAGCGTTTTAGTCAAGTATTTTACGCTAAATCTAAAGCTTTATTTCTTTTTGGAAGAATCCGGCTCCGAATTCGTATGAATTTTAATATTTTTATCCAGATGAACAATATGTACACCGTCTTCCATCTTATTGCCCGGCGCGTTACTGCAGATATCCTGTGCAGGACAGGACTCAGGATGCTCATCAATCGGGGTTATTTCACAGATATGCACATCCGGAATACTGACATCAGGAAATTCTGCATCAATAGAGCGAATTGCAGTACACATCTTTTCCAGCTTGTCATCTACCGAATGCATATGATCCAACATGCAGTTGATCGCATGAGCAACCGGATCCGGCATCTCGCTGGATGTTCCATAAGCATCAAAGCCAATTTTTTTGGCCATATGCTCACGCTTTACATTTTTGGGGCTGGGATCATTTCCCTTTTGTTTATTTTTATTAACATTTGCATTGCTGATCACACGCCCTGGAATACCAACCACAGTGCAGGACTCAGGAACATCTTTGACCACCACGGCATTAGAACCAACACGGGCACCATCTGCCAGGGTAATAGGACCTAATACTTTAGCTCCGGCGCCCACAACAACATCATTTCCCAGGGTAGGATGGCGTTTGCCTTTATCCCAGGAGGTTCCGCCCAAAGTAACACCATGATACAGAGTACAATCATCACCAATTGTCGTGGTCTCACCAATAACAACGCCCATACCATGATCGATAAAAAAACGCCGCCCGATAGTTGCTCCCGGATGAATTTCAATACCGGTAAATAATCGTGCCATCGATGAAAAAAAGCGTGCCAGCCAGCGAATGTTCCAGTTCCAAAGCCTGTTATTCATGCGATAAAAAATCATTGCATGTACACCGGGATAAGTGGTCAGTACTTCAAAATAATTTCGTGCCGCCGGATCACGTTCAAAGACACATAGAATATCTTCTTTTAGATGTTCAAACATTTTATACAGAACTCTCGATCAATCACTACACATAAAGACCGTGTATTTTAATAGGGTTTTCCCCAGTAATCAAATCTGTATATTAGAAAAGGATGATTATGAACAAATTTAGCTGCAAAGCTTGTACAGAGTTTTGTATTTGCGGGTGTTTATTTTTTTAATTTTTGGGTTTTGGTCAAAATACCCCGTAAGATATTTACTTCTTCCTGTTCTAAACGAACTCGATTATAAATATGGCGCAATTTTGACATCAGTTGAGGGGATTGCTTAACACGCAGAAAATCAATGTCGACAAGGGTTTGTTCGAGATGGTGGTAAAAGCGTTCCATGTTTTCACTGGAGGCATAATCAGTTTGAGATTCCGATTTCGGTTCTACCTGTTCAGCAGCAGGGCGATATTTTAGCGCCATCATGATTTCATAACTCACGATCTGGATAGCAGAAGCCACATTCAATGAGGAATAATCCGGATTTGTGGGTATATTAATCAATTTATGACACAGACCAATTTCGTCATTGGTTAAGCCAATTCTTTCCCGGCCGAAAACCAGAGCAACATCATGTTTTGCTGATTCATTTACCGATAATGTTCCGGCTTCACGGGCATCAATAAACTCATGTTGAATTTTTCGTTCCCGAGCCGTAGTACCCAGTACCAGCCGACAGCCTTCAAGCGCCTGCTCAAATGAAGTACAAACAACAGCCCGGGAAAGTAAATCATCTGCACCGGAGGCCATAGAAGTTGCCTCCGCATTGGGAAATAATTTAGGATTAACCAAATATAGCTGTGTCAGCCCCATATTCTTCATCACCCGAGCCGCAGCTCCGATATTACCCGGGTGTGAGGTATTTATCATTACAACACGTATATTATCCTGACTCACCTGGACTCCATTGTAAAAAACATGAGAACTAAAAATTCTTTGGTTAATTTTAGCAAGTATTAATGATATAATTAAAGGCTTATTTGCTCTTTATCATCCTTATTGTCTTTTTGTTATGGGAATTTCCTGATGCATCCAACGCTTAATATTGCTATTCGTGCAGCTCGTGCTGCCGGCACAATCATTTACCGCTCCATGGACAAGGTTGATAATTTAAAAATTACCACCAAAGCAGTCAATGATTTTGTCAGTGATGTCGACCGGCAGGCTGAACAGGCCATTATCAATACCATTCAAAAAGCTTACCCGGAGCATGCGATTAAAGCCGAAGAACATGGGGAACTTGAGGGTAATTCAGATTTTCAGTGGATTATTGATCCACTGGACGGCACCACCAATTTTTTACACGGTTTTCCGCAATTTGCTGTATCCATTGCTTTTAAGCAAAATGGCCGTCTGTCACAGGCGGTGGTATTTAACCCGGTCGATCAGGAGTTATTCACTGCCAGCCGTGGTGAAGGGGCTATGCTCAATGACCGCCGAATTCGAGTATCCAGACAAAAAGGACTGGAAGGGGCATTATTAGGTACCGGTTTTCCCTTTAAAGAACAACAACACCTCGATACTTATATGGCCACCTTTAAGGCACTATTTCCCATGACTGCGGGGATTAGAAGACCAGGCTCAGCCGCTCTGGATCTGGCTTATGTCGCCGCCGGACGCATGGATGGCTTCTGGGAAATTGCTCTGAATGACTGGGATATGGCTGCCGGTGCGTTGCTGGTTAAAGAGGCTGGCGGCTTAATCGGTGACTTCTCTGGTGGTAACGACTATCTGGAAACAGGTAATGTGGTTGCCGGTACGCCTAAGGTTTTCAAAGAAATACTGCAGACTATCAGACCGCATTTGAGTGAAGAGCTGGCTCGGTAAGTACTGTTGAGCCAGCGGATACTTAATTTACATACCAATAAGTTCGGCATGTGCGCCCTGATCCGTAACTCGTTTTAATATTCGCTTAGAATCCATTTCTTCTGGGTTGTATTGCACAATACTAAGATGTGGTGTTTTTTCTGAATTATGTACACTGACAACTCCATCTAAAGCACGAAGACTTTCTTCTATCGTTTCTCTTTGTTCGGTGTTCAAGTTTTCATCGATATGCAGAGTGATATCAGCAAGATTGACGTCCATAGCCCTACCCCTTTATATATTTAGTTAACCTGTTAATAAGTATACATCACATTTGTTATAATACTATTATTACCACTTTTCTGCCTGGATGAACAAACAATATGGCTAAATTTTTAGTTTATGCATTGCAAGGTATCATTGTCTTATTATGCCTGAATTGCCAACAGACGATTGCTGCGGAAAAAGCTGCATTTTATCTTAATGATGAAAATAACAAGCAGCATCCGGTACTCAATCACATAGAAATGCTTGAGATACCTTCAGGTGAATTTATGATGGGAAGTCATGATGTTATGTTTGCCAAACCTGCTCATGCGGTGAAAGTAGCTGCGTTCAAACTGTCTAAAAATGAAATCACCTATGAATTATATGACATATTTGTGAAATCAACGGGCTATGATACACCTATGGACAGTTGGGGGCGTGGTAAGCAGCCAGTGACCAATGTATCCTGGTATGATGCGCAGCTTTTTATAAAATGGCTCAATCATGTTATACGGCCGGAAAAACCCTATCGATTACCGACTGAAGCCGAGTGGGAATATGCCGCACGAGCAGGCACTCAGACAGCTTATTGGTGGGGCAATCATACAGGGCGTAATAGAGCTAATTGTTCTGATTGTGCCAACCCATGGTATCGACAAACAGTACCTGTGGGTACCTTTGCAGCCAATCCCTTTGGCTTAAATGATACCAGCGGCAACGTCTATGAATGGGTACAGGATTGCTGGAATAACCATTATGAACAAGCGCCTCAGGATGCTTCAGCCCGTTTAACAGGTAATTGTAAATACCGAGTCATACGAGGCGGCTGCTGGTTCTTTAATCATAAGGAGATAGCTTCAGCAAGCCGAACCTGGAATACCGCGACGAAAAGAGATAGTACTATCGGCTTTCGCTTAGCTCAGGATTAAACTTCTTCGTAAACTTCTTCTTCCTCTTCACCCTCTTTTTTGATCGGTGTTAAATCTTCTTTACTGATCCCCATTGCAACCAATACCGAGCTGGCAACATAAACAGATGAATAAGTACCAATAACAACACCTGCCATCAATGCAGTTGCAAAACCATGAATCAGTTCACCACCAAAGACAAATAAAGAAATTAATACCAGCAAAGTGGTCAGGGAAGTCATTAAGGTTCGAGCCAGTGTCTGATTAAGAGAGGCATCAATGACCTCCATGGCATCGCCCTTGCGGATCTTGCGGAAGTTTTCCCGAATACGGTCAAAGACCACAATGGTATCATTAAGGGAATAACCAATCACAGCCAGAATTGCTGCCAGAACAGTCAGATCAAATTCAATCCCAAACAGTGAAAATAAGCCTAAAACAATCATGACGTCATGAGCCAATGCCGCAACAGAACCCAGTGCAAAACGATATTCAAATCGCAGAGCAACATAAATCAGGATACAGACCAGTGCAGCCAACATAGCAATACCGCCGGTTTCTGTCAGTTCTTCACCGACCTGTGGTCCAACAAATTCTACCCGTCGATTTTCTACGTCTGAATTCTGGCTGCGTAACAAATCAAAAAGCTGAGTAGAAATATCGGCATTGGACAGGCCCTCTTTAGGGGCCACCCGAACCAGCACTTCACTGGCAGAACCAAAATGCTGCACAATAGCATCATCAAAACCATTGTCATGTAACTGCTTACGAATAGGAGTCAATTCAACGGCACCCGGATAGGCAACTTCCAGCAGAGTTCCACCAGTAAAATCCAGACCAAATTGCAAACCACGAATGCTGAGTGAAGCAATGGAGATTACAATTAAAACCATTGATATCATCATCGCAATTTTGCGATGGGGCATAAATTTAATATGTGTATTTGTCAGTATTTGCATAATATTTTTCTTTTTTGCGACGTTTAGCTTCTTTTGTTAAGTAGCAATCCCTAGATTGAAATATCCTTGATACGCTTACCGCCGTAGACTAAGTTAACAACCGCTCTGGTCACCATAATAGCTGTAAACATGGAAGTAACGATACCGATTGATAAGGTTACCGCAAAGCCTTTAATCGGGCCGGTACCCACAACAAAAAGTACAAATGCCGCAATCAATGTCGTTATATTGGCATCGGCAATCGTCGATAAGGCTTTTTCATAGCCCGAATGGATACTATTCTGTGGTGAATTACCATTGCGTAATTCTTCCCGAATCCTTTCAAAAATCAAGACATTGGCATCAACAGCCATACCAACTGTCAGTACAATACCAGCAATACCCGGCAAGGTCAGAGTGGCCTGTAATAATGATAAAACGGCAACAATAATGATCAGATTTAAGCCCAATGCCAGATTGGCTATAAGGCCAAACTTTCGATACCAGAATGCCATAAAGAACAAGACCGCAACAAAACCGATAATAACGGAACTAAAGCCTTTATCAATATTGTCCTGACCAAGGCTTGGGCCAATAGTACGTTCTTCAATAATATAAACCGGAGCAGCCAGAGCACCGGCTCTTAATAATAGCGACAGGTCATTAGCTTCCTGAACACTGTCCAGACCCGTAGTTTCAAAGCGGTTAGAAAAATGCCCGCGAATAACGGCATTACTGATAACCTCTTCAACGGTACGACGTTTTACCACGGGCTTGCCGTTTTCATCTCTTACCGTATTACCTTTCGCATCAACTACTGTTTCCTGTTTGGTTTCCAGGTAAACAACTGCCATACGTTTACCAACATTATCTTTGGTAAATGCACCCATACGTTTACCGCCATAACCATCCAGCGATACATTGACCTTGGCACCACCGGTATCCGGGTCAATACCCGCCTGAGCATTAGTCACATGTTCACCGGTAACAATAACACGCTTTTTCAATAACACCGGTACCGATGGAATCGTCCGGCTGCCTTCCTTTCGTTCACGGGTATAATAAATTCTCGAACCAGCTGGTAAACGACCATTTAGAGCCTGTTCAACCGTGTGTTCTTCATCAACAGCACGATATTCAAGTGTTGCTGTAGCACCCAGAATATCCTTGGCTCCGGCAGTATCCTGAATACCCGGCAGCTGAATCACAATCCGGTCATCACCCTGCTGCTGAATAATGGGTTCAACAAGACCATGAAACTTTTCATCAATACGTTTTCTTAAGGTGGTGATATTTTGCTTCAGGGCAAATAATTTCAATTCTTTCAGCTTCGTTTCACTTAAACGACCCTGCACAAGAAATGACTTTCCATCATCCTTTTCATTAAATTTCAGGTCACGCATCTCGCGTTCCAGAATTGCCAGCCCCTGCTCACGTAACTCTGGTGTTTTAAAACGAATTTGAACATCATTTTTAGCTTTCTTACTGCCCAGATAACGAACCTTGGCTTTACGTAAAATAGTACGTGAATCACTGACATAGGTATTAACTGATTTGGTTACTGCCGCTTCCATATCAACCTGCATCAGGAAGTAGACACCACCTCTCAGATCCAGCCCCAGATACATGGGTTCCGCATTCAAATCTATTAACCACTGGGGGGTTGCAGGCGCCAGGTTCAGCGCAACGGCATAATCATCACCCAGCTCTTTTTCAGCCAGTGTTTTTGCCTTTTGCTGTTCATCACCCGTACTGAAACGGAAAAACAGTCCCTTTTCAGACAGCTTCGCATTTCGATAACGCAGACCTTCTTTTTCAAAAGTCTTGCTCAGACGATTAAGCGTTTGTTCATTTACCTCAACGCCACGCCCGGAGGCAGCAACCTGCAAAGCCGGATCTTCACCAAAAATATTGGGCAAGGCATAAAATGCACCGACCACAATGATGAAAATAATCAGAATATATTTCCAGAGCGGATAATGATTAAGCATATTTCTTTTCTTTATGTCTATTTTTTTTCTTGATATCCCCCTCTCCCCTTGGGAGAGGGCTGGGGTGAAGGTTCTTAATCCTTAATGCCTTTGATAGTACCTTTAGGCTGAATGGCTGCTACAGCCGAGCGCTGAATGTGCATGTTCACATCACGAGAAACCTCAATTGATATGAAACTATCATGCAAGCTCACTACTTTACCTAAAACACCACCATTAGTGACAACTTCATCACCCTTGGCCAGCGTCTCCACCATCGCTTTGTGTTCCTTCATCTTTTTATTCTGGGGACGAATAAACAGCAAATAGAAAATAAGAAAAATACCGCCAAATACCATTAACTGTGAAATCAGATCAGGTGCAGCCGAAGCCGCTGCTCCACCCTCGGCAAGGGCATCTTCAATAAAAAAACTCATTTTGTATCCTCAATTGTTTCTAAAATATTTTTTCTGTCAAGAAATTAAGTGGCGGTATTATGCCACAAATTCAAGGGGATTGGATAAGTTTACGCTCTGCCCCTCTTTTTTCGTAAAAAGTCTGCACAAATTCATCAAACCGCTGATTGGCAATGGCATCTCTGATCCCCTGCATCAGCTCCTGATAATAATACAGATTGTGTAGTGTATTTAGACGTGAGCCAAGCATCTCATTGGTTTTATCCAGGTGCCGTAAATAAGAACGTGAATAATTTTGACAGGTATAACAAGCGCAAGTTTCATCTAGTGGACGGGTATCGAACTGATGTTTCTGGTTGCGGATTTTGACCACGCCCTGATGGGTAAATAAATGACCATTTCTGGCATTACGCGTCGGCATCACACAATCAAACATATCAATGCCCCGGCTGACCGCTTCAACAATATCTTCAGGCCGCCCCACGCCCATTAAATAGCGTGGTTTGTCCTGCGGCATTTTCGGCGTTGTATGCTCCAGAATCTTAATCATTTCTTGTTTGGGTTCACCCACTGATAAGCCGCCAATGGCATAACCATCAAAACCAATATCGGTCAGACCTTTAAGAGATACATCGCGTAATTCCGGATACATTCCACCCTGGATGATACCAAACAATGCCGTGCTGTCATCAGAATCCGGAGCAAGTTCAAGAAAAGAGTTTTTGGAACGCTGTGCCCAGCGCAGGGATAATTCCATTGAAACCCGGGCTTCTTCGTGACTTGCCGGATAAGGCGTGCATTCATCAAAAATCATCACAATATCTGAACCCAGAGTGCGCTGTACCTGCATAGATTCTTCCGGCCCCATAAAGACTTTTCGGCCATCAACCGGAGAAGCAAAGGTTACTCCCTGCTCAGTAATTTTACGCAGCGCCCCCAGACTGAATACCTGAAAACCACCGGAATCAGTCAAAATTGGTTTCTGCCAGTGCATAAAATTATGTAAGCCTTTATGCGCTTCAATAACTTCCATACCGGGGCGCAGCATCAGGTGAAAGGTGTTACCCAGAATAATTTCTGCACCAATCGATTCAATGTCTTCAGGGGTCATGGATTTTACCGTTGCGGCAGTACCTACCGGCATAAAAGCAGGTGTCTGAATAGTGCCTCTGGGGAAATTAATGGCCCCTCTTCTGGTGGCACCATCGGTATTGAATAAATCAAATTTCATAATGTGAGTTTTACCTTTCAGAAATTAGCTTTTAAGACTTTACAAACGACACCGGCGGCATAGGGCAATCGAGTACACTGGATACAGCACGAAGAAGCTCTATACCTCTCTCAGTCACTTTAGCATCATGCAAAATGGTTGCTGCACCGGCTTGTAAAAATTTTTGTTTTAGCACAGGTTTCATTTGTGCCAGATTATCAACTGCCTGATTAAGTTTTTCCAGTGAAAATTCACTGCGCGGCATATACGTTAGTGCACCCGCCCCCACAGATTTAATTCCAGTGACAAATGCAGCCTTGGCTTGCTGTTCTTCTTTATGTTCTATAGTAGCCAGCAATGAGAGCAGTAATTCTGCATCTGCTTTTACTGCACCCAGTAAGAAGTGGATGGCTTTGGCGCGTTTTCGCAGGCCGAAATGTTCATCCAGCTGCTGCAGCACCAGGCGCTGAATAAACCATTCTTTCAAATCAACCTTATGATCGGCTGCAATCAAACTCTCAACCGTTTCCCTGAAAATCCGGTATTGATCGGCTGAAAGCTGTTTTAAGGAAGGCAGGCTCAGTTCCACCAGCGGCAGATGAATTTTCCTGTCCAGAGCGGAAAAATCTTCCCGCAGATCGGCGGCAAATTCTGCTACTTCAGGGTCAGCTTTGTTGTTCAGAATAGCCAGTTGATTTGTTCTGTCCTTTTTATTGTTTTCAATCAGCATGACATAGATAATAGCACGAGCACCAAAAGCTTCCTCAGTTGCACTTTTAATCTGCTCCGGTATGTGATCAAGCAGGTCATGAGCATAAGCAATATTTTCCTGCTTAATACTACCCACCCGGGCAACGATCTGCTCAGCGGCCTGCTCGACCATCTTTCCGGAATTGGCCACAATTGCACCTGTCAGCACAGCGCCCATAATGTTCTCTTTTCTTTTTGTTTCGGGCTGAGGAGCTGCTTCTGTCGGCTCTGGTTCCGGCGCAATATATTTACCATCCCAATAAGGGTCGATACGTTTAATACGTTTCGTTAACGGCGGATGAGTTGCAAAAAGTGAGCCCCAGAAGCTGCTGATGCCTTCAGCAAAATAGGCATGGCTGTATTCAGCGGCCGATGGCGCCTGAAGTACAGAGCCGCTGCTAAGTCCCCCGATTTTCTTCAGTGCATTGCCAATGCCCTGATTATTTCGAGTAAATTGCACGGCTGAAGCATCAGCCAGATATTCTCGTTCCCGGCTGATAATAGCTTTGATCCATTGGCCAAAGAACTTACCCACACCACCAATAGCCATCAAGCCCAGACCCAGCATCATAAACGCAGAAGCTTCATTCCCTCTGCGGCGACTGGAATATCTTGAGTAAGTCGTACTGCGAAAAATAAAATAGCCAATCATATAGATAATTAAGATACCATTGAGCACACCAATTAACTGTATATTCAGTTTCATATCACCATTGAAAATATGGCTGAACTCATGTCCTATCACGCCTTGCAGTTCATCACGATTGAGATTATCCAAAGTGCCCTGAGTAATACCAATCACCGCATCCTGTGGAGAATTGCCGGCGGCAAATGCGTTTATTCCTACTTCGTTCAGCAAATAAACATTGGGCACAGGAGAGCCGGAAGCAATTGCCATTTCCTCGACAACATTGAGCAATTGCCGCTGTTTCGGGTCTTGAGTGTTTCTGGGAATAAGCTTGCCATTAAGCATTTCAGCAACAGCCTGACCTCCTGACGAAAGTGCACTTATTTTATACAGACTGGCAAATAAAATAAGCACTGCAACACCCAGACCTACGGCTGTAAATTGCTCCCAGTTAAACAAACCTCTGGCCTGATCAACCGTCATGGTTTCTACATCGCCACTGGTAAAACCCAGAAAGATAATGACTAAAAGATTAGTCAGAATAATAAGCCCCAGAACAGCCAGGGCAAACAATAACACCAGCCAGCTGGTTTTGCGCCTGGCCCGAGCCTGTGCTTCGAAAAAATTCATAGCTTTATCGCCAGACTGATAACGTTAAAAAGAAACATTCGGCGGTGCCTGAATCTGCTCACTATCAGTAAATTCCAATAGACTTGCATCTTGAGTATGCCCCAGCAGGCCGGCCAGAATATTCTGCGGGAAGGATTGCCTGTAGATATTATAAGCCGTGACCTGATCATTAAATGCCTGACGAGCAAAAGAAACTCTGTTTTCTGTGCTGGAAAGTTCTTCACTGAGTTGTAGCATATTCTGATTAGCTTTGAGTTCCGGGTAATCCTCAACGGTCATCTTAAATCGTCCTAAAGCCCCCATCAGACTGCCTTCTGCCTGCCCCAGCGTCTGCATCGCAGTAATATCACCGATGGCATTATGAGCCGAAGACAACCCTGAAGATGCAGCATTACGGGCAGCAATCACTGCCTCCAGTGTTTCCCGTTCATATTTCATATATTCTCTGGCAATTTCCACCAGATTAGGGATCAGGTCGTAACGCCTTTTTAACTGCACTTCAATCTGGGCAAAAGCATTCTTATAGCGGTTGTTCAATGCCACCAGCTGATTAAAGATAGCAATAAAATACAAACCAATTGTACCCAGAACGACCAGACTGATAATTGTGGAAACATCCATACTTATTCCTTTTTTAAATAAACCCGCAGCCATCCATTAGTCCCCTCTCCTTCCGGGAGAGGGTCAGGGTGAGGGAGTTATAAACATTGCATCACCATAACTGAAAAAACGATACCGTTCTTCAATCGCATGCTGGTATGCTTTTTTGACATGTTCCAGACCGGCAAAAGCACTGATCAACATAATTAAAGTACTTTCCGGAAGGTGAAAATTGGTCACCATGGCATCAACCGTTTTAAATTGATAGCCGGGATAAATAAAAATATCCGTATCATCGTGATATTCCTGAATTTCTCCGCTCTCCATAGAAGCACTTTCAAGACTTCTCATAGCGGTTGTACCAACGGCGATAACCCGCTTGCCCTGAGCATGAGTCTGTTTAATTTTTGCTACGGTTGCAGCACCAACATCAACATATTCAGAATGCATCTGGTGTTCCAGAATATTATCCACCCGTACCGGCTGAAATGTCCCTGCCCCGACATGTAATGTCACCCAGGCCGTATCAACACCCATGTTTTTAATACGATCCAATAAAGCCTGATCAAAGTGCAGTCCTGCAGTGGGTGCTGCTACGGCACCTTTTTCTTTGGCATAAACGGTTTGATAACGCTGCAAATCATCATCTTCATCAGCGCGTTCCACATAAGGCGGCAGAGGCATATGGCCGAAAGTATCAAGCAGGGTAAAAACTGTCTCGGCCTGGTCTTCTTCCAGCAATTGCAAATGAAACAAATCACCCTGACGAGCAATCATTCTGACCTGAAATCCTGCACTGCTACCTGAACCCTTGTCCATACCGCCCTTATCTATACCAAGAAATAAGACAGCACCTTCTTTGGGTGATTTGCTGGCTCTGATTTGAGCCAGGAAGGATTTATCATCCAGAACCCGTTCCACCAGAACTTCCAGTTTACCACCCGTGCTTTTTTGGCCGAACAAACGGGCGGGTATAACTTTAGTATTATTAAAGACCAGTAAATCACCCGGATTTAATAACTCCGGCAAGGCAGTAAACACCCGATCCTGTAATTCCCCACTGCTCCCGTCCAGACATAATAATCGACTGTCTGTTCGTTCCTGCAGCGGATACTGGGCAATCAGTTCTTCGGGCAGATCAAAATAAAAATCAGATAAATTCATGCTGGGCATTCTAACAAATATAGACGTTCAGGGCATTTTTATATGAGTAGTCAGATGAGTGTCCAGTGAAAAACAGGAAAAATACTTGTCAGTCCTCTAAAATTCCCTATAATAGTGCTTCCAATTTCCTGGAAACACTTATCTCTGTACAGAGAATGGCCGAGTGGTGGAATTGGTAGACACGCCGGATTCAAAATCCGGTGCTGGCAACAGCGTGACGGTTCGAGTCCGTCCTCGGCTACCATTTTAAATTAAATAAGTTATTACATATTTAATTTTATAACTCCTGAATCAAATTGTCATCGGTATCCTCTGGTCTAATATAATGTTGGAAATTCTATCAGCCACACAGCTTGTAACTGGATTTATGATTATTCTGGCAGCTTTTATTGTCCGTGGAATAACTGGATTTGGAAGTGGTTTAATTGCTATTCCATTAATAGTACTGATGGTACCAATCAATATTGCTGTACCCATGGTGGGATTACTGGACTACACTGCAGCCCTGGGGCATGGTGTTAAGTTAAGAAATGATATTCGGTGGAGGCAAATTTTACCCTTATTACCATTCAGTCTTATTGGTGTGTTACTCGCACTCTATCTATTTAATACCGTTGATGCTGAATTATTAAAAAAATTCCTTGGCGGTTTTATTGTTCTCTATGCATTGTATACACTTTTAAGCGTCAAAGCTCATACCCATAAGAGTTTATTTTGGGCTGTTCCCAGTGGCATTTTCGGGGGACTGATTGGTACATTATTTGGTACGGGCGGACCATTTTATGTTATTTATCTTCAACTGCAGGGGTTGGGGAAGGCAGCATTTCGGGCAACAATCGCCACCGTTTTTTTTCTGGATGGCACGGCCAGAATTGCAGCTTATACTTTTAATGGTTTTTACACTCTTGAAGTTATGATATTGATTGGCATAAGCTTACCCGTAATGATAATCGGAATGTATATTGGCGGTCATATTCACACTAACTTCACTCATCAAACCATTCAGAAAGCAATTGCAGTTTTATTATTATTTAGTGGCAGTGCATTACTTTTTTCTGACTAAGGAGTACTGATAATTGTTAGAAACTAAGAAAGCGAAAACTCCAATTGATTCAACGAGTGAGTACAAAGATGTCCCCTTAGTTGAAGTGGTCATTGAAATACCCCGAGGTAGTTTTTTAAAACGTGGTTCCACCGGAGAATTAGATTTTATCTCTCCCTTGCCCTGCCCATTCAACTATGGTTCAATTCCAGCATTCATAGGTCTGGAGGGAGATTTATTGGACGCCGTAGTGCTTGGCCCGCGACTACCTGTTGGTAAAAAAGTAAAAGTTTATGCATGGGGTTCTGTTGGATTAACTGACCGTGGATTGTACGATGATAAGTTGATTTGCAGCCGATCACCCATTTCTCAAAGAAAACGACAGCTAATTCTTCTGTTTTTTACGATATACGCCAAGGCCAAAAGTTTACTTAATATGGCAAGAGGCCGAAAGGGACTAAATCGTTGTGAAGGCTGGGATAAGGCTGAAAATGCCATTACCAGGGCGACACCACGTACTCAGATTGATTGGCAAGGACCAAAAGTCTCATTCTAAATGACATCTTTGGAGCTATGTAGTTGTTAAAATCATAAAAATTGTCTATAAAGAAAGCAATCGTCAGAACATACCCAGGCAATATACTTCGGAGATACTGCAATGCAAAATTATCAACTTCATGTTATTACCAATACCCTGTTTATTATTGCTCTCATATTTTTTTCCAATGTATCTTTTGCAAAGGGTTTAAACTCCGAAGCGCTGAAAGCATTAATTAATGATAAAACAGTAGAATCTGAATCTGCCCGAGGTTTTGCTGCAAAAACATACTATTCACCTGATGGCTCATTTAGAAAAACCAAGCGAGATGAGTCAATAAAAGGCAGCTGGTATATTGATAGTGATGGAAAATTATGCAAAAAAGTTGAGGGTGAAAGCACTGCTTCCTGCCGTTTGATAGTTAAGAAAGGAGACGTATGGATAGTATACAAAGTTCCTGGAAAACCGACCAAGCCATGGGTTCACAAAAGTACCTGGCTGAAAATATTAGATGGCAATCCAGATAATCTTTAGTTTTTATTGATTGAAATTGGACATGGCGCTTCTATAACGTTTTTTAGTTGCGTCGATGATAAAAGCTTCAATGTGTCCCCCGTCAACCCTTGCTTTTTTTCTGAATATTTTCCCCACAGACTTACGGACAATACTATTTCTTACCGGAGAACCTTTCGCATCTTTCTTTCGTTTGCCTACCAGATTATAAAAGGTTTTGACTTCTTCAGAGTCTCCTGTGGATAAGCCTGAGTCATTAATTTTATCCATAGCCTGAACACCAAGGCGTCTATTACCTTTAATGAATTCGGCACAGGCCAGGTTAAGCTGAACTTCAGGCTCAACCTTAAGAGCGGTATCGGATGAGTGGTAGCAATGCTGTAAAATACCATCAGTGTTATCCATTAACACCGCTGCAAGTCCTGAATAGGAAAGATAAACCGAATTGTGACGATCTAAAGGATCAGTTTCATGTGCTGCTGCAAGAAAAAAACGTCGCGCTTTTTCATATTTAGCATGCCATAAACAATAAATTCCACTAAGAAAATTTACGTTATGTTCTGAATCTGATGAATCAATTAAATCTGCAGTCATAATCAATTATCCCCCGCAATCTACACGATTAGTGTTTCATATTTTTCATCATGCCTTTCATCATGATTTTACGGACTGGCGCTTCTATTATCTTAGTACTGCCATCTTCAAACTTCAATGTGATGGAAACTTTTTGATCCAGTTTTAATTCACCGTGCAGGTCTATCAGCATAATATGCAAATCACCTGGCTCCAATACGGTTTTACCATGAGCTGGAATTTCCATTTTTTCAATACGACGCATCTTCATCATGCCGTTTTCATGAACATGGGCGTGCAGTTCCACGACTTTGGAAACAGTACTGGAAGCACTGACAACAGCATGCATTGTGTCTGAACTATTTTCCAGCTGCATAAAGGCGGCGCTGATTGTTTGTCCTGGAGGAACCATTCGCACGTATGGGTCGTTCACGGTAACAGCATCACTGGCGGTTTGTGCGGCAATTGTGTAACCGGGTATTGCCAGGACAAACATTATGAACAACAGGGGCATAAGTTTTTTCATTGGTATTTCCTTCTTTTTAGATTAAATGTTTAAAACATGATTAAGAGTAATATAAATAAAGAGAACCCTCACCCTGACCCTCTCCCAGAGGAAGAGGGGATTAGATGTGAATTCTAGGGTTGCATATATTTTCTTACTGCAGCCATTATTTCTTCAGGTGGTGCAGCATGGGGCAAACGTGCTACCAATTGGCCATTTGGATCAATAACATAGGTCTCAGATGAATGATCAACAACATAATTCGTTGCAGAGTCCTGAATAACTTTCTGGTAGGCAGCCCCGTAACGATTAGCAACTTCTCTGAGTATCTCCGGTGTACTGCTCAGACCTAAAATAGCCTCATGAAAATAAGAAGTATATTCTGCCAGTCGCTCCAAAGTATCCCGCTGTGGATCAACACTAATAAAAATACCCTGAACTTTAGACGTCAGCTTCTGTTCCGGGAAATCGTTCTCCAGCTGCATCAGCGCATTAGACATCATAGATAAGTTTGTCGGACAAATATCCGGGCACATAGTGTAGCCAAAATAGATCAGGACAACTTTACCGCGAAAATCTTTTAAGGAAACCGGGCCGGCCAATGCTTCAAGAGTAAATTCTCCCCCCCTGGACTCCTCTGAGGAAACAAGGTTGTTATGTATTTGTGAAGCCGGCTGCCAAAAAAAGAGTACATAAACACACACGGCGACAAGTATCAGAAGAAACAGTGGTAATAATTTTTTCATGGTTCTTTTATAAGTACAAAGTTTATAAGTTAAAGTCTTTACAAGGGTTCTAATGCTTTCTGGTCACAAAAATAAATGGCGCTACCACAATTCCTTTATTTGTCTGGACATAAACATCTGCCCGCCATTCCATACTGTTTCTAATACATACGGGCAGCATTCCCTGACCTTCAAATTTACCCGTTTGAAGTGTTTTAAGGCTGACATTATTCGGCCCCATATTCATGGTAGTGCCTTTAAAATCAACAGTGACAGTTTCAGTATCTATCGCTCTGGTATTCACTTTAATATTTATCTTTTGAACTAAAGGTATTGGCCTGGGCTCAATGGATAGAGTCACTTCACCACCACCCGGTACTTTCAGACTGCAGGCAGATTTTTGCAGGTCGCAGGATTTATCCGGTTCAATTGTGCTGATAATATTATTTTTCTCAGCGAGTTCTGTTTTGTAATAGGCTGCAGCAAGAATTGCAGCAATCAAAAAACCCGACAGGGCTAACATCAGGAGTGTGCGTTTATCCATAATTAAATTCTAATATATTTACCGGGAACATCATCTACCCCAGAGTAGATGTGTGAAATGACACAGTTCATCTCTGGTGTAGAGTCTGATGTAGCGTTTTATAAGGTATGGGGTGGACAGCTTGAGATTTAATAAAATTTTTTAAAACAAAAGTTGGTTGCATCAATAAATCCGGAGATACTACCACAATCAAAGCGCCTGCCATTAAATTTATAGGCCAGTACACAGCCTTCTTTTGCCTGTGTTTTCAGAGCATCAGTAATTTGAATTTCACCACCGACACCGGATGCTGTGTTTCTTAATATTTCAAAGATATCCGGGGTCAGAATATAGCGTCCGATAATTGCCAGATTACTTGGCGCATCTTTAGCTGCCGGCTTTTCAACCATTTCACTAATCTGAAAGATATCATCACGGATCATTTTTCCCTTAATAATACCGTACTTATGGACTTCTTCCATGGGCACTTCTTCTACAGCTACGATACTGCAGCGAAACTGCTTGTATAATCTGACCATCTGCGCCAGAACACCATCATTATCATCGACCAGGCAGAGATCATCTGCCAGCACAACGGCAAAAGGTTCATCTCCGATCAAAGGTTCACCGGATAAAATGGCATGTCCCAGACCCTTCATTTCAATCTGACGGGTATAAGAAAAAGTACAGGAATCCATAATTGACCGGATCCCTTCAAGATATTTCTCCTTATCACTGCCCTTGATCTGATGTTCCAGTTCATAATTGACATCAAAATGATCTTCCATGGCTCGCTTACCACGCCCGGTAACAATTGCCATATCGGTTAAGCCCGCTTCGATAGCTTCTTCAACACCATATTGAATCAGCGGCTTGTTAACAATCGGCAGCATTTCTTTGGGCATGGACTTGGTTGCCGGTAAAAAGCGTGTGCCATAACCTGCGGCAGGAAACAGACATTTTTTTATCATGATTATCTTTCTCAAATAGTTTTTTGGGGATTATAGCAAATAATCCGATAAGCAAGTACATTTACCCGGCATCATAAAAGAAAGAGCAAATCACCAAAGCCCCAAATCAATGTACCAATAATTAACAGATTAAAACCACATTTACCCATCACCCAGGTTTCTTCTTCATGTTCCCGGGCATGTTGTATAATCGTTTCCTGTTTCGCATTAGCCCAATCTCTCTGAAAATTACCGTCTTTATGAATAATACGGTATCGCTGTCTGAGTCTGCGGCTATTTTCAATAATTTGACTGGAGGTAAGGTAGATACCCAGAACCACAATAAGGCAGCCTGCTCTTGAGAACCATTGCCAATCTTGCAGGATGTAACTGATATAAAGGCTACTGATAATAATAAGTGCTGAAACCAGATAAACCACAAGTTCCAGCTTTTGTAAGTTTTTCTTTTTCATAAGTCCATAAATAGCTGAAATACGAACCAAAATAACTTAATCCATTTTCTTTATGCGGATAGTGCGTCCTTTCTTTTTGCCTTTGTTGGCCTCGACCACCGCATAGTCAATTAAATCAATGATTCTGTCGACCAATAGCTGAGTTAATGCGTGAGGCAATAACCAACCCCAATTACCCATGGCTTTTTTTTCCACCATAGCAGCACTGAGTTTTGGATTTTGTTTAGTCGTCTGTTCAATCAGTTTTTGACTGATGCGCCGATCTAATCCTTTACCATATAATTCTGTTTCAATATAACTATAGATTTCATCTTCCAGTTTAACCAGTTCCTGCTTGGTAAATTCATCTGGCAGCGTCTTAAAAATCAATGCGGAGACGTAGGCTTCATAATCAACCCCCATTTTTATGATCCGAATTGCTATTGTGTCCAAAGTATAATCACTTGCCTGCGGATCCTCTAGAAAAGAGGCAATTGAGGCATATAATAAGCTTCTCTGCTCCTTACTAAGTTGTTTTTTTATTTGAAAATTAATCAGTTTTTCTAAAAAATGATGTTTTTTTGTTAATTTTCCCATCAATAGCCTGTTTTTTATATTAAAAATATCTAAGCCTGAAAATATGTCCGAGCTTAAAAAGGATAAATTAAGAGTTATAAAGACATAATAAAGAACAATTTTATAACTAATAGCACAAATTACTAATTTTTTTCCAAAAAAGTGTAACAGCAGCTTGAATATTTTAAAACATAAGGTACATTAAGACTTACATAATAATAAATATAATGCCAATTAAGCACCCGGAGTTACTTTTATGTTTTTTCGAAAAAAAATTTTTTATCCTGCGCAACTCATTCTGTTCTTTCTACTGAGCTTCACAACATTAGCTATTCAAGCTGCTGACAAAGAGACGTTCAAGCCTTATGCTCTGGCAAAGCAGACAGCGGTATCAATGGCTGATGCCCAAACAGAACTCAAAAAACAAATTATTAATTCGCCATTTTCTCTCCTGAGCGAATATTCACCCTATAGCGGTGCTCATATCTTCATTATAACCAGCGATGAGTTAAAATCATTAGCGGCCAAATCACCTTATGGCGGTTTTGCAGCAGCACAGCGTATCAGTCTGACTCAGGTTGATAAAAATGTTCAAGTCGCTTATACGAACCCGGTTTTTATGAAACATGCTTATCGCATGAAAGAAGTTGATATGCAGCCAATTCTGAAACAAATGACCAAAGCTTTCGGCTTTGATCAATTCTTTGGCGGGGATGGTTTAAGTGCCAGAAAACTGAAACGATACAAATACAGTTTTGGCCTGGAAGACTTTGATTCGTTCTATGAATTACCCGAGTATGAATCTCATACTCGGGCTATTGCGGCTCTGGAAAAAGGCTTCAAACAGAAAGACAATGGTATTACAGAAATCTATAAAATCAAAATACCAGGCAAGAAACAGGTGGTGTACGGGGTAGCCATGAGCGCTGAAGATTCAGGTATTCCTGAACTGGATACGAAAAAAACCATGGATATTATTGATCACCTGGCATTAAAAAGAACGGCCTATTTACCCTATGAAATTATGGTAGACGGTAATAACATTATTGCCATGCATGCCCGTTTTAGAATTGCGGTTAATTATTCTGATTTAAAAATGTTCGGCAAACATGGTTTTGGGAAATTATTTTCCACACCAGGAGCTTATCAAAAAGCTTTCTATAAAGTTGCTGGTGGTAAAGAAAAGAAAGCAGCTGAAGGTTTTATAGAGTAGTTTCCGTCACTAAGAAATGAGTAAAAGAATGAGCCGGGAGGTATAAAAACCTCCCGGCTTATTTTCATTGAAATTCTTTTTCCATAATATCCTGCAACAAATTCCAGTCATTATCACAACTGAGTAATTTATTACCTTGCATATCTCGATGGCGCTTATAGTAATTAATTAAGCCATTTGTAGAGGAATCATGTTTGCTCACAGGTTCATCGTCAACCAGTTCAGACTGAATCTGACTGGCCAGTTGTTTGCCTAATTGAACACCCCATTGGTCAAAAGAATTAATCCGCCAGATAGTCCCCTGAACAAAAACCTTGTGCTCATAAAGCGCGATTAGTGAACCCAAAGTAAAAGGATTCAAATTCTTGAACAGGATAGAATTGCTGGATCGATTACCCTCAAAAACCTTGTGAGGCAATAGCTTTTCAATCTCATCTTGCGCTAGTCCTTGTGCCTGCATTTCCTGTTTTGCCTGTGCTTCAGTCTTACCCAACATCAAGGCTTCAGACTGGGCAAAAAAGTTTGACATCAGAACCGGGTGATGACCGCAAGCAGGATTGTAAGAATCCAGAGCGATTAAAAAATCACAGGGAATGGCTTCTGTGCCCTGGTGCAAAAGCTGATAAAAGGCATGTTGGCCATTAATCCCCTGCTCTCCCCAGATAACAGCTCCAGTGCAATAATCTACTGTTTCCCCATCACGATTAATGTGCTTACCATTACTTTCCATATCTAACTGTTGTAAATAACCGGGAAACAGACTCAAATAATGATCATAGGCCATAAAAGCATGTGAATGGATAGCTAAAAAATTATTATGCCAAACCCCCAATAAGCCTAAAATAACCGGCATATTTTCATTTAGCGGAGCCTCGGCAAAGTGCTTATCCATACTGGCCGCACCGGCCAGCAGTTCTTTAAAATGTTCCATACCAATAGCAATAGCAATAGACAGGCCGATAGCAGACCAGAGAGAGTAACGACCGCCAACCCAGTCCCAGAACTCAAAAATATTATTCGTGTCAATGCCAAACTGCCGTACCGCTTCTTTATTGGTCGAAACGGCAACAAAATGTTTTTTTATAAACGCCTTGTCTTTTACCCCGGAAAGAAACCAGCCTCGGGCGGTTATCGCGTTAAACATCGTTTCCGGCGTAGTGAAGCTTTTTGAAGAAATAATAAACAGGCTGGTTTCCGGATTCAGTTCTTTTAATGTCTCTGCAATCTGACTGCCATCAAGATTGGAAACAAAATGCAGCTTAATTTTTTTGCTGGTAAATGGTTTCAGGGCATTAACGACCATTTTGGGACCTAAATCTGAGCCGCCAATGCCGATATTAACCACATCGGTGATAGCTTGACCTGTACAACCCAGCCATTTTCCCTGGTACACCTGATCAGAAAAGGTTTTCATCTTTTCCAGAACGGCATCGACATCCGGTTTGACATTTCTTCCATTACTTAGAATGGGGTCAGTTGACTGAGCTCTTAATGCCGTATGCAAAACAGAACGCTTTTCAGTAAAGTTGATTTTCTGCCCGGAGAACATTGCATCACGATGTTGTTCTATGTTCTCCTGTTCTGCCAGCTTGAAAAGTAAAGACATGGTTTCATCAGTCATTAGATTTTTTGAATAATCAAGAAAAATTGGCCCTGCCTGCAGACAAAAATCTTCAAAACGTTCTGCATTTGAGGCAAATAAGTCTCTCATATGAAGTTTTTCAATAATTGATTTATGTGATTGAAGCTTTTTCCAGGCTGGGGAATTAGTAAGTGATGACATTAAGATGAACCTTTTATAAAACAAAATATTTCATCGCATATTAAATAGACTAATACATAGAAACACAAGCTCTAATGAACAAGTATAAGCACAAAAAATAATTGCTGATTGATTGGTTGCTTGCCATATTTTATAATTCCTCATAAATATTGAGAGATTTTAAGGCTAATAGTTATGCACAGTGATAAAGAACTTCGTTCAAAAGTAAAGTTAATTGGTTCTCTGCTGGGGGATGTGATAAAAAATCACACTCGGGAAACCGTTTTTGACGTAGTTGAAGAACTCAGAACGGGTTATATCGAGTTAAGAAAAACCCATGATGACAGTAAGCATCAGCAGCTTATGCAGCTTATCGAACAGCTGGACTCACAAACTCTTGAACAGGTTATCCGTGCATATAGTACTTATTTTAATCTGGTCAGTGTGGTGGAGCAAACGCAGCAGCACAAAGAACGCCGACGTCTGGCCAGTAAGGAAGAGACTCTGTGGGAAGGCTCATTTAATAAGACTCTGAAAGAATTTCAGGAACAGGATATTTCGGCTGAACAATTTCAGGCGCTATTAAACAAATTATCCTATATGCCGGTCTTCACTGCGCACCCAACAGAATCTAAGCGAAGAACCATTCTGGAATGCCTGAGAAGGATTTTTATCGCTATCGAGCAACTGGATGATCCCCGTCTGAGCAAACTTCAGAAAGACGGTTTGACCCAGGAATTAAAAAATGAAATTCAGATCTTATGGAAAACTGACGAGGTTCGTGCAGAAAAACCTCAGGTGATCGACGAAGTTAAAAATGGTCTTTATTATTTCCGCGAATCTCTATTTGACGCCATTCCAGTCATTTACCAATATCTGGAAAGTGCAATACAGGGTGTTTATCCGGAAGATGCGGCAAATATCAGCATCCCCGCCTTCTTACATTTCGGTTCCTGGATCGGCGGTGATCGTGATGGCAATCCCTTTGTTACAGCGAAAGTCACAGAAAAAGCTGCACGCTATCAAAGTCTTGAAATTATTAAACGCTATATCAGTGATGTTGACAAATTATCTCATCATTTGACCCATTCTATTGCTTTCTGCACACCTGATGAAGCCTTTATGCAGTCATTGGCAGATGATAATAAGACTTACAAACACCTGTTTGAGGAGCGACCCAATCATTTCTCTACCGAGCCATACCGCCGCAAGTTATTTATTATAAAGAATAAATTAATTTATCGTCTGGAACAAATCAAAGCCAAAATTAATGGCCAGCGTCCCCAGTCAAACTATAGCGGTTATAAAGACGAGAATGAATTTTATCAGGATCTCAAGTTAATCCAGAATTCACTCTGTTCACATAATGATTGTGAAGTTGCTTTCGGCGCACTAAAAGATTTACTCCGTTTGACCGAAACCTTTGGTTTCTTTCTGGAACATCTGGATGTCCGTCAGGAATCCACTTTGCATACCGAAGCAGTCTCCGAATTATTGCAGTGCATGAACCTGGAATCTGATTATAAAAACCAGACTGAAGATGAAAAAATGGCTTTATTATCCCGTCTCATTGATCAGGATGAACTGCCGCACTTCAATCAGGGAGAATTATCTGAACCAACCATCAATATCATTCAGGTATTTGACGTTATTTTACGTTTACGCAGGGAAGTGAGCAGCAAACTATTTAACCAGTATGTTATTTCTATGACTCATACTGCCAGTCATGTGATGGAAGTGATGTTTATGTCCAGATTATCCGGCCTGCTGGGCAAGGATGAGGAAGGTAAACCGTACTGCTATATTACTGTCTCACCATTGTTTGAGACAGTTGAAGATCTGGAACATATTGAACCGGTCATGTCGGTACTGTTTAATAATGGAACTTATAACAAGTACCTTAAATCAGCCGGAAACCTGCAGGAAGTTATGCTAGGCTATTCAGACTCCTGTAAAGATGGGGGTATTCTGGCATCCAGCTGGAATCTCTATGGCGCTCAAAGGCGCATTACCGAGCTGGCCAAAGAGAAAGGAATTGATATTCGCCTGTTCCATGGCCGTGGCGGTACGATTGGTCGCGGCGGGGGCCCAACACATGAAGCCATTATGGCGCAGCCATTTGGCTCGGTTCATGGACAAATCAAGTTTACCGAACAGGGTGAAGTACTGTCCAATAAATACAGTAATAGTGAAACTGCAGTTTTTGAACTGGTTATGGGGATCACGGGTCTGATGAAATCCAGCAGCTGTCTGGTTAAATCGGAACGAGACGATAATCCGGATTATCTGGATACGATGTCTCAATTGACCCAAAGCGGTGAAAATCAGTATCGGACATTGACGGATAAGACACCGGGCTTCCTGGACTATTTTTATGAAGCCACTCCGGTTTCTGAAATCGGTTTAATGAATATTGGTTCGAGACCTTCCCATAGAAAAACCGGTGACCGATCCAAAACATCCGTTCGAGCCATTGGCTGGGTGTTTGGCTGGGCACAATCCCGTCATACCCTGCCTGCCTGGTATGGTATTGGCAGCGCATTGAACCAGTACATCAAACAGGATGAAAACAACCTGAAACGGCTGCGGAAAATGTATAAAAACTGGCCTTATTTTAATACCTTACTTGATAACACCCAGATGGCTCTGTATAAAGCTGATATGGATATTGCCAAAGAGTACGCTGAATTATGCCAGGATGAACAGACCAAAAAAACGATTTATTCGATGATCTATGATGAGTACCAACTCACCCTTAAAACCATCTTTAAAGTCGCTAAAATTGATCAACTGCTGGAGCATAATCCGGTACTGAACCTGTCTCTGGGCAGACGTCAATCATATCTTGACACTCTGGTTCATGTTCAATTGACTTTGTTAAAACGTTATCGGAATGAAGCGCTCACCAATGAAGAGCAGGATATCTGGTTGAGTCCATTGTTGCGTTCTATTAATGCAATTGCCAGTGGTATGAGGAATACGGGGTAGTTAGTAAATTCCCTCTCCCTGAGGGATAAGGGACAAGGGTTAGGTGTTTTATAGTATTTTGGAGTTCTGAGTTTTATGTTAATCGTTATTTCTCCGGCTAAAAAGCTGGACTTTGATAGTTTGCCGCAAACCGATGATTTTACTCTACCGGATTGTCTGGAGGATGCCGGTGAATTGATTACTACTTTAAGGGAATATTCAGCTCAGGAACTAGAAAAGCTGATGCATCTGAGTAAAAATCTGGCTCAGTTAAATCATGATCGCTACCATGACTGGCACCTGCCGTTCAATCCTCAGAATGCCAAGCAAGCCATTTTGACATTTAAGGGTGATGTTTATGCCGGTATGAATATTGAGAGTTTTTCTGATAGCGACTTAAATTTTACTCAGGGTCACCTGAGGATCTTATCGGGACTTTATGGTCTGCTGCGTCCACTGGATCTGATGCAGCCCTATCGTCTGGAAATGGGTACCCGACTGCAAAACGGGCGCGGAAAAAATTTATATGAATTCTGGGGCAGCCAGATTACTGATTTACTGAATAAGCAGATTGAAGAACTGGGTGAAGAGACATTAATTAATCTGGCTTCCAACGAGTATTTTAAATCCGTTAAGAGCAAGGAATTCAAGGGTAAAATCGTTACGCCTGTCTTTAAAGAACTAAGAGAAGATGGCAGCTATAAAATTATCGGCATTTACGCTAAAAAGGCTCGGGGTATGATGAGTGCGTTTATCCTGAAAAATAAACTGGATAAAATAGACCAAATCAAAGATTTTAACGAAGCGGGTTATGGCTATAATTCTGAGCTGTCCAGTGAAACGGACTGGGTGTTTTGTCGGGATAAGTAATAGCGTATTAAAATTTCTTTCTTAACTTCATTTTGTCACCATCCCGGGTCATATGGATACGACTCAAAAAAGTTTGCCCCAGCAGAACTTCTGTTGGAAAAGAACCTTCGAGAACCATGGCATTTACATTGTACAATTGAATATGCCCGATTTTTACCTTACCCAGTTTTACTCCATAACCTCTGGTAACACCTGATGCAGTTGTAGCCATCATGGGGATACCTTTTTTGTATTTTAAACCGATTCGTCTGGCTGTATTAGAGTTCAAGGCAATGGATGAAGCGCCGGTGTCAATCAAAAATTTAACGGAAAAGTTGTCGATACTACCGTGAATACGAAACATATCAGTCACGTCTTTCCAGACTACCAGTTCTTTACCCGGATCTGCTTTTTTGAAACTGGTTGATATTTCTGTACCTAACCTGAATTTTTTCTGTTTGCCATGTAGTTCCAGAACTGCATATTCACTGTCAGAACGGATTAACTTAACACCTTGATACGTTTGTCCCTTTTTTAATATTTTCTGACTACCATCAATAACCAGCATCGCCTTATTGGTAAACAAAGCCATTACTTTTATTTTATGGCTGGCATAGGCAGTTGAAACAGAGACCAGCAAGAACAGCACCAGCAAGTTCAAGCAAATTATTTTCTTCATATGTTTTCTTATAGCTTCTTTAATAAAATTTAACAATCAGGAACAGACAAATCCAGGCATAAACACCAGCCAGAACATCATCCACCATAATGCCGAAGCCACCTGCCACCTGTTTATCCAGATAGCGGATTGGCCATGGTTTTACAATATCAAAAAAACGGAATAAAAGAAATCCGACCAGTACCCATTTCCAGTCAACAGGGATTAAAAACATGGTGATCCAGAAACCCACAAATTCATCCCAGACAATACCTGAAAAGTCATGGACTTTTAGATCATCTGAAGTCACCTGACAAATGGTGATGCCCACATAAAAAGCCAATAGAGTGAAAGCGGCATACAAAAACCAGGGCATTTGCACCAGCAGCAGATAAAGCGGTATTGCCGCAAGAGTTCCAAAGGTACCCGGGGCAAATTTTGCCAGACCAGAACCAAAACCAAAAGCCAGAAAATGCCAGGGATTGTGCCAGACCTGATGTCGAGCGCGTATTGCGTCTTTATCCAAAATGGTCATAGCCTCCTGAGTCAATAATGTGTTCCTGGCCATCTGCTTTTAATAAGCGTAGTCCCTTTTGAGAGACAATAGTACCAATGGCAATAAATTCAGGATGTTTTTTTGAAATCTTTGACCAGTCTTCTTCTGCCAATGTAAAACAAAGCTCATAATCATCCCCGCCCGTCAGCGCTTTTTCCCAGGCAAATTCTTTATCCAGACAGATAAGAGAAGGTGCCAGCGGCAACTTTTCCAGTTTCAGCTCAGCTCCCACATCACTGGCTGTTAAAATATGTCCCAGATCGGATAACAGACCATCGGATAAATCCAGTGCCGCATGAGCAATATTTTGCAAGCTCAAGCCTTCGGTAATTCGTGCCTGAGGATAATTTAAGGCGTGTAAGGCAAATTGTTTCCCGGTTTCTGAAAGGCAGCCATAATGAGACTTATTTTGCTGCAACGCAATGTCCAAACCAATTGCCGCAGCACCTAATGGGCCTGTCACAGCAATAATATCTCCAACTCTGGCTCCCGAGCGCTTCAGCCCGCCCTGCTTAGGCAGATAACCGCAGATCTGAATAGTAACGGCCAGAGGGCCATGAGTGGTATCACCACCAATCAGGTTGATATTATGTTCTCTGGCCAGGGAAAAAAGTGACTGTGAAAATTCCTGCAGCCAGGCTTCACGAGACGAAAGCTCACTGGACTCTTTCGGTAAGGTCAGACTCAGAGTAAACCAGGCAGGTTCAGCTCCCATGGCAGCCAGATCACTTAAATTGACGGCCAGGGCTTTATACGCAATCGCAGCAGGTGATGTATTATGAGGAAAATGCACCCCGCTTATCAGGGTATCAATAGAAAATGCCAGATTAGACTGTTCTTGCGGTGCAACAACGGCACAGTCATCGCCAATTCCCTGTACCAGATCCGAACGGCTGACTTGTTCAGGTGCAGAAAAATACTTTTCAATGATTTGGAATTCTGAACCCGGCATAAGTTTAAATAGGTTAGCCTGTTTAAGGAATTAGGTATTTATTGAAATATCAGTTAGACGAATACTCTGGTAGTAAAAACGCCCCTGCAAGATTATTTTTTACGTGATGTTTTTTTACGTGATGGTTTTTTCCGCGGTGCTTTAACTTCAGCCTGACGCAATTTATTGGCAATTTTATCCAGCATTCCATTAATGAATTTATGCCCATCCTCAGCACCAAAAATTTTTGCGCTTTCAACCGATTCGTTGATCACTACACGATAAGGTACATCCGGACGCTGTTCCAGTTCATAGCAGCCAATCAGTAATATGGCCTGTTCAACGGGATCAACTTCATCAAAGGGACGACTTAAAAAATCGACCAGATGATCAACCAGACTCATCTTATGTGCTGCAACAAAATGCAGGATTTGCTGAAAATAACTGACATCAGCATCTTCCATATCATGTTCAGAGATGAAATGAACCTCAATATCAGAGACATTCTCTCCTGTTAATAACCAGGAGTACAGAGCCTGTACTGCAAATTGTCGGGATTTAGATCGATTTTTCAAAGTCTTATCTCTAAATTTTATTGCCTGATCGCTCCAGGCTAAAAAACTAACTAAAGTTTTTTAACAGGTTAACCATTTCTATAGCTGACAATGCAGCTTCAGTGCCTTTGTTACCGGCTTTGGTACCAGAACGTTCGATAGCCTGCTCAATGGTATCAACGGTCAACACCCCGAATGCGACGGGCAGATCGTATTGCATACAAACCTGTGCTAACCCTTTGGAGTTTTCATTAGCAACAAACTCAAAGTGCGGCGTACCACCACGAATAACAGCACCCAGGGCAATAATCGCATCATATTTTTTTGCTGCAGCCATACGTTGAGCCGCCAGAGGTATTTCCACCGCACCGGGTACCCGAACGATTTCAATATCTTCTTCCTTACCGCCATGTCTTAAAATAGTGTCAACTGCACCACTGACTAGAGATTCAACGACAAAACTATTAAAACGACTGACTACAATACCGAATTTAGCATTATCAACAACCATTTCACCTTCAAATGTTTTTATACTCATTTTTTATCCTGATTCAATTCATTAGCAGCAATTAAGCGCCAGTATAATATTCGGTTACTTCCAGTCCAAAGCCAGATAAACCGTGGATTTTCTTAGGTGCTGACATAACTTTCATACGTTTTACACCGATAGATTTCAAAATCTGTGCACCCAGACCATAAGTACGTAGATCTTTATTTTTGCCCGGATGAGAAGACAGCTCACCCTGCTGCATCTTTTGATAATGATCCATGCGATTAATCAGCTCACTGCTGCTTTCATGGCTGCGTAAAATAACAATAACACCATTACCTTCTTTCTCAATACGCTGCATCACATCAGCTAAAGGCCAGCCGCAATCATCCATTTGCGCATCGAGCATATCACAAAAGGAATTTTCCATATGCACCCTAACTAATACCGGCTCTTCCGGATTGATTTCACCTTTTATCATAGCCAGATGTACCTGACCTGTAATTCCATCCTGATAAGCTTCCAGACGAAAATCACCCGAAGTTGTAGGCAAATCGCAGCCACTGACCTTTTCAACAGAATGCTCATTTTTCAAACGATATTCAATTAAATCAGCTATGGTGCCGATTTTCAGCTCAAATTTTTCGGCAAAGGCTTCCAGATCCGGCCTTCTTGCCATAGTACCATCTTCATTGAGAATCTCAACTATCACCGCAGAGGGTTCAAGATCAGCAATTCTGGCCAGATCACAACCGGCTTCTGTATGGCCTGCCCGGGTTAATACGCCACCTGGTTGAGCCATAAGCGGGAAAATGTGTCCAGGCTGGACAATATCCATTGGTCTGGCATTTTCTGCAACCGCCGCCTGAACGGTAACAGCACGATCACCGGCTGAAATCCCGGTGGTCACCCCCTCAGCGGCTTCAATTGAAACAGTAAAATTGGTACCGTATTCGGCATTATTACTATCAACCATCAAGGGTAACTGCAATTGTTTACAACGCTGCTGGGTCAGGGTCAAACAGATCAGACCCCGGCCATGGGTTGCCATAAAGTTCACATCTTCCGGTGTGACCTTGCTGGCGGCCATTAATAGATCACCCTCATTTTCTCGGTCTTCATCATCAACAATGATGACCATCTTTCCCTGATGGATATCTTCCAGAATTTCTTCAATTGAATTAAAATTTGCCATATTTTCTACTTATACTATTACCAAACGTTCGTGATTAAAAATATTAACGATTTAAAAAGCCGTTCTCAGCCAATAAAGCCATGCTCACACCTTGCTCAGGAGTTACTTCAGCCGCCTGATCACCTAACAGGAGTCGTTCCAGATAGCGGGCAATAATATCCACTTCCAGATTAACCTCATCTCCTGCAAGCGCATCAGATAAAGTAGTCTCCTCCAGCGTATGGGGAACAATGTTTAATTCAAACACTGCACCCTTTACGTCATTGACAGTCAGGCTGATGCCATTAATACAGATTGAGCCTTTTGCCGAAATATATTTTGCCAGCTCATCGGGAGCCTGAATCTTAAAATGAATTGAACGCCCCGCATTACTGCGCTCAATAATTTTTCCCAGACCATCCACATGCCCGCTGACAATGTGCCCGCCCAGGTGGGTAGTGGGCAACAAAGCCTTTTCCAAGTTAACGCTGCTACCCACTTTAATATGTCTGAAACTGGTTTTTGACAAGGTTTCACCGGAAACATCTGCCCAAAAACCATCGCCCGGCAGCTCAATTGCGGTTAAGCAAACACCATTAGTAGCTATACTGTCTCCAATTGCCACATCATCCAGAGTCAAGGCACCGCTTTTAATATAAAAACGGCTGTCCATACCCTTGGGTTCAATCGCTGCAATTTTACCTATAGACTGTATGATACCGGTAAACATTGTTGTATCGTATTCCTGTTCTTTAGGGGTTGGGGTTTATAAGTCTATGCCGGCAGTAATACGAAAATCCTTACCCACCGCACGAATATCCCGGATCGTTAAATCAATCCGTTCACTCATAGTGCTCAGTCCCGGCATGTTAAATAAACCTCTGGCCTCACTGCCCATCAGGTGTGGTGCCATGTAAATAATTAATTCATCGACATAGCCTGCCTGAATCATTGAGCCGCTCAAGGTTGCACCCGCTTCCAGCAAAACCTCATTATACTGCCGTTGAGCCATTGCAGACACTAATTCATCAAGATCCAGACGTACTTCATCTGGTTGCTGCTGGGTGGACAGATAATGAATATCAGCCCCCTTTTTTTCCAGCTCGTATACTTTTTGCACTCTTTGTCTTTGCAGATGAAACGGATACTCTTTACTGGCAAAGATAACTGTCTGCCCTTCCAGGGTCAGCATTTTTGCATCCACCGGCATCTTTAAGCGGGAGTCTAATATCACCCGTTCCGGTTGTCGACTGACTTCAGAAAATAGTTCAGAACGGACATTCATTGATGGATTATCCGCCAATACAGTACCGATACCCGTTACTATAGCTGAGCTTTCAGCCCGTAAACGCTGCACATCTTCTCTGGCATCTGCAGAAGTAATCCATTGACTTTCACCACTGGCCATTGCGGTACGACCATCCAGACTCATAGCCATTTTGCAGCGAATTTTTGGCCGCTTCGACTCCATTCGCTGGATATATCCCGGGTTCAACAATCTGGCCTCAGATTCCAGAACACCGGTTTTTACTTCAATACCATTTTCCTGTAAGCGAGCTACGCCGTCACCAGCAACCAATGGATTCGGATCAACCATAGCAGCAACTATCCGTGTAACACCAGCTTTAATCAAGGCGTCACTGCACGGTGGTGTTTTACCCATATGACTGCATGGTTCCAGGGTCACATAAGCCGTAGCCCCTTCGGCACTTTCGCCGCTGTTAAGTTGTGCCAAAGCATTAACTTCTGCATGTCCCTGACCGGCATATTGATGCCAGCCCTGTGCAATGATCTGTCCTTCGCGAACAAGAACACACCCTACTCTGGGGTTAGGATGGGTGGAATACCAGCCTTTTTTTGCCAGAGCGACGGCTTTTGCCATGTAGTATTCATCAGAGTACATACTTAACAGTCCCGATTTTATGTATCTGCTGTTAAATCAGATTCTGACGGAGATTCCAGGCGTTCAATTTCCTGACGAAACTCATCCAGATCCTGAAAACTGCGATAAACTGAAGCAAAGCGCACGTAGGCAACCTGATCCAGTTTTTTCAATTCATCCATCACCCATTCACCCAGACGACTGGCAACCACTTCTCGATCGCCGGTTGCCCTGAGATTGTATTTTATATGGTTCACCGCCTTCTCAATGGTTTCCAGAGAGACGGGGCGCTTTTCCAAAGCTTTTAACATACCCTGAAGCAATTTCTGCTCATCAAAAGGTGCTCTTGAACCATCACTTTTGACGATTCTGGGCATAACCAGTTCTGCCGTTTCAAAGGTAGTAAAACGTTCACTGCAGGTCAGACATTCACGTCTGCGGCGCACAGAATCCCCTTCATTGGCTAGTCGGGAGTCAATGACTTTGGTATCTGGAGCATTACAAAATGGACAGCGCATACTGATTCACTTTACAAAGAGTCTTTATGAATACTTTTTATGAGTAGACGGGAAAACGTTTACACAAATCCAGCACTTTCTGTTTGACCTGGTTAACACTATCCATAGCTTTCATATTTTCAACAACCCGGTCGGCTTCATCCATCTGACACAATTCATCCAGAATATCGCAGATCCAGCCCGCTAACTCCGAGCTTTCTGCTTCTTTAAAGCCACGCGTGGTAATTGCCGGGGAACCGATACGTAAACCACTGGTCACAAACGGCGATTGTGGGTCATTGGGTACAGAATTTTTATTCACTGTGATGTTAGCCAGTCCCAGAGCGGCATCGGCTGCTTTACCGGTTAACTGACGACTAATCAGGCTGACCAGAAACAAGTGATCATCTGTACCACCGGAAACTACATCATAACCACGATCCATAAAGACCGTTGCCATAGCCCGGGCGTTTTCAACAACCTGTTGCTGATAAACTTTAAAATCATCTTCCATTGCTTCTTTAAATGCCACCGCTTTACCGGCGATAACATGCATTAAAGGCCCGCCCTGAGTACCAGGAAAAATCATGGAATTAAGTTTCTTTTCCAACTCCGGATTCGATTTGGCCAGAATAATACCGCCACGAGGTCCGCGTAATGTTTTATGGGTAGTAGAAGTGGTAACGTCCGCAATTTGTACCGGACTGGGATAAACGCCTGCTGCTATCAGACCCGCAACGTGAGCCATATCAACCATCAGATAAGCACCGACTTCATCAGCAATATCACGAAAACGCTGCCAGTCCATCACACGGGAATAGGCACTGAAACCGGCAATAATCATTTTTGGCTTATGTTCTCTGGCCAGGCGCTCAACTTCATCATAATCGACTTCACCGGTTTCTTCATTGAGTCCATATTGCACCGCATTGAATAACTTTCCGGAAAAGCTGACTTTTGAACCATGAGTCAGATGCCCGCCATGAGCCAGACTCATACCCAATACTGTGTCACCGGCATTCAGCAGAGCAAAATAAACTGCGGCATTGGCTTGTGAACCGGAATGAGGCTGCACATTGGCATAATCAGCACCGAATAATTTTTTAACCCGGTCAATCGCCAATTGTTCTGCAATATCAACATTTTCACAGCCGCCATAATAGCGTTTAGCCGGATAACCCTCGGCATATTTATTAGTCAGTACAGAACCCTGTGCCTGCATAACTCTTGGACTGGTATAATTTTCTGACGCAATGAGTTCAATGTGTTCTTCCTGACGTATTTCCTCATGCTGCATGGCTTCCCATAGTTCATCATCATAGCCGGCAATTGTCATATCTTTTTTAAACATGAGGATTCCTTATAAAATTAGGTTAAAATACAGTTTCAGCTGAGAATGAACTTTATCTTCATGGATAAGTCCTATTCACTGAGCTTCGGGATCATACCCTAATTTTTACAAAAATTCATTCTCTGGAGTATTGAATTACCAATGAATTCACCGCGTACACAAAACAGTACACAAGAGGAGGCCGTAGAAAGTGCCTCGCTGATAGATTACTTGAAAACCTGGCCTTTATTTTTGCTTCCTCAGCATTTTTTGTCCTCCCTGATCCATTGGTTTATGCGTATTAAGCACCCGGGGTTTAAAAACCTGCAAATTAGTCAGTTTATAAAATTATTCAAGGTCAATATGAGCGAGGCGGCCAATGAGGATATTAATAACTTTGTTGACTTTAATCATTTTTTTACCCGCGAGTTAAAAAATGATGTCAGAATAGACAAGACTGATAGCAATGAGTTGTGCTGCCCGGTTGACGGAGCGATCAGTGAAATCGGTGATATTGAAGAGGATCAATTAATTCAGGCTAAAGGTCATTACTTTAGCTTAAATGAACTGCTGGCCGGTGATGAATCATTAACCGAGACATTCCGTAATGGTAAATTTGCCACTATTTATTTGTCACCCAGAGATTATCATCGTATTCACATGCCCATCAGCGGCACTTTGAAAGAAATGATACATATACCCGGACAACTTTTTGGCGTTAATCGCGCCTCTGTAAAAACCATTCCCCGCTTATTTGCCCGAAATGAACGGGTCATAAATATGTTTGATACAGCTGCAGGCTCCATGGCTTTAATACAGGTCGGTGCTATTTTTGTTTCCAGTATTGAAACCACCTGGCATGGGGTTGTCACTCCGCCGCGCAGAAAAGAAGTACAACGCTGGCATAAGGATGGCACCAGTATTGAAAAGGCTCAGGAAATGGGTCGTTTTAATATGGGATCGACTGTTGTTTTGCTTTTCAGCAAAGATGCGGTTGAATGGAATTCTGAATTAGTTGCTGAGACTCCGGTACAATTGGGGCAATTATTAGGGGTACTCAAAAAGTAATGTGTGGGTAAACCGTGTCGGGAGGACTGGTGCGCCTTTCCGGGGACGCTTCAAGCACGTCCATGTGTCCGCTCACCCTCGGCATCCATGCCTCGTAAAGCCCCGGTAAGGAGCACCAGTCCCCCCAACACTACCTGCATCACTTTTCTCGATTGTGGTGGAAGAGCAAGATCAAAAACGATTACAGCAGCTTGGTTCAATCTTTCGCACTTTCTCCTGCTTTTGATCTTCCATTCCCAATGAGAGAATGACGTAGGAGTGATTTGGAGTATGGGATGGCTGATTAGGGGATTGTCCAGGCATGGATGCCTGGGCATAGCGGCG
>Ga0209013_10000092_pt1 | contig 65542 bp, 69 predicted proteins | sample Cruoilmetagenom2_FD_187291 | JGI IMG/M metagenome (GOLD analysis project Ga0209013, IMG submission 187291) | Oil polluted marine microbial communities from Coal Oil Point, Santa Barbara, California, USA - Sample 2 (SPAdes) (version 2) | ecosystem: Environmental > Aquatic > Marine > Oil seeps ... | reverse complement strand
ACACTTTCTCTTAATCCATCAATTCTATCAATGTGGTCGATCCAATGATGATCAACTGAAGAAAGATATGCAAACCGTTCAACCGTTCTCATAACATCATTTCCTACTTGTTTTTCTCTGGCTGTGTGGACACCATCTAATACTTTAAGTAATGCTGTCTTTATATTATCTTTTCCTTTAAGTTTCTTTAATTGTCTTTTTAAGCTGTCTTTAGATTTATCATCAAAAGGAATTATCTCCATTACACCAATCAGCACTTTTTCTTCATCAATATCGTCCCCGGCTTCATCTTTTTGTGCCAGAAGCAGTACTTTATCAATTTGGTGTTCCAGTTTTTCCATTACCTCATCTTTTACATCTTTTGATTCAAGTACCCTTTTTCTTAATCCGTAGACAATTTCTCTTTGTTGATTGGCAACATCATCATATTCAACCAGGTTTTTCCTCATATCAAAATTGAATCCCTCTACCTTTACTTGTGATTGTTCAACTGCTCTTGATATTAATTTATTCTCAATTGGTTGGTCTTCAGGAACTTTAAGTCGGTTCATAAGAGATTGAATCTGTTCCCCTCCAAAAATTCTCATAAGATCATCCTCAAGAGATAGATAAAACCTTGAAGAACCAGAGTCACCCTGTCTGCCCGATCTTCCTCGAAGCTGATTATCGATTCTTCTTGATTCGTGTCTTTCAGTACCAATAACATGGAGTCCCCCAGCTTTTATTACCTTTTTATGAAGCTCATTCCATGCTTTCATTTCTTTTGATTTCTCCCACTCCTTACTGGATACTTTTTCCGGCCGCTCAGGTAAAGCACCACCAAGCACAATATCAACTCCACGACCAGCCATATTAGTAGCCACCGTAACTGCTCCCGGTTTTCCGGCATCAGAAATTATAGATGCCTCTCTCTCGTGGTTTTTTGCATTAAGAATGTTGTGAGATATCTTTTTTCTTTTTAAGTAAGTATCAACTATTTCATTCTTTTCAATTGAGGTTGTACCGACCAGCACCGGTTGTCCTTTTTTATGTTTATCTTCAATCTCAGCAACAATAGCTCCATACTTTGCTCTTAGAGTTTTATATATTTGATCAGGCTGATCTTTTCTGATCATCGGTTCATTTGTCGGAACAACAACTACTTCAAGGTCATATATCTTTTTAAACTCCTCAGCTTCGGTTGCGGCAGTACCTGTCATCCCAGCCAAAACCTCATACATCCTGAAGTAATTTTGAAAAGAAACAGTGGCTAGGGTTTTACTTTCTTGCTGTATTACAACTCCCTCCTTGGCTTCGACAGCCTGATGTAATCCATCTGACCATCTCCTACCAAACATGAGCCTTCCTGTAAACTCATCAACTATCATTACCTTATCCTCTTTTACAACATAGTCCTTATCTTTTAAAAATAAGGTCTTAGCTCTTAGTGCGTTTTCGATATGATGAATTGAGTCAAAATCTTTTTCATATAAATTATCAACGCCTAAAATCTTTTCTACCCTTGTAATGCCATGCTCTGTTAGATTGGCTGATTTTTGTTTTTCATCAATCGTAAAATCAGTATCGGGATTTAGTTTTTCAATAAGACCTGCAAATTTATAGTACTTATCAGTTGGTTCAGTATCCGGAGCCGATATAATAAGTGGAGTCCTTGCTTCATCAACAAGGACTGAATCAACCTCATCAACAATTGAATAATAATGCCCCCGCTGGACCATATCCTCAAGACGCTGTACCATGTTGTCCCTTAAGTAATCAAAACCAAATTCATTATTTGTTCCATAAGTGATATCGGCTTGATAAACTTCCTTTCTTACCGTTGGTTTTAAGTGTTCCAATCTTTCATCACCATGGCTTTTGTCACTAAACTCGGGATCATAAATAAAAGACTTCTGTTCCTGAACAATTGATCCAACACTCATGCCCAAAAGATCAAAGACAGGGCCATTCCAACCGGCGTCTCGCCTGGCCAGGTAATCGTTGACTGTAACCAAATGAACTCCTTTCCCTTTTAATGCATGAAGATACAAAGGAAGCACTGCAGATAGAGTTTTTCCCTCACCGGTTTTTTGCTCAACTACCTTTCCCTCAAAAAGAGCTGCTGCAGCCATTATTTGAACATCGTACGGTCGTAGTCCAATTGTCCTTAAGGAAGCCTCCCGAACTAACGCAAAAGCTTCAGGCAGTATATCATCCAGTGTTTTTCCCTCTTTCAGTTCTTTCTTAAAGGCTTTAGTCTTTTTAGCAAAATCACCATCTTTAAGCTTTTTGGCTTCACTGTCATAATCGTTTACTTTTTGAACAACCTTTTCCAAACGATCAATTTCTTTTTGGTTTAAATCCAGTAATTTTGAGAATATTTTAAGCATAAAGATCTATTCTATACCAATAGTCTACTAATTGTAACAAAAGAAGAATCATTAATTATCTTCTAATTGACTATAGGTTGATACACGAGTATAATTCCTGTCAATATCACCAAACTTAGGTGAGTTGTTTAGCATCACAAGTACCTTTACACTCATTCCAGGAAACAATAAATTGTTGCAAAATAATAAGTTCATTTATCAAAAACATAAAGGAGAAAATAATGAATCATATAGTAATAGCTATGTTGTCCATGCTGCCATTGGGTGTTTCCGGTATCCTCCTGGGTTACCTACTCTACACTAAGGGAAATGCATCACTATACGTATGGATTTATGCATTAACCTCAATCTGGATAATATTTACTTATATAGTACTTAAGCCAAAAACACCAAAAGGAGTACTACGAGAGGCCATCGAGGCCATTTGTATCCTAGGAATGCTTATTATTACATTTGGATCATTACTTGGTTATTCCTTCGATAATATGTTGGATCCTACGAAAATTCGTTTTCTTATTGGCCTAACAATCTTAATTTTAGTCGGGTTTAACTTTGGTCCATTTATAAGTGTCGTTCTCCATTTTATCGGAGACTTCTCGTTTAAATTTGCAGGATGGGAACCCAAAGATCTAGCGGCAAACGCCCAATAGATATCTGATGGCAAATTTTGGCCATACTTTTAAACACCTGGAGTGTATATTTTTATAAGCCCTGGTCGGCAACAAACTAGGGCTTATGTTTTTTTATCTTTTTCTTTCAATATTATTGATTGTTAACAATTACTTGTGATATAGTAACCCCATATTATGAAAAGCTTCTTCAAATTCTTCCTTAGTTTCTTGGTAATCGCATTATTGCTCCCACTTTCAGTCCATGCAGAAGGTGATACTCAAAAAATTGTAACCTTAGAGGAAAATGAAATTGTTGATAAGGATTATTTTGCAACCGGAGATATCGTCGAAATATACGGAACCATAAACGGTGATGCATATATTGCTGGAGGACAACTTCTCATTGATGGAGTTATAAATGGTGACTTACTTGTTGCCGGCGGAACAATAACGATATCAGGAGAAGTATCACAAGATGTACGTGTGGCTGGTGGACAAATAATCTTTAAAGGCAACGTCGGACAAAATGTTACAGTTGGTGGAGGTAATATTGATTTTACTGATTCGGCAAACATTGGAGGATCAATTGTTGGCGGAGGAGGTAATATCACAATCTCCTCACCTGTTGGTCGTGATATTAAAGTGGGTACTGGAAATCTAACACTTTCAAGCGAGATTGCAGGAGACGTTGAAGCCGGAACCGAATCACTAAGATTAACTCCAGATGCGCTAGTTGGAGGAAACCTTACTTACTGGAGTGAAGAAGATGCAAACATAGCTGATGAACAAGTGGCCGGTGAAATCACTCAAAAGAAGGTTCCTGGTCTCACTCCTTCAGAAAAGGAAGAGGTCGGAAAAGGATTTCAGCAGGGCTTGGCCGCCTTAGCCACCGCTGCCAGGTTATACACATTTTTCTCCTTTCTTCTAGTGGGATTGCTCTTTATACACTTTTACCCCAATTACACAAATAAAACTACACAGATACTTGAGGAGCGACCGTGGGCTAGTTTGGGTGTTGGACTAGCTGCACTGGTACTTATTCCATTTGCTTTTGTTCTTCTTCTTATTACCATCATAGGAATACCTCTAGCAATGATTTTATTGGTTGCATACGGAATTTATATCTACCTCTCTCAATTTGTCTTAATGCTTTGGTTGGGTAAATTAATTCTTGCCAAACTAGATAAGAAATCATCACAATACCTTGCATTTGTTACAGGACTTTTAATATTTGCTGTTTTAGGATTTATCCCCGTTGTAAGTGTTTTTGTAAAAATGGCTGGACTTCTCTTTGGCTTTGGAGCCATGCTTCTTACATGCCAGAATCGCTACAAAAAGGCAAGAAAAGCAAAAATAGTATAAGTCTCTTACTATCCTAAGTAATCAATCTTTTTTTTATTTCTAGATATTACACACAAACATTACGTTGGCTTCAGGATAGACATATTTAACACGAGGAAATACTATCTCAAGTTTCTTTCCAAACTTAACAGCATCCTTTCTCTTCTCATCAAAATACAATCTATTAAAAATTATAATACCATTCTTTGATGTTATCTTTTTAACTGAATTAACAAACTTTTCGGTTGTAAAATAATGAGGGATATCGTATCCAACATATAAGTCAACAAGCACTAAATCGTACTTTTTACCCTTTCTCACCTCACCGATAATATACTTTCCGGCATCATCAACAACAGTTACAATTCTTTTATCATCTAAACCCAAGTATTTTCTTCCAAATTCAATCATCACAGGATCGTTGTCTACTCCCACCTGATTCGCGATTGGCCACAGTTTACCTATAATCTTAGATACTGTTCCACCACCTATTCCTAATATCAAGCAATTACTTATTTCCTTCTTCTCTTTTTTTATCCCCCTTAGAGTTGATTTCCATATTATCTCTACAACACCACCCGACTGGGTCAAACTATCAACCTGAATATAAGTACCTAATCCCAAACTCTTTACTACAACCACTTTTTTATTCACCAAAGACCTCTTCTCATCAACTACTTTTATCCTCGGTTTGACTGAATTAAATATCTTCATTTGTTAAAAGTTTACCACTTATATCAAACTACACTACTTTACTTCGCAATATATTCGGGTTAGAATAGTATCTCATGGCACAGGCACCATTAGCTGATCAACTACGGCCACAAAGACTTTCGCAATTTGTCGGCCAAGAAGAGATTGCCGGAAGCGAAGGGATCTTAAAAAAAATATTGGGTGGTGCAAAAGAAACTGACTTTTTCCCATCAATTATATTCTGGGGTCCACCCGGATCCGGTAAAACTACTCTTGCCAGGATAATCTCCAATGAGCTCAAGCGAGACTTCTTTGAATTTTCAGCCGTAAATACTTCAATTAAGGATGTTGAAACTGTCATCAAAGAAACAGAAGAAAAACCCACAACCCAACTTAAACTTTCCCCTAGACCAAAGGTTAAGTTAAAAAGAGGGAGAAAACCAAAAATCTTAAGTCCAATTATCTTTATTGACGAAATACATAGATTCAATAAGGCCCAACAGGATAAATTACTTCCGTATATCGAAAAGGGTGATATTGTCCTTATCGGTGCAACCACTGAAAACCCGTCTTTTGAAGTTATTGGACCCCTACTTTCTCGATGCAGAGTACTAGTATTACACCAAATAGGTGAAGATGAGCTTAGAAAAATCATTGATAGAGCTATAAAAAAACTCAACCTTAATATTGATGAAAAAGCTAAAGATTTTCTTATCGAATCCTCGAACGGTGATGCAAGAGTGGCTCTTAATGTCCTTGAAATTGCGATGAACATAAAATATCGCGGGAAAATAACTCTTGAAACTACAGAACAGGCTCTTCAAAGAAGACAGTTCACTTTTGACAAACAAGGAGAGGAATTCTATAACGTTATATCAGCTTATATTAAATCGATGAGAGCTAGCAATGTCGATGCCGCACTTTACTATCTTGCCCGCATGGTTGAAGCCGGACAAGATCCACTATACATCGCAAGGAGGATGGTTGTCTTTGCATCTGAGGATATCGGCATGGCACAGCCCACTGCATTGGTTGTCGCCAATGGAGTTTTTAAAGCCTGTGAATCAATAGGGTATCCTGAGTGTCAAATAAATTTAGCTCACGGAACTGCTTACCTGGCTTCTGCGAAAAAAGATCGATCCTCATACGATGCTTACTTTAAAGCCTTAGAAGATGTAAAACAATATGGCAACTTGCCTGTTCCTAAATCCTTAAGAAATCCGGTTACGAAACTAATGGAGGATCTTGATTATGGAAAAGATTATGAAGCCTATACGGATAAAGATTTGCTTCCTGAAAAATTAATGGATAAAAAATATTACAAGAAATAGTCTAATCCTTTGGTGCTTCATAGATTGTACCTGAAGTTTCTGGTTTGTTTTTTATCTCTATTTTTCTTACTGCATAGGTTCTTCCGTTAGACACTGGAACTTCTGCAGATGGACATCCACCGTTATCAAAATCCAGTACGACGTTTCGATTCATCTTTTTATCACAATAGTACACCATTCCAATAACAGTAACTTTTTTTGCATGAAGACATCTTTCTCCCTTTGTTATACAATTTTCTTTTATTAAATATGAAGCTGTTCGTTCAATGGTGCGCACTAATAATTATGGCACAGGAAAAACAAATATTGCAGTGCTAATTTATGACTGACTTTTGATTGTTTTCTCACCAAACCATTTCTGAAGTACCTTTGGAATCTTAATTGATCCATCCTTCTGTTGGTAGTTCTCCATTATTGCAATTATTGGACGACCAATCGATAGTGCTGTTCCATTAAGCATGTGGATATATTTTATCTCTTCCTTATCTTGATACCTTGTATTGAGTCTTCTTGATTGAAAGTCGTTGGCATTTGAAGTTGAGGTCACTTCCCGGTATCTCCCTTGCACTGGGAACCAAGCTTCAAGATCATATTTTCTCGAAAAAGGAAGCCCCAGATCTCCCGAACACATCTTCAATACTTGATATGGAATTTCTAATAATTGAAATATTTTTTCCTCAAGTGAAAGCAGGTATTCATGTTCTTTATCCGATTCTTCCTGTTTAGTAAAAGAAAACATTTCAACTTTATCAAATTGATGAACCCTAAATATCCCCTTTGTATCCTTGCCGTATGATCCCGCTTCCCTTCTGAAACAAGTTGAAAAACCGACATATCTTTTGGGCAATTCATCTCCTTTAAGGATTTCACCTGCGTGCATTGTTCCTATTGTCTGTTCAGATGTCCCAACTAACACTAAATTATCCTTTTCAAGTACGTACATCTCGTCTTCCCCACCATGTTCCAAATACCCCATGGCCGCCATCATATCTTTCTTGATGAGAACGGGTGGAACAATGGGAATGAAACCTTCTTTAATTAAAAACTCGAAAGCAAAGTTAATTAGAGCAAATTCAAGTTTAACAGCATCTCCTTTTAAATATCCAAAACGGGGACCTGACACTTTTGAAGCACGTTTAACATCTATTATGTCTAAAGCTTCACCGAGCTCTAGATGATCTTTGGGTTTAAAACTAAACTTTTTAGGCTTCCCCCACTTCTTAATAACTTCATTCTCACTCTCATCTTTACCAATCTTTACATCTTCAGCAGGGGGGTATGGAAGTTTATTTAATGCATTTTTATATTCAATCTCAACTGTTTTAAGTTCCGGCTCCAATTTTACTAAGACTTCTTTTATCTCTCTTCCTTCTTCTCTGCCCTTATCCCCCTTCTTTTTGGCAACTTGATTTCTTTTTGCTCTCAAATCTTCCACTTTCTTAATAAGTTCGATCCTTTTTCCATCGATTTTAAGTAAATCGTCAATAAGCTTAGGGTCAAACTGTTTAGCCTTGGCTGCATTTCTATACTTGTCTGGATCTGCCCTTAAATCTTTTATGTCTATCATCTCAAATAGTATACCTCAAATACTTATAATCCAAAACCTTTTTTCCAATAAAAAACTCAGGTACTAAAAACCTACATAGTACCTGAGTTAGGTTGCATTTTTTTCTTCTCCTTGCTTATTTATTTAGAGTTGGTAAATAGTTTTTCTCGCCAGTACGATTCTGGGAAAAATCCCTCGTCCAACCACTCTTGCTGCATATTAAAATACCAAAACATACCAGTTTCAGTATCTTGTATTGCCATCGGATCAGACAGTCTTGTTTCATTACCGCAATTATCGACATAATTCCACCCTATCTTCTCTCGATACTTTGCCGTGTAGTAATAAGCTCTGATTTTCGTTCCTATTGGCGGTAACTCCCGATTCATCTGCCGATATGTTCCATTGTCAAGTTTGAATAATCTGATGACAGCAACTACACCGGGATTCTCCCAAGACTTTTCTTTGTATCCACGCTGAATGACTCCCTCAACGATTTTCACCTGACCATCCTTTATTCGCCTTTCAAGCAAAGCAAGATGATCTCTTTTTAATTCACCGTATGGGGGTATGCTAATTAAAACTAACGTATCAAAAAATTGATCGCTATCATTCATCTCATAAAGGTTAATAGCTGGATCTACGTAATACTCCCTGCCTTCCTTTATCAGATTGGGGTTATTACATTGCATATGTCCCCATCGATAACACGACCAAGAAAATGACACCTTGTCTCCATCGAACCAATATTCGCCGTCTTCTTTTTCGATCAGATATCTGTAATTCCAGATCGTATGAATGTTCCATTCAGTATTTCCCTCACCCTCCTGGAAAAGTTTTTCTGAATTGAGAATTATCTTTTTAAGAATCACTTTCTCGCCCTCAATCCAATCTATATCTGCGGGGCGTGTTATGTTTTTATTATCATGTTCGATCTCCTCAGGTATCTCATATGGAATCATCGTATTTATATTTAACGAAAGAATGTGAATTATCACTTTATCTTCCGATATTGAGGGAGTAAACAACCAATGAAACATCTTGTCCCCGTCCCGGGAATATGTTCTATATATATTCTCTTGTTCCTTGTAGTAATAATACATATAAGGTAGGGGTTCATCAGGAATATCCTCTAATCTGATAGTTCTTCGAGGATGGCGCTTCGGTAGTAGAACTGATCTATCTTTATTTTTCGTCTCATATTCCAGAGACTGTGAATAAACCAGTTTATCTTCATACCAAGCCATTCCCATTTGAGGAATGTAAGTGTAAGAGTCCTTGGCTATTACTATCCTTTCCGGAATTAACTCATATACTTCTGGTTGACCATCATTACTGTCATAATTCCGGTACCAATATCCCATATCAAAATGGTTCGACAAAGATGCATACTGCACCAAACCATTCGATAGGTAAATCGGATTGAAGTGATCCTGTTGTGTTAATCTTGACAGTTCACTCTCAGGTATTACTCTACATACTTTGGCATAAGAGCAATCCAAAGTTTTACTATCGTCTTTGGCATAACCACTCTCGTTTTGAAATACAAAAGTGATTACTAAAACCATAATCAAAACGTACACAACTCTCTTATCCATGTCTATGCTCCTTTAAGCATTAGTTGTTTCTTACTGGATTATGTTTAAAATATCTATATAAAATAGCAAGTTGTTAAAGAACAATAAATAACAATATTAACGCATTGGTAAATATACTCAATGCTCTCCTAAAGAATATACATTATAGGTCATTTATGCTCATTTGTCAATATTAACTAATTCAATTATAAGAAGTTCACAGACCTAATTCTCTGTACATTTTTCCCATAAAAAAGAGCCGGTCTTAATGTTTAAAACCGGCTCGGCTCACTTTTTTACAACACGCTATTCCCATATAGCTTTTTGAACAACTACTCCGTCACCATCTCTGGCTATCCAAAATCTATATGGATCTATCTCTCTCCATTCAATCGGGAAGTTTATTTTGTCTTTCGGCACAAGTATTACGGGTGACCCCCAATTATAATCTTCGATAACAAACAACGGACGGTCATCCAGGCAAACAATGTCCCTGTGTCTTGAAAAATCAGACCACCCCAGAGAGACAGTACACCTATTTTCATTGCCAAAATCAATTTTGTCAACGGTTTTCCAATTGTAAGTTGGCCAATCTGATAGATCCGTTCCATTTTTGTCATTCCAGAGATATAATGCTTTATCCCCTAGATGATCTTGACCAAAATATTCATAAAAGCCAAGTCTTGAAAGGGTTGCGCCTATTGAATCATCGTTCTTTGACCACAACCAAGGACATGCAGCATGAGCTTCATCCGATAATATTTCAGGTTGCCATACTGGACTATCATAACTAAATATGCGACAGAATTCCCACGGACCAGTCGTTTCCATGGAAAAACCCTTATATAAATCATCACTCCAGCCATTAGTTTCACCTGGCCTCAAAAAGATTTCAGTTGTGATTATTTCACCATCCTCAGCAAGTTCTTCAAACGGGAAGGGGGTATGCCATTTACAGAATTGTTTCATATGCTGACGATAATATCCCCCATTCTCTGGCACAACGTATGTATTCTTGTAAGCACCATGTTGGATGGCTTTATAATTTACCGTAAAAACACTTTCATCTCTGCATTCATCTGTTTCAGGTAACGTAGTGTAAATCAGGCTTTTACTTAATAACTCCTGCTGGAATTGCCTGCTCAGATCAATAAATTCTTGTCCGAGCGGTGACCATTCTTGGTAAACATGTAAGGTAATTTGATCACTTGTACCATCTTTATTACTATCCCACAAATAAAGGTGCTTGGCTCTATCTCCAATCCTTGGAGTAAGTTCAGACATTATAGTTCCCATTAGATCAAATTCAATAAGTCGAATTTCAAGTGCTTCGAGCGAGAAAAGGTGAGTAATGAACCCATGTTCTACTTCCTCCTCCCACTTTAACAACATCTCTCCATCAACTTCGATGAATTCAACTATGGTTCCCCTCTTAAGTGGGGATTGATCTTCAGGAAATTCTGACAGCCTTATCGGCGAGGTGCCACCATCTGCACCTACGTTTGCAACAGACATTGCAAAAGTAAGAATTAATAAAGTACAAATTAGCAACAAAAACTTTCTTTTATTCATATTGCGTCTCCTTTTAGTTTTAACTCTTTATCTGAAATGTAATAGATCTATTTTTATAATATGTACTTAGTAAATCCGAAATTATTATCATTGTGAATAGCGGTTGTCAACGAGCACGATTATTATAGGATTTTATGTCTCAGAAGTCAAGCATTATGGGGTATATAAAATAATACGAGCCAGGTTCTTTCTAGATAAAATCTAGAAATACCTGGCCCGGCAAATTTCGCGTTATACGCGTCTCTTTTACCTAATAATCTTCAATTTAAATACTTTAAGTAGTCCCATTTTGACCAATATCTCGTTTGATCAAATATGTTACTACCATTACTGAAATACCAATAATGATCAGTATCGGTTTCCCTGAGAGCTAACACTTTCTGTTGCAGGTTCTTATCAGCTTTTTCGTTATAAAAATAAACATCCACGACCGTACCATTTAGAGGTTTATAGTCAGGAGATAAAGGTATGGGCTCTCCGCTTACAGAAATTACATACGTACCGTCCACAAACAAGTTTTCAGTAATCTTGCCTTCAATGACTCTTGTATACCCCTTGTTAATCATCTCGTTCATATACGATAAATCCTCAGGCTTGAGACTACCCCAGGGTGGCACATCTGATACTACGAGAGTTTTGCTCGATGTCGGATACACATACATGTATGGAGAATAATCTATGTAGGGATTACCACACCTTTCTGGATCAAGTCTTCGATTGTATAGACATTTTGCTAACCGAATCTCTACATCATCTGAATCAAGTTGATATAAGAAACGATCGCCCACCACACTGAAACTATACCCATCAACCCACGAAATGTATGGCTGAAAGTACATTTCTTTATCCTCAGGCATAATGACGACATTTGACCTTTTGATTGCGCCTCCATAAATATATCCTTCAGAATAAGGCACATCCTGTATCCGGTGATATATTACCGGATCAAGATTTGGGGGATCCATAAGAGTTAAGTGATTGATTTGTACGTATAAAACAATCAAGTTAACAAGATCTCCGCAAAACTCCGGGATGATTATCCAGGTTATTATCCTGTTATTTAATCCGTCCCAGCCATGCGTTGTCACTATTTTAGACCGATTATATTCATGGTCTAAAAACAAAGAGTCCAGGGGCAAACCATCAAATTGATCTCTGCAAACGAGATTTTGGGTGGCTTTTTCCAAATCCAGCACATTCTCACTATCTGATCTTACAAATAATATTCCTTCGTAATTTTCCACGTAATTTCCCAGACCGTCACCCATCCTTGTATTTATCTGATTGGGTTCAGAATAGAATAACTTATCGTTCACCCACGTAATTCCCATTTGGGGCAAATTTGTATATGAATCTCTTCTGAATACAATATTAAAGGGAACCAGATTACTTTGGGTTTGTTGATGTGGTTCCACCCATAGGTCTTCTTGCCATACAAACTCATTTTGGGTAACAGACCACCAATTACCAAGCTTATCTTTAAGGGTAATTGGTATTCCTTTACTTCCGTTTTCCAAATGTTGCAGGTTTGTATTTGTAACCACCTCACAGTTGCTCTCGGTGCAATGCTTTATCCCGTCATATCTATAATATGCGTGAGTCGTCCCCACTTGGGCAAACATTGTAATTACCAATAACAAAAATACTGTCACCTTATAAACTGTTCTCATGCTCATTTTTTCTCCTTGTTCTTAAATTAATTTATTAAAAGATTATTAGGTTTTAAACGTGCCAATAAATATCGCCAGCTAGAAAGCACTTCTTTCAACAGGCGCAATATAAATTATGCCTATAAAGGCAATGATTATTATAGGGTAATCTACCTTAAAAATCAAGTATTATGGGTATTTAAAATAATACGAGCCAGGTTTCTCAGAAGTTAATCTATGAAAATACCTGACTCGGCTAGTTTCGCGATTACACGCGTCTTTTTGTTAATCTGCTACACCCCAATACTCTTCTGGTCTAAAGCGTTGAGCATATACTGGGTTATCTGAATATTTCAGATTGTAATACCAAAAGTTACCGGTTTTTGCATCCTGTATAGCAATTACATCAGGAAGCTCAACTTTTTCGGTATTACTAACATTTCGTATGTCGACATTATCAGTGTGGACATATACCCTAACTTTCGTTCCTAGCACAGGCATGTAATAGGCATCAATATTTATAGCCTTACCATTTACGCCTCCCAAAAGCCATGAACCAGAACCGGAACTTCCAACAATCCACTCCAATCCAAATATCTCCGTTTTTCCTCCTTTTACATCCACATCGTAGAATATTTCGTGATTACCGGTTACCGTCCCCTCATAAGTTATTATCTGACCATTTTCCATGCTGGCTTCTATAAAATCCATGTGGACTTCTTTTAATGGACCAGTTGGCGGGACATCAATTAAGGATAGATATGGTTCACCGTCACCATGGTCACGAATTGCCTCTACGTATAAAAGCTGTTCTTTTTTATACAGATCATAACCGTGACAATTTATAAAAAAAGTTTCATCCTTTCTGCACGAACCGCTAATATGTACATACCAGGATTCAAACAGAAAAGTTTCACCATCCTTACTTAAAACTAATCCTTCAGTCCGGATTTCATTCCAACTCCAATGTGTCCCCCAGCTTTCCCTTCGAGTGGATTGTAGTGTGTTCTCAAAAGTATCTTGGAAGTAAACTTTATCCCCGCTTACCCAATTTAATTCTGAAATATCTTGATACACAACATCAATCCTGGGAGGTATGTGGTGTGAAACAAGATCAGTGACATGAAGTTCAAGAATATAGATTACAATCTTGTCCTTCTCAACTGATGGCAATATTCGCCAGTGGTACATCCTACTTCCGTTCCATGAGTACGTCCAATACGTATCATCGTCATGAAAAAAGTATATATCCCACGCCGGCTCCTGACTTATATTCCCCGATAACTGTTTTTCCGATAGTATACGTAGAGGATATGGTTTGGTAACAAGATATTCGTATCTGCCATCGTCCTCATACTTAAAGATTATACCGGGCTCCGAATATTGCAACTTATCTTTCCGCCAGTACATACCCATTTCCGGAAAGCTTACATGAGAATCTTTATCGATTATTATCATCCTCGGAATTGTTCTGGATACCGGTGACCAGAGAGAATCATCGTCATAGTCCTCAGCATCCCAAAGACCAACTTGCATTCTTGTTGTGCCTGCTTTCCATTGTCCCTTTGTACCATACGACAAAAGCGCACTGTGGAAGTTTACACTTTCGTTATCAAGAAAATCGTTCAATATACTTAACTCATCTCCTTCAAATAACTTACAGGCGCCATTCAAGCCAGTGCAATCAACAATTTTACCTTCTTGATTGCTACCCTCCTGAGCCATTGCCCTAGAAAGCTGGGCAAACATAAATACCACCATTGCAACGAATAGAACAACAACATTTTTTCTCATGGCTTTTTCTCCTTATGCTATTTTTGAATATGATGAATTATTAAAATAATCGAGTTATTAGTAGCAGATTTTTAATGTGCCAAAAGCACCTACCACCAACTTAATGTAAGGTCTTCCAAATTAGTGATAAATACGTTTGTTCGAGAGTGACAATCTTAGTATAAAAAGGGCCATAAATCAAATACTATGGGTAATTTACTTATTATTTATAATCCTATTTCATCTGAAATGCCCTGAAGTGCCTTAAGTCCAATTTCCAAAAACTCATCTAAGCTTAATCCTGTTTCCTCACATTCCATAATTATTTCCCGGCTACAATTAGCTGCAAAGCTTTTACTTTTAAACTTCTTCTTCAATGATTTTAATTTAACACTTTTTAATTTCTTATCAGGCTGAACTAAAACACTGGCAATAATCAGTCCCGTTAAGGTTTCGGCTGCTGCCAAAGAGTATTGCAATTTGCCCGATCTTTTTAATTCCTTAAACTCAGGAGACCCACAAAAATTATCTCCCCAGCCTTGCCCATAAACATGAGACTGGATGGTTTTAATTAAATAATCACTACCTCCTGCTTCACTTAGAATTTCCGTCATTTTAATTCCATGAGTTTCAGGGTTGTCTTTTGTTAATTCCCAATCAATGTCATGAAGAAGACCAATAATACCCCATTTCTCTTCGTCTTCCCCAAAATGCTTAGCCAATGCTTGCATTATCGCTTCAGTTTCAAGAAGGTGGAGTTTAGTAACTTTATCCTTAATGTATTTATCTACCAGCTCTATTGCTTTATTTCGATCTATTCCTAGTTTCATCTTTTGGTTTAAGGGTGGGAAACAAAATCACATCTTTTATTGAGTGCTGATTAGTCAGTATTGCTGTAAATCTGTCTATTCCCATCCCCCATCCGGCTGTGGGAGGCATTCCGTATTCCAAGGCACAAATAAAATCTTTATCAATTACCTGGAATTCCTCTGCTCCGGCTTTTCCTCTTTTCATGTCTTCTTCCCACCTGGCCTTTTGATCTTGTGGATCATTAAGCTCAGTATAGGCGTTTAATAGCTCGGTACCGGCAGCTATAGGTTGCAAGCTTTCTACCCTATCAGGATTGTCTTCTTTTCTTTTTGCAAGCGGTCTCATTGAATATGGATGATCAATAACAAAAGTCGGATCTTTTATACTAGGTCTCACCACTTGTTTGTACAAACAATCATATACCGTGGGCAAATCATTGATATCTTTAGTATCAATATCAACTCCCTTACTCTTAATGACAGTAAGAAGCTCTTTCGTATCTTTGTATTTATCGATATCAATCTTAGTTCTTTCATAAATGGCGTCTCTAAAAACCACCCTCTTCCAAGGGGGTTTAAAGTTTATTTCATTACCTGCATATTTTATTTTATAACTGCCTTTTATTTCTTTCACAATCCCAGAGAGCATATCTTGGGTTAATTCCATTAAATCGTTGTAGTTTGCATATGCCCAGTAAAACTCAAGTTGGGAAAATTCAGGATTATGCCACCTATCCATACCTTCATTTCTAAAATCGGTACAAATCTCATATACTTTTTCAAATCCACCCACTATAAGCCTTTTAAGATAAAGCTCATCCGCAATCCTTAAATACATATCAACATCCAAAGCATTGTGATGTGTAATAAATGGTTTAGCTGTAGCCCCTCCATATACCGGCTGGAGTGCAGGTGTTTTTACCTCAATAAAACCCCTCTCGTCAAAATAGGCTCTTAATAATTTAACAATCTTGGCTCTTGTTTCAAAAACTTCTCTTACTTCATCGTTTAGTAAAAGATCAACATACCTTCTTCGGTATCTTTCTTCTACATCCTTAAGCCCGTGCCAGGTTGACGGAAGAGGCCTGACTGATTTTGTTAGAAGTGAAAAATCTTCCACATCCACAGTTATCTCACCGGCTTCGGTTTTAAAAACCTTACCTTTTACCCAAATAAAATCTCCAATATCCAACAACCTCTGTAATTCCTCATTCTTACCAATATTTTTTTTCTGGAAAAGAAGTTGGATTTTTCCAGTTTCATCCTTTATATCAAAAAAACAGCAATTACCATGTTCTCTTATCGCCCAAATCCTTCCTCGAACAGACACTTCCTTTCCTTCTTGTTTAACTGCTTTACTAATCGCAATAGTAACTTCTGGCAATTTAGAAGGATAGGGATCGACTCCCATTTTTCGTAATTTTTTGACTTTTTCAAGCCTTATTGCTCTTATTTCTTCTAATCTCTTTTTAACCATATACTAACCTTCAGTTTAACAAAAAAACCTCCCTTTGGGGAGGTTGCAAAGAAAAACACAACAACCTCACCAGGAAGTTATTTGTTTTTTAAATGAAATTATGCTTATTCTCATTATAATAATTTAATCAATTTTTAATATCTCGTAAGTTAATTTTCCGGCTGGAGCTTCCACTTGTACTTTGTTTCCCTTTTTCATACCCACCAGCGCTTGTCCTAAAGGTGAAGTGTGTGATATTTTCTTCTCAGAAGGATCAGCTTCCCAATCACCAACAATCTCAAACACATGCTCACTCCCATTTACCTTAAGAGTTACTTTTGTTCCTACATCTACTGCACCCTTATTATTGTTTCCTTTAATTATCTCGGCATTTGCAATAACCTCTTGAAGCTCAGCTATTCTTCCATCTAAAAACTCAAGATCGTCTCTTGCGCTCTGGTAATCACTATTTTCACTTAAATCTCCTTGCGATCTGGCATTAGCCAGTCTATCTACTAATTTAGGTCTTTTTTCCTCCACCAAATTCTTTAACTCTCCTTCAAGAGCCTCAAGTCCTTGCTTCGTTATTTGTGTTGGTTTACTCATAAAAAAATGCCCCCCTTTTGGAGAGCGGAAAATGGATAAAAAACCACTTTCCAGCCACTAGATAATCTTTTTAGTTAAAAAGGATCCAGCGACGAATGAAAGTCTCGTGTGATTCATAATACTTGGAAAGTTTGACCGAAAGTAGACCATTTGTCAAGCATTTGATTTTTATAGGATATTAAGTTCTACCCCCGTTGGGCAGTGGTCAGATCCCATAACATCCTTTAAGATATAGCTCTCTTTTAGCTTGGAATTAAGTGGTTTTGACACAAATACATAATCTATTCTCCACCCCAAATTTCTTTTTCTAGCATCAACAAAGTAAGGCCACCAAGTATAATGACCACCTTTCTTATGATACTTTCTAAAACTATCAACAAAACCTAATTCAATTAATTTATCTATCTGCTCTCTTTCTTTAGGTGTAAACATAATATTATTTTTATTATTTTTCGGTCTCTCAAGATCAAGCTCACAGTGGGCAATATTAAAATCTCCCAACAAAACAACTCTTTCATTTTTAATCTTTTTTAGATAACTAAACAGTTTCTTATACACATCTAGTTTATATTCCAGGTTTTCCTTACCTCTTCCCCCATGAGGAATGTATAAATTAATCAATCGGAAATTACTAAATACTAACTCCAAAAACCTTCCCTCATCATTAAAACGAGGATGTTTAAACTTATTATTAACGGAAATGGGTTCCTTTTTTGTATATATTGATACACCTGAATAACCTTTTTTAACTGCGCAACTTGAGAAAAGGGAATAATCATAAATGTGTTTTATATCCCAACCTATTTGATCCTCTTGAATCTTAGTTTCTTGAAGGCAAACAATATCGATATTACTTTCTTGTAACCATTCAACAAAACCTTTCCTGACAACCGATCTTAACCCATTCACATTCCAAGAAGCTATCTTCATCTTTACGATGATACTTTATTTATAACCCTAAAAACAATATAGTAAATATTGGACTGGGGGTGATTGTATGAAAACACTTATTATCATTACTACAATTTTAGTTACATTACTTGTAACCAGTACTGCTCATGCTAAAAATACACAGCCGACTACAAACAATAGGCCAAATATTGCAACAATAGAAGGACAACCAAAGTCTCAAAAACCAGAAGATCCAACATCCAACGGAACTCCTTCACAAAAATTCGAGAACAGTATTCAAAAATTAGAAAGAGTGCAGGAAAGAATTAGTAATCCAGAAATTGGTGAACAGATTCAAGAAACAGCAAGAAACCAAGAACAACAACAGATAAAAATTGAGGCCAAGCTACAGGAAATGAACGCAAGACCAGGATATTTAAAATTCATTCTAGGTCCTGATTATAAAAATGCTGGGGAAATAAGAAGCAGTATCGCCAATTTACAAAACCAGGAAAGACAACTAACCAAGATAAAAGATTCCCTCTCAGATGAAGAAATGCAGGAAATGGACGAAATTATACTTACAGTTCAAGAAGAGATTGACCAGTACGAACAGCAACTGAAAGACAGTCTTGAAGGTTTCTCACTTTTTGGTTGGTTAAATAGATTGTTTACAAACTACCAATAAATTGTCATACAGCACTAAAGTAAGGTAAAATACCACTTACTCGGCCCCGTCGTCTAGTGGCTTAGGACACTGGGTTCTCATCCCAGAAACCGGGGTTCGACTCCCCGCGGGGTCACCATCTACTATCAGCTTTTAATTAATCGTACCGCATTTTATTTGAACATCACTCTTCCCAATTTCCGGTTTAACAAGACTATCACCTTTATTAATTCCTCCTGCCTCGGTACTTATTAGAAGACAAACTATTTGATCCTTTCTGTAGGCAGCTATCCCGATTGTAGTTGCAGCCGAGTTATTAAAAACATCCAATTTATACGAGTTATTGGCAAAATAAGCCTTTATCCTGTCATAGTTATCACCAGATAGATTGTAAGCCTCTATTGAATATCCCGAAACTAAAACTGCACTATCTTTAGTATCACCCAAATACCATTCAAAATTAACATCGTCCAGTCCGGTTAATTCAACTTGAGTATCACTTTTAATTCTTATCAGCAGTGTTGTTGTCTGATCACATCCTTCCTCCCATACTCGAAGACATTTTTGTTTCTCTTCACACCAGGAATAACCAGCTGCTATTAGGCATCCGTGTACATCCTTGTCCCCTCCAATTAATTGTTTTTCCTCCACTGGTATTACACTTTCACTATTGGAAGAGGGATTGCTTAATAAAAAATACAAAATAATAATTCCGGCAATAATAATTATACCAGCAAGAAAAATTAATACATTTTTTAGCATAATTAGTTATTGTTGTACCCCAAACTGGGAATTTACTCTTTTTAACCCTTTTACTCTACCATTACCCACCTTAACAATACCTTTTGCAACAAACACTTCACTATCCCACTCACCTACCATTTTTAATTGGTCTCCCTTTTCAATTGGGCCGCCAGTGCGTACATGAGCCGAACCATCCCAAATAATAATAGTTTCTTTCCCATCTACACCCTTAATAATCATCTTCTCCCCATTAATTTCAATTACTTCCCCCATTACCCAATTTGCTCCAACTTGATTAACACGATACAAAGGTCCAATTGGTTTCATTTTCCCAAATCTTCTATCAAAACCCACGCTATCAATAACGAAAGCTAATGTTACAACTAAAGTTACCGCAACTAATATAACCATCCAGATATTTTTTTTATAGGAAAAGTCATACCTTTTTAGAAGATGTAAACCAATTAACAGACCTCCCACCACTAAGCCCAACTGAATCCAAGGAAAGTTAAGTAAAAACGGTGTTAACCCCATTCTCCCAAAACCCAGGAAAGATTGGGGTGAGTCAATCCTCATTCGATACATTACAAGATGAATAAAAAAGGATGTAAAAAGGACAAGAAAAGCCAAACTAACACCTAACATAACTGATCCCAAAACAAAATATACCTTAGGCTTCATTTTTACTTCATGAGCCTTAATGTCCTTCATTATTTTATCTGATATATCCTTCTTCTTTTTATCTTTAGACATATTTTTCACCTCCTAGTTTACTACACACTTTAGTTAATATTTTTTTACCTCTATTTAGTCTTGTCCCAACAGTTCCCGTAGGAATTCGCAAAATATCACTTATCTCCTCATACGAATAGTCTTCCAAGTAATATAAAACAAGAACAGATTTATATTTAACAGGTAATTTATCAAGACACTTCCCCAACATCTTTACAGCTTCTTTTCTTTCAAGTTCTCTCTCAACGTTGCTTTTACCTACCAATTTCTCTGCCTGTCTCTCATCAAGCCTGGTTTCCCTACCATACTTTTTTATATAATTAATAGCTTCGTTGTGAGCAATCCTGTAAATCCAACTTGAGAATTTTCTTTTTGCATTAAAGCTCCTTAAATTAATATATGCCTTGATAAAAGCTTCTTGTATTATATCTTCTGCCTTGTCTTCATTGCCAACCAAACTACCAACATACCGTAGGAGCTTACCTTGATATCTTTCAACCACCTCACGGTAAGCTTCTTTTTCTTCACTATACACATAGACAGCCAGCTCCTCATCCGAAAAGCTTTTTAAGTTTTTCATAACCACTCAATAATAATACAAATTAAAACAAAATAATATTTCAAGTACTCTGTATTTTTACTTTGAAAGCATTGCCCCCCAACCAAAACTTCTAAATTATGAGATAATTTGATATATTAGAGGCGTCAGGAGGTTATTTTATTTATGATACCCGCAGAGCAAGTACAAAATATTGAAGAAGCGACAGCTAATATAGGAACCTATCTTGAGCAGTATGGCTTGAGAATTATTGTCTCAATCGTTTTCTTTTTTATTTTCGTTAAATTAATTAATTATTTAATAAAAACTTTGGATAATCTTTTTACGAAAAATAAAGTTGACTCAAAAATGGCAAGGCCTATTACGAGACTTATTAAATACGCATTATATTTAATATTGACATTGGTTATTGCAACTTTTCTTGGAATTGAAACTTCATCAATCATTATGATTCTATTAATTATTGCTGCCTTTATTGCCATCGCCATGCAAACAACGATGGCCAATATCGGAGCAGGAATAATGCTTTTAGTTATTAAACCATTTAAGGTCGGGAATTATGTCGAAATCAGGGATCATGAAGGAAATATAAAGGAAATGAATTTATATCACACCCTTATAACACTAGGCGATAATTCAGTAGTATTTTTACCTAATTCAGAAGTACTAAATTCAGATATTATTAACACTGATAAAAAGAGAAAAAGACGTGTAGATATAAACATATATGTGGCATATACAAGTAATTTTAAGAAAATAGGAAAAATTGCATTAGAAACCACAAAAGGTGATGAAAGAATATTAGATGATCCCAAACCTTCCTTTATTGTTCGCGATGTAGACCTTTATGGAGCAAAAACGAGGACAAGGTTATGGGTAAAAAAGGCAGATTACTGGGATGTACTTTATGATTATAATGAAAAGATTTTAGATGCTTATAAAAAAGCAGAAGTTGAATTTTCAAATACAGATATTGCACTCACGCCCCAAAGTGATAGTAATTCTTAAGAGGAATATTGAAAAAACATTTAAAGCTTAAGTTCATAGAAGTGTTCTTTTGCTGGAGCAAACTAATTAGTAGTAAGATACGTCGGACGAGCTACAGCTGCTTTTCTTTTTCCTTTAATAACCGGCCATTTTGTTAATGCTACTTTTAAAACATCTTCAAAATCCTTTGCAAAAACAAGCTTCAAATCTTTTTTCACTTTCGCTGATACATCCTCAATCGTGTCTTTTTTATTATCGAATGGCAGTATAATTGTTTTTAATCCTGCACGATGTCCGGCAATAACTTTTTCTTTCACTCCCCCAATCTCCAATACTCTACCTCTTAAGGTTATCTCTCCAGTCATTCCAATATCTCGTCTTGCTGGAATACCAGTGAGTGCTGAAACTAAAGCTGTTGCCAATGCAATGCCGGCCGAAGGGCCATCTTTTGGAACAGCACCTTCCGGAACATGGATATGAACGTCGATTTTGGCAGCAAAATCCTCTTTTAATCCAAGAGCGTTCCAGTGCGCCTTAGCCCAAGTAAAAGCAGCTTTTCCCGACTCCTTCATAACATCACCCAATTGTCCTGTAAGAACCAGTTTTCCTTTACCCGGCATAAGGGCTACTTCTATAAACATTACCTCTCCACCAGCCGGCGTTACTGCAAGCCCCGTTGACATGCCCACATCATCCTTCTTTTCTTTGGTTAAAGACGTAAATTTCTGAGGTCCCAAATACTTTCTTACCTCAACATCTGTTATTGATTTTGAGAATTTTTTCTTTTCTGCTACTTGTCTTGCAATCTTTCTGCAAATTGTAGCAAGGTTTCTCTCCAGGTTTCTTACACCCGCTTCTCTTGTATATCTTGTAATTATTTCATTTAATCCCCCCGCTGTTATTTTTATTCCTCTTTTATCAAGTCCATGAAGTCTTAATTGTTTCGGCCAAAGAAAATCCTTTGCAATATTATATTTTTCATCCTGGGTATAACCGGGAAAGCCAATAATTTCCATCCTGTCTTTTAAGGCATGAGGTATTCCATCTACTACGTTTCCTGTACAGATAAACATAACTTTTGACAAATCATATGGAACTTCCAGGTAATGATCTGAGAATTCTTTATTTTGCTCCGGATCAAGTGCCTCAAGAAGGGCTGATGACGGGTCACCTCTGAAATCAACTCCCAATTTATCTATCTCATCAAGCATAAAAATAGGGTTTGATGTCCCTGCATTTTTAATTCCCTGAATTATTCTTCCGGGTAAGGCTCCAACATAAGTTCTTCTGTGTCCTCTTACCTCTGCCTCATCTCTTATCCCACCAAGCGAGACTCTCACAAATTTTCTGTCCAGTGCACTTGCTATTGATTTTCCGATTGAGGTTTTGCCCACACCAGGAGGCCCCATAAAGCAAAGAATGGTTGGTTGTGAGTCAGTATCCTTCTTCTTTTTACCTTTCTCGCTCTCTTTCTTAATTTTCATAACAGCCAAGTATTCGAGTATTCGCTCCTTTGGCTTTTTCAAGCCGTAATGATCTTCTTTTAATACCTTTGCAGCTTTTTTAATAGTTGCCTTATTGGGAGAAAATTTACTCCAGGGCATGTCTGTTAACCAATCAAGATAGTTTCTAACATAGCTTGTCTCAGGACTTTGGGGATTTAACATCATAAGTCTTTTTAATTCTTTGTGGGCCCTTTTTCTTACTTCTTTGGGCATTTTCGCATCTTTGATTTTTTGTTTGTAATTTTTCACTTCATCAGAATCAAGCTCACCCATTTGTTCACCCAATTCTTCTTCAATCGTTTTCTTCTTTTCTCTAAGCATGGCTTTTCGCATCTGACTCTCAAATCTCTTTTGCGTTTTTGAACTTATCGTTTTTTCTATTTCCAATACATTCACTTCATGGTTTAAGTAATCAAATACATCTTTTAATCTTTTATTAACTGATAGATTTTCCAAAAGGATTTGTTTTTCGTTCGTTTTAATATCCAAAAGTGAAGCCACCTGATCAGCTAATTCTTTTGCTTCAACCTGACCTGATACAATCCTCATAACCATCATAATCTCTGCTTGTTTTCCAAGGTTCACTGCCTTTTTGAAGGTACCTACCAGTTTTTTTGACAGGGCTTTTGCCTTTACGACATCATCTATCTTTTCCTCCAACTCTTCCACTTTACCCATCAAATGGGGATCATGTGCCATCATATCTTTAAGTCTTATTCTTGCCTGGCCACGAATTAAAGCATGAATTTCTCCCTCTGTAGTCATCATTTGAGTAATAGTTGCAATTGTCCCAACTTCATACAAATCATCCTCTGTTGGGTCTGACACTCTCGGATCTTTCTGAGTAAAAACAGCAATCACACGATCCTGCCGGAAGGCAGCGTTAACGGCATTTACTGATTTTTTCCTACCGAAGGTCAATAGATTATCAGTGTGGGGAAAAACAACATAACCTCTCGTTGCTACAATTGGTACTTTTCTAATACTTTTACTAACCGGCATATTAATATTTAAAGCTAATTTAGCAGTCTACAATATCGTTTGCTAATTGTCAACCTTCTATTTAAAGATTTTCTTAAACCTTACCGTATCCATTACAAGCGCAACAAAAGCACCCAATATCGCACCACCAATTACATCAATAGGAAAGTGAACATTACTTGCAACCCGACCTATTCCTATTATTACTGCACCAACCATATACACTGCCCCCAATGCTTTATTTTGTAGCCATACCATTGTTGCCAGAGCAAAGGCAAAAGTAGCATGGGAAGAAGGAAATGAAGAACTGGATGGAAGTGTTAATGTTAAGGGCGGTCCACCATTTACACTGAATGGACGAGTTGCATCCAATAAATCCTTAATAATAAGTGATAAAATCCAAGCAACAACCGCCGCAAGTAATGCTTTTACGACCAAACTCTTTTTTATATTCCCATCCACGTACCATAAAACCATCAATCCTCCCAACATAAGCCAAATTAAAATACTTGCAAGAAACGTCACTGTTAATGACCCCTGATCGGAAAAAATAATTGTGTTTATCATTTATTGGTGAATTATAACCTTGGTCCCGGGATTTTCATTACTTGCTTTAACAACCCATTTTCCATCGGATAATACCGGTCCGACCCAATGGTAAAGCTTTTCTGCAACAGAAGTAGGCAAATTAACACAACCATGACTTCTTTGAGTTCCAAAATCATCATGCCAATAAGTACCATGAAGGCCATAACCTTTCCAGCCAGGAATTTGTGCATTTTCAAAAAACATAACATATGGGACATTGGGTAAATAGTAATAATACTTTCCACTTCCACCCTCCATCTTGGTAGCTCTTAACTTAATCCAAATTCGATACTCCCCCTCCGGTGTTGGCCACCAAGGAAGACCGGTAGATACCGGAGTCTCCAAAAACAAATCATTTCCCTCCCACGCTAGAAGTTTCTGATCAGATAAATCAACCTCGATCCACCTTTTTTGGCTTGATATTCCAAGAACGGGAGATTCTTTAATTTCATAGGCCATTCTTGGTAAGCCTATTTCTTTTCCCTCAAAAATAGCCACCCGATCATTAATATCAATCTCTCCCGAGAAACCAATCGGTTGACAGCCACTTATATTTCCTATTTTCGAATCAGTTTGAAAATAAACCAATAGTGAAATTATGATAAAAGCAATGGGCAATGCGATTATAAAAAAGCGTCTGTTAATCTTTAACATCTTAATTTTCATACTAACACAAGTTGCTAAATTAAAAAAAACTGACTTAATTTAACCCAAAATAGGCTATACTTTTATTATGAGCCTTAAACATCCAACCGCAAAGAGTTTTTCGTATGCATTCAGCGGATTAAGACTGGCTTTTAAAAACGAGCCCAATCTTCGTATTCACACTCTTATCGGGATTATTGCTCTATTAGTGGGACTTATCCTCAATCTTAACACCACTGAATTAGCGATCCTTGTTCTAACCATTTCTTTTGTTATCCTTTTAGAATTATTAAATACCACCTTAGAAGCAATAGTTGATCTGGCAAGTCCCAAAATAAAACCTACAGCCAAGCTTGCAAAAGATGTGGCAGCTGCTGCAGTGTTAATATCAGCTATAGTCTCCGTTGTAATTGGAGCCCTACTCTTCTTACCAAAGATTATTTGAAAATTTCTTTAATTTTCTAAAGAAAAACCACTATTACACCAACTATAAAGCAGTAGTAAGCAAAGTAAGAAAACTTCTTTTTAACCAGTAACTTCAAAACCAAACCAATTGCAAAAATGCCTGTAATAAAAGATGTCAAAAATCCAATCATATAAAAACCAATATTTTCCACTCCACTAAAACCATAGAAATAATATTGCAATATATTGGCACCAATAATTGCCGGTATTGATAACAAGAATGAATATTGTGCTGCTTTTTTCCTGTCCATTCCCATCCCAATCCCAGCAAAAATTGTCGAGGCACTCCTTGATATACCGGGAATTATTGCAAAAGCTTGAGCAATACCCACAACTAATGATTTTTTCTCATTCAAGTCTCCTCTTTTCTTCCACGCCCTATCAATTAATAAATTAATCACACCCGTTGCCATAAGGGCTACTCCTACTAAACGTAAGTTAGTAAAGAAAGTTTCGGCCAAGGGTCGAAACAAATAACCGATAACTACAACCGGTAGTGTGCCCATGACAATATAGTAAATATATTTCGCCTTCAGCTTTATTATTTCCTTTCTGAAATAGTAAACAATGGCAGAGAGTGTGCCTGCATGCAACACAACATCAAAAAGTACTCCCGGTTGAGAAAATCCCGGAATCATGCTTTGTACAATCACTAAATGCCCCGATGAAGATACGGGCAAAAACTCGGTTAATCCCTGTATTACTCCCAGTAAAGCCGAGGTGAAAATATTCATACCTTTATGTCATTTTAATAGTAATTACCTTCTCTTTCCAATTACCACTATTTAAATTCTCCAAAGAAATTGCACCCGATACGCTATATTTTCCAATCTTTGTTCTTCTTAAGTTTTCAAGATAAGCACCGGTTAACAACTTTTTTCCGATATCTTTCGCTAACGATCTGATATAAGTCCCGGAAGAAACCAGGCAGATAAATGCTAACTTTGGATATTCATACTTTAAAAGCTTGATATTATAAACGGTTACTTTCCGTGGTTTAAGATTAGGTATTTTCCCTTTTCTTGCAAGCTGGTATGCCTTCTTACCTTTCAGCTTGATCGCAGAATAAACCGGCGGCTTTTGTTCCTGCTCACCTAAAAATTTGGAAAGAGTATTATTAACTGTTTTTCCGGATGGTTCCTTCCCAATATATTCTGTTATAACCTTCCCCTCGATATCATCCGTGTCTCTTTCTTCTCCCAATACAACCTCGGCAACATATTCCTTTGTGGTTTCTTTTGATAATCCACCCAACATTCTAGTTGAATCTCTTCCAACTCCAACAATCAAAAGTCCGGTTGCATTTGGATCCAATGTCCCTGCATGACCCACCTTTTTCTCACCGGTTACTTCTCGTACCCTATCAATAACATCATGTGAAGTTAACCCTTTTGGTTTATCGACTAATAAAAACATGCCTTATTTTAACACGCAATACGATTTATCCTTGAAACTGAAAAGTTCTTGATTTAAAATGATCCGTTATGAAAAACATCCGTTCTTTCATGTACAATTGAACATATGGCTAAAAAGAAATCAAAAAAGGAAAAGAAAGGTGATAACGCAAAAAAGCCAGTAAATGGCGCCGTTGCGAAAGGAAAATCAATATTTGCTGTTATTAAAGGAAAAATAACACCAAGACGATTAATTGTTCTTCTCATCATAATTGCAGCTATTATCGGTTGGAAAATCTATTCAAATCAAAAAGCTGAGAAAGAAGCCGAAACGGCAATTGTCAAAGTCGGAGATGTTAGGGAAGAACTTATTTTAACCGGTGAAATAAAAGCGGATTTACACGCACAGATGAGATTCCCAACTTCAGGAAAATTAGGATGGATTGGGGTTAGTGAGGGCGACTGGGTTTACAAAGGGCAAGCATTGGCTTCTCTCAACAAAACAACCCTTGATGCCGCATACCAACAAGCAAGATCCAATTTAAGAAAATACGATTCCACCGTTGACAGGGTTCATGATGATTTACAAGGTAAAGATGAAACTGAAACTTATACAGAAATTGAAACCAGGGTAACGGCTGAATCCAGCAAGGATTATTACTACGATGCCTTAAGAACAGCAGAATATAACTTAAGAAATGCAAATCTTATTGCACCCTTTGCAGGATTTGTAACATATACTGCCAGCTCTTTTGCGGGAGTAAATGTTTTATTTAGTGATATTCAAATCGAGTTGATTGATCCAGCCACAATCTATTTCGATGTCAGTGCTGATCAAAGTGAAGTCACCAACTTGAACTTGGGGCAAAAAGTAATTGTAATTCTCGACTCTTTCCCCGATAAAGAATTTGAAGGTGAAATAAGCTACATCAGCTACACTCCAAAAACGGGAGAAGTAGGGTCGGTATATGAAATTAAAGTAATATTCCCAGTTATTGAGCCGGAATTTGAACATATTAGGATCGGGATGACTGGAGATGCCAAATTCACCCTTTCCGAAAAACAAGATGCTCTATACATTCCAATTGAATTTATTAATACCGATAAAGAAGGTAAATACGTTAACCTGGGGAGTATAAACAACAAAGTATATGTTGAAGTTGGAATTGAAGGTGAAGATACAGTTGAGATCAAAGGAGATATTAGAAAAGGCGATGTTGTCTTTGATTAATCACCAAAACAATATCTTATCCATATGATTAAACTTCAAAAGGTCAGTAAATATTATTATTTAGGTGAAGAGGAAGTAAAGGCTGTTTGTGACGTATCTTTACAAATAAAACCCAAGGAATATGTAAGTATCTTGGGATCATCCGGTTCCGGCAAATCAACCCTTATGTATCTTATTGGTCTTTTAGAACATCCCACATCGGGAAAGATTCTTTTAGATGGTAAGGATGTATCAAAACTATCAGACGAAGAGCTGTCTCACATTAGAAACAGTTATGTTGGTTTTGTATTTCAATCATTTAATTTAATTAATAGGTTTAGCGTTTTAGAAAATGTTCTTCTTCCTGTAAAGTACACAAAAGGAAATATCGATTTTAACCCTCAGGAAAGAGCAGATAATCTCCTTAAAAAATTCGGTATTTATGATCGAAAAGATTTTTTCCCCAATAAAATATCAGGAGGTCAGCAACAAAGAGTGGCAATTGTCAGAGCTTTAATGATGAAACCAAAAATAATATTGGCTGATGAACCCACAGGCAATCTTGATTCAAAAACCGGGGATGAGATTTTGGATATTATGGAAAGTCTAAATAAAGATTTTGGAGTAACTGTAATTTTGGTAACTCACGAAAAGCTTGTGGCTGACAGGACTAATAGGAAAATATACATAAAAGACGGAAAAATTTCAGATAAATATCTATGATAAGTAAAACTTGTCACAAACTTTGTTTATGATAAGTAAAACTTGTCACAAACTTTGTTTATGATAAGTAAAACTTGTCACAAATTACATCTATGATAAAAGGAAACGGAATATCTCATCTTTTTAAAGCGGCTTTAACCGATTTTAAAAGAAACAAGCTAAGAACAATATTAACGTCGCTTGGGATCATGATTGGGGTTCTGTCAGTCGTTATGCTTATTGCACTTGGGTTGGGATTAAAAAATTACATCCAAGAACAATTTGAGGGGCTAGGTGCAAATCTTATTATTATTATGCCGGGGGCTGGTTTCGGCGGAGACGGAGGTGGATTTGGTCCTGCGGGTATTATCAGCGGTACCGAATTTGATGAAAAAGATGTAAACAATTTAAAAAGAATCTCTGAAATCAAATATGCAGTCCCTCTAGTCTTTCAGTCCACAAATGTCGAATCCGGTGCTAATAAAGAATCATCCTACATCATGGGTGTTAATGAAGATTATTTTGACTTAATGAACGCAGAAGCTGCCGAAGGCGCACTCTTCACTAAAACCGAAGCACAATCCAGAACGAAAATAGCGGTTCTGGGTTACACAATTGCAGAAAAACTATTTGAAGTTCCCGACAACGCAATCGGAAAAACAATTCGATTTGAGAACCAGCGTTTTAAAGTTATTGGTGTTATCGAAAAAACAGGAGACAATGAGCAAGACAGAAGTATAATAATCCCCTATAAATCTACCTTTGGAAGCATTAATCCGGATAAGACCTTCTGGTCAATTTATTTAGGAGTTGAGTCTGAAGACAATGTCGAAATGGCAAAACAAAAAGCAGAAGACACCCTTCTTAAAAGATATGGCGAAGATGATTTTTCCGTAACGGAACAGTCAGAAATCCTTTCAACAATTGATCAGATCTTTGCCGTCATTAATGGATTTTTAATTGCCATCGGATCAATATCTCTTATTGTAGGAGGTATCGGAATTATGAATATCATGTTTGCATCGGTAACTGAACGGACAAAAGAAATCGGTATAAGAAGGGCTGTCGGGGCAACAGAAAAAGACATCCTTTATCAATTCTTAACCGAATCAGTAATGCTTTCAGCTTTTGGAGGAATCGTGGGACTTCTACTTTCAATTGTAATTGTTCTTATTATAAGAAGGTTCTTCCCTGCATCAATAAATGCTCTTGCTGTTATTCTTGCACTTGGGATCTCATCGGCAATCGGAATCTTTTTTGGTGTGTTCCCTGCAAGACGGGCTTCAAAACTCCCACCGATAGAAGCAATACGATACGAATAAACGCTTCTTACTAAGAGTAATTTTGTAATTTTAATATTCCTGTACAAATGTGATTAAATAGTAAGATGAGATTAAATATATCGAAACACTTACTCTCCGAGGTCACAGTAATTTCGGTCATGATAGCAATTATTGTGGGTGCTTCATTTAGTTTCTATTACTATGCTACTAAAAAGGAAAAAACTAATTTAGAAAGTGTAAATCAAAGCCTAAACCAACAGCTATCCGAAACCAAAGAAGAACTTAATAGATTGAAAAATGATGATCAGTATAAGATAAATCAGCAGTTAAAAGAGGAAATAGATAATATCAATAATACCTATAATCAAAGTGTCTCTTTATATGAAAGGTTTCTTGACCTTCAACCATCTCTTAATGACACATCCGACTATGAAGTTTTATTGGCGAATGCAATTTCACTTTTGGCAGATAAGAATTATGAAAAAGCCGGAAGTATTTTGGAAGAGTTTGATTTAAAACTCAAAGAAGAAGAAAACAAAATTTACACTGCTTCAATTCAAGAAACAGTAACTAAAGAAAACGTCGCTACTTCTAACACTCCACCAGATTCAGGTTACTTACGGCAACAAGTACAAACTGACGCAGGATCTTTTCTTGTCAGCATTGTTTCAGCCGATATCGGATCGACTCGAGTTATTGTTGACACCGCCTCTCAAGGAACTTGTCACAATGACTGTCCTGTACTGCCGCTTTCCGATTATGTATCAAGAAATGGAGCTTATGCCGGTGTAAACGGATCATACTTTTGTCCTGCAACTTACCCCTCATGTGCCGGAAAAACCAATTCATTCGATACACTTCTTATGAATAAAGATAAAACCTATTTCAATTCAGATAATAATGTATACAGTGGAAACCCGGCCGTCATTTTTGGCGGAGGATACGTAAGGTTTGTATCAGCAGCTTCTCAATGGGGCAGGGATACATCAATTGACTCAATGATTTCAAACTATCCCCTTTTAGTTATGGGTGGAAACATTACTTTCGGAGGTGATTCCGATCCCAAAAAAGGATCCAAGGGAAACCGATCATTTGTTGCAAATAAAGGAAATAGTATCTTTATCGGAGTAGTTCATTCTGCAACCGTAGCTGAATCAGCCCATGTTATGAAGTCACTGGGGATGGAAAACGCACTAAATCTTGATAACGGTGGATCAACGGCACTGTGGCACGGAGGATACAAGATGGGACCGGGAAGAAACCTTCCCAACGTCATTCTTTTTGTGAACAAATAATCTACATCTTAACCAACTGTTGTGTTGCTTCATCCCAACACTCCTCAACCATACTAATCGGGAAATTATAATCTTTAATATCATCACAAAGCACCGTCCCATTCCCATCAGCCACAATCACCCACTCACCACTTGTCTTTGCTGCCAACCACCATCCTCCTGCAATCTCCCCTGCAAAACTTACAACTCCGGTTGCATAAATTCCGTCATTCTCACCTATTGACAAATTTGCTTCACTGACACTCTTCCCATGTTTTTCTGCAATTGCTTCTTTTATCAAGACTTCATCACTTTCAGTTGCCTCTCCCACCGGTGAAGGAGAAAGTGAAGGTGATGGTGATACAGTTGCCTCCAATTCAGGTTTTTGAGTCGGACTCACTACTTCGGGAAGTAAACTTGGTGAAGGTGATGGGCCGGTTAATATAAAGGTCGGTCTAAATATCGCCCAAATACCGATCCCAATTGCCAAGAATAACAAAAAGATAAGAACAATAATTATGAGTCTTTCAATTTTCATTTTTAACTCTCACCTCCAATTAGGGATATTATACAACTATCTTAAACTTTTTAAGTATCAAAAGGACTAATAAATCAACACCTACAAGAATAGAGAAGAAAAATACAGCTTGTTTGAAAATATAAACTATATCGCTTGTTAAAATACTCCCCGTATCAAGACTAACCCTAATCCCCAGTAAGTAGAAAGTCACTACTATTATTAAGATAAAAACCAAAAGAACCCACGACCCCTCCAGATCACTTCTGCTCATAAACATTGTATTCCCCACCACAAATACCAAGTATGCAGTTAGCGTATAAGCAAAGACTACTGGAATATAACTATTTAGGGGAAGATAATACAAGCCTAAAAATATAACACTCACTCCGGCCAATAAGGGTGCCACTCCTATTAAAAATCTTCTTAAAAAGTCAGTTTTAGCAACCGGCACGCTACCCATTCTTACCTTGCCGTCATCCAATATTTCCGGTTTTATCTCAATCTGACCTACCGGAACAAAAAGAATTAAAGCCATTAAAAAATGAGCAACTTCGTGAAGAAAAATCCCCGGTAAGAATAAAATTGCAAGAAAGTTGTGTGTCCATTTCCTACTTTTTGTGATACGAAAAAACAGTCGGCTAAAGTTCTGAGTAATTCCCCTTGATAGGAAATACAAAATGGTTAGAAGCACTATAAAGGCAAAAAGGTAAATCATCTATTTTTATTATTTCTAAAAAATCAAAGAATCTGTCTTTACTCCAAACTCTCCAAGGATCGCATTTACATCTTTTACCATTTGTTTCGGTCCACATATATAAAACCTCTGAGAAAAGGTTGATACATTGCTTTCAATAAACGACTTATCTACCCTTCCATGGTAATACCCTTCCTTTTCCTCCCTTGTTAATGTCAGTATTAAATCACCATTTTTAAACATATTTCTTAATTCTCCCTCTAAAATTACATCCTTTGCACTTTTATTTGAAAATATTAATCTATTCCCCTCTAACTCTCCTCTACTTTTAAGTTGTCTTATTATTGCAATAAAAGCTGCAATACCGGCACCTCCTGCAATGAACGTTCCAATACCTCCATATTTGATTGCCCCCCACGTTTTACCAATAATAAACTCATCACCTTCCTTTAATTTATGTATTTGTTCCGTTACACCACCGTGATCGGGGTATTTCTCCAACGGATAGCCTTTAATAATAAATTCCAAATTCTCATCACTCACTAAAGAAGTAAAGGTAAAAGGTCTTTTTTTATCCTTCCAACCATCTTTATTTACTGACACTTCAGTTGCCTGACCGGGAGTAAAGGTAAATCCTTTTGGTTTTTCAACTACAAACCGTTTGACATCATGTGTTAATGGTTCAACTTCCAATATCTTCACAACCATACACTAATAATACTATTTATAGGTATTTCATCAAGGCTGATATAATAATAGTCCATGATAAAAGAAGTATTTTTTGACGTTGAAACACAAAAACTGTTTGGGGATATTGATGGTGATAATCCGGCTGATTTAAAACTATCAATGCTATCCACTTACAAACGGCAACTGTATGAAAATTATAAAGAAATAAACGGCGCAATGACAAGCTTCTGGCATGATAACCTAGATGATCTTTGGCCAATTTTTCAGGAAGCAGATAGAATTATTGGCTTTAACTCTATTAGCTTTGATGTTCAAGTTCTGCAACCTTATGCTCCTTTCCCGCTATCAAAACTTCCCCATTTTGATATTTTAGAAAAAGTAAAACAAGCCTTTGGAAGAAGATTAAGTTTAAATGCACTTGCAAAAGAAACCCTAGAAAAAGAAAAAATGGATGTCGGTATAAATGCAGTTCTTTACTGGCGGCAAGGAGATAAAGAATCACTAGAAAAACTTCAAAAATACTGTGAAGATGATGTTTTAATTACAAGAGACCTATATGATTACGGACTTAAACATAAGCACTTAAAATTCAAGGATAAATGGAATACTCCAAGAACGATAGAAATTGACTTTTCCTATCCAAAAGAAGAAATTGAAGCTGCAAAGCAAACCGGATTATTCTAAATAGACGGGTTTATTTTTTCGGTTTACTCACAATCCCCCTTGCCGCCATTATCCCTGTTGCTGCTGCGCCGGTTATTGAGCCTGACAAACCAGCTGCGTCTCCAGCAACATAAACATCCTTTAAGTTAGTTTCCATACTCTTACTTGTTGATACTCTTGATGATCTAAATTTTACTTCAGGTGCATACAGAAGGGTTGACCCTGAATTAATACCCGGCATTACCCTGTCTAATATTTCCAACCCTTCAAGAATATTTGTAACTACTCTATGGGGTAGTGCCATTGAGATATCCCCCGGTGTAACTTGGGTAAGAGATGGTTTAACTAAGGATTTTCCAAGCCGTGACCAAGTACTCCTTCTTCCCTTCCTCAAATCAGCCAATCTTTGTAATATTGGTTTTCCCCCACCAATGGTTGAAGCCATTTTTGCAATTGTTTCAGCATATGCAATTGAATTCTCAACCGGCTCTGTTAAATTCACCTCACAAACAAAAGCGAAATTTGAGTTTTTGGATCTGTGCACTGAGTTAGAATGTCCATTTACACACACGTAACCCAAATAATCCTCGATTGCCACAAGTCCGTTGGGGCAGGAACAGAAAGTTCGAACAATGTCATCATATGTTTTAGTTCTAATCTTTAATACAATCTCATACAAAGCATCCGCATATCTTTTTAAAACCGACTCAGGAAATTCTACTCTCACACCAATTTCTACCATCCCGTACTCATATTTAATCTTGTGCTTATCGGCAATTTCCTGAAGCCACTTAGTTCTAATCCTACCGGGAGCAAGAAGTATACTTTTAGCAAAATACTTATTCCCTTTAGTATCGATGACACCAATGCATTTACCGTTTCGGGTGTTTAAATCAATTATTTCGGTATTAAAAATAAAGTCTACCTTCTTTTCCAAAAGGTAGTCTTGAAAATGTTTTATTACACCCCTTAATTTATCGGTACCCACATGCTGTGTTCTTCTTACAATAAGTTCAATATTCTTTCTCTCTGCCTCATTTTTTAACATCTTTACTTCACCATCATCTTTGGGATAAAAGGGTGAATCAACACCAAACTCACTGAAGATATCTTCTACATAATCAAGAAGTTTCTGATATTTATCTTCTTTTATTAAATGCAGAGCTCGCTCGTGAGATAAAACCGGAGTGTAATGAAGTTTCCCATCTGAAAAAGAGCCGGCACCCCCAAATCCTGTCATTACCTGATTTCTTTTTCTTTTCTCAAGTTTCTGCCCCATATCAATAAGGGCAACACTAAGCTTTGGATTCTTTTTGACAATCTCATAACACGCAAAGATCCCAGCAGGTCCGGCACCAACAACAATTACGTCATACCTTTTTGATTTCATGAAAGCAAAACAATTATATCCCAAAAAAGAAAAATATCTATTATAAAAAGCCATAAAACAACTTATTTGATATAATATCCCTAATTATTGCGAGGTCGTCTAATGGTAGGACCATCGGCTCTGAACCGATAAATCGGGGTTCGAATCCCTGCCTCGCAGCACTTTTTTTAGCCTCGGAAAACTACGTCATGCTGTTCAACCCCGGCTGGTGTTCGAATTTTCAGATCCAGGGTTGTGTTGTAGAAAATCCTTTCAAGAAATTATAGAATGAATTATGGGTAAAAAGACTTTGGAGAGACAAATACATATGTCCAAAAATAATTTTCTTAAAAAAAGAATAAGTGGCGCAATAGATTATTTAAGAGAAATAGAAACAGATTCATACAAGGGCTTTTTAAGGCGCACTGGAGGGAAAAAGCTTGATCCGATAAGAAAGAAAGAGATTACAAAAGAAATACTAATACCTGGGGAAAAAGTCCAAATGGAATGGTGGTACTTTACAGGACATTTAAAGGGTGGGGAAAAAGATTACGGGTTCGAGTGGTGCATGTTTAAATTTCACCCGAGAGCATTGAGGCTAGGATTTATACCTTTATCTTTTGTAAAACATGAGCCTTTTCTGGTGTTACACACAGCAATAACAGATAAAACAGGGGGTAAATTTTACTTTAAGCATGACACTGGAGCGGTACACGAAGACCACATAGATTATACCAAGCTAGACTTAAAACTAGATAAAGCCACACTAAAATACACTAAAAAATTTGAAATAAAAAACAATCAGATAGATTTAGAAATCTCGCCAATTAAAAAACTAGTGAAACATTTCGAAGAAGGATATCACCTCATGGATGCAAGACCAGCAACACCAACTTACTATGTGACTTATCCCAGGTCAAAAGTTAAAGGAAAGATAAGGGTTGAGGGAAAAACAATAAAGGTAGTAGGGCAATCTTGGTTTGACCATCAAAAAAGCGTGTTGCCACAAAAAAGCCACTTATTAGGATGGGACTGGTTTAGCATCATGTTAAATGACAACACAGAAATAATGCTAGCAACGCTAAAGGACAGAAGGGGAATACAAAAACATAACCGGATAGGAACATACGTTAAAAAAGATGGAAATATACTAAAAATAAAACCAAAAGACTTCGAAACTAAACACCTGAGCGTATGGGAAAGTAAAAAAACAGGAATAACATATCCTTCTGGTTGGCACATAACAATACCAAAATTCAACATAGGTCTAAAAGTAATTCCTTACGTAAGAGAACAAGAAATGGACTCAAGATTAACAACACCAGTAGGCTATTGGGAAGGAGCATGCAGAGTAAAAGGGACAAAAAAAGGAAGGGGAGTAGAAGGAGAAGCGTATGTGGAGCTAGTAGGCTATGATAACCGAATTATATCAAAACTAATAAAAAGTTCACTGGTATAAATAACAAATATGAAATAAAGAGGTATCATCTACTTTGTTCGTTATAATTAACGACATTGTTTTCTTGAGCAAAAAAAGGTTCGAACTTGGTCCACGGTTCCCAGCAAGTAAGGACACTCCATCCGCTTACTATCAATTTATATCGATAAAGCGTTACTTTTCGGAGGTTCGAACTTCCAAACTAAATTTTCAACCATTTTCTTACTTCTTACAGTTAAAGAAAATAAATTGTGCCGATTTATCGATGCTTTATTGCTTACCACTTTAAGGTTCGAACTTTCAGAGAAATAATTTAAATTGTGTTAATATATAGAAAATGGAAGATGAGAATAAAAATACTAATTTTGAACTAAGGAAACTAGCAAAAAAGACGCCTCTAGTTGTATCTGTTGTTTTTTTTATTGGATTCAGTCTTCTTTTATTCCAGAATATTTCTTTAAAACAAAAATTCCAAACTTTAACTACTGAATTAACTTCAATAGACACAGAATTATCTCAAAAGAAAGAAGAGCTTGAATTGTGTAACAGTAACAAAGCAAAAGTTGTAAGAGAATACGAAGAGCCTTATTCCCAAAGCACCTTTAAAATCTCTTCCCCTCTCTTTGAAGGAAAAGAGGTTCTTATTAAAGACTTGCTTTACCGTGGAAGCGAAATCAAACAAATGGATATTAATATTCCAGCCGATGATGAATTTCCACATCCTATTACTGTTACAGTTTTCGACTATGTTGATGTTCCCGTTCGGAATGTCAAGCAATTTGATGAATACCAAAACGCAACATCCATTCTAAGAATTGATACAGAGGATAGGCTAACTCTTTATACTACGAAAAAGGGATATAAAATGGCGCGTGCCTGTGGAGAGTTAGGCTATTCAAAAACTATAACAAGTATTCACAATGTCAATATAGTTATTTCTGGCTATCAATGTACGGGTGTGTATTTAGAAACTGCAGAGCAACAAATTAGAGAATCTACGGAATATTTAGAGAAAATTGCTGATGTAATCACCTTCTAAGCAATCGCGCCTGAATTGGAGTAAACAGGAATAACAACAGGCTGTTTTGTTCTTATAAAATAGGTTCGAATAGTGTCTATGCTCGCCAGCTAGATTGGGCACCCTAGTGACCCAAGTACCTCGAATACCCCATGCTTTCCCTCAATAATACACTTTTAATCTCAAACATTCGTACCGTACCCACGACTTCCAGGGAAGCAACTAGCTACTTAAATTAGCTCTTCTGAGAGTCATTGCATTAACTACCACAATAACCGAAGAAAGACTCATTAGTAGTGCTCCGACTGCGGGAGTAAGCCTAAAACCAAATGGGATGAAAAGACCTGCTGCTGCAGGAATAGCTAGAACATTATAACCCAGTGCCCAATAGAGATTTTGAATCATTTTGAAATAAACTTTTCTTGATAGTTTAATAAAAGAAACAACATCTTGTGGATTACTGCTAGTAAGAACTACGTCTCCTGCTTCTACTGCAACATCCGTTCCCGCGCCAACAGCTATTCCCACATTAGCTTGAGTCAAAGCAGGTGCATCATTAACACCGTCACCAACCATAATTACGGTATTTCCATCAGACTGTAATTTCTTAATATGCTTGTATTTGTCCTTCGGCATAACTTCTGCAAAGTATTTATCAATAACTAATTTCTCTGAAACGCTCTTTGCAACTTCTTGACTGTCACCTGTGAGCATCGCAACTTTTAGTCCTAGATTGTGAAGTTCAGAAACTGCCTTTTTAGATTCGCTTTTAATCTCATCTGCCAACATTATTTCACCAACCACTTTTTTATCCGATACAACCGCTACAGGTATTGATTCATGCTTACCGACAAAATACTTCCTCCCGCTAACTTTGCCTTCTATACCCTTACCTGCAACATTTTTTGCTCCACTGACCTTTGCAAGTTTGATCTTCTTAGTTTTCGCATACTTAACGATTGACTGACCAATTACATGTGAGGAGTGGGCTTCCAAACTAGCAGCAATTCTTAATAAGTTTTTCTCAGTCTCACCAATCATTCTTATCTCTGTAACTCCAAACTCTCCCTTGGTCAGGGTACCTGTCTTGTCAAACACAATGTAATCTGCGTTTTTGGCAACTTCTAACTTTCCCATATCTTTAATAAACAGTCCGTTTTTTACCGCCAATCTAGTGGCAATAGTAGAAACTGTAGGAATGGCAAGACCCAATGCATGTGGGCAAGCAATAACCAAAACAGTTATCGCTAAGGTAATAGCAAAGGCAAAAGGTGCGTTTAATATAAATAGCCAGACAATTATCGTCAGCAATGCTACTGATATGGCAACAAATGTAAGCCAACTAGCAGCCTTATCTGCCAATCTTTGTGCAGATGGCTTCGTCAAACTAGCCTCTGAAATTAATTTTTTGATTTGACCAATGGTTGAATGCTCCCCTACACGCGTTAGCTTGACATTAACTGAGCCATCAATACAGATTGCTCCTGCAACAACCATGTCACCCTTCTTTTTGCTCAAGGGTTTACTCTCACCACTAATGTGCGCTTCGTTAAAGTTTGAGGAACCTTTGATTATCTCCCCATCTGCTGGGATCTTTTCCCCAGCCAGCACCCTTACAACATCTCCTTCTGATAATTCTTCGGGGCTTACTTCATGTTCCCTGTTACCATCTAAAACTCTAGCCTTTTTAGGTAAAAGCTTGGCAACCTCCTGTAATGCATCACCTGCAGCAGTAGAACTTCTTGCTTCTAAATAATGACCAAAAAGGAGCACCCAGATAAGAGAGGATATTTCTAAATAAAATTCTGCATCAAGAGAAGGTAAAAACGTTGAAGCGGCCGAAAATAAATATCCTGCAGTTATGGCAATGGAAACTAATGTCATCATTCCATACTTACGAGCCATCATCTCGTGCCTAGCGTGTTCAATAAAGACCAATCCAAAGTAAAAAATAATGGTAGCAACTAGAAACTGTAAAAAGGGTTGCCCGATGCGACCAAAAATAAAGAGTGGTACAAGTAAAGCTGTAACTATAAAAAATCTTTTTAAGAAGTCTCTTGCCACTTCTGGTGTGGCCATCATATTCGCATGGCTTCCGTGATCATGATGATCATGTCCCTCATGCGCATCTTTTTCACTTTTATTCCCAGCCTGAATTAAATCCATCCCGCCACACTTATGACACTTACCAGGCTTGTCAGATACAACATCTGAATGCATGGGGCAAACATAAACTTCTTTCATATTCATAGTTTACCAAAGGGGCTAGATTTGTTCCTCAACGGAAATATTATATTTGCTAGCGATAATTTGCTTAATGGTGTCTAAGTGTTCTGCTCCAACTTCTTCTGAAATAGCAGTTGCGAAATACTTAGCAATGAGCCTATTCCCATGACCTTCCAATATTTCCCCAATACACTCCCCACATGGATGAACTCCATTCATAATGTCTTCCAGACAACTACAGGTTGCACCTTCACCATGACCCGGGGTCGACTGCATGTCTGCATCAGATTTTATGGAATCAACGGCTGCAGGAGGTACAACATTTTGAGCGCTAGGAGGAGAGCTCACTTTGTTAACATTACTTTGTGGAGATATACCACCAGTTTCGTTTGTAAGTTGTTGGTCATCTCTTCCTGAATTAGTTTGCTACACTATTTAAATGTAGCATTATAGATTTATCTCATCAACTTATTAATACCAAATATATCAATCTATTTTAAAACTCTCTTTTTTATACTGTCTCATTTGTCTTATTTAACCTCAGTCGCGTAATACACTCAGAGTAATCGGTTGTGACTTAAAAGAATCCAGACCGACACGCACAGCACAAATCCTATCAGCCGGGAAAATATATTCTGCTGATAGAAATGATTTCTAAAGATATCTATTTGTAAAGGTAGGAGAGTTTATAAAAATGTAAGTTTGGTTTTAGTGGGCAACAGCTTCTATAACACCTAAGCCGGAAAGACCAATAAGTACTAGTTCAACTGCCAAGGCAGATAAAAGCACTCCAAAAATGGCCTCAGTAACTGCCAATCGGGATTTATCCAAGTGTTTCATTAAACCGTCAAGATGACTGAATACCAACCAATCCAATAGAGCCATAAACAAAACCAAGCCTACAAAAAGAGCTAACTTACTAACTGAATCAATGGAGGTAGAGAATATAACCAACATGACGATTCCCACAGGATTTAACAAGTAAGGTATGGCTAGCGGGTATTGGGCCATTTCTAAGGCTTTAGCTCTAGTGACTTTGTCGTGTTTTTTATCATCACCACCGGCACCAACAAGCATATGTAGGGCAATGAGTAAAAAAACTATACCGCCCGCAATATATAATGCCTCCTCGGAAAAATGAAGCAGTTTCATAAGAAATGCACCCAAAAACACTAAGATAAGGGCCCAAGTGGTAGCAGTAGTTATCATCTTTTTGGCTACTTGCTTACGAGTGTCACTGTCCAGATCAGCAGTCATGTCAATAAAAGGCACCAAGGCAATCTTTGGTCCCATGCCAATGAGAAGTAGGATGGTAATGTCAATAATTTGCCAAAGCTCAAAACCTGCAATATTCATAATACGTTTTCATATACAAACCTATACGCCACGAATAGATTTGTCAACTTGATTGTAACAATATATTAATTTTAAGACAAGGATTACGTAAGATAATGTGTTAACATTCATTTATGAAAGAGGAAACAAGTAAAACAGAAAAACCAAGCGAAAAGAAACAGGATAATAAGACTTTTCTAATTGTAATAGTGGTGTTTTTAATAGGTATTTTTATCGGATATATAATCCGGGGTACAAACGCCACGGATAGTGAAAAAAAGGATGTACCAGAAATGGTTGCTTGTACAATGGATGTTAAAATTTGCCCTGACGGATCTGCAGTAAGCAGAATACCTCCTGATTGTAATTTTTCTGAGTGCCCCGAGGAATAAAGCAAGAAGAAGATTCACAAACAAATAGATTTGGGGATTAGGTAGTGGGCTTTTGTTTATACTTATAGGCACTACTACCGTAAGAACCGATATCAACCATAAATGCTAAGCCCAAAAATAGCCAGTTCCAAAAACTTAATCCACCTGGAAACACACCTACATACATAAGCGTTGTCCAAGGCAAAAAGAAAATACCCAGTAATGGAAAAATTACTGTTGAAAATGCTGAGTTAAATCGAAACGGATTGAAAAGCCACCACATAATGGTCGCAAACCGAGGGCCTATTAATGCAAAAAGAAACAAAAGTATCGACATATAAACCTACTAAAAAACTTATCTATTACGGATTATAGAAGTCTCCCAAATGAATGTCAACATGTTTTGCCTTAGCATGAAATGTAAACCAATTTCATAGTTTTCAAATTACTTTACAACTTAATTATGCTCGCCGACCCCAACAATCACATAAATATAACTACAAACCACTGGAACATGCTGGCCACGCTCCTGTTCCATTTCTTGCTATTTTAAAAGCAGCCGTTCTTATTGACTCCTCCGGATTAAACCTCAAGTCTGGATTAGGATCCAATCCCATTGAATTTCTAATTGTAGCCCAGGTTAAATAGTGAAATTGATATATTCCCCCGTATGGACCATTAGTCGATGTCGCATTAAATCCAGACTCGCATTGTCCAATTGTAAAAAGTACATGTTCATCAACTCCGTATTCTTGGGCGTATTTTGATACCAGCGAAATTGCATTAAATGGTTGGAAAGTGGGTATAACTGTTGGAATAGTTGTGGGTGCTGTAGTCGGAGTTATTACGGGTGTAGACTTCGGTATTTGAGTAGGCATGGGTGTGAGAGAGGGCGTAGCAATGGGTGTTGTGGTGGGTGTGGGTGTGGGTGTTTGGTCTACTACCTCCTTTGCCAAAGCCAACATGCTCTCATCTTGTATTCCCGTTGCCATGACTGAGTCTTTTTGCTTAGTTTCACTAATCTTTACAGAGGTAAAGAAAATTACAAATCCAACAACCATACCAAGCAAGAAATGTTTAGGACTGATATTCATTTCGCTCCTATTCTAACAAATAGATGAACAAATATAAAATACACAATCTCATATGTATTTTCGATTGTTATTAACTAATAATTTTTCGTCATTGAATTATCTTTTTGTTTCTCTTAATATAACCATTAGTAAGAGGGGGGGTGATAAGAATGAGAAAATTATTTAGCATTATTGTAATCACTTTTGCCTTAGGGTTTTTCTTTGTAACACCAAAACTGGTTGATGCAAGTTTTGAAATAACAGAATCAATAACACTAAATGCAATACCGGGAACTTCAAATGGAACAGTCCTTTTAACTTGGAATAATCCCAGTATCGTTAATAACTACAATGTTGTTTATGGAGAAAGTCCTGGACAGTATGTTTATGGCGCCACTAATGTCGGCCGCAGATCTAACTTTACTGTAAAGGATCTTACACCCGGGAAAACGTATTATTTTGCATTATCCCCGGTTATAACTGGGACTGCATACGGATACACAAACGAGATTAGTTCAGTTGCTGCAACCAGTGGAACAGTTTCCAGTGAAATTGAAGTTCAAGTAGCAGCGGTTGATGCTGTAATCTCGTCAGCAGACAGTGGTCCTTCCAATGCACCATGGTATTTACATGGTCAATCCGGACCAAGTGCCGGTCAAGTAACTCTTTACTGGCAAAATGAAACTCCCGCAGACGGCTTTGATGTTGTTTACGGAGATTTTGCTGACGGTGAATTAAGATATGGTTCACAAAACGTAGGTGATGTTTCCAGCTACACTGTAGGTGGCTTAAATTCCGGACAATACTACTTCTTTAGCATACTGCCAGAGAAGGATGATACTGTTTACAAGGAATATTACGCAAATCCGATTGTGGTAATGTCCAGATAAATAAACTGGTCAGAAACTTAGGTGGGGGACAAAACTCCCCTACCGGGGCTTCTTTTTACGCTACCTACAAGATTAAGCTGTGCATACATATGAACCAAAGTCAAAAAATATATAATTATTTATGAACTATTTTATCTATATCCTTCGCACGTCCTCAAACACTCTTTATATCGGTCAAACAAATAATTTGGAAAGAAGACTTAAAGAGCACAGGAATAAATCTTCAAAATCAGCAAAATACATTAGATACTTTTCAGGCTTTAATTTAGCTTACTCAGAGAAATATTCAACCAGAAAAGAAGCAATGCAAAGAGAAGCCCAGCTTAAAAAATTGTCGAAAGTCAAAAAAGAAGCCCTGATTAAAGATGACTTAATAATACCGACAAAGTAATAATTTCAGGATACTTGGCTCCACAGCCAAATTAAGCATCACTAGTAATCCAAATTCTTCAATAATTCCTTGCTTCACGCAGCCTTTGTGATAAACTGAAAATGTTTTTTGAAAAGAGGTGATAAATAATGAAGAAACTATTACCTATTATTTTAGTTATTGCAGCAGTTGGTCTCGTAGCTTATATATTTATGAATCGAGGCTCAAGTGATACACCCACAGACGTTGGCTCTCCTGACTCATCCGCACCGGATACTTTTTCAGGAATGTTAAAGGACGCCGTCAAACTCGGTGTTGCCATGAAATGCACCTATGAAGTTGAAGGGAATGAGTTTGAAAGTTTTATCAAAGGAGAGAACTACAGGGGAAAGATAAAAACCGCTGAAGGAAAGTCGGGAGAAATAATTATTAAAGATAGTTGCATGTGGACTTGGAGTGAAGAAGAAACCCAAGGGTTAAAAATCTGTTTTGAAGAATCAGATCCCGAAACACCTGACGTATGGGAGCAACCCCAAGGAGCGATCGGACCTGATGTAACTTATACTTGTTTACCAACAACCCTTACGGATGCTGAATTTATACCACCTTCCAATGTTGATTTCATGGACATTAATGCAATGCAGGAAGGCTTCAGCAACTAACAGTTAACAAACCATGCAGTGTAATAAAGAGGCATAAGTAGGTTGAGAAGATAATTAGACGTGGAGGAAAAAACTAAAGACAAATATAAAGCATTGTGGCTTTCTCATAGTTCAATTGGGGATTTTTTAAAATGCTCTAGGCTCTATTACCTAAGAGCAATATACAAAGATCCAAAAACGGGTCATAAAATGACAATAATGACTCCTCCTTTAGCCTTAGGACAAATTGTCCATGAAGTTGTTGAATCCCTATCCACCCTTCCCATTAAAGAGAGATTTGCTATTTCACCTTTGAATAAATTTGAATTTGCGTGGAAAAAGGTCACAGGAGAAAAAGGTGGTTTCAATAATCAAAAGCAAGAAATTGAATATAAAGAAAGGGGAATTAGCATGTTAAAAAAATTAGAACAAAACCCCGGACCACTTCTTAATAAAGCAATAAAAATTAAAACAGATGACGGACTCCCCTTTTATTGGTTCTCAGAAGAGGAAAATATAATACTTTGCGGAAAAATCGACTGGCTAGAATATTTTGATTTGGACGACTCTGTTCATATTATCGACTTTAAAACCGGTAAAAATGAAGAGAGTGAAACATCCTTACAGCTTCCCATCTATCTTTTACTTGCCACAAACACCCAATCAAAAAGGGTTTCAAAAGCAAGTTTTTGGTATTTAGATAGAAATGAGGGCATTGTAGAACAAAATCTACCGGATGCAAACGCATCCATTGAAAAAGTCAGTGAAATTGCAAAAAGAATTAAGCTTGCAAGACAAATCAATCATTTTAAGTGCAAATATAATGGCTGTATGCATTGTGCACCATTTGAAAGAATCTTAAAAAATGAGGGCAAAAGAGTGGGGGTAAGCGAGTATAAACAAGATGTCTACATTCTGAATAATTAACTGATAAAAAAAATATTACAGAGAAAAACACAAAACTCTAAACTAACACATCATCTCTAGGGAAGCTGATTAATTATTTTTGCACGATCTTCAGACATTTCATTAAACTCTTTAACTTTTTGCTTCGAATAATCAATTGGGCCAGATCCAGTCTGAGTTTTAGTATCTTGGTCCCCATCTAATTGTTGTGTTGCAGTTGTGGCCCTATCGAAGTTAGTCAGAGATAAATTAATCCACCAAACAAAAATCAACGATATCAATATCATAGTTATTAGCAATCCAATTATCTTCATTCAAATATCTTATCCTCTCTGCTATGTAGAATAGCACACACCACTTACATAAAACCTCTCCTGATCAGAATTTTCAACTTTCTTAATTTCAATGTCTTATAAAAAAGCTACTTCACTGATTATTAAATATCAACATTATCCACTTATCATTAGCACCTTGGTTAAAATCAGTTTTAATTATGATAAACTAGGGCTATGAAAATCATCAAAAAGCCAATTTCTGTTGACGAGTTAAACGAATTCGCCCAACAAAGGTTTGGCAATTTGGTAAAAGCTGTGGTAGATATTGAAAAAGAAATAATGGCCATAGATGGAGAGCTGCATGCTGATGAGGAGGCATTGCTATTGGAAAAAGGTTCTGGGCAAGAAAATCTTTGGGGTATAAATCTATATCCTGAATTAAAAGGTACTGATTTTATTGAATTTGATTCGATGATAAACTTACGACCTTCTATAAAAAATATGACTAGAGGAATAAATAACTCAAAAATAAAAAATAAAATAATCAAAATAGTTAACAAGCTGGTTGAGAAATGAATCCGCAACACAAAAAATTAGCTTATCGAAATTGGAATAAGTTTACTTTAATTGAGCAGATGGCAAACGTTGGAAGTGAGGTAGAGCGAACTATTTCTTGGAAAAATAAAGGAAATCTTAAATATAGTAAACTTGCTTTTGTTCGTACACTTGAGCTTTTGGACTTAACCATTGCTTGTGTTAATAACAGAAAACGACTTAAAGAGATAACTAGAGTCCGCGAAGCTCTTGTTGATTACTTTGAAAGTGATAATCAGTTTTCTTCTTCAGACAATCTTTGGCGAAAGTACTTTTTCGCCTTCAATTATAGTGCCAGGATGAATTCTAATTGAGTATGCCCAAATTAGGCATTTGGGCATTAAAAAGAAAGAGTATCGTGGAAGTACCTATCAATATTTCTCTGCATGAAAAGGAAATAATGTTGCAATCCCTTGACAAATGTATATGATCTGTTACACTAACATCTGTTCCGTTAATTCGGAGCCAAAGACTGTTTTTTTAATTGATTTAAGTTAGTAAGTAAGGGTACCCCAGAAATTACATTTAATAACGTATCTTTCCTTCAAGTGCTTGTATCTTCATTAATATAAACAGTTTCATTTGAAACTAACATGTATAAACATAATAATTATTCGCGTTATTCGCGAAGAAGGTATTTCAAACCTAAAAGAAGAATTCGTACCTTTGACCCAAGAACTGTTATTGGGAAAGTAACTAATTCATACAAGGAAGTCTATGAAATTAAAAATAAGTTCACAGACTTCCCTCTTGATAGTCGCCTTACCAAAAACATTGTATATCATAAATATAATACTCCCACGGCAATTCAAGACCAAGCAATACCTGAAATCATTTCTGGTCGTGATGTAGTAGGAGTCGCAAACACAGGTACGGGCAAAACAGCTGCTTTTTTAATTCCACTTATCAACAAAATAGTCCTTAATAGAAATTCCAAAGTTTTAATAATTGCACCCACTCGTGAATTAGCTGTACAAATTAATAAGGAACTTCAAAGTTTTTCTTATGGATTAGGTATCCATTCTGCAATATGTATTGGTGGTGTTTCAATTCATGGTCAGATTAATAAACTTCAGAAAAGGCCTAATTTTGTAATAGGAACGCCCGGAAGACTCCTTGATTTAGAAAATCAACGAAAGATCAATTTCTACAAGTTTGATTCAATTGTTTTGGATGAAGTAGACCGAATGCTTGATATGGGATTTGTCATTGATGTGGAAAAGATTATCTCAAAACTTCCGAAAAATAGACAGTCACTTTTTTTCGCAGCCACACTTGATCGTAGGGTGGAAGGTATTATGAGTAAGTTTATTTCTAATCCCGTAATGATCTCTGTTAAAACTGCTGACGCCAGCACAAATGTGCATCAAGACGTTATTGAACTAAAAGGCAGGAATAAAGCAGGGGTTTTATGTAAACTTTTAGACAAAAAGGAAGTATCAAAAACTCTCGTATTTATGCGAACAAAAAGAAGTGCCGACGTGCTGCATAGAAACCTTTTGAAGAGCGGATTTCAAACGGCTGTTTTGCATGGAAATAAAACTCAAAACCAAAGACAAAGATCTCTGGAACAATTTCACCTTGGCAGGGTAAATATTTTAATCGCAACAGACGTGGCCTCTCGAGGAATAGACGTCAATGATATTACACACGTCATTAACTATGATCTCCCTGAAAGCTATGATGCATATATCCATAGGATTGGCAGAACAGGGAGGGCAAATAAAAAAGGAGTTGCTCTAACATTTATAGGTTAAGCCTGATATAATTAGCCCATCATAAAAAGTAATGACTTAGGAGAGATGATTGAGAACTTCCTCGAAAAAGGAGGAAAGATCAACAAAAACTATCTTAAAAATCCCTCAAAAGGACCTGTTTTAGTCTTTTACAAACGATGGTATCGTGGCAAAAACATACGCGAGGCAATCTCCAGAGCATTAGCGGGTAGCTAAAAACACGCTTTCAATTCTATTACTACAATAATTCTTACGCATAAATCCCATTTATCTTTTTTAACTTATATATTGATGCATAACCATCACATGTGGGACAATTAAGTTTCAAGCTGGCACACTTAGCAGAAAAAATATAAATGGTAATAAAAACATTTTGGCTTTTGTTGGGTATCTTTGTTTTTGTATTAGGTCAACTTTTCATTCCTTTAGTTGAAAATCTATTCAGGGGATCACTTCTTTTTTTACTTCCGTTTATTATCTTTTCTTTATGTGGAGCATTACTAATATTTTTAACCTTAAAGAAAAAAGTAGAAGGAAATCTTAAAAAATTCTTACTATTAACAGGATTTTCCGCCTCATGTATTTTTGTTGGTATCTTTTTGCACAATTTCTTTTATGCCATAGGAGTAATAACTGAACACATCTTTGGGTTATATCATTTCGTACAATTACTTCATGTAATATTTTTTGTTATCGCAATGATTATTTGCCCAATTGGATTTTTAATAGGAACGATAGGGGTCATAATAATCATTCGTAAAACACCCAAACCCCCACATCAATTGTGAGGGTAAGGCGTGCCAGATCTTTCTTATCGACCCATTCTTCGACCCTGACCATCTTTTTGTCCTGATCCGTTTCTTGAGCCGTCACCCAAACCCAATCCAAACTCTTCTCTAATTTGCTTGGCTTCGTCCATATTGCCTTCCTCGGCAAGTCTGTGAGCTTCTGCAAAGCGGGCAAAATTGTCTTCATTGACAACTTGTGTCACTTTACCTTTGCCTTGCATCAAGTTTGTCCAAGCTTCATAATTGTTGGTTTCAAATGCCTGTTCCATTTCTTGATGGCGCTCTTCAGTGCAATCCGGACCTTCTGCACTAGGATCTCCTCGATATGCACCTACTACTCCTGGAAGTATAATTAAACCTCCCAAAACTAAAGCGGTTGCTCCTAATGTTAATGTTGTTTTGTTCATATTTATTCACCTCCCCTCTGCCATTACTACAAGTGAACACCCATTTTTCTTTCAAAATAATTTATTTATTTTACTAATGAAAGAAATTAACAATTAAAACTGTATCAATATAGTGGGAAGGCATATATGAAACGAAGAATATACTTATTTCTAGCAAGTTTAATATCTTTAACTTTATTGTTAATAACAATGGGCAGTAAAGATCTGATTAACGTTGTATACGCCTGGGATGATTGTTCAAAGGGCTTAGTAAATGATGAATATCCCGGTAATTGTTCTTTATATATTGATACTGACGAAAATGGCATATGTGATCACTCAGAACTTGCACCAGAAGACAGAATAGATAAAACGCCGCCTGGTTCGGACTCAACAAAAGAAGTTGATACACAAGTTGGCCATCCAACTTCTAATAAAGCACCGGCATTGCTGGCAGTAACTATCCCTCTTGGTGCTCTAATTGGTTATACAGGTATAAAGAAATATAAAACAAACAAAAATACATGATAAAAATCAAAATCGGCAGCATTATCATTATCTTTACATTAATACTAACCACCATCTTATGGTTAATATTTCAGTCTGGTTTGGAAGAAATTGTTAAATATCCTTTAATCTCAATAAATCAGATTACTGCGCTTTTAGGAACCTTGCTTCTTTCTTGGAGCATGTTGCTGATGACGAAACTTGATTTCTTAGAAGATATCTTTGATGGGTTAAATAATGTTTACTTAGCTCATAAAAAAGCAAGTATCTGGGGGATGATACTAATTATTGCGCATGTTGTATCCCTGGTACTTGAAAGATTACCAAACATTAACCGTGCCTTTAATTTATTTCTTCCCTTCCACAATCAACCCTTTATTAATTTAGGAGTTTTAAGTTTTTGGTTATTCATTGTATTTGTTATTACTACTCTCTTAAGAAATAAATTGAAATTACCCTACAATACCTGGAAAATTCTACACAAGTTTACCGGGATTGCTTTAATTCTGGCTTTCATTCACATTATCTTGCTTCCAAAAGATAATTCGGCATACATACTTAATCTTTGGCTAATCGGTACAACCGGAGCAGGAATTGCCAGTTGGATTTATTACGAGTTTATTTATAAGATACTTACTCCAAACTATAAATATAAAATATCAAAAATTAAAAGGGCTGGTGATATCTTTAAAATAAATCTCATACCTATTGATAGAAAGATGCAATATAAGCCAGGACAATTTGCATATCTCTCTTTTATTAAAAGTGCGGTAGGAAAAGAAATCCATCCGTTTACAATAACATCACACCCAAACGAAGAGGATCTTACTTTTGCAATTAAGATTTTGGGGGATTACACGGCAACCTTGGACAAATTAAAAGTAGGAGACATTGCCCAAATTCGGGGACCTCATGGAAGGCTTGCCGAAAGATTTCTTGAAACAAACAAGGATGTTATTTTTATTGGTGGTGGCATAGGAATTGCCCCATTTCTCGGCATGGTAAAGGAGGCAAAAAGAAATGTGAAGAATAAAAATGTTAGCTTGTTTTACTGTACTAAATATAAATGTGATGCTTGTTTTAATGAAGAATTACAAAACAGTTTTGAAAACAATCCAAATCACTTTTATCTTAATAAGTGCTCGCGCGTGGACGGTCGATTATCAATCTCAGAAATCACTGAGAAGGTGAATGATGTAAAAAACACACTTGTTTTTATGTGTGGACCAAACCGAATGACTAAGCCCGTCGTTATAAGTCTGACTTCTTGGGGATTCCCGAAAAACAATATAATTGTCGAAAACTTTTAAACTTCATCTGAAAAAACCTCTATCAAATTTATCTGGATTTGTTAACAATAATAGAAACTGCCAAGAAGGTTGTAATCGGAACTGCCAATACAAGCCCAATACTCCCAACCAGAGTTCTTACAATTTCGTCAGCAATGATTTCATAATTGATAAGTTCCGAAAAGGGACGAGGATTATTGATAAAAAGCAGTAAAAGCGGCAAGGTTGCACCTGTGTATACCAAAACCAAAGTATTTACCATTGAAGAGACATGATCATGCCCTACCATCATTGCTTGTTTATAGAGTTTTTTGAAGCCAAGTTTTTTGTTCACTTCGTTTAATCGAAACACGATTGCCGATTGGGAAACAGTGACATCATCTAAAACTCCCAAGGTTCCAATAATAATACCTGCAAGCAAAAGGCCCTCCATATTTATTGAGCCCTGCTTTTCAAATTGAAGAAATGCTGCTTCCTCAGACGAATAGCCGGTAAGTTTTGATGCTTCTACAAAAATTGCAGCCAGAAGACCCGTAATTATTAATGCTATTACGGTTCCGATAATAGCAATATGTGTTTTTTTATTAAACCCGTGAGACAAGTAAAATGTGACCGGAATAATAAAAAATGAACCAACAATTGCAATGAAAACAGGATTTGCTCCATTAATTATCTGAGGAAGAATAAATTTAAAAATCACCAGAAAAGAGAAACCCATTCCTAAAATGGAAGTTATTCCCCATATTTTTCCCACAACTACAGCCAAGACTGCAAAAATGATAAACAGCCAAAGAAGTGCACTCCGTCTAACATAATCAGTAATGTAAAACATATCGTTACCCTCAAGGTCTTTTGTAAAACTGATTACCAGCTTATTTCCCTTTTCGTAACGTGGTATACCAACCGACATAAACTCTCCACTTTTTACACTCACAATTTGGTCTTTTAGGGAACCTTTCGTTATTAATATTTTTAGTTTCTGATATAAATGTCTTTCATCACCCGTTTCTACTTCTTTCTCATCAATAATTTCAATAACAGTGCCTTCCAATGTTTCCTCAAACGGTTGTTCATTAATAAATTCTCCTTGTGCTTGGATAGAGGAAAAAGAAAATAAGGAAAGAATAATAGCAAAGATCGCTATTGAAAATAATCTAACTAATTTCATATTAACTGTAAACATCGTTTAAACCTATTTTATAACCACCCCATTAATATTATCGTTCCCATTGCAAGCATCACTATGCCTGCAATAAGATGCAGTGTTCTCAAGCGCTTTTGGCGAATCTCCTCAGCTTTAGTTGGGTCATAACCCTTATAGACTGCATATGAGATAACCACCATTGGGAAAATAAAAATCAGATTATATAAAACCAAGTAAGATATTGCTTTAAACTGAGTCGTCTTTTTAGCAAGCATTCCTAAAATCACGATATATGGTCCACTTGTACAAGGTAATAAAATTATACTAACCAAAAATCCAATACCAAATGCACCCCAAGGGCTTGTTGCTGATTTAAGCAAACTTTTAAGTTTGGGTCGCCAAGATATTGGAACTTCCATTAAAAAACCCTTGCCGTACCAAAAAAAGTCCTTAAGATTAAAAAGTCCCAAAAATATTGCCAACCAACCTACAATTTTATAAAACAGGTGAGATATTCCTCCCACACCCAAAGCTTTATATAATCCTAGCCCCATTAAAAAATATGAGATAAATATTGAAGCTGCAAAAGCAAGTCCCGTTTTTAAAGCTTTTCCGCCATCACCGGTCGCCAGTATTGCAGTCATTAAAATGATAAGGACTGCAAATGCACAAGGATTGATTGCATCAACAGCACTTGCGCCAATAACTGCCACCAAGGTTAAATCCAAACTTTGTTCTTTTTCTTCAATCCCTGGATTATTGACTTGGCTATTATCGCCACCTTCTTCTAATAATTTATCCGCTTCAGCAATAAAATTATTAATAATTGGTTTGTCCCCAACGATAACTTTATCTCCTATTACTACCGCGGGAACTCCACGCCTTTGTTGTGCTACTCCCAATTCATCTAATATCTCGTTGTATAAAATCGCGTTGTCGCGATTAAAATAGATTTCCTTCTTTTCCACCGAATACTTAATATATAAGTCCTCTTCCTCAAAAAATCTTTCAACCTCCCCACAATGAGGACATCCCGTTCCATAAAATAAGTAAATCTTGGGTGAATCCTGCGCATACACATTAGTTGTAATTCCAAAAAAAAGTAGGGCGATAAAAATAGCTAATAATATTTTCCTTATAGACATTATCTTTTTTGATAAATTAAACATTAATTTATGCATTTTTAATATTTCTTAAAACAAAAGATATTAAGAAAAAGATAACGCTGACAATAATAATTGCAGGTCCTGCCGGAATATTAACAAATCTAAATACTAATATGCCCAAAATTGATGCCAACACTCCAAAAAACAACCCCCCATAAGCATATTGAGATAAATTCTTGCTTAAGTTCCTGCTTGTGCTGGCAGGAATAGCCATGATTGCAACCGTCATAAGTCCCCCCACAACTCTAACACTAATTGCTACAACGAAGGCAATACTAATAAGATAAATTAAATTGTATTTATTAATATCGATTCCTTCAACTTTCGCTAAATCCTCAGAAATTCCGACCAACACCATTTTATCGTAAATCTTTCTAATTACAATAAAAGTAGTAATCGATATAATAATTGTTGTCACAACTGCAAAAGGTGTAATTTGAGATATATCACCTATTAATGCTTGGGTCATTTCTTCTTCAGGAAGAAAAAGAAAAGCCGTTGCCATTGAAAAAGGAAAAATAATGGCCGTTAAGGTTTCCATTGGTAGTTTAGTTTTCTTTCCAAAGTACCATATAAAAAGAATTCCAATAAAGACAAAAAGCAATGCGCCCAGAAAAACATCGAATCCGTAAAGTAAGGCCAGTGCGATACCGGGCAAAGTTAAATGTCCCAATGGTCCCCCAACCAGAGTCATTCTTTTAGTAAGCATTAACGTTCCCAGATAACCCGCCACTGCTCCTACAAAACCAGCCACTACCAAGGCTAAAATAAATTGTGAATTAATAGGTATCATGGGAATGTTTATGAAACTTCACTCCTACTCCGTACAACTCTTTTAATTTCTCCGGGGTAAGAGCAATATTTGGACTGCCAAAACACACGCCTCTTTTGTTTAAACACAAAACGTTGCTTGCATGCTCCCAGACAACACTTAACTCGTGAGTTACAAGAAGTATTGTTAGATCCCTTTCCTTCCAGAATTTATGAAGAAGTGAATAAATTGTTTCCTGTCCACCAACATCAATACCTGAAGTCGGCTCATCAAAAAGAAGAACTTTTGGGTTATCAACCAAAGCCCAAGCAATAATCAGCCTTTGAAACTGACCTGTGGAAAGAGTATAGGCGCCTTTTGGTAATATTTTTGAAGGCAAGCCCACAGCTTCGAGTATATCTGTGATTTGCTTATTGGTTACTTTCTTGAAATTAAAAAAGTCTTCAACTGTTAATGGAAAAATACTTGATCTTCGCACCAACTCTTTCGGAGGAAGATAACTTAAATCTTTAGTACTCCATTCAACCCTACCCTGATACGGAATTAAACCCAAAAGTGTCCTTAGCAAGGTAGTTTTTCCTGCACCATTTGGACCCAAAATCACAAGAGAGTCCCTTTTCTTAACAGAAAAAGAGAGATCTTTTATTATCTCTTCACCGGATAGTTTAACAGTCAAGTTTTTAACCGTTAAAATGTTATCTGACATATTAATTAATTTATCCTTTCAGTTATTACTTCTCAATTCTTATTGCTTTACCTTTAATTAAAGAAAGAGCAATCTTTTTATAGACACTATCAAGTATCCTGCCAAAGGTAGGTTGTGATACTTTCATTTTTTTTGCAGCCTCTTTATGTTCCAAGCCATCAACATCATGAAGTTTTAAAGCTTCAATTTCATCAGATCTTATTATCACTTCATCCAAATGACGAAGCGGTATTCCGACCGGCTTAAAATAGTCAACCCCAGGTGTAAATCTCAAGCATCGGGGTTTTTTTGGTCTTGGCATAATAATTATATTTTATCAAAACAAACAACGGAATCGCTTGTAACTTTTTAAAATTTGTTAGAAATCGTTTTTATTCTTCTTTCCCCAACTCTTTTTGTTCTTCTTCAATGCCTTTTAACTCTTCCAATAGAGCCTTTTTATAATTGGAAAGAACACTTAGTTGATCTTTTTTGGTTTGGGGCACACTCCATCTAAAGCATCCCCTCATTCCTCGTCCCATTCCAAACCTTTGTCCCTGCCCAACTCCCATACCACAAGGGCCGAAACCTCTACCTGTCATTGGTCCTACTCCCATAGGACCTGTTTTATCTAATCTTGGCATATTATCACCCCCTCTACCTAACTAATGAATATATATTCATTATAATACTTCTGTCTTTAATGTCAAGACAGCAAAACCATCAGTTTAAACCAAGAGGCTCGGTAAGTAGTATATAAAACTATTAAGGAGTTAGTAGTTTATAAGAAGCGGAAATATTGTAGGCGTCCATTTTATTTCCACTGTTGAGTTTAAAAGAGAAAACATATTCATTACTGGCCACTCCTACTATCCAAGCACTCCCATAATAATCCGGAACTGCCGTGGCTAAATTAACAAGTATGGGATTAGTAGGATTAAAATCCCAACCGGTAGCCGGATCCAAGTACGACAGCTGACTAATTGCATCTGCCTTGGTTATGAGACCGCAACAACTGGATGCTTCAAGTCGTACCGACACCATGTCAGCCGTATATCCTTCGAGTGCTTGCGTATTTTTACTCTTTATAGCTGCTATTATTTGCTCACTTACATCATTTGACAACTCCTTCTGAGGTGTTGGAGTTGGCGCTTTGGTTGGCAATGTTTTCTTAATCTCTGGTTTTCCCGTTGGAAGAATCACCACGTTCTGCTCCGGTTCCGGTGATTGTTTTTGTGTACCAAAGTAGTATGCACCACCAGCAATAGCCAATATCACCGCAACTGATGTTATCCCTAAAAGATAGTTTCGCATAAGTTTATTCTACCATTTATCTCTTTTAGGACAAAGGTTGCCTTTTAAATATCTTTTTATATACTTTTGAAAGTAAAGAATTAGAATCTTCCTTCTTTTTTGTCTTCTGATAAACATGTTTTGACCAAACCGAAAGAATAATCCACTCTTTCTTTTCGTTTTGTTTTGCAACAACCTCAATCTTTTGATCTCCGTATGTTTTGTAATACACCCATGCATCCTTTGATTTTGCGTAACGTGATTGATCCGGTCTTCTCCAAGTAGCCCATGCGTCTCCCTGCTTAATTCCCCTCTGATTTAGTCTCCCAAGGGCATGGTTTGTCCAAATAACACCTCCATAGTTTCTATCTTGCATAATTTATTTCTTTCCCTTTTTCAACTGCGGTATTTTTTTATCCTTTGAGATAAGTTTGTGTCCGGCACCAAGTTCCTGGAGCAGTTCATATTCGATAAGAAGTACCTCCTTTTTAATAAAATCCCCAATATCCTCACCTATTTTTTCTATTAAATATTCAAAAAGTGATTCGTCATACGGAGCTTTATGATACTTACCTAAAAACTCCTTATGATGTTTATCTGGAAGCCTATCAAAAATACAACCCAATACCCTATGATGAATTATTTCATCAATAATTTGCCAAAACTCAATCCTTTCACCTTCTGTCTTAACAATCTTTTTTATCTCACCATCAAGCTTCTCCAACTTTATATGTTTATCGTAAAATATTTTACTCATACTATTTTATGCTTGCGTTAATTCAATATCAGGAATACTTACTTTATTATATTCTAAAGGTCCCAACGGAACCTTATTTTCAGGATCATCAACAAAAAATATAATCACCGCTCCTTTTTTATACTTTGATCCGCCAAGATAGTGCATTACTTCAGGACTTCCACCAAAATGCTTACCAGTCCATGCAGCAGGACCTGAGTCTGCAATGGCAGCCACCACTGCATTACCGTTTTTGGTATTTACGATTAGTACTTTTCTATACCTATACCAATTTTTCAGGTGGGGTTGCCTGGTTCCCCAATCAGGAAGATAAAGTGTTTGAACCACTGCATACCATTTCTCTGTTTCTTCCAAAGACGGACTCATTTCAACCTTTGAGGCAGCAAAATATCCCCATGCACCAAGTCCCGGTGCCAAGCCGGATCTCTGAATCGTAGGAATACCATGACCGTCAATAGTATCGCCCGGATAGCGTCTTAAATGCTGCTCTGCCCCAATGTACCCATATGTAGTGTTTAAATGTTCTCCCTCCAACGTGGCTTTTGCTTTAATACTGACTGTTGATTGAAACAGTTGCTCGATATGTTTTTCTTCTTCTTGGGTTAACGGTCTTGGTCTTTTGGGAAGCGCTGTATCTAAACCATCTACCAATATCTTTTGCATTCCTTCCACTTCAATTGTCCCGCCTGCCAATCTTACTTTCTCAATCATCTCGTGAGGGGCAGGAAGAGCTTTTACTCCCGCAGGAGGGGATACCAAAAGCGAGCCGGTCAATGCACTAGCCGATATTATCTTGGCAGAATGCTGCCTTACTTTACCTATTTCCAGTCCTTTTTCTTTGAAGTATTTCTCTGCATGTGGATATTTATCATTAAAACCTTTTTTAACTTCCTTGTGTTTAGCAAGAAGTACTTTGGTAAACTCTTTATTATTTAACTCACGCTTTTTCTTTTCCAAGGCAGACATAAGCTTTATAGAACAACAGCATTATTCAAACGATCAAGTGTCTCTTTGCGTCCCAAAATAACCAGCGATTCATTAATTGGAGGTGTTGCCCTGCTTCCTGTTATTGCCACTCTTAAATTCATAAAAAAGTTACCTGTATGATAACCCTTACTTTTTACCAATTTAATAAGAGCCTTATCAATACTATCTTTATCCCAAGTTTTTAAACGGCTCAACACATTAAATGCATCTTTTAAATGCTTTTTCCAATCTTTCTCAAAATATCCTATTTTAAACTTTTTAGGCTTAAAGAAAAACCCCGCCAAAGAATAGAAATCTTGCAATGTGCTTATTCTTTCTTTTACTAAAGGAGTAATACTTTCAATTTGCTCTTTAGGATACTTATCCTTATAAAAAACATTTATCGTATCAGCCAATTTCTCATTATCCATTTTCCTTATATATTCACCACTAAACCAATCTAGTTTTTTTATATTGAAGGTAGGATTTGCAATTTGAAGTCCTTTTACATCAAAGACACCAACAAATTTATCTAAACCATACATTTCTCTATTGTCCTTGGGTGCCCATCCCAAAAGCATAACAAAGTTAAGGATTGCATCAGGTAAGTACCCCTTATTTATAAACTCACTAACGTTAGTCGTTCCTTTTCTTTTTGACAGTTTTCCCCCTTGTGGATCTAATATGTCCGTTAAGTGTCCAATTTCGGGAACTTTGTGCCCTAAATATTTATAAACCAGAAGATGAATTGGGGTGGAAGGCATCCAGTCATGCCCACGAAGTACATGGGTAATTTTCATATCATAATCATCAATCACAACAGCTAAATGATAAGTAGGAAAACCATCGGATTTCAAAAGGGCGGTATCAGCAAGAACTGAACTATCCCACTCAACCCTTTTCCCTAATACAAAATCAACAAAACCAATCTTTTCATTATCAGGCATTCTTAATTTAATTGCTCCCTTATTAAAACCTTTATCCCTGCAAGGATCTCTCAATACTTTTGAATAACTTTTCTTTGGATCTTTAGGCTTACACTGGCAATAGAATGCATGGCCTTCACTAATTAGTTTTTCAGCCTGCTTTTTGTATATCCCTTCCTTTTTCCTTTCTGATTGCTCATAGTACTCATCCCAATCTAAACCAAACAATTTAAGCTGCTTTTTTATTTTGCTTCTTGATCCTTTAACTTCTCTTTTTTTATCTGTATCTTCAATCCTTAATATAAAATCCCCACCATCATGCTTAGCTAGAGCATATGAATATAGGGCAGTCCTTAAACTACCAATATGCATCTCTCCTGTGGGTGATGGGGCAAAACGGGTTCTTATTTTATCCATTTCAACTTTAAAGTTTACATCCTTTTACCATATTCTCCAAAATATGGCCTTACTATTTTTCTGGGGCATAAGATTAAGGTACAATACGTACATAATGGCAAGAAAATTAAGAAGTAAAACATTATTTATAATACTCGCGCTCACGCTAATTGGTCTTGTTGATTCTGCCTATCTAACTCGCAATCATTATTCTGTATCAGAAACTGTAAAATGTGGATTTGGAATCTTTTCCAACTGCGGAAAGGTATTAAACAGTAAGTATTCAGAAATATTTGGCATCCCTCTTGCTGTATTTGGTTTAATCCACTATTTCCTGCTCACGGTATCAACTATTTACTTGTTTATTAATAACAAGCGAATTACAAGATATGCAATTATTGTTCTTTCTACATTTGGTCTTTTTGCTTCCGCCTACTTCATGTTTCTTCAACTTGCTGTAATACGATCAATATGCCCTTACTGCACTCTTTCAGCTCTAGTTAGCTTAACTCTTTTTTATATCATCCAAAAACACTTTGCACAAGACAGAAAAAGACTAACAACTAAAACCACGTACTATTTCTACACGAGAATAGTAAGACATATACTTTTTTTAACTAAAGCCGATTGGATTCATGAAAGCATTCTTAAACTTGGAAATTCTTTGGGAAATTCAACTCTGGTTAAAAATACCTTTTCCTACCTTTTTATGTTTGAAGATAAGGGTTTAAAACAAAAACTGGCCGGGATTACCTTTCCCAACCCTGTTGGAATAGCGGCAGGTTTTGATTACGAAGCATGTCTCACTCAGCTCACTCCAAGTTTGGGATTTGGTTATGAGACAATAGGCACAATCACAAATCAACCATATAAAGGTAATACCACACCGCGTTTGGGCAGACTTGTTAAATCAAAATCTCTGATGGTTAATAAAGGATTTAAAAACGAAGGGGCTGAAAAGATTATCGATTCAATCAAAGGTTATAAATTCTTAAATCCTCTGGGCGTAAGTATCGGAAGAACTAATTCAATAAAAATCACAACACAGGAAAAAAGTATTTCCGATATCATCTTGGCCTTTAATAAATTTAAAGTCTCGAAAATTATGTTTGACTACTATGAATTAAACATAAGTTGTCCTAATCTTAGAGGAAATATTAGTTTCTACCCACCCAAAAACCTAGAAAACCTGCTCACGAAAATTGACGGATTAAAGATCAAAAAACCGATTTTTGTAAAAATGCCGATATCCCTTTCTGATCATGATACTCTTTTAATTCTTAAGGTTATCTCCAAACACTCACCTAAGGGAATAATAATAGGAAACCTCCAAACCAAAAGAAAAATTAAACCCCTGCTTCCCAGTGAGGTAAACCAATTTCCAATCGGCAACTTTAGCGGCAAACCCACCCTTAATCGATCAAATAAGTTAATAAAATTGGCTTACACAAATTATAAAGATCGCTTCATTATTATCGGTTGCGGTGGAATCTTTACAGGAGATGATGCTTACACAAAAATAAAGCTCGGAGCAAGCATGGTTCAGCTTATAACAGGTCTCATCTTCCAAGGACCGCAACTGGCAACACAGATTAATATAGAATTAATCGATTTATACAAAAAGGACGGTTTTACACACATCTCACAAGCTGTTGGAAAAGATACTTAAACCGCGTTGATCAAAATCAGATATAAAGCTATACTCAAGTAAGAACTGCCATGACCTCGCTAACAAGAATTTCAATATTAACCAGAAAGATTATCAGATACGGAATTTATGCAATAATTGCAATAATAATAACAAGAACCGCACTTATCGGACTTATTAAAATTTACCGATATTTTTTCCCCGCGCCGCCTATTCCACCAACAGTTGAGTTTGGAGTATTACCCACGCTACCTTTTCCCAAAAGAGACGTTCCGGATCTGGTTTATAGTTTTGAAACACCGGATGGAGAATTGCCTGAATTTGATTATCTTACCAAAGTGTACTTTATGCCTAAACTTGCAACTCATCTTCTCTCTTTAGAATCTGCTAAGCAAAAAGCGTCACGTTTGGGATATCTCCCTAATGGAGCTGAAGTAACAGCGACTGTCTATAAATTCCCTCATGAGGATGTGCCGTCTGAACTACAAATTAGTATTGCAACCGGCGTATTTGCAATAAGCTATGATCTAAACCAAGATCCTACTCCCTTGAAAAAAAGACCATTCCCTCCTGAAGTAGCAGCTGAAAAAGCCAGATCTATACTATCAACCAAGGGAATTATGCCTGATGATCTGTCGGGTCCAACAATTTCCGAACCTGTTAAGCTTAGAAACAAAAAGATTGTGAGAGCTAATTCTTTGTCCGAAGCACATTTTACTAAAGTAAGTTTCTTCAGACGCGCCTATGATGATTTACCGGCCATGACTCCGGATTATGATATTGGTAACGTCTGGTTTATTATAAGTGGCGAAACCCAGCTGGAAAAGCAAGTTATTGCGGCTGAATTCCATCATTTCCCTATCGATGAAACTAAATTCGCTACCTATCCGATAAAGTCTGCCCTTCAAGCTTGGGAAGATTTACTAGCAGGCAAGGGGTATGTTGCCAAATTAGGTTCAGTTCAAGACAGCGTTGTGATAAGGAATATTTACCTGGGCTACTATGATCCGGGCGTTTCTGCTAATTTCTATCAACCTGTTGTCGTATTTGAAGGAGATAATAACTTTGTAGCATACGTACCAGCTGTTACTGATGAATACTACGGACCCTAAAAACTTACGGAGATCCAACCTCTTCCCAGCTATAATTTTCAAATATCCAGTTAATTAGTTCTTTGGTTTCTCCAAACCTATCCTGACTACCCAGCATTGCAATCATTAATCTCCTTCCATCCTTTTCTATATAAGTAACCAGATTTTCTCTCGCATTCTCAGTCCAACCTGTCTTTACTCCCAAAACTCCCTCAACTTCACCCAGCAAAGCATTTGTCGTTGAAAGATGATGCACAATAGTGCCATCTACATTCGTGACTTCCTCACTTTCTTTTCCAACTATCCCGGCAAACTTTGGGTTTCTCATTGCAACCTCGGCTACCCTTATCAAATCCCTTGCTGTACTAACATGACCATTACCATCATATCCGGTTGGATTTTCAAAATACGAATTGTTCAGAGAAAGCTCTCTTGCTTTCTCGTTCATTGCATCAATAAATACCTCTCTTCCACCTTCATAATTTTCTGCTAATACTTCTGCTGCATCATTGGCTGAATATATCAAAAGCCCTTTAAGAAGCGATCCTGCACTTATCTCCTCTCCTTTATAAAGGCCCATTTTCCTTCCAACAATGCTGCCTCCGTTTACTACCAACACGTCCTCGTCATTATAATAATCCATGGCTACAAGTGCAGTTACTATCTTGGTTGTTGAAGCCGGGAGTAACCTTGCATCAGGATTTTTCTCATATAAAGCCGTGCCACTATCAAGATCGATTATCAAGGTAGCTTGTGCCGAAACTACCGGAAAAGACTGATAGCTTCTTGGAAGAATTGGAATGGGAGGGTGTTCTTTCTCTTTTCTTTCCCACAGTATCTTTTGAATCCCCTTTACCTGACTTCTTCTGGTTTCACTTACCATTACGAAAGTTGTTGTGGATACAAGAACAAAAGCCATCATAGCAAGATACATCAATTTATCATCAGCCAAACCGGCTAACCTTATCTTGCCTTTCTTCTTAAATATAAAGGGTCTAAATTTAGAACACCTTTTTCGAAAATTAGAAAGAACATTCATATTTATCTATCCTTTTTTGAAGACATATCAATCCCCAACTCCCTAAGTTGCCCTTTTGTGGCTTTACTGGGTGCGTCCATAACTGCAGTTTGCCCTCCCGCTGTCATTGAAAAAGCCATGACTTCACGAATACTACGTTCCCCCAAAACAGCATATAAAAACCTTTCAACCCCGGGGGCTATCCCACCATGAGGTGGAACACCGTACCGAAAGGCTGTTAACATGTGTTCAAACTCTTTCTTTTGCTTATCAGAAAAGCCAATAAGATCAAATATTTTACTTTGTATTTTAGAATCATGTATTCTGATACTTCCTCCACCAACTTCGACCCCATTAATAACTAAATCATGCTGAAGCCCTCTAACTTTAGACGGATCGCGATCTAAAAGGTCAAGATCATCAGAATGAGGTGACGTAAACATGTGGTGACTTGGGGCCCACTTGGCTTCTCCCAAGCCGTGGAAAAAGTCTTCTTTAGTTTGCTTCACAAAAAGAGGAAAATCAATAATCCAAGCACAGGCTAATTCATCTTTGTCCTTTTTGTCTTTCCTTAAATCAGGTTTATCGGACTTGTACTTCTTTTGAGCCTCATTATGAGAAATACGAGGCCAGGGTGTTTTAGTTATCTTTTTGTCCGGGAAAAGCTTTTTAATCATATCAGTAAACATTTCTTCTGAAAGCTTAAGTATCTCCTCTTGAGTTACAAAGCTCATTTCGATATCAAACTGACTGAATTCACCGTAAGCTCGATCAGCTCTGGGGTCTTCATCTCGAAAACAACGAGCTATCTGAAAATAACGTTCAAAACCAGCCACCATTAAAAGTTGTTTATATTGCTGGGGAGACTGGGGAAGGGCATAAAACTTACCCTTTTGATATCTTGAGGGGACAATAAAATCCCTCGCTCCTTCAGGCGTAGTCTTAGTTAATATTGGTGTCTCAATTTCACAAAATTCCCTGTCCATCAGCCAATTCCTGACAAACTGAGTAACTTTAGAACGTAGTCTAATATTATTACTCATTCTCTCCCTTCTTAAATCTAGGTATCGGTAATTTAATCGAGCCAGCTCTTCAATCTCAAGTCCATCGGTATCTAAAGGAAGAGGAATTTCATCAGCACGGCTTAGAATAGTAAGATTATCGATACTAATCTCTACCTTGCCTGTCTGCATTTTTGGATTAACTAATTTATCTGGGCGTTTCTGAACAGTGCCTTCAATCTCTACAACACTCTCAGCACTTAATTTAGGAAGTTTGTTACCCACACACTGAACCTTTCCCGATCGATCACGTAAATCGATAAAGGTTATTTTTCCATGATCACGAATGGTATCTACCCACCCGAAAAGCCTTACTTTTTCACCATCTAACTTAACTGTTTCTATGGCTAAAGTTCTATTTGACGCTTTTAACATATATACTCTTGTATTTTAGAAGCTTATTCCACGCTTGACAAGCAGGGGGTAACTTTAAGTATAATATCCATACGCACAAAGATTATCATGAAATTTAATCACTTTACCAAGATTGCCCCCCTTATTAGCCTTATCGGCTAAGGGAGGTTGATGGTTAAAAGATAATAAAAAACCAATAAGCATGCCTCCCAAAATACGGGGAGGTTTTTTAACGGATTAGAAAGTTCTTTAACACAATTTTTGAACGGAAAGGAAAAGATGAAAATCTTCGTCTATCCAACCGTTCAAAAAAATAAAAAAGGAGTGAATAATGCACTGCAAAAGATGTCTCGAAATTAGTAAGTACACACCAGGTTATCATATCCAGAATGTTCCAACTACGGGTAGAGCCAGCAAAAATCGTCTGTGTTGCAAACACGACAGAGAACTCTATGGCAAACAAGGCCCGGAGGAGCAAGGCGAAAAACAAAGGCAGATCGCCATTAGAAAAGCGTGGTACCGATTT
>Ga0209013_10000091_pt1 | contig 66088 bp, 50 predicted proteins | sample Cruoilmetagenom2_FD_187291 | JGI IMG/M metagenome (GOLD analysis project Ga0209013, IMG submission 187291) | Oil polluted marine microbial communities from Coal Oil Point, Santa Barbara, California, USA - Sample 2 (SPAdes) (version 2) | ecosystem: Environmental > Aquatic > Marine > Oil seeps ... | reverse complement strand
GCGGACCCTGCGTGGCGACCTCGACTGGATCGTGATGAAGGCGCTGGAGAAGGACAGGTCACGCCGTTACGGTTCGCCGTCGGAGCTGGCGGCGGATGTGCGACGGTACCTTCGGAACGAACCCGTCGAGGCGAGCCCGCCGAGCACGATCTACCGGATACACAAGTTCGTCGGTCGTCACAGGGTCGGTGTCGCTGCGGGTCTGTTGGTGTTCGCAGCCCTGGTCGCCGGCATCGCCGGCACGACAATTGGCCTGGTGAAGGCGCACAACGAGGCGGAGACCGCGCGCAAGGTGTCGGAGCTGCTGGTCGGTATGTTCGCGGATCTCGACCCCGAGGCGCCGATGGGGCAGATTTCGTCGACCTCGGTGATGCTCGACCGTGGCGTGGAGCGAATCCGGAACGAGCTCACAGACCAACCGGTGATGCGGGCGCGCCTGCTGGCAACCATGGGCAACGCGTACCGGAACCTGGGTCGGTTCGACGAGGCGAGGCCGTTGCTCGAGGAGGCCCTTCACCTCCGAGAGGAGCACCTCGGGTCCGTCAACTCGGAGGTGGCGGACAGCTGCGTTTCCCTCGGCTGGCTCGAGTACTGGACCGCGGACTACGAGGAGGCACGGGCTCTCTTCGAGCGCGCCGTGACGGTCTACGAGCAGGCTCTGGCCCCCGACCACTGGGCTGTGGCCTCGAGCTTCGGCTTCGCCGGAGGCGCGTGCTTGCGAATGGGTGATTACCGCGATGCGCGTGCGGCCTTCGAGCGCTCGTTGGAAATCCTCCGTGCCATCGGTATGGAGAATGACCCGGTAGTGGTTAACACGACATGGCATTATGCGACGATGCTGATGGACATGGCGGAGTATGATGCGGCTCAGCCACTCCTCGAACAGGCTCTGGAATTGTACGAGGCCGAATTCGGGCCCGACCACCCCGCTGTCGGCGGGCTTCTCGCCGCCCTCGGACGCTGCTATCAGGAGACGCTCCGCGTCGACCAGGCGCGACCCCTGTTCGAACGTTCACTGGAGATCCAGGAACGCGTTGTCGGGCCGGACCATCCAAACTTGATCATGCCGCTCACACATTTGGCGATGCTCGATCGACGTGAACGGAACTATGCCGCCGCCGGCGAACGGTTTGCACGGGCGCTGGCGATAGGTGAGCGCGCGCTGGGGCCCAACCACCCCGACCTGGTCTGGACCCTGGGTCCTTACGCGTTGTTATTGAACAATCGCGGTGACCCGGAGGGCGCCCGCGCGATGCTCGATCGGGCCTTGCACATCGCTGAACACGCCTTCGGTTCCACGCATATGCAGGTGGTTCGGGTCGCCGAGATGATCGGCTTTCACCACTACCAATCGGGCGAGTACGACGAGGCGTTACGTTGGTATCGACGCGCACTCGTCAGCAGGGAGGAGATCTTCGGCGCCGGAACCCCAGCCAACGGCTGGAACCTCTACGACCAGGCATGCATCCTGGCTTTGAGTGGTGACGGCGACGCCTCCCTGCCAACGCTCCGTCGCGCCCTCGACTGCGGCTGGGCTTCCGGCCGCATCTTCGAGGACGACGACCTCGACTCCCTCCGCGGCGACCCGGAGTTCGCGGCGATCCTCGAAGAGGTTCGAGACCGAATCGGCCCTGCGGGTTAGAACTTTCAACGTTCTAACGTTTTCACGATGTCCTTCAGCGATGGTGGCGCGTGGCCTCCGAAGATGGTAGAAAAGGATTCCCTGCGGAGGTTGAAGATGAAGACGATTTTCGAGCCCTTTCGGATCAAGACCACCGAACCCCTCAAGATCACCACGCCCGAGGAACGGGTCCGGGCTCTCGAGGCCGCCCATTTCAACGTCTTTCTATTGGACGCCGAGGACTGCTGCATCGATCTGTTGACCGACAGCGGCACGGGCGCCATGTCGACCGAGCAGTGGGCGGCGATGATGCTGGGAGACGAGAGCTACGCCGGCAGCCGGTCGTGGAAGCGGTTTGAAGAGACTGTTCGAGAGATCACGGGCTTTGAGCACATCCTGCCGACCCACCAGGGCCGGGCCGCCGAGGGAATCCTCGCCGAGTGCATCATTGAGCCCGGCGACATCATCCCCAACAACAGCCACTTCGACACCACCCGGGCCAATATCGAGTATCGCGGCGGCATTGCGCTCAACCTGCCGTGCGCCGAGGCCCATGAAACGGATGCGCTGTCACCGTTCAAGGGCAACATGGATGTCGAGGGGCTCAGGAGCTGCATTGCGGAGCACGGGTCCGACAAGATCCCATTCGCCATGATGACCGTGACCAACAACACCGGCGGCGGCCAGCCGGTGTCGATGGCCAATCTGCACGCGGTCAAGGCTCTGCTCGCGGAGCATGGAATCCCCTTCATCATCGATGCCTGCCGGTTCGCCGAGAATGCCTACTTCATCCACGAGCGGGAGGAGGGATATCAGGACCGTTCGTTGCTCGAAATCGCCCAGGAAATGTTCGCCCTCGCCGACGGCGCCACCATGAGCGCGAAAAAGGACGGACTCGCCAACATCGGCGGCTTTTTAGTCTGCCGCGACGACGAGTGGGCGGAGCGTTTCCGCAACCTGCTGATCATGCGCGAGGGTTTCCCGACCTACGGCGGCCTCGCCGGGCGCGATCTCGAGGCCATCGCGGTCGGGTTGATGGAGGCGTTGGAGTACGACTATCAGGTCTACCGACACGCAACGGTCGAGTACATGGCCGAGCGTTTGCTGGTTCAGGGCGTCCCCATGGTGCAGCCGGCCGGTGGCCACGCGGTGTTCCTGGATGCCGCGAAGATGCTGCCTGAGGTTCCGCCGCTCTCCTACCCCGGGATCAGCGTCGTCAATGCCCTCTATCTAGCCGGCGGGGTCCGATCGGTGGAACTGGGCAGCGTGATGTTCGGCCATTTCGACGAGTCGGGCCGGGAGCATCCGGCGCCGCTCGAGCTCGTTCGGCTGGCCTTCCCGCGCCGCGTCTACACCCAGAGCCATTTCGACTACATCATCGAGGTCATCGAGGATGTCTGGAGTCGCCGCGAGCAGCTATCGGGGTACCGCATCACCTACCAGACGAAGCTGCTGCGGCACTTCACCTGCCACTTCGAGCCGCTGTAGCCTACCCCGCCACCCGGCCGGATACAAGATGCAAGATGCAGGTCTCACCCGGCCCTCCCAAAACGGCTCCAAAAAGTGAATACGCCGGTGGTATCCTTGAAACGCCGAACGTTCGCTAGGAATCACCAAGAAGGGCGCATGAACGGCAGATGCATAACGGGTGCCGCATTCACGGTGGTGCTGGGTCTTGTCGGCGGCGTGGATGCTCAGGAGCCGAGGCCAGGGCCCCAGCACGAGGCCGTCGAGGCACAGGTGGTGGGGACCGCGCCCACCGTCACGATAACGATGACCCGAACGTCGGGCACGAAAGATCTCCCGGATTTCGAACCGCTGGATCGCGATGAGTTCCTCGGACAGGTGGAAGGGGCCGTATCGAATCAGGGTCTGTCCGAGAGGATCGACCCGTTCTCGGGAACGCTGCATCTCAACACGGTGGACGTCGTGCTTCCTGGCAATGCCGGGCTGGACATCGTGATCCAACGCTATTACTCGTCGAACGTCGTGAACCGGGTCGACAACACATTGCTGACCCGGCACGCCGCATCGGCCGACATCAGTGGTCGGCTCGGGGACTCGGGCTGGCAGCTGCACATGGGGAAGCTGATGAACCCCTTCCCCGGACCCGACAGCCACACGACTCTCATCATGCCCGACGGCTCGACTCTTGCTCTGTACAACCGCGACGGCATCCCGGGAGAGAAGATCTCGCAGGAGGGCTGGCTGTACAGCGTCAGCGGTTCGGTCCACACGGTACGGACCACGACCGGTCTCACCTACGTATTCGACGCCGCGGCCGAGGCTGCGTAGTACACCTACCTGGGAATGGACAACGGGTCGTCGATTCAGGTCATCCAGGCAACCCAAATCGAGGACCTCGACGGCAACGCGATCACGGTCGAGTACTCCTGGTTCCCCGATGGAGTATCATACATCAGCCTGATCGACAGGGTGTCGTTCGACGACCCTACCGACGAGCGCAGAGTCGATTTCAGCTACTGGCCGGACTCCTGGCTTCTTTGGAAGGTGGAGGTCGTAGAAGACACCACCGTCCTGCAGACGTGGACGTACTCCTATGGTGTGCCGATGGATCAGGTGCCCCAGCCGCAGTATCCCTTGGTCGAGGACAGGACGGTGAACTCATTGACGGCCGTCACTCCGCCCGAAGGCAATCCGTGGATCTTCGAGTACTACGACCTCTTGACCCCCTGGGAATCTGGAAGATGGCTCATGAAGACCGTCCAGTCGCCGCGGGCATCGAGGACGACCTACACCTGGGGGCCAGAGGTGTTCGATGTCGGCGCTGAGTATTGCTCGGAGGTGCCTGCGTTCCTGGCTGTCCAGACCCGCCAGACCTCGTTTCAAACCGGGGTCGGCGACATCTACGAGGACGAGGCTACCACGGTGTACACGTACACCAACGGGGGCCAGGAAGACGCAACCACCAGCATTGTCACCACTGACAGCCAGACGGGCATGACGTTAGCGACCGGAGAGCACCTATTCCACGGCTGGAGTCCATATGAGCCGTACGACTCAGACCTCTGGAAGGTGGGGCTGACGAAGTCGTCCACCGTGACCACGATGGATGATGAGGGTGGCCCCCTCGAGACGGTGACCACGACCAACGTTTGGGAGCAGAGCGACGTCATCTCGGTCGACACCCGCAAGACCAGCCCGTGGGTCGCGTGCGGCGGGTTTCGGGAGCTGAGCCCGGTTTCCTACGTCCGGCCGACAAGTGTCACGCGGGTCGTCGAGCGCCACGACAGCATCCCCGATCCGCCGCCGGAGCCGCCCCCCGACCCCGCAAGCTACGCCACGGTCAGCACAGGCTTCGACAACTGGGGCAACGTCGGCCTCATCACCGAGTCGGGCAGCGATGGCCTCAGCCGCACCACGACCCTCACCTACTGGCAGGACCCGGCCACCAACATCATGGTCGGTCGGGTCCAGGGCCGGGACCCTGACCCCGGAGGGGCCCAGTGTCACCAGTACGACGTCCTCGGGCGACTGTCGAGCTCGTATGCGAACCCGGCCGTCGACGACGTTTCCGAGTGCATCCCGACCGACCCGGTCGCCGGCGCGAGGCGGGTGGATTTCAGTTACTACGCCGACGGCAACCTGGAAACCCGGACCGAGAGGAGCACGCCTCACGATCGGGTAACGACCCATACCGACTACCAGTACGGCAGCCCGGAAAACACGACTGTGGCCACGGGCACGGGTGAAGACATCTTTTACTGCCGGGAGTACGAGCCGCTCGGCATGGTGTCCTGGGAGACCGACGGGCGTGGCTGCGACACCGCCTATCAAACGGCCTACGCCTACGATTTGCTCGGTCGTCTCATCTCCTCCGATCCGCCGCTGTCCGACCCGACGAGCTTCTCGTACTTCAACGACTGGACCCAGGTGACCGTCACCCGCGGCGGCCAGGAGTATATCTACGGCTTCGACCGGTTCGGGAAGCTGACAGACATCGTCAACTCCCAGACAAATCACTCGACCCATATCACCAATGATGCCGTGGGCAGGCGTCGCCAGGTCGAAATGCTTTGGAACCCCGAACCTGGAGATACCTTCACCTACGACCCGTTGGGACGGTTGACGGCAATTATTCATCCCGACACACCCGCCACACAGGCGACGATCGAGTATTCGGGCAGCGAGGTCACCGTCGAGGACGAGAACGGGCACACGACGCAGTACCTGTACGAGGCCTTCGGCGACCCAGCGGACCGTCGTCTCGCGAGCCTGGTGGATGCGGCGGGCAACACGACGAGCTACGGCTACGACCCAATCTTCGGCCAGCTCAGCACCGTCACCGCGCCGATTGCGCAGGGAAACCGCAGCTTCGAATACTTCTCGGGATCGTCCGACTGCGACAACGGGCTTCTTGAACGGGAAACCCACCCCGAGTCCGGCGAGACCACCTATCAATACAACTGCCTTGGCGCCGTGACCGAACGGGCCCGTCCGGGGCCCGAGATCACGATCTACGGCTACGATCGCGCGGGGCGGCTCACTGAGGTCTCGTACCCCGACGATGCGAGCACGGTTACCATGGGCTACGACGGGGCAAGCCGGCGGACGTCGCTGACCAACCCGTCGGCGAGCTCCACCTCCACCTACGACGACGCCGGCAGGCTCGAGACGGTGACGCAAAGCATCGTCGGCGGACCTCAAGGACAAACGACCACCTACACGTACGACACCCTCGATCGCCTGAAGACGATCGCGTATCCGTCGGGCAGAGTCCTCACCTACGGGTGGGACAACCGGAACTGGCTCGAGAGCCTGACCGGCGAGGACGGCTCGGGCGTCACCTACCTGCCGAGCATCACCTATCACAACACCGGTGCCCTCGACCTCGTGACCTTCGCCAACGGGGTCACCACCGACCACTCGATCGATGAGCGGAACCGCCTCACCGGGATCGTGACCCCCGGCCTGATGAACATCGGCATCGGGTACGACTATGCTTCCAACGTGGAGACCTGGACAGACTACCTGTCACCGGGCAAGAGCAGATCGTTCGGCTACGACGATCTCGACCGCCTCACCTCGGCGATAGCGGCGGGGATGTGGGGGAGTCTCAGCTTCACCTACGACGAGCTGGGCAACCGGACCGGTCGTACGCTCAACGACGAGACCACCAACTACAACTGCGACGAGTCTACCAACCGGCTCAGCAGCCTATCTGGGGTCGAGGGCGGCGTGTTTACTTATGACGAGGTGGGACGTCTTGCGACCGAGAAGCGCGGAGCTGTCGGCGAGATTTTCTCTGACGGCTTCGAGTCGGGCGACACCAGCGCCTGGGGAAGCACGTTGTCCGGGGGGCCTGCAGCCGAGGTGACCACCCTCGTTTTCACCTTCAATGCCGGCGATCAGCTCACCCGGGTCGAACGCGATGGTCAGACGCTGGGGGACTACACCTTTGACGGCGATGGATTGAGGGTGAGCAAGACGGTCGATGGACAGACGGTCCACTACCTTCGCGACCCTGCCGGCAACACCCTCGTCGAGTACGACCAGGACATCACTCTCATCGCCGAGTACGTCTATGCCGGAGGCCGGCAAGTGGCAAAGGTCGAGCCGAACGGGGTAGGCGGCGAAGACGTCAGCTTCTTCCACTCAGACCACCTCGGAACCGCCCTCGTCATCACCGACGATGCCGGCTCGGTCACCTGGTCCGGCGACTACTACCCCTTCGGCGGGGAGTACTCCTCTGCCGGTACGCCCGATCGCTACCGCTTCACCCAGCACGAGCTCGACCCCGGCACCGACCTCATCTACGCCAAAGCGAGGTACTACAACCCCAGGATCGGGAGGTTCCTCTCGGTGGACCCGGTGGGAGGGCGACCGGGGTCACCGCAGAGCTGGAATCGGTATAGCTATGTGCTAAATAGCCCGATCAGCATGCTCGACCCTGATGGTCGAGCTGAGAAGGAGGGGACCAGCAAGATTCCGTTGAAGCAACCTTTTGTGCCAATGCAAATCATCCCCACGGTCTATTTTGGTGGTGGCCCGGATCCTAAGGTCCGCGAAGCCGTAGCTATAGCTGAGCAGCTACTTGGAACGTTTGAGAAGTTTATACCAAGGCCGAAAAAGCAGGTCCCGAATCCCTATGGAAAGAAAGGGGACCCAGATCACCAAAGAACGATTCAAGAGATTTCCCGTGACATCGAGAGTAGAAACCTGGACGCTGTCCGGGAGTACCGTATATTGACGCCAGATGGTGAAAAGCAATACAGAGACGTTGATGTTGCGGGGGTCGATCGAGAAACTGGATTACCGGTTGAGTTTCACCAGGCCGTGCGCGTGACGAGATCTGGTGACCCAGTTCCTCGCGAACAGACCGCTGCCGAGGATATTACAAACAGATCAGGCATTGCAGTCCAGATGCATGCAGTGAAACCACAGGATAATCCCGAGAAGTGACATGGGTAGACAGATCAACTTCTTCATGGCCCCAGAGGATCTTAAAGAATTTGATTCATTTGTGTTCAGGGACAAAAGCGTCTCAGCAATTCCGAATACTTTGGTATCCACCGTGGTAAGCCCGCTTGAACTGGCGCGTACTATAGAGGGGGATTTCGGTTCGTTGAGAGTCTACATATTTCGAGAGCAAGACCTCGAAAGGGTACGGATAAGACGAGGGGGTGCTGAAGGATCTTGGGTCGTCGACGGATTAAGATCACCCACTGTCGAAATATTTCGTTCGTATTTCGATGGACAAATCCTGCGCCGTGGCCGCCTTTTCTTTGATCTTGGTTATTGCGATGACAACAGCGAATGGGTGGACAAACCTAGTGATTTTCTTTCGTGGGCTCAGGGTCTGGTTCATTGGATCAGAGGTCAATACGTGAAAGATGAAAAGACTGGTTGTTATGTTGGGACCCATGCATGGGACTGGCATGTGAAAGAAGGCGGCAACCTGGTGACTATGTAGCAACTACTGTAGAAAATGACGTTTTCTGTTTAAGCCAAAAAGAACACCTCCTCGCACCGGTGACAGGTCAGACGATTCCGACGATTCTTGATTGAGTGACCAGCCCGGGGGCATGGGCTCCTGGGCTTTTCCATGTCGAAGCTGGGGGTCACTCGGCGCCGGCAGTCTGCTTGCCACGCATCCACTGCTCAGCGTCGTGCTTGATGAGCATGCCTTCGAGGACCTCGCGGACGACGTCGCGCTCTTTGTCGTCGAGACGTGCCAGCGCTTCGAACTGAAGGCGCATGTCGTCTGCCGGACCACGCTCGTTCTCCTCGAAGAGCAGAGCGTCGGCGCTCACCCGCAGCGCGACGGCGAGCTCGCGCAGAACGCCCATGGTGGGCTGCGCCTTGCCGCCCTCGTAGCGCCGCAGCTGGGTGACGTGGATGCCGACGACGTCGGCAAGGGCCTGCTGCGTCATGCCTCGCTGCTTGCGTATGGTCGTCAACCGCTCGGGAAAGTCCATGAGGAAAGCCTCCGTCCAGCTCTCCTCCGATGGTATCTTTCGGTTTTCGTGCTCTTCTCTTGACATGGCCTTCTCTCTCCTGCAAATGAAGAGTATGAGCTTCTTGACAGGATTTCAAGCCGAACGGGGTCTCTGATGCCCCGAATCCCCGACGACGAGCTCGAGCGGCTGAATTTGAGCGATCCTCCCAGGAGCGTCGCCCTTGGGCTGCATTGACTCAGACCTTTTTCCTCCCAGTGTTCTTCTTGGCCGGCCTGAGGTCAACTCCCTCCAGCTCTTTCCGGAAACTTTCGAGCATCTGCTCGCCGAATCCAGCCACGACGACACCACTTGTCAACCCGGTCGGCTCGAAACGACAGAGCGTTTCGGCGGCGAGCTTTTTCAGCGCCCGCTTCGTCTTCGCTGAGATCGTGGGTTTGAAGACATCCGCTATCGCTCCATTGATCTCGTCCTGGTAGGCGGCCTCTGCCGCAGCGATGTCGTCTTTGGAAAACCCCGGCAGGAGATCTTTGTCGCGCTTGTCGGCTAAGAAACGCCTTACCCGCTCGTGCAGCAGGTCGTCGATGTCGTCATCTCAATAAATACGGGGGCGGGTCGCCCCGCCCCTGTGAGTTTTCCGCTGGGTCGGACTACTGCTGCCAGCTGTCGAGCATCTTCATGTAGTTGGCGCGGGTCAGCTTGTCGGGATTGGGGACCTTCGACATGTTCATCGAGCCCTGCATCTGGCGAAGCGACTCGTACTCGTGTTCGTTCAGCCAGAATTCGATCGCCTCGAGGGTGCGGGTGATGTGCTCGGGCCCGTGAATCAGGAGGGCCGAGACCATCTGCACGGCGTTGGCGCCGGTCATCACGGCCTTGATGACGTCGACCGCGTTGTGGGCGCCGCCGGTGGCGGCGAGCGAAATGCCGACCTGGCTTGAAAGGATGGCCAGCCATCGCAGCCGCAATCGGAGTTCGTCAGCGGTCGAGAGGCGAAGATTCGGCACCACGTCGAGCTCTTCGATGTCGAGGTCTGGCTGGTAGAAGCGGTTGAAGATGACCAGCCCGTCGGCGCCGGCGTTCTCGAGCTTGCGGGCGAGATGGCTCAGCGATGAGTAGAAGGGGGAGAGCTTGACCGCGATCGGAACGGACACCGCCTCCTTGACGCCGCGGACGATGTCGATGACGCGCTGCTCGACATGCTCGCCGGTCTCGTCCGGGTCGGCAGCAAGGTAATAGGCGTTGAGCTCGATGGCGTCGGCGCCCGCCGCCTCCATCTTTTCGGCGTAGTTCGTCCAACCGCCGGGGGTGGCGCCGTTGAGAGAGGCGATGATCGGAATGGACACCACCTCCTTGGCGGCGCCGATGTGGTCCAAATACTGGTTCGGACCGACGTGATAACCGTCCGGATCGGGGAGGTAGGACGAGGCTTCGGCGAATCCTGCGCCGGCCGATTCCATCTCCATTTGCGCCGCAACGGCGCCGAGGATCTCCTCCTCGAAGAGAGATGGCAACACCACCGCCGCCGCTCCTGCCGCTTCGAAGGCGCGGAGCGTGTCGATATCGGCGCCGAGGGGGCACGAACCGCAGATGATCGGGTTTTTGAGTTCCAGTCCGAGATAGGTGGTCTTGAGGTCCATGGATCCCTCCCTCAGTTAGTTTCGCCGTCGGCGTCTGAGCCGTAATGCAGGTTGGCAAGCTGCTGGTACATGTCGTACTTGGCCTGGACCATGCGCTGGGCGTCCTCCAACAGCCGTTTCGACCTCTCGGGTTTGGTCTTCATGAGCATCCGGAAACGGGTCTCGGTGAGCGCCCACTCGTCGTAGGAAATCTTCGGCGCCCGCGAGTCGAGCTTGAGCGGGTTCTCGCCCATGGCCGTGCGGCGGGGGTCGAATCGATACATGGGCCAGGCGCCGCACTCGACCACCGCCTTCTGGTGATCGAGGGCATCGGCCATGTTGTAGCCATGGGCGATGCAGTGGGAGTACGCGATGATGATGGACGGCCCGTGGTAGGACTCCGCTTCGAGGAACGCGCGGACGGTCTGGCTGTCCTTGGCGCCGAAGGCCACCGACGCCACGTAGACGTGTCCGTAGGCCATGGCCATCATGCCGAGGTCCTTGGATGGGATCTCCTTGCCGCCCATGGCGAACTTGGCAGTCGCCGCGAGAGGAGTCGCCTTCGACGCTTGGCCGCCGGTGTTGGAGTAGACCTGGGTGTCGAGGACCAGGAGGTTGACGTTGCGGCCGATGCCGAGGGTGTGGTCGAGACCGCCGTAACCGATGTCAAAGGCCCACCCGTCGCCGCCGACCGCCCACACACTCTTCTTGACCAGATAGTCGGCGATGTGCGCGAGGGTCCGGGCTTCCGGGGTGTCGATGTCCGCGAGCTTCTTGCGCAGGGTCTCGACGCGGGCGCGTTGCGCCGAGATGCCCTCCTCCGAGTCTTGGTCGGCATGGAGAATGTCGTCAACCAGCTCATCTCCAACCCGGCTCCCCAGATCCTTGAGCATCCGGCTGGCGGTGGCCTGGGCCTGGTCGACGGCGAGGCGGAAGCCGAGCGAGAACTCCGCCGCGTCCTCGAAGAGCGAGTTATTCCACGCCGGACCGCGGAGCTGCTCATTCTGTGCATACGGGGTGGTCGGCAAATTGCCGCCGTAAATCGACGAGCAACCGGTGGCGTTGCCGACCAAGAGGCGGTCGCCGAAGAGCTGGGTCAGGAGCTTGACGTAGGGGGTTTCGCCGCAGCCTTCGCAGGCGCCCGAGAACTCGAAGAGCGGCTGGAAGAACTGCGAGCCCTTGACGTCGATCTTGACCTTGGTGCGATCGACTTCGGGCAGGTCGAGGAAGAAGGCGAAGTTTTCTCGCTCGGTCTCCCTGAGCGCCATCTGCGGCGCCATGTCGAGGGCCTTGTGCTTGGGATTCGACTTGTCCTTCGCGGGACATACGCGGACGCACAGGGTGCAGCCGGTGCAGTCCTCCGGCGCCACCTGGATCGTGTACTTGAAGCCCGGAAAATCCTTAGCCCTGTAATCGACTGCCTTGAAGGTCTCGGGGGCGCCGCCGAGGGCCGACGGGTCGTAGACCTTGGCGCGGATCGCCGCGTGCGGGCAGACCAGGGCACACTTATTGCACTGGATGCAGAGCTCGTCATCCCACACCGGGATGTCGATGGCGATGTTGCGCTTCTCCCACCGGGTGGTGGCGGAGGGCCAGGTGCCGTCGAGTGGGAAGGCCGAAACCGGCAGCAGGTCGCCCTTGCCTTCGAGCATCAATGCCGTGACCTGCTTCACCAGATCCGGCGCCTCGGCGGAAACGGTGGGCGGCCGCGTCATCGAGGCTGTGACCTTCTCGGGCACCTCAACCTCGTGCAAATTGGCGAGGGTGCCGTCAACCGCGTTGTAGTTGAGCTGAACGATCTCGTCGCCCTTCTTTCCATAGGTCTTCTTGATCGCCGCCTTGATCTTGGCGATCGCTTCGTCGCGCGGCAGGATGCCTGAGATGGCGAAGAAGCAGGTCTGCATGATGGTGTTGGTTCGCCTGCCCATTCCAGTCTCGCGGGCGACGTCGGTGGCGTCGATGCAGTAGACCTTGAGGTCGAGATCGATGATCGCCTGCTGCACCTCGCGTGGGAATTGATCCCAAATGGCGTCGGGGCCGAAGGGCGAGTTGACGAGGAAGGTGGCACCGGGCTGGGCGTAGGCGAGCATGTCGTATTTCTCGATGAAGACCCACTGGTGGCAGGCTACGAAGTTGGCCTTGCGGATCAGGTAGGACGAGCGGATGGGATCGGGCCCGAAGCGGAGGTGAGAGATGGTGACCGCGCCGGCCTTTTTGGAGTCATAAACGAAGTAGCCCTGGGCGAAGTTGTCGGTTTCCTCGCCGATGATCTTGATCGAGTTCTTGTTAGCGCCCACCGTGCCGTCCGAGCCGAGGCCGTAGAAGAGACCGCGGAAGACGTCATCGCCGGCAATGTTGAAATCGTCGTCCATGGGCAGCGAGGTGTGGCTGATGTCGTCGACGATGCCGACCGTGAAGTGGTTGTGGGGGTTGTCGGCTGCGAGGTTGTCATAGATCGACTTGACCATGGTGTCGTTGAACTCTTTCGACGACAGCCCGTAGCGGCCGCCAACAACGATCGGCTCTGTTGCGAACGGACTGGAGCCCCCGGTTCGCGCCTCGTGAAGGGCGGTGATGACGTCGAGGTAGAGCGGGTCGCCGAGGGAGCCGGGTTCTTTGGTCCGGTCCATGACTGCGATCTTCTTGACCGTCGTCGGCAGCGCCTTGAGGAAGTGTGATGCAGAGAATGGGCGATAGAGCCGAACCTTGAGAACGCCGACCTTCTCGGATCTAGCGTTGAGCCAGTCCACCATTTCGTGCACCGCCTCGGCGCCCGAGCCCATGATCACGACCACCCGCTCGGCCTCGGGGTCTCCGATGTAGTCGAAGAGATGGTACTCGCGTCCGGTCCGCTTGCCGAAAGCCTCCATCGCCTCAACCACATGGCCTGCGCACGCCTCGTAGAAGGGGTTGATGGCCTCGCGGGCCTGGAAAAAGACGTCCGGGTTCTGCGAGGTGCCGCGGATGAACGGACGGTCGGGCGACATCCCTCTGTCGCGATGGGCGCGGACCAGGTCGTCATCGATGAGGTGGCGCAGGTCGTCGTCCTCGAGGTACTCGATTTTCGATACCTCGTGCGAGGTACGGAAGCCGTCGAAAAAGTGGAGGAACGGAATGCGGCTCGCCAGCGATGCGACCTGTGCGATCAACGCCATGTCGTGCGCCTCCTGCACTGAGCCCGAGGCCATCATGCCCCAGCCCGTCTGGCGGCACGCGTAGACGTCGGAGTGGTCGCCGAAGATCGACAGGGCGTGGGTGGCGATGGTCCGGGCCGCGATGTGGAATACTGCCGACGTGAGCTCGCCGGCGATCTTGTACATGCTGGGGATCATCAGCAGCAGGCCCTGCGAGGCAGTGAAGGTGGTGGTCAGCGCCCCGCCCTGGAGGGAACCGTGAACCGCCGCCGAGGCACCGCCCTCGGACTGCATCTCGATCACGTCGGGGATGGTTCCCCAGATGTTTGTCTTGCCTTGTGCCGACCATTCATCAGCGAACTCACCCATGTTCGAGGACGGGGTGATCGGGTAAATGGCGCATACATCGTTGATGCGGTGCGCGACCGACGCGGCGGCTTCATTGCCGTCAATCATCACGGTACGGTGCTGTGTCATGGAAAACCTCCGCGGTTTTCGCCCCTGGCGTGGGCGATCCGGTGTTGTAGGGTGACGGTCACGCGACGCGGGTTACGTGAACAAATTCACAACGAATAGGATAAACCTCTAACCGTCCGCTGGCAAGGGCGAACAGGGGATTCTCGACAGCGCAGGTCACGCGGCCGGATCGTCCGTCAAGAAGTACGGCTAGCCGGTCTTCGGCGCGCGGAGCTTTCCGACCCATTGATTGATCGGATTATTCCGTGACAGGAAGGAGAACATCACGCCTTTTCGTTGCCCGATCTCCTTGAAGATCCGATGGATACGTTTGTTTGTGGGCTGCAGCCGGAGGCCCGCTTCGAGGTTTTGTACCGCGTTCTTCCGATCATCGCGTTCGAGATAGACCAGCGCCAGGTTGACGCGGTGTTCCGGGTCGAGAAAATTGGCCTTGACCGAGAGGTTGCAGTACTTGATGGCGTCGGCGTACTTGCGTCTGACCATGGCCATGCAAACCCCATAATAGGAGAAGCTGGCCGCGGCTAATCGTTTGTCCTGGAGATCGCCCTCCGACGAGAGCACCGGAAGGTATTTCTCGAGGACGCCGATAGCCTCCTCATACTGCTCTTCGCGAGTCCACGAGACGGCCTCCTGGATCTTGTCCCGCATGGCGCCCAAGCTGATGTCGTGGTCGTTCACGACCGGGATTATAGCTTGGTCGGGGAGATTCACAAGAGTTTGACAGTGATATGCAACACGTTCAGGGGGAGATATTGTGCCATTTTTCTCGGTGGTGGCCGACGACCTTAAGGAGCTCTCGATGGACTCCGGGAGAGCCACAGATCACGTCACCGTTCTCCAGATATTCCGGGCCGCCGTTCATGTCGGTGATCGTGCCGCCGGCCTCCTCCACGAGCAGTGATCCGGCCGCGATGTCCCAGGCCGAGAGCTGAAATTCAAAGAAACCGTCGAATAGGCCAGCCGCGGTATAGGCGAGATCGAGAGCGGCCGCTCCCGGTCGCCGGACGGCCTTGCACCTGAGAAAAACGTCGTGAAAGATGGCGAGGTAGGGGTCGAGAAGGCGGTGGGCCTTGAAGGGGAAGCCGGTTGCCAGAAGGGCGCCCTCGAGCCCCGCCCTCGGACCGATGTGACACCGTCTGCCATTCCACCAGGCGCCGCGGCCGCGCGCCGCGCTGAAAACATCGTTTTTAACGGGATCGAGAATGACCCCGAACTCGACCGTTCCCGCGTCAACCACCCCGATGGAAATCGCGAACTGCGGGATGCCGTGGATGAAGTTGGTGGTGCCGTCGAGGGGATCCACGATCCAGGTGGGTCCCGAGATCGAAGGGCTGCTCCAACCGGCCTCTTCGGACAGGATGCGGTGCTCGGGGTATCGTTCGCGGATCGCGCCGATAATGGCCCTCTCCGAGGCCAGATCGGCGATGGATACCAGGTCGTTACGGGCTTTCTCGCTGATCTGGTTGGGTTCGAGGGTTCGCCAATGGGGCATGAGCTGGGCAGCGCCGAGACCGGCGATCTCGATCACTTCGGATAAGAACGACTCGGGATCTTGAAATACCACGGATGGCTCCTTCGTTACAACTGGTGGGCACGTTTGAGATGACCACCGACGATTCCTATTCACCATTGGATGCGCGCAGCGAGCTCATGCTCGATGTGACGTGCAGGACCCTCGAGGAGGATCCTGAGCTCAAGCTGTGCGAGGGCCTCCGGCTGATCGAGGCGACGCGAAAGGCGTTTACGCGGATGGCGCCGGAATCACTGGGTCTCCTTGAAAACGACGTGCTTCCCCGAATGCGGAGCATCCTCATGGAACGTTTCGGGCTTTCCGAGCTGCCGCCCGGCCCCATTAACTGACACCCAAGATGGGCGATTCTCACCGGCGATCTGCACCAAGCTCTTGCGCTCTGGCCACTTGCGAAAATGCTCCGCATACCGATGGGTATGCGTCCGCTTTTCGCAAGCACCAGAGCATCAAGAGCTTGGTACATCTCTACCGGCAGAACCGCTCATCTTAGGTGACACCGGCGCCGGAAACGTCGGCGAACTCCGGCAACCCGCGAAGATCCTCGGGCGAAAGGCCGTTCTCGAGCTCCACGGTCACCGCGTCGTCGTCGAGGAGTTCCACGCCCGGCAGGGATGCCGAAACCCTGGCGCCGATTCCCGGTTGGACCCCCGAGAGATCGAGGGTGACTCGTTGCGATGCCTTTTCCTCACCCTCCGGACCAAAGACCTGCACCAGGACCGTGAGATGTTCGAGCGCCTTACCACCCTGATTAACTACCTGCAGGTCGACCAGCAGCGTCGGAGTGCCCTCCGCGTCGTACAGGGTCTTGGCGGCCACCGGGATGATCTCGTGGTTGTACCGGAGCCTCGCCAGCCGCTGCTCCGGCGTCACCTTTTCACCGCAACCCGGCAGCAGAAAAACTGCCGCCAGGACCAGGGTTAAGACCAGGGTCGAGTATCGATTCGTCATCATCTTTCCCCCTCAGCGAAGTGTAACACCGAGTCCGCGTCCGCCTCCGTTTCCGCACCCGTCGTCCGCGGTCTGCGACCGCGGCCATCTGGCGCGCGAAAAGGAGCGTTCCAGCGAGGATCTTCCGGCTTGAAGATCCCAATGCTCCGAAACGGCATTGCCCGCGAGTGCCCCCTCTGACGATGTTTGGGCCACAGGCATCTGCGCGCAGGGGATGTCGTGCTCCCAAAATCGTCAGAGACGGCACTCCGGTCAACACGGGCAGCGCCTCACCGACTCAGGCTTCCCGGCAGGGGATTGATGCTGAGGGACGTCAAATCCGAAATTCGAAATCCGAAATTCCTCGTCATTCCTTCGGGCAGAAGCGTTTCAGCACCTTGCGAACGAAGGCCCTTGTTTCCTTGTACGGTGGAACGCCGTCGTACCGTTCGACGGTTGTGGCGCCTGCGTTATAGGCGGCGAGAGCGAGCGAGATCGACTCGAACCGGTCGAGCATGACGCGCAGGTGCGCGGCGCCACCGCGGAGGTTTTCGGCGGGGTTGAAGACGTCATTGACTCCATGGTCGGCTGCCGCCGCGGGCATCAGCTGCATGAGACCGGCTGCGCCCGCCCGCGACACCGCGCTCGGGTCGAACGCCGACTCGGCCTGCGTCACCGCCGCCACCAGCCACGGGTGGAGGTTGGCGGCATGCGCCGCAGAGGCAAGGCTCTCCCGAAATGGGAGATCGGCCGGCAGGGGCTCGTTGCTCCAGTGGATGTTGCAATCGGGTTCGTCGAATCCGTCGTCAATGTTCTCCTCCACCTCGTCTGCGACCACCCGGTCGATTCTCACTGCCGGCACCCGAAGGCTGCCGCCACCTGGAAGATCGAGCACGATCTCATTGCCCTCGAGGCGAGCGTCGGCGACCTTGAGGATCCGCCCGTCAACGAACACTGCGAGTTTCGCCGAAGCGAGCACAGGAATGAGCGTCATGACAAAAGCTGCCAAAAGAACCAGGCAAGTTTTGAGTTTTCGCTGCAACGGTCCGGGTAGTGGGTTCCGACTTCGAGGCGGCACGTTCTTCGAGGCCGACCCCGAGAGGTGCCTGGCATCCCGATTCGCCGCGAATCGGCGTGCCTGGCACCTCCGCTGAGGTTCCGCCGAGGAGTGGGTGGAAATCCGAAATCCGAAATCCGAAATCCGAAATCTCATGCGCGTGGGTGCTTTTCGTCATACAGCCGGCGCATGCGTTCGCGCGCGACGTGGGTATAGATTTCGGTGGTGGTCAGGGAGGCGTGGCCGAGCATCATCTGCACCGATCGCAGGTCGGCACCGTTCTCCACCAGGTGGGTGGCGAATGAGTGGCGAATGATGTGCGGGCTGATTCGAGAGCTGATCCCGGCCCTCACCGCATGGCCGCGGAGGATCTTCCAGAATCCCTGGCGAGTCAGGGGGCCGCCCCGGTGGTTGAGAAAGAGCTGGGGGAGGCGGTGCCGGTTGAGCTTTGATCGGGCGTGTTGCAGGTAGTCGTCGATCGACGCGACGGCGCTGGCGCCGAGCGGAACCAATCGTTCCTTGCGGCCCTTGCCGATCACCCGGACGAACCCGGGATCGAGACGCACCCGGTCGAGGGTGAGCCCGACGAGCTCGGACACGCGAAGACCCGTTGCATAGAGGGTCTCCAACATGGCGCGGTCGCGCAGGCCGAGAGTCGTCGAGGTGTCGGGGACGGCGAGCAGGGCGTCGATCTCGTCCGATGACAGGGCGTGGGGTACCGTCTGCCAGAGGCTCGGCGAACGGATGTTGGCCGTCGGGTCGGCGGACAAGACCTCGGTCTGGACGAGGAAGCGGAAGAAGCCGCGCAGCGCCGACAGCGCCCTGGCGGACGACCGTGGCGAGAGACCGTCGTCGCGGCGCGCGCCGAGGTAGTTCCGCAGGGCCACCCGCTCGACCCTGTCAAGCTGGAGACTCTGGCCGTCGAGCCAGGCGTTGAACTGGGTGAGGTCGCGTTGGTAGGCCTCGACGGTTCGTGGGCTCAGGTTGCGCTCCACCGCAAGGTGGGCGAGGAACTCGTGGATGTGATGCTCCGTCGAACGATCCATACGGGTATCGTACCTCTCCTCGTGTCCGCCCGCCGGCCGCGGGCCGGGCCCGCGGCCACGCGGCCTCGGCCGACGTCTCCTCCGAGAGCAAGCTCTCGTCGGAGCCGCCGACCTCGTCCGCTGCGCGCCTTTGGCGCGCCGGCGGGCTACATTCGAGCGGACCGCACCCCCCTCTCTGTATTGGATCGTGCCGATGCGTTCCGGCGAAGGTGTTCCGGCTTGAAGACCCCGATTCTCCGACACGACCTTGCCCGGGAGTGCCCCCTCTGACGATATTTGGGCCAGGAGCATCTTCTCGCGGGAAATGCCGTGCTCCCAAAATCGTCAGAGACGGCACGTCCGGTCAGCATTGACGACATGGCCACGCCGACTGTGCCTTCCCGGCGTCGGCTCTTAGTTGGGGGACGTCAAATCCGAAATCCGAAATCCGAAATTCCGCGGTGCCCCGGCAACGACAGATCGTCAGTTCCGTATACTGGTTGGTGGGGCGGCGCTGCCGCCCTGTCTCTTGGGAGATTGAATGAACCCTGTATCCGACACAGTTCTCGAACGTCTGGAGAAGCTGCACTCCTCGATTGTGCGGGTGATCCGCGGCAAGGCGGAGATCGTCGATGCCCTGATCGCCGCCCTGTTGGCGCGCGGTCATGTCCTGCTTGAGGATGTTCCGGGCGTCGGTAAGACAACCCTCGCCCAGGCTCTGGCGCGCTCACTCGATCTCGAGTTTCACCGCATCCAGTTCACCTCGGATACCCTGCCTTCGGACATCATCGGCATTTCGGTCTACCGCCAGGATCAGGGGGATTTCGAGTTCCTGCCGGGTCCTCTGTTTTCCAACGTGGTGTTGGCCGACGAGATCAACCGCGCCGCCCCACGAACCCAATCCGCCCTCCTCGAGGCCATGAGCGAACACTCGGTGACAGTCGAAAAAACACGCCATCGTCTGGCGGAGCCGTTTTTCGTGGTCGCGACTCAGAACCCGATAGAGTCCACCGGCACCTACCCGCTGCCCGAGTCGCAGCTCGATCGTTTCCTGATGCGGCTCTCAATGGGCTACCCGGGGCGCGAAGAGGAGTTCGAGTTGCTGCGAGCCGGCGGCACCGAGCCGGAGCTCGAGCAGCTCGAACCGGTGCTCGACGGACGCGAGGTGATTGAGATGCAGGATCTCGTCGGCGAGGTTCACATCTCGGACGCGCTGCTCGAGTACCTCCTCGAGGTGGTCGAGGCGACCCGTAGCCACCAGGCCCTCGCGCTCGGCGTCTCCACCCGCGGATGTTTGTCGTGGCAGCGATCCTCCCAGGCTCTGGCACTCGTGCGCGGTCGGGCGTTCGTGATCCCCGACGACCTTCAGGACACCGCCGAGACGGTCCTCGCCCATCGCCTGCTGCACGCCGACCCGCTGGTCGGTGACGGCTGGGAGCGAAGCCGCTCCGAACGAGCGGTCATCCGCGCGATCCTCGAGTCCATTCCCGTACCAAGATAGGAAGGATTTTGAATTTCGGATTTCGAATTTTGAATTTCGGATTTTCCAACCACGGCCAGTTTGTTGCGGATTCCTGGGGGTGGGAGGGGGACAATTCCGAATTCCGAATTCCGAATTCCGAATTCGTGTGATGGCCTTCACAGGCTCGTTCCCAGGTTTTCGCCTCCGTCTCACCCGATGGGGCCTCATCTACCTCGTGGCATGCGTCATCCTCGGCATGGCCGCGGTCAACACGGGGAACAACGCGTTGATGGCGATCCTCGGTCTCGCGCTTGGCAGCTATGTCGTCTCCGGCGCCTGGTCGCGCCAGGTCCTGGGAAATATCGAAGCGACGATCGAGCTTCCACGCGAGATCTTCGCGGGACGGCCGGCGGCGGCAGGGGTGGAACTCGAGAACACGTCCCCGTTTCTGCCCGCCTACGGTGTGGTGGTTCGGGACGGTGACGGCCGCGCCGTAATTCACGAGCCGCTGTTGGCGACCCTGGCTCGGCGCAGCCACTCGGTCGAGTTGATTTTTCCTGATCGGGGCCGCCACCAGGTCGGCGCTTGGCGCCTCGATGTGCTCCTTCCCCTCGGGTTCTTCCTCAAATCAAAAGTGCTGATTTCCGATCGCGAGGTGCTGGTTTACCCTCGCCTCCTGCCGATGTCATCGCTATCGGTTCGTCGAGGCGGCGGACGGCGGTCCCCGGACGCCCTCGAGTCACGTGGTCGGGAGGGCGAGGTGACCCAGCTCCGGGATTTCAGAGAGGGCGACGAACTGCGGTCGCTGCACTGGAAGCAGACCGCGCGGCAGCAACGTCTGGTCGTCGTCGAGCGTCAACGGAATTCCGAAAAGCCGGTTTTCTTCGTTGTCGATCCGCGTCTCGAGGACCCTGCGGATCCGAGGCAGCGTGAGAGGTTCGAACACCTCATTTCGGAGGTTGCCACCGGGGTCGTGGTGCGGCTGCGAGAGGGCGTGCCGGTGGGTATCGTCATTGGATCCCTCGTGGTCCCTCCCGTACGTTCGATTCGACAGGCGCCGATGCTCCTACGACCGCTCGCGGAGGTCATGCCTCGCCCACGATCCGATGCTGAGCCGGCCGATGCCGGCGCCGCGCGAACGGAGTTTTTCGCGGTCAGGGAGGCAAGCGGCTGATGGCCGTGGAAGAGTACCGCCGGCTCATTGGGATTCTCCTCGTGTGGGCTTTGCTCCCGTTCCCATTTCTCTACATCATCCTGCCGCCGTTCTGGCTCGTGCCGGCGGCGGTCGGCCTTCTTCTGGTCGTCCGTCCATCAGTCAACCTTCGTCTTTCACAGACGGCTCTCAACCTCATCGGTGTGGGCATCATCGTTGCCGTTGCGGCTGTCGGCGGATTCCGCATCGGACCGTTGCGCCCGCTGGGGCATCTCCTGCTTCTCCTGACGTCGGTTCGATCGTTTGTGGTGACTGACCGGCGGACCTTCCTCCACGCCCTGCTGCCGGTTTCCATGGTGTGGGTGATTGCCGTGACCTCGTCCACCCATGTGGGGGTAGTGGTGTACTTCTCGTGTTCGGCCGTGCTCTGGTGGTGGGCGGGGATGCGGATCCACCTCGCAGGGCTCGAGGGTGGCGACCCGCGGACTGGAAAATCACTGCCGCGGCTGCGACATGTGATCGTTGCGGCGGTTTTTGCGCTCATCCTCTCGATACCGATATTCCTCGGGCTGCCACGTCTGCGTTCGCCATGGATAGCGGGGCGGGGTGGGGCGAGCAGCGTGACGGGTTTTACGAGCACCGTTGCCCTGACTGGGGTTGGTCCCATTCGCCAGTCGCATGAGGTGGCGATGGTCGTGCGAACGGCAGCGGGCGATCCGCTCAGGGGAAGCTGGATGCGGTTGCGCGCCACCGCGCTCGAGCGAGTGACCACCGATTCATGGTCGGCACGCGGCGCTTCCGAGGTTCCCGAGCACCGTGACGGGATGGTCTGGCCCTACGGGACGCAGTGGGATCTGGATGACGCAGTCGAGCTCGAAATCGATCTCGAACATCCACGGCGATTTCTCTTCCTGCCGGAGGGAACGATCGCCCTGTCGTCTCCGGTGGAAGTTCGACTCGACAGCGCGGGCGGGGTCGTGCTTTCTTCCCGGGTTCGGGGCGCCCTGAGGTACACGGTCTGGGTGACCAGGGGGCCGGCGCCGCGGGCGACCGATCCTCCGCTCGACCGTTTGCCGCGGTTCGAGTTGGACCCTGAGGTGAGCCGGCTCGCAGCCGAGATCGTCGCCGGTCTCGACACCGATCTGGAGCGGGCGTCTGCGGTTGAAGGCTTTCTGCAACGGAACTATACCTACTCGATGAGCGGAATGACCCACCTCCGGTCCGATCCCATCTCCTGGTTCCTGCTCACCGAGCGCGAAGGCCACTGTGAGTACTTTGCCGGCGCAATGGTCGCCCTTCTGACCGATCTCGGAATTCCAGCCCGAATGGTCGCGGGCTACAGTGGTGGTGCACTTTCCCCCGGCGGTGACGAGGCGGTGGTTCGCGAGGCCAATGCCCACACCTGGGTCGAAGCCAGGGTTGGTGAGGGCGACGCCTGGACCGTCTTCGACCCGACCCCGGAAGCGGGCGTTCCATCGTTGAGCCGGCCCGACAGTGGCGATCGAATCCGCTGGGCTCTGGACTGGGTGCAGTCGGGGTGGGATCGATACGTTCTCACCTTCGGCCTCGGCGAGCAGGTGAGGCTGTTGTCGGCGGCGGCGGACGGATTTAGATCGATTACGAGACGCGCCTCCTGGCGCCATCTGATGTGGGTGGTCGTGTTTGCCGCATCGGTCGTTATCGTGTGGCGGGTACTGCGCCGCCGGCCGGTGGCCCGTCGCCGATTGAAATCGAGGAACGGCTTTCCGGCTGCGACCGCGGTGGCACGAGCCGCCCGGCTTCTCGAAAGGGATGGGGTCGAGGTGCCGGCGAGCGCCACCGTGCGCTGGATCGCCGATCGGACCAGGGCGCGGTGGCCGGCGGCGGGTGTTCCGATCGGCGATCTCGCATGGCTTGCGGAGCGGGAGCTCTACTCGGGCGAGGCCCGGAGCATGGCCGATCGCCGCGTGGTCAGAAAGCTCTGGACGCGCACCAAACAGGCGATGCGGTAATCCGCGGCCACCAACGCGATCAACCACAGAGACACAGAGACACAGAGAGAAACACAGCCATCGCAAACACGAAGGAACAAAGACACGAAGACGGCGCGCGCAAATTGCCCACAGATCACCCAGATATACACAGATGGCTTCTTTACTGGTGCAGTGCCGAGGATTGGCGGCGGAACAGCCGGCGATCTGACGATCGCCGCCCGCCGGTGGAACGTTCGTCCACTCCAAGCGCGAGCGCAGGCCGCTGGATCGGGGCACCACGACGAACGCGCGCGTTCGGAGTGGTGGCCCGATCCAGCGGTCCCCGATCGTCGTCCGACGACGGCCGGGGCCTCGCCACGTGCTCGAGTCTCGAGAACGGCCATCTGCGCCTATCTGCGTTATCTGTGGGTAGTTTGCGATGGGTGGATGGCTCTGTGCGTTCTCTGTGCCTTCGTGTCTTCGTGTTTGCGACGTCATGGGAGGGGAGGTCATTCCGAATTCCGAACTCAGAATTCCGAATTCCGAATTCTGACTTGTGCCTTACCTCCGGCGGACCTATCATCTTTGGTATGAGACGTCCTGTTTATTTGCTCGTGGCCCTGATGCTTCTCTTTGGCCTTGCTCAGGTGTGGGCTGGCGAGGTGGTGAGGCTGCGGGTCGAGGACACGATCCAACCGGCCTCGCAACAGTTCATTGAGCGGGCGCTCGCCGAGGCCGCCGATCGTGGGGCCTCGCTGGTGGTGATGGAGCTCGACACCCCGGGCGGGCTGGTGGACACTACCCGCGACATCACGACCGCCATTACGACCTCGCCGGTGCCGGTGGTCGTCTTCGTCACGCCGCCGGGCGCGCGGGCCGCGTCGGCCGGTTTCTTCATCCTCATGTCGGCGGACGTGGCGGCGATGTCGCCGGGCACCAACACCGGCGCCGCGCATCCGGTCGGCGGGCAGGGGGAAAATCTACCCGAGGATGTGCGCGAAAAGATCACCAACGACGCGGCGGCGATGGTGCGGTCGCTGGCCAAGCAGCGGGGCCGCAACCCGGAGACCGCCGAACGGACGGTGAAAGAGAGCATCTCGCTGACCGCCGAGGAGGCGCTCGACGAGGGGCTGATCGACCTCATGGCTGCCGATTTCGATGATCTGTTGGAAAAGCTCAACGGCTTCGAGGTGACCCGGTTCAGCGGTGAGGTTGAGACTTTGGAGCTCGACGAGCCGCAGGTGGTGGAGATCGAACCGACCTTTGCCGAAAAGCTCTTCTCGGTGCTGGCGAACCCCAACATCGCCTACCTGCTGATGGCCCTGGGCGCCCTCGGCCTGTACGTGGAAATCACCCATCCGGGAGGCATCTTTCCCGGGGTGGTCGGGGTCGTCTTCCTGCTCCTCGGGCTGTACTCGGTGTCGGTGTTACCGGTGAGCTGGGCGGGGGTGGCGCTGATCTTCGTCGCGCTGATGCTCTTCGTCCTGGAGGTGAAGGTGACCAGCTATGGGTTGCTGACTGTAGGAGGTTTGATCTCGTTCGTCCTCGGTTCGCTGATGCTCTTCAACGGCCCGATCCCGGATATGAGAGTGAGCTTGGGAGTGGTGCTGCCGACCGCAGTGGTGGTGGCTTCCCTCACCGGTTTTCTGCTCACCCGAGTGCTGTGGGCCTACCGTCAGAAGCCCATGACCGGGCGTGAGGGTCTCGTCGGCGAAGTCGGCCGGGCGATCGGTGAGATCGCGCCCGAAGGAAAGGTTGCCGTCCACGGTGAGTACTGGGACGCCCGCGGCGCCGGTGGCGCAATCGCGGACGGCGAGCGTGTGCGAGTTGTCGCGGTCAGGGACAGGTGGATCGACGTCGCCGCCGTCGGCGATGATGGGGAAGGGAGTGAATGATGGGCGGTATTCTCGGTTCCGGTTTTGGGTTGGCCGTTTTCTTTGCGGTCTTCATCGTCTTCAAATGGATCAACATTCTCAACGAGTACGAGCGCGGCGTGATCTTCCGTCTCGGGCGGGTGCTCAAAGAGCCCAAGGGGCCCGGTTTCGTGTTCGTTTTCTGGCCGATAGACCGCATGGTCAAGATCAGCCTGCGGACGGTGGTGCACGACATCCCGCCGCAGGACGTGATCACCCGCGACAACGTGTCGGTCAAGGTCAACGCCGTGGTCTACTTCCGGGTCATGACACCGGTCAAGTCGGTGGTCGAGGTCGAGAACTACGTCTACGCCACCTCGCAGTTGGCCCAGACCACCCTGCGGGCGGTGCTCGGCGAGGTTGAGCTGGATGATTTGCTGACCAAGCGTGAGGAGCTCAACGTTCGTCTCCAGTCGATCATCGACCAGCACTCCGACCCGTGGGGCGTCAAAGTCTCCATGGTCGAGGTCAAGCACGTCGATCTGCCGCCGGATATGCAGCGGGCCATTGCCAGGCAGGCGGAGGCCGAGCGTGAGAAGCGGGCCAAGATCATCCACGCAGAAGGTGAGTTGATCGCGTCGGTGAAACTGGCGGAAGCGGCAGACGTGATGTCGAAAAACCCTATAACGATACAGCTGCGTTACATGCAGACGCTTGCCGAGATCTCGACCGAGAACGCATCGACAATCGTTTTCCCGATGCCGATCAGGTTTCTCGAGGGGCTGGGCGTCCTCGGCAAGGGCGGCGATTGACGGCGGAGTGCGAACAGTTTCATTGGAGGCTGATCGCAGTGGATAGCGTATCCTGCGGGGCCGAGGGAGACGCATGAGTCGCAGCTACTACGTTATCGAGCTCAGCGCACGCTGGCTGACCGTACTCCTGATCGCCTTGGCGCTCATCATGGTGATCGCGTTTGCCCTCGGCTACGGCGCCGCCTGGTCGGTGCTGATGGCCGAGCAGACCGGTGGGGGGACGGCGGCGCTCGGGGCGGCGGTTCAGCCAACGGAGATCCCCGAGATGGTGATCCCGACCCCGGTTCCGCGGCCCGCCACGGCGCCGACCGAGACTCCGACGTCGATACCGACCGCGACGCCTTCCCCTGAACCGACGGCGCCGCCGACGCCGCGGCCGACCCCAACCGCGGCGGTCACGGATTTCTTTGTTCAGGTGCTCGCATCGGCGAAACAGCAGTCAGTGGATGCGGCCCGGGCCCGGCTTGAGGACCTCGGTTTTTCGGACGATCACCAGCACCTGATCACGATAAAGGATGCGGATGGCGGCGAGCTCTATAAGCTGAGGATCGGCCCGTTCCCGGACCGCAACTCTGCCGACCGGGTGGCGCAGCGGATGAGCGCCGAGGGCTTTCCGGACGCCTGGGTCGTCGCGCCGTGAGCTTTGGCGGCCGGATCTCTGGACCGGCGCTGCCGGAATGGATCCGCTCGCGCCGAATGCAGCTCGTCGAGTTGCACGAGATCAAGGCGCGGATGCGTTCGGGGGGCCTGCACACGGTGTGCGAGGAGGCGCGCTGTCCCAACCGTTCCGAGTGCTTTAGCCGCGGGACCGCGACCTTCCTCATCAACGGCCGGGTGTGCACCCGCAACTGCTCGTACTGCTCAATCGCCCACGGCCGGCCGGCCGCTCTCGACCCGGACGAGCCGCTGCAGCTCGTCGAGGCGGTTCTCGAGATGGACCTCGAGCATGTGGTCATCACAGCCGTCGACCGGGATGATCTTTCGGATGGGGGTGCGGGTGGTTTTGTCGAGTGCGTGCGCCGGCTTCGCGAGCTCGACAAGCCACCGACCGTGGAGGTGTTGACGCCGGATTTTCGAGGTGACATGGCGTGTGTCGACCGGATCATCGACGCCGGCCCCGAGGTGTACAACCACAACGTGGAAACCGTGCCGCGGCTCTATCGCGAGGTGCGGCGGTCGGGTGATTACGATTGGGCCATAGAGGTCTTGCGGCGAGTGGCGGACCGCGATGCGGTGATGCTTCCGAAGTCCGGCATGATGGTGGGGCTCGGGGAGACTCGTGAGGAGGTCGTCGAGGTGCTCTCGGATCTCTGCGATGCCGGCTGCCGGATGGTGACCATTGGTCAGTACCTGCGGCCGACCCCGAAGCAGGTTCCGGTGGCGAGGTACTGGGCGCCGGAGGAGTTCGCCGAGCTCGAGACGGCCGGCGCCGCACTCGGGATCGAGGTCTTCGCCGGTCCCTTCGTGCGATCGTCCTACCGAGCCGAAGAGGCGTTCCTCAAGGTCATCGGCCAGGGCTAACCACCAAGAAACCAAGACACCAAGAAGAATCACCAAGAAAAACGCAGAGGCACAGAGCCGCGGAGACGCAGAGATCGCACGCATCGCACCCATCGCACCCATCGCATTTTGCCCACAGATAACGCAGATAGACACAGATAATATCTCACTGATGTGATGCCGCAGTGCCGGAGATTGACGGCGGAACAGATCGGCGATCTGACGATCGCCGCCCCCGGTGGGAAGTCCGACTGCGCCGAACGCTTGCGTCCGAAGCGATTGTCCGGCTCAGCGGTCCCCGGCCGTCGTTCGACGGCGGTCGGGACCTCGCCACGTGCTCGAATCTCGAGAACGGCCATCTGCGTTATCTGCGTTATCTGTGGGCAAGTTGCGATGGGTATGTGTCTCTGTGCGCTCTCTGTGTCTCTGTGTCTCTGTGTCTCTGTGGTTTTGTTTGGTGCTCTTGGTGTCTTGGTGGTTCGTGCGATGGTGGCGGCGCGGCTATACTCTCGGCGATGCCAAAGGGATGGTTCATTACCTTCGAGGGTGGGGAAGGGACGGGCAAGAGTACCCAACTCCGGCTGCTCGACGACTGGCTGCGCGCGCTTGGCCACCATACGGTACATTCGCGGGAGCCGGGTGGGACGCCGCTGGCGGAGGCGGTGCGGGCGCTCCTCCTCGACCCCGAGCTCGAGCCGGACGGGTTGAGCGAGATTTTTCTTCTCGAGGCCGCGCGCCACGATCACGTGGAGAGGGTCGTGCGTCCGGCCATGGCGGCCGGTGCGGTCGTTCTTTGCGATCGATTTACGGACTCCTCCCTCGTCTACCAGGGTCTGGTGCGCGGGCTCGGCTGGGACGAGGTGGCGGAGCTCAACCGGCTCGCCACCGGTGGGCTGGCGCCGGATCTGACTATCGTCCTCGACATGGATCCGGCGGTCGCGCTCGCCCGCGCCCATACCCGAAACTGCGAAGGATCGGCGCGCGAGAGCCGCCTCGACGACGAGCCGGCGGAGTTCCACCGGCGGATCCGTGAGGGCTTCCTCGAGCTTGCCGAGCGCGAACCGGATCGGGTCCGGGTGATCGCTGCCGACGGCCCGCCCGACAAGGTCTTTGCGCGCGTCCATCCGATTCTCCCCGAGGCGCTGCGATGAGCGACGATGCGGCCAGGTGGTGGGAAGCCGGGGTGCTCGACCGGGAGCGTTGGGGCGATCTGGTGGCGCCGGCGCTCGGGCGATTGGTGAGCGCGCGGGATCGCGATCGTCTCCCACATGCATTGCTGCTCGTTGGCCCTGCCGGGCTCGGTCGTGAGCTGGCGGCGGTCGAGGCGGCGACGTTGCTGGTATGCGGAGCGGCGCCGGCGCCATGGTCTGACAGCGGCTGTGCTGCGCGGATCCGCGATGGTCTGCACCCGGATGTGATGGCTGTGCTTCCGAGGGGCGCGAAGCAGATCGTCACAATCGCCCAGATACGGGACATCGTCGAGTCGGCCGCGAGCCGGCCCTACGAGGGTGAACGCCGGGTTTGGATCATCGACGGAGTCGAAGCCGGGCGCCTGGGCGCCGCGGCCGCCAACGCCTTCCTCAAGATTCTCGAAGAGCCGCCGGAGCACGTGGTTTTCATTCTCCTGGCGGCCAACCCAATGGCGGTTTTGCCGACGATTCTCTCGCGCTGCCAACAACTCGCGTTACCGGGGATGGTGGCCGTTGCCCACTCTCTCGCCGATGATGCGGTGCTGCCGGAGCTGGCGTGGGTGGCGTCAGGCAAGGACGGACCCCGTGAGGTGGTGGAGATGATCCGCAACGCCCTCGAGGCTGGCCTCGGGGGAAAAAACCGCCAACTCCTTCGCCTGCCCTATGCCCTCCCCGACAGCGCACCTCCGTTTGCCACCGTGGCCGCGGTTGCGGTGACCATGGCCGCCGAGGCCGAGGACACAGCGGCGGGCGAGGAGCTGTCCCGCCTCGCGGCGGATCTGCTGGCGGTCGAGAGACGAACTCGCGCCCTTAACCTCAACCCAAAGACGCAGATGGTTTCGAGTCTGCTGCGGTGGCAGCGGGAGCTGTAGGAGTTTTGAGTTATGAGTTTTGAGTTTTCGCCCATCTGCCGACTAACCCGTGGGAGGAGGGGCGGGCACTCAAAACTCAATACTGAAAACTCAAAACTGATGTTGCCTGCATCCAGCATCCAGCATCTGGCGTGACCCATGAATGAGACCTTCTTCCCCTGGATCCTTCTCATCACCTACGCGGCCGTAATCATCTTTCTTGCCTGGCGCAACCGGCGGCGGGCGACCGACATCGAGTCGTTTTCGGTGGGTAGCCGCAGGGTGCCACCCTTCTTCGTCGGCCTGTCGCTGGCGGCCAACATGACCTCGGTCGCTACCTTCGTCATCAATCCCGGGCTGATCCACGCCTATGGGTGGTCGGGTGTGGTCGGCTACGGTATGGCGGCGCCGCTCGGGATCTTTATCGGTTTGATCGTGACCAGCAAACGGTTTCGGAGGGTGGGCGACCGGTTCACCGTACTGACGGTCCCACAGTGGCTTGGCGAGCGCTACGGCGATAGGCGATTGACGGTCTTTTTTGCCGTCGCCAGCATGCTCCAGATCACGTTTCTGGTTCTCATCGTAACCGCCCTGGTGCTGGTACTGATGAGCGTGCTGCAGATCGGCATGTGGCCGGCGCTGCTCATGGTCGTCATCTTCACGTTCGGGTACATCCTCTTCGGCGGCGCCAGCCTGCACATATGGTCGAACAGCCTCCAGGCCATGACCATGCTGGCGGTCGCGGTGATCCTGGTGGCCTCGGGCGCGGCGGTCTTTGGCGACGGTATGAGTGGCTTTTTCAGCCGCCTTGATGCGGTGGCGCCGTACTACGGCAGCATGACCAATCCCACGAGCCTCCTCTTTCGAGATTTCTTTGAGGTCGTCGTCGCCAACTTCGTGATCGGCTTGGCGATCATCATGCAGCCCCACATCATCTCCAAGTCGCTCTATCTGCGATCGGAGCGCGATGTCAACACCTACCTCGTGACGGCGATGGTTGCGGGAACGGTCTTCACGACAGTGCTGCTCGTGGGGCTGTATGCCCGACTCAGCCTGGGCGGTGATCTGCCGCCCGACCGCGTGGTGGCTACCTACATCGCTTCGAGCTTTGCTCCCGGTCTGCGGGCCTTCATCATGCTCGGCGTGCTGGCGGCCGGGTTTTCGACCCTCGAGGGGGTCATCCTCGCCCTGTCGACGATCTTCGGCAACGACTTTTACGGCACCATCGCCCGGGCTCGAGGGATGACGCAGGACAAGCTCCAGGAGCAGCTCCTGCGGGTTGGGAGGATCTTCCTCGTGGCGCTGGCGCCGATCACGCTGATCCTCGCCTATCGTCAGATCACCGCGCCTTCGTTGTCGGTGGCGATCTTTGCCCAGAATGGGGTCTACGGGCTCTTTGCCGCGACCTTTGCGCCGGTCCTCTTCGGCATCTTTCAAAAGCGCGTGTCTGCGCCGCTGGCTTTTGCCGCTGCTGTCACCGCCCTGGTGGTGCATTTCGGCATGTACTACGGCGGTATCACCCATTATCACAACAACCCGGCCGTGCCGGCCACCTTTGCCCTCGTGATCAGCACTGTTGTGATGGGAATTGGATCCATCGTGCTTCGTGGAAGATCACCGGCTGCGGTGACGTTACACTCGACGGGAGAGTACGAATGATTCACAAGACTGGTACGCTCATTCTCGCAGCGATTCTGCTGACGGCCTCCATGGCCGCCGCCGCCGACCGCATCGTGGCGGTCGGCGACGTCCATGGCAGCTATGACGGGCTGGTGTCGATTCTGCAGCGCGCACAGCTCATCGACGCCGAAATCCATTGGGTCGGGGGCGAAGCGACCCTGGTGCAGGTGGGTGATCTCTTCGACCGGGGCCTTCATGTCCGCGAGGTGTTGGATCTTCTTATGAGGCTCCAGGGAGAGGCGGAAGCGGCCGGCGGCCGGTTCATCGTGCTCCTCGGCAACCATGAGACCATGAACCTCACCGGGTTCTACCGCGATGTCAACCCGGAGATCTACGCGGCCTTCACCGATCGCAAATCGGAGAAACGGCGCAAGGCCGCGTTCAAGAACTTCAAGAAGTATTGGAATGCCAGGGCCGAGGCCGCGGGGGTGGAAGCGCCCGAGATCACCTCCGAGATCAAGGACCAGTGGATGGCGGCGATTCCGCCGGGATGGCTCGAGTACAACGAGGCTCTCGGTCCCGACGGACACTACGGGGCCTGGTTGCGCAATCGGCCGGTGGCGGTGATCATCGACGACGTGCTCTTCATGCATGCAGGGTTGAGTCCTGCGCTCGAAGGTATGACGGTTGACGAGATCAACGCCGAGGCCGCCGCAGAGCTAGCGGCGTATGACACTGCACGTCGGTACATGGTCAAGGAGCGGATGGTCCCGACCACCGCCGACCTCAACTCGATGATGGCTGTCTACCGCACGCAGGACCCGCCGGATCCCGCTCTTGCCGGCATCGCCAACGCCGACACCTGGCTGATTCGCTCCGCCGACGGCCCGGTGTGGTTCCGCGGCAACGCCAAGTGGGACGAGGAGACACACACCGCCGAGGTTGCCGATCTCCTCGCTGGAATCGGCGCCGCCCGCATGGTCGGTGGCCACACAGTGCAGAGCGGCGGCCACATCCAGACTCGCTTTGGCGGCCGTGTCATCCTCATCGACACTGGGATGCTCTCGAGCGTCTACGAGGGCGGCCGGCCCTCGGCCTTGATCATCTCCGACGGCGTCTTCAAGGCCGTGTACACCGACGGCAGCGAGGAGCTGCTTGTCGACGAGGCGCTGCCAACCGCGGCGTGAGCTCATCACGGCATTTCACAGCTCACGGAGGAGGCATGGTGAGCAGAAAATTGGTGCGAACGGCATGCCGGTGGATGGCAATCTGGCTCCTGGCGGTGGTTGCCGTCGGCTGCGGTGGGGAAGGCCTCGGGGAGCGGCCGGACACCACCATCCGTGAGGTGACCCTCCTCTACACCAACGACTTCGAGTCAGCCTACGACGTTGGTAGGCCAAATAAGCTTGACCCGAGATGACAAAAAGAAAACCCCTCCGCGAAGGAGGGGTTTTGTTGTGGTTGATAGGGGAATTACCAGCCGCTGCCGCCACCGTAACCGCCGCCGCCGCCACCACCACGATTACGCTCTTTCGCCTGTGCAACATCCACGCGGATGGTGCGGCCGTCGAGCTCGGTGCCGTTCAGCGCTGCGATGGCCTTGTCGGCCGCTTCGTCATCGTCAAAGGTGACGAAGCCGAAACCACGGGAACGACCGCTGTCGCGATCGCTGATCACGATGGCCTCGCTGATTTCGCCGAACGGACTGAACGCAGCGTGCAGGCCGTCGTCGTTCGTGTCCCAACTCAAACTTCCAACAAACAATTTCTTCGACATATCTCTTCTCATCTCCCTGAGCATTGCCTCTTTCCGAGGCGCTCGTGTCGCGAACCGCAGTGGACGATGCGTCCACCCAAACAGAAGCCAGCCCCGATGGCCAGCTATAGAACCTATACCATAACAGGTATCTTCTTTGAGCACAACATTTATTATTGTCTTGCCGGCAGGATCACTCACTACCTGCCATGGTTCGAGGAGACACCGTTGTTTCCGAAGCTCGTACTGCCGTCAGCCCGCACTTCTCACCAGCTTTCGTAGCGAGGTCGGCGAGGTAATGTGCCCAGTGGAGTTTTCGATCTGAGGGGCGCGGGGTCGTACTCGACAGCACGTCGAGCACCCCGCAGTAGACACCCGGTGAGAAGTGCGGGTTAAGGCTTCCGGCCGCAGATGATCCAGCGGTCGGGACCGAGGTCGGTGCGTTCGATCTCCTCGAGGCATGCCGCCTCCATCCAGCCGGCGATCATGGGTTCGGGCCAGGTGTCGCCGAAGGAGCGCATGTTGACGGCGAAGAGGGTGCCGAGCAGGTGCTCGCGCTGCCCGTCGTCGATCGCGAAGTCGATCACCACCGCTCGACCGCCGGGTGCCAGCGAGCCGGCCCCTCGTTCTACCATTTTCGCGGCGCGGTCGGCGGTCTCCTGGTGGAGGACGTTGGCGAAGAGCACCAGGTCGTAGCCGGTGCCGTAGTCGGTGGCGAGGTAGTCGCCGGGCAAAAAATCGATGACGTGTTCGAGCTCCGTATTGGAAAGCTCCGCGCGAGCTTGCTCGACGACCTCAGGCCGGTCGAGGACGGTGGCATGAAGACCCGGCCTCATACGGCACAGTGCCTTTGCAAACTGGCCCCAACCGCCGCCGACGTCAAGCACCCGTTCGACTCCGTCGAGATCGAGGGCGCCGGCAGCACGGCGCGCCTGCTGTGAGCCCATGGCGCGCATGGCGGCGCCGAAGAGGCAGATTTCCTCGGGGGTTCGCTCGGAGGTCCCCCAATCCTCGCCTCGCAACCAGGGCTCGAGGTTGGCGCTCCAGCGGTCGTACATCACGTGCGAGTGTTCGAGAAAGGGCAGGAGGTCATCGCCGCCCGGAAGAAAGTGGGGGCGGAGGGTGGATACCAGCCGGTAATTATCACCCGCCACTTCAACGATCCCGAGCGCACACAGGGCCCGAACCATCTTGCCGGCGGCGGCGGGATCGAGCCCGAGCTCGGAGGCGACGTCATTCGGTGTCGTCTCGTTCTCCGCGAGCAGCCGCAGCACCCCGGTGCGGCCGGCGACCGTGATGATGCGGTGGCTCGCGAACGACCACAGCAGGCGTTGGAACTCGTCGAGGTTCATTTTCTCATTCGGCATGATGCCCTCCCGATGTGGTGATACCACAAATGCAGAACATCTGTGTCTCAATACCGTACAATGACCGGGCCTCATGGCTGGCAAGACCGGCGAGGCACACTCTGTGGAGGCAATTCAATGCGTACAACCGTCCGTTCAATCATTCTCGTGGGATGCCTGCTGCTTGCAACCGTCGCCGCCGAGGCGCAGATCAACGCCCGGCTGCTGCGAGAGCCCGATGTCTCCGCCACCCAGATCACGTTTGTTTACGGTGGCGATATCTGGATCGTCGACAAGACGGGCGGCGTCGCCAATCGACTGAGTACGCCGAAGGGCGAGGAGAGCTTCCCGCGGTTTTCCCCCGATGGGGCGTCGATTGCTTTTACCGGAAACTACGACGGCAACTCCGACGTTTACGTGATGCCGGTCGGCGGCGGGCTGCCGGCGCAGCTCACCCACCACCCGGATCCCGACCGCATGCTCGACTGGTATCCGGATGGGGAGTCGATCCTCTACGCGACGATGATGACCAGCGAAAAACGGCGGTTCAACAAGCTCTACAGGGTCCCCGTCACGGGCGGTTTACCGGCGGTCCTGCCGGTCCCCTACGGCGAGTTCGGCGCCATCTCGTCGGACGGCGCCACCCTCGCCTACATGCCCTTGTCGCGCGACTTCCGAACCTGGAAGCGTTACCGTGGCGGCACCGCGCCCGAGATCTGGCTCTTCGGGCTCGATGACCATCGGGCGCGGAATCTCACCATGAACGACGCCAACGACGGCCAGCCCATGTGGCACGGCTCGACCCTGTACTTCCTCTCCGACCGTGATGCCGACATGCGGGCCAACATCTGGGCCTACGAGTTCGACACCGATACCGTACGCCAGGTAACGAACTTTACGGACTTCGACATCCACTTTCCGGCCATCGGACCTGACGACATAGTCTTTGAAAACGGTGGCCGGCTCTACGTGATGGATCTCACGACCGAGACCGCGAGCCCGGTAGAGGTCGAGGTGGTGACAGATCGCGCGTCGCTGCGGCCGCACGTCGTCAAGGTTGGCGAGAGGATCACCGGGGGTGACATCTCGCCGTCGGGGAAGCGGGTGGTGCTCGCGGCGCGTGGCGAGATCTTCAGCCTCCCGGCCGAGCACGGCGTGGTGCGCAACCTCACCCGAACTTCGGGGGTTGCCGAGCGCTTCCCGGCATGGTCGCCGGATGGTAAGACCGTGGCCTACTTCTCCGATCGCAGCGGCGAGTACGAGCTCACCGTACGCCCGGCGGACGGCTCCGGCGGCGAGACCACGCTGACCTCGATGGGCTCCGGATTTCGCTACGGGCCGATGTGGTCGCCCGACAGCAAGAAGATGGTCTTCATCGACAGCGAACAGGTCATCCGCCTCCTCGATGTCGGCACCAAGACCCTGACCGAGATCGACAGCGGTTTGTGGATGACCCACGGCGCGCTCTCCGCCTTCGAGGTGAGCTGGTCGGCCGACAGCCGCTGGCTCGCCTACTCACGGGGCCTCGACAACCAGCAGTCGGCGGTCTTCCTCTTTGACACGGGAAGCGGCGAGAGCCATCAGGTCACCTCGGGCTTCGTCGAGAGCTATGAGCCGGTCTTCGACCCCGAGGGCGAGTACCTCTACTACCTCTCGGATCGCACCTTCGCGCCGGTCTACGCCGAGATGGACCCGACCTGGATCTACGCCAACACCACCAACATCGTCGCGGTGCCGTTGCGCGCCGATGTGGCGTCGCCGCTGGCGCCCCGCAACGACGTCGAGGATAACGGCGAGAGCAATGAGGCAGAAGGTAAGGATGAAGAAAAGCCGGACGACAACGGAGATGACGGAAAGGACGAGACCAAGGTCGAGTCGGTGAAGATCGACCTCGAGGGTTTCGAGGCGCGGGCGGTGGTGCTGCCGCCCGAAGCAGGCCAGTTCGCCGACCTCGGTGCGGTGAAGGGCAAGGTGCTCTACCGGCGGCAGCCACGGACCGGCGACGACGACGAGAAATCTCCCATTCTGTTCTGGGATCTCGAAGACCGCGAGGAGAAGACCATCCTCGACGACGCCGACGGCTATGCGGTGTCGGCGGACGGCAAGAAGCTGTTGGTCGCGGCAAATGGCAGCTTTGCGATCGTCGATGTGGGACCCAAGCAGAAGATGGACACGAAGCTCGCCACCTCGTCGATGGAGATGACGGTGGCGCCACCGGAGGAGTGGCGGCAGATCTTCTCGGATGCCTGGCGTCTGGAACGTGATTTCTTCTACGACCCGAACATGCATGGGGTTGACTGGCAGGGCATGCGCGTACGGTACGGCGCGTTGCTGGATGACGTGATCACACGTTGGGACCTGAACTTCGTCATCGGCGAGCTCATCGCCGAGTTGAATACCTCACACTCGTATCGCGGGGGCGGTGATGTCGAACGCGCGGAGAAGCGGGGCGTTGGTCTGCTTGGGGTCGACTGGGAGCTCGCCGACGGCGCCTACCGCATCGAGCACATCGTCACTGCGGCGCCCTGGGACACCGAGGTGCGCTCGCCGCTGGCCGAGCCCGGCGTGGACGTGAGCGAGGGTGACTGGGTGCTGGCGGTCAACGGTAACCCGATCGACAGCTCGAAGGACCCGTGGGTCGCGTTTGAGGGGCTGGCCGATACGACGGTCATCCTCACGGTCAATAACCGGCCGAGCCTCGACGGCGCGCGTGAGGTCCTGGTCGAGACTCTCGCCAGCGAGGCCCGGCTGCGCAACCTGGCGTGGATCGAAGCTAACCGCCGCAAGGTGGACGAGGCGTCCGGAGGCCGCATCGGCTACATTTACGTGCCGAGCACCGGCCGAGACGGCCAGACCGAGCTCTACCGGATGTTCCGGCCGCAGTTCGAAAAGGACGGCTTGATCATCGACGAGCGCTTCAACAACGGCGGCCAGATACCCGACCGCTTCGTCGAGCTCCTCGACCGCCCGCTCTACAACTTCTGGGCCGTGCGGTCCGGCAAGGACTGGCAGACGCCCAGGGTCTCTCAGACCGGGCCGAAGGTGATGCTCATCAACGCCTGGAGCGGTTCGGGTGGGGATGCATTTCCCTACTACTTCCGCGCCGCGGGTCTCGGGCCGCTCATCGGCACCCGCACCTGGGGCGGGCTGATCGGCTACTCCGGCCAGCCGGGGCTGGTCGACGGCGGACGGCTGACGGTTCCGACCTTCTCGTTTTACAACCTGGAGGGCGAGTGGGACGTCGAGGGCCACGGCGTGGATCCGGATATCGAGGTGGTGGACGACCCGTCTCTGATGACCGATGGCGGCGACCCACAACTCGACCGTGCGATCGCCGAGGTGCTCAAGGCGCTCGAGGAGAATCCGCCGGCGCGCCCGGACCGTCCGGCGTATCCGGTGCGTTAACGTTTGAACGTTTACGCGGTGGAGGGAATTGGTGTCGCCGAGAAGGACGCGCCGCCAGGAGATCATCGAACGCCTACGATTCGAGGAGTGGGCGTTCGACGATCTGCGTCATGATCTGGGTCTGACCGTCAAGGTGCTCGAGGAAGACCTGAAGCATATCCAAAAGAGCGTACAAGCCGCCGGCGAGCACCTTCACGTCAGGTCCGCTGTATGCGAGGGGTGCGGCTTCGAGTTCACCAACAACGCCCTGCATCCACCGGGGCGATGCCCTGAGTGTCGCGACCGCCGAATCTCCGGGCCGTGGCTACGAATCACCGAGTGATTCAATTCTCAATTTTGAATTTCGGCCACGCTTCCGGAGAAACGGGCGGGCGGCCGGCAATTAAGAATTGAGAATTGAGAATTACTCTTCCGGCGTCCACCGTACCTTCAGGTTCCTCGCCGCCCTGACCTCGTCGACCCGCCGTACCGGAGTGTCGTGGGGTGCGGAACGCACCAGTTCCGGATTCTCCTCGGCCTCCTTGGCGATGGCGAGCATCGCGCCGCAGAAGGCCTCGACCTCCTCGGGCGCGACGCTCTCCGTCGGCTCGATCATCAGTGCGCCGTGGACGATCAGCGGGAAGGACATGGTTGGAGGGTGGAATCCGTAATCGAGGAGGCGCTTGGCAATATCGGTGTTGTGAACCCCATGGCGCGCCTGGAGGCTGTCGTCAAACACGACCTCATGCATGCTCGGCGCCTGGTACTTGAGGTGATAGGCGTCGGCGAGGCGGTGGCGGACCAGGTTTGCATACAGCACCGCCACATCCGACATGGTTCGCAGGCCCTCGGCGCCGAGGCCTCGGATATAGGTCAACGCCCGCACCAGGATCAGGAAGTTGCCGTAGAAACCGCGCATCGGTCCGATTGACTCGGGGTCGTCCCAGAGCAGCTCGAAATTATCGCCAACCCGAACCACCCTGGGTACCGGCAGATGGGGAAGGAGGGTTTTGGAAACGGTGACCGGACCGGCGCCGGGGCCACCGCCGCCGTGCGGCGTCGAAAACGTCTTGTGGAGGTTGATGTGCATGGCGTCGGCGCCCATCAGCCCCGGCAGCGAGCGTCCGGCGAAGGCGTTGAGGTTGGCGCCGTCGAGGTAGATCAGTCCGCCGCGGTCGTGGACAAGCTTCGAGATCTCCACGATCCGGTGCTCGAAGACGCCGAGTGTGTTGGGGACGGTGAGCATAAGGGCGGCGACCGTGTCGTCGATCATCCTGTCGAGGGCATCAAGGTCGACCGTGCCGTCGTCGTTGGAGGCGATCTCGACCGCACGGTAGCCGGCAAAGCTCGCCGACGCGGGGTTGGTGCCGTGGGCCGAGTCGGGCACCAGTACCACCTCGCGGGCGTCGCCGCGGGCGGCGAGGGCCTTGCGGATCATGAGGATGCCGGTGAGCTCGCCATGGGCGCCGGCGGCCGGTTGCAGGGTCACCCCGGGCATTCCGGTGATCGTCTTGAGCGATTCCTCGAGCTCCCAAATGAGCCGCAGCGCCCCCTGGATCTGAGCCACTGGTTGGAGGGGATGGATGGCGGCGAAGCCGGGCAAACGGGCGATCTGTTCGTTGATGCGCGGGTTGTACTTCATGGTGCATGAGCCGAGCGGGTACAGCCCCTCGTCGACCGCATAGTTGAGCTGGCTGAGACGGTGAAAATGCTGGACGACCTCCATTTCCCCGATGTCGGGGACGTGGGGGTCGGGTTGGCGCACGAGCTCGGGCGGGAGGACGTCGGAGGACTCGATTGGCGGCACATCGAGGACCGGCAGCGCGTAGCCCTGCCGGCGCACCCGACGCGGATTGAGTTCGAAAAACAGCGGCTCCGGGCGAATCGCGCGCCGCCTCATGACAGCTTCTCCAAAGCGGCCGCAAACGCATCGATGTCAGCCGCGGAGTTGCGCTCGGTGACGGCGACCAGGATCCCATCGGACCACGAGCCGCCCCAGGTTGCGGTGGGCACACCGGCGAGCACATTCTCCTTCGCGAGACGATCGACGAGGTCGGGACCGGCACCCGGACCGACGAGCAGGAATTCGTTGAAAGTCGGACTCTGGGGGTAGGCAAGCCGCCACGGCCCACCGTTGTCGGCGATGCGCCGTTTGAGCTCCTCGCTCCGCGCCAGACATGAGGCCGCGAGCTCGCGCAGGCCGGCGCCACCGACGGCCTCGAGCCACACCGTCGCGGCGAGAGCCATCAATCCCTGATTGGTGCAGATGTTGGAGGTCGCCTTGGCGCGCCGGATGTGCTGTTCACGGGTCGACAGGGTGAGGCAGAAGGCACGGCTGCCCTCCTCGTCCACGGTTTCGCCGACCAGCCGTCCCGGCATCTGGCGCATGTGGTTTTCGCCGCATGCGAAGAAGCCGAGGTGCGGACCACCAAAACCCGGTGCGACCCCAAAGCTCTGGGCCTCGCCGCAGACGACGTCGAAGCCGAAGTCGCCACCGCCGGCAAGGAGGCCGAGTGAGACGGCCTCGGTCACGACCTGCACCGCCAGTGCGCCGCCGTCATGGGCGACCTCGGCGAGCGGGGGGAGATCCTCGATGATGCCAAGGAAGTTCGGCGACTGGAGAACGACGCAGCAGGCCCGGTCCGCTGCGGCGGCGCGAACCTGCTCCGGGTCGAGTCTGCCGTCATCCGCGGGCGGCACGACCACGATCTCGATACCGGCGGCCGTGGCATAGGTCTCGAGGACCTTCCGGTACATCGGATGAACTGTTTCGGCGATGACCACCAGGTCGCGCTTGCCCCGCAGCACCCGGTGGCTGAAGAGCACCGCCTCGACCAGGGCGGTCGCACCGTCATACAACGAGGCGTTGGCCACCGGAAGACCGGCGAGGCGGCCGATCAGGGTTTGGAACTCGAAAATGGCCTGTAATGTGCCCTGGGAGATCTCGGGCTGGTACGGCGTGTAGGAGGTGAAAAATTCGGCCCGCGAAAGGACTGCGTCGACCACCGCGGGTTCCACATGACGATAGACGCCGGCGCCGAGGAAGCAGGGCAGGGAGTCCATGACGACGTTGGCGTCCGCCGTCGCGGCAAAGACCTTTCGAAGCCCGTCCTCATCTTGAGCCGGCGGCAGTTCGAGCCGCTCCACACACACCTCGGCCGGGATCGACGTGAAGAGGTCGTCGACGGATTCCAGACCGAGCAATCTGAGAATGTGACGCTGGTCGTCGAGACCGGCGCCGACCCACGGGTGCATCAGCCGCTCTCCTCCTCGAGGAACTCCTGGTAGGCGGCGGCGTCGAGAAGATCCTCACCATCGACGGAGCCGCTGATCTTGACCAGCCAGCCTTCGCCGTAAGGGTCTTCGTTGACGAGATTCGGCTCGTCCTCGAGACGTTCGTTGACCTCGATCACCTCACCGCCGACCGGCGCCAAGAACTCGGAAACCGCCTTGACCGACTCGAGGGTGCCGAGTTCCTCGCCGGCAGCAATACCAGTGCCGGCATCGGGCAGTTCGACGTAAACTACCTCTCCGAGCTGATCCTGGGCGTAGTGGGAGATCCCCACCACCACCGTGTCACCCTCGGTTCGGGCCCACTCGTGGGAGCGGCGATAGAGCAGATCGTTTGCTACGGTCATGGCGATTCCTCCTTCAGGTCATTTCTTTTTTCGCGAGTAGAACGGAAGCTCGACGACTCGCGCGTGGGCTGAGCGGTTGCGGATTCCAACAAAGAACTCGTTTCCCACCGTTGCCGCCTCGATCGGAAGATAGGTCATGCCGATCGCCTTGCCAAGGGTCGGTGACCGGGTTCCCGAGGTGACGATGCCGACTGCCTCCCCGTCCGCCTCGAGCATTACCGGGTAGCCGTGGCGGGCAATGCCGCGGTCGATCATCTCGAAGCCGACAAGGAGGCGATCGAGGCCCTCTTCCTTCTGAAGTTCGAGCACGTCGCGGCCGATGAAGTCGCCCTTGGCGAGCTTGACGATCCAGCCGAGACCAGCCTCGAGAGGCGTCGTTGTCTCATCGATGTCGTTACCGTAGAGGCACATCCCAGCCTCGAAGCGGAGGGTGTCGCGGGCGCCGAGACCGGCGGGTTGCACGCCCTTTAGACGGCCCTCGGTGAGAATCGCCCGCCACACCTCCGCCGCTGCGGATGGGTCGACGTAGACCTCGAAGCCGTCCTCACCGGTGTAGCCGGTGCGGGAGAGGAGGGCCGGGGCGCCGGCCACCTCGGTGATGACGAATCGGTAGTACTTGATCTCGCTCAAATTCTGGGGGGTGAGCGGTTGCAGGACCTCTTGGGCAAGCGGCCCCTGGAGCGCGATCTGGGCGTAGTTGTCGGACAGATCCACAACCTCCACGCCGTCGTGGTCACGAGCGAGGTCGGAGAGGTAGGCGAAGTCCTTGCGGCGATTGGCGGCGTTGACCACCAGCAGGTACTCGTCGTCAGCCATCTTGTGGACCAGGGTGTCGTCGACGAAGGTGCCTTCGGGGTACATGAGGCCGGTGTACTGGGCGCGGCCGACGGTCATCTTGGAATGATCGTTGCACGACACCAGCTGTACGAAGTCGAATGCTTCGGGTCCCCGGATCGCGATCTCACCCATGTGCGAGACATCGAAGAGCCCGGCCCGTTTCCGCACCGCTTCGTGCTCTTCGGCCAGGCTCGTGTACTGCACCGGCAGCTCGAAACCGGCAAACTCCACCATCCGACCCCCGGCCGCCACGTGCTCGTCGAAAAGGGGCGTTTTCTCGATCTGATCAGATCCGCTCATCGGTGCAACATCCTCCCCGCCGGCCTCAGTGGGCAGGGTAACATTTCAGGAATGGGTTTTCTCGCCCGAGTTGGGAATCGCTGGGAGAAGTGCCGGAGCGCTTCCGACGCCGACTGGCTCAGCTCTCGCCGACCATCTTGGCAACGATTTCCTGGGCTCGCTCCAGCTCCTCGGTAGGGTTTTCGACCTGCGAGATCAGATATCGGTATCCCTCCCTGATCTCGTCGATGTCCTTCGAACGCACGAGCTCGAGGAGCTTCTCCAGGGGCTCGCGGCCTGCCCCCTTGGCCCCGACTCTGCCGATTTCGCGCTCCAGAATCACCCGGACCAATGACAGCACCTCGCTCTGCTCCTGGCGCTGTTGAGGGGGTGGCTCACCTTCGCCATCCGGGGAGACAATAACTTCCTCGGACGGCGTCTTTGGAGAATCATCGGGGGAGGTGTCGGCTGGGATCTGTGCGCCGGACGGGTCATTCGCAAGCAACCCGTTGGGCAGATCGCGCAGCTCGCGGCTGAAGCGACCCAACATCAGGTACAGCTCCTTTTCGGAGGCGAAGTTTCCCACTAGGCGCGCTTTGCGATCGAGCTCAAGGGACTCGGACTCCTGGAGCATGATGTTGGCCTGTGCACCTTTCTCAAGGGTGATGGTCCGAGCGCGGACGCGCCACGCCGTCAGCTGGCCGGCGACAAAGCACGACTCCGCCGCTTGCACCGATACAGCCTCGACATTGACGTCCGGGTCGATGCGCACCGAACCGCTGCCGGACTCGATCACCGAGTACACGCCCGAGTTTTGAATCACGAGATTTCCGGGCGTCCGGATCGCCAGCTGACCGTTCTCGTTGACCGAGATATCGGTGCCGTTAGGGATGATCATGGTCGGAAAGTTTTTGGCCTCTTCCATGGATTTACCTCCCTCGCATTCGCGACGGCAGCGGATCAAACCGCTGCACGGGCGCCTTGCGGCCGCGAACCAGAAGCTCTTCGTGTCCAGTCCACTGGTAGTTGAGAATATAGATTCTGGGGTCCACCGGCACCGGCTCGTCGCCGTCTTCCTCCCTCACCCGGACCTCGTAATGCAGGTGTGGTGAGGTGCTCCATCCGGTGTTGCCCACGGTGCCCAGCTGCTCACCGCGACGCAGATCGGCGCCCCGCCGCACGGTTATCTCCTGGAGATGGGCGTAGATCGTGAGGTAGCCCTCGTCGTGGGCGACGACGACAACGTTTCCATAACGCCACCAGCGGACGTTTCGCCGCAACGGGTAACGGCCGGCGAAGACCACTCGACCGCCTCCTGTGCACAGCACCGGTGTGCCCTCACGGGCCGCGAGGTCGATTCCGGAGTGGAAATCGACCGTGTTGGTGAAGGGTGACGTGCGGGTTCCAAACGGTGATGTGAGAACAAAGGTGCCGACTGGCAGCGGGCAGATCGACGGCACGGCTTGGGCGAGATCTTTGTTGGACTGGGCAAAGCTCGCCAACTCGTCCGCCAGAGTCAGCAGGGCCTTGGTGTCCGATTCCAGCTTGAGTCCGCGTCGGATGGCGAGACGGGCCTCGGGAACCTCGAGGTCGAGAGTTTCCGGTTCGGGGTAGCCGCCGAGACCCTCCGAACCCTGGGGTGCGCCCAGGATCAGGCTCATCTGGCGCTGGAGCGCGCGCGCGGAAGCCACCTCTTTTTCGAGACGGTCGAGGGCGGTCTTGCGCTGGGTCAGGATTTCGCGCTGCAGATGATGTTGTTGGGACAGGTTGTGGAGCTGCCCGGTGAGGAGAAGGGACCGCACGCCGAGGGGCGCCAAAATCATGCCGGCGGCCAACACCATCACCAATACGGTCCACACCGCGACCAGCCAGCGGAACCCTTTCCGGCTGAGGAAGTGGTAGCGCACCTGTTTGCGGATGTCCGCCGGATGAAACTGAATTTCATACATGCACTGATACCAATGATGACTCTCCGCGCCACTGGCGAATGTGTCCGTGCTCACGGACGCCGGGCGCGGCAGAGTCTCTGATCAGCGTATCACGGTGAGATCGACGTCTATTCCCAAAAAAGCTGCCAAGCAGGGTGAACTTACTGAAAGGCATGCCGTTACGATGTTTGATGGTCGAGGGTTCTACGACTTCATACGGAACGCAGCGCTGCAACCGGATCCTGGCGCGAGGTCTTCCAGGCCGGCCATATTGACGCGACAAAGACCAATAGGAGGCAAACGCCCACCACTGCTGCGAGGTGGAGGGGGCTTGGGATGAGTGGGATCGAGTCCACCATGTAGATGCGGGCGAGACCGGGTGGAAAGCGGATGGCGCGTGTAGCGGTCATGACCCAGCTCGCGATACAGCCGAAGGCGACTCCGGCCACCACCCCCGAGCCTCCGAGCAGCATCCCGGAGATTACGAGCACCCGGCGGATCCGGGCGGGAGTTGCGCCCAAAGCCTGAAGCATTCCCGCGGAGCGCTGCTTGTCGATGGCGAGAACCACGAGCGCCGAGCTCACCTGGAACGAGGACACGGCCACCACCAGGCTCAGTACGACGAAGAGCGACAGGGTCTGCCAGCGGATAGCGGCGAACATGGCGCTGTTCATCTCCCGCCAATCGGTGAAGAACAGGCGAGGATCGAGATCTGCGAGGTTTTCCCGCGCGCGATCCACAGCCATCGGATCCGCGAGCTCTATCTCGATGCCGGCCACGCCGAGCTCGGGGAGCACGCGAAGAGTTTCAGACAGGGGGACGGTGATCCAACGCTCGTCGAACTCGGCAAACGCGAGCCGGAATGAACCGATGACCTCCAGCCGCAACGCCGGGAGAATCCAGGACCCCCCCTCCGGTGGGAGGCGGACGGTGGCCGTGTCGCCGGGCGAAATTCCGACCCGCTGCAAGAGCCTTCCGCCAAAGACCGCAACCAGACCCTGATCCGCGGGCCACACATCGAGCCCGGTGTACGATGGGGGATCCGCGACTGCCTTGAGGGTGACTGGGACCGGGTTGGTCGGCTCCGAAGGATCGACTAGGAGACCCGAAAGATAGGTGACCGGGGTCGCCCGCCGCACCCCGCTCACGCCGGCGATACGTTGCGCGAGTGCGGCTGCCTCCTCGGGTTCCAGCGAGCCGAGGGCAAATCCGACCATGTGGGCGTTGCCCCGTTGCAGGGCGGTGGCGATCGCTCGCGAGTAACCGTTCATCAGAGCCAACGTGATGACCAGTGCGGCCACTGCAAGCGCCACCCCGGCAAAGGCCGCCAGCGAGGTGCCGCGGAGCAACACCCCGGTGCGGCGGCGAAGAAAACGCAGCGCGAGCTCGAGCTCCAGGTTCACAAGGGAGAGTCTACTGTACTTCAAACAAGTAGCCGACCCGAAACAAGTTAAGAGTTGAGAGTTATGAGTTGAGAGTTGGGTGGCCTCAACTCTCAATTCTCACCTCATAACTCTCAACTCTTTCTGGCGCGATACGTGACCGAGCGGACCATCCCCGTGACGTCATCCCTGGAGATTCCAGCGGAATCCATGATGGCCAGTACCTCTGCCGGCGCTGCCTTCGTGGTCATTTCCAGGAAGTCCACATCCTTGAGGATTTCGAGGTCGGTGAACCCGACATTGGTGAGCTTCTGGAAGTAGGAGTCCCTCTTTTCGGCGCCGGCTACGCAGCCGACGTAGGCGAGGACGTTGTCGCGAATCGTCTCGGGTAGATCGCCGTCGAGCACAATGTCCGAGATGACGAGACGGCCGCCGGGCCGAAGAACCCGGGCGATCTCGCGGAACACGACGGCTTTGTCGGGCACCAGGTTGATGACACAGTTGCTGGTGACCGCATCGATCGAGGCGTCATCGACGGGAAGCTCCTCGAGACGACCCTCGCGGAATTCGACATTGTCATGTCCGGCCGCATTGGCCCTGGCCTTGGCGAGCATCTCCAGGGTCATATCGACGCCGATCACCCTGCCGGTTGGACCCACCTGTCGTGCTGCGATGAGACCGTCGATGCCGGCGCCGGATCCGAGATCGAGGAAGGCCTCGCCCTCTTCCAATTCGAGGTGCTGGAGCGGTGCTCCACAACCGAGGCCGAGGTTGGCCCCCTCCGGCAGGAGGTCAAGATCGGCGGATGCATACCCGAGATTCGCGGCCACGGTCTCCGCCGTGTCGCCGCAGGCGCCACCGTTGGACCCGCAGCACGACGAGCCGGTGGTGGCGATTCCGGCGTACCGTTCGCGAACGGTACGCACGACGGACTCGGAGTTTGAAGGATCGAGCTTGGATTGGAGGGGTTTGTCACTCATGTTCTTCTCCGTTGGTTGGTGACGGAGAGATCTCCGCCATCAGGTGGTCATATGCGCCCGGGCAGCAGTTCTCGGTGGCCGCGCGGATTGCAATCAGCAACTGGTCGAGCGCTGTGAGGGTGTCTGTCACGGATTCTGTTGGGAGGTGGTTGAGGACCGATCCGGCGAACGCCTCTTCCTGGCGGCGGACCCCATCCGCGGCTGCCCGTCCGGCTGGGCTCAGGATCACTCGCTGGGCGCGCCCGTCGACGGGGTCGGTTTCTCGGGCCACCAGCCCTCGGTCCTCGAGGCGGGCAAGGTTGCGGGTGAGGGTGCTGGGGGTGATGCCCAACCGTTGGCCAAGCTCGCTGAGCCGCAAGCTGCTGTCCTCCAGAGCTTCGAGGGTGGCCGCCTGGGCGACGGTCATGCCGCAACAGCTGATGTCGGCGCGCTCGGCGAGCGAGAACCGGCGCACCAACGCGCGGATGCTCTCCAACAGTCTCGGGGCCTGCTCTGTGACGTCGGTATCCAGATCGTTCATTCAATTCCCAGAAATAGTTGTATATTACAAATAAAATATTGTCAAAGCCCAACGCCGGATTCTGTGCCACGTTCGACTGGTTATTGCAGTTTCACATCTGAACGTTACGTGCCGGCCGGCATGGAATAGAAGTGGGGGAGGTTTTCCACCCATTCCGGACTGCGGATATCTCCCCTGCCCTCATCTTGCACGCGTAAACACAGCGAATTATGGGACTTTCGTGTAGAATGCCCGCTTCATGAAGGAGTGGACCCCCTCGTCGTGGCAGATGAGGCCTGCTGGCCAGCAACCGCGCTACCCGGACAGCGGGGCGTTGGCGGGGGCGGTCGCACAGCTCGCGAGCCTGCCGCCGCTGGTCACCTCCTGGGAGGTGGAGCGGCTCAAGGCGCAGCTTGCCGAGGCGGCGACCGGACAGCGGTTCCTCCTCCAGGGGGGGGCGTGTGCCGAGCGCTTCGACCAGTGTTCGGCCTCGATCATCACGAACAAGCTCAAGATCCTCCTGCAGATGAGCCTCGTGCTGACCCACGGACTCAAACGGCGGATCATCAGGGTCGGACGATTTGCTGGGCAGTATGCCAAGCCTCGCTCTTCGGATACCGAGGAGCGCGATGGCGTCACCCTTCCGAGCTATCGTGGCGAAATCGTCAACGGGCCCGACTTTACGGCCGAGAAGCGAACAGCCGACCCCGAACGGTTGCTGCGTGGATTCGAGCATGCGGCAATGACCCTCAACTTCATCCGTTCGTTGGTGGACGGCGGCTTTGCCGACCTCCACCACCCGGAGTACTGGGACCTCGACTTTGTCGCGCATTCGCCGCGTGCGCAGGAGTATCAGCGGGTGGTGGAGAGCCTCTCCGACTCGCTACAGTTCATGGAAACGCTGGCGGGGATTCAGCCCGGGGAGATCAGCCGGGTTGACTTCTACACCAGCCACGAGGGGCTGCTGTTGCCCTACGAGCAGGCGGTGACGCGCCAGGTGCCACGGCGCGAGGGCTGGTACAACCTCGGTACCCACTTTCCCTGGGTTGGTCTCCGCACGGCGGAGGTGGACGGCGCTCACGTGGACTACTTCCGCGGCATCCGCAACCCAATCGGCGTCAAGATCGGCCCGACGATGACCCCCGAGTGGCTGCTCGAGCTACTGGAGATCCTCGACCCTGAGTCGGAGCCCGGGCGTGTGACGCTGATCCACCGAATGGGGCACGCGAAGGTGGCCGATCGCCTGCCGCCGCTGGTGGAGGCGGTGCAACGCGCCGAACGCACGGTGCTGTGGTGCTGCGATCCGATGCACGGCAACACCGAGACCACCGCCTCCGGCCGCAAAACCCGCCGATTCGAGAACATCCTCTCTGAACTCGAGCAGAGCTTCGAGATCCACGCAGACCTCGGTTCCTACCAGGGCGGCGTCCACTTCGAGCTTTCGGGCGACAACGTGACCGAGTGCATCGGTGGCGCCCGCGGCCTGTCCGAGGTCGATCTCGACCGAGCCTACGAGTCGCGTGTCGACCCGCGCTTGAATTACGAGCAGGCGTTGGAGATGGCGCTGCTCATCGGGCGAAAGGTCGCAAGCATGAATTAGGGATTACGAATTAGGAATTCACATCCCTTGTCCCGAGAGTATTTCGGGGTGGGTGGTCGGTATTCCTCATTTCTAACTCCTCATTCCTAATTCGAAAGGAGCTTGACGCTTCCCGACGAGGTGTCGACCTTGATGTCGATCGCATCTTGGCTGCCGGTCAGGCCGAGGTGATTCTTGGTTGTCGTGCCCGGAAAGTCGCTGTGGATGCCTCCCGAGCTGACGTCCACCGAACCCGCGAGGACGGTGCCAGCGGGGAAGCGCAGGGTGACGCTTCCCGAGCTCGCTTCAGCGCGGACCTTGGCGCCCACCGGGATTGCGTTCCACTGTGCGGTAATGCTGCCTGAGGAGGAGTTGAAGCTGGCGTTGCCGAGCAAACCGGCCAAGTTCGCGCTGCCGGAGGAGGTGTCGACCTTCGCCCTGTGCGCACCACCACGCAACCGCGCAGAACCCGAAGAAGCATCGGCGGTGAATACATCCAGGGGCCGAGCCACGATCGCCTTCACCGAGCCCGAAGAGGTGTCTGAGCGCAGCTCGCGCATCGCTCCATCCACGGTCAGGTTGCCCGAGGACGCGTCGAAGCGGACTACGGCATCTCCGAAATCGCCCGAGATCTGAGCGCTTCCCGACGACGAGTCAATGGTGAGGTTCATCCCCGGAGGCATCTTTACCGTTACGCGGCCCTTGGCGGATACCGACTTCCAGCTGAATGTCTTCTTCCTGGTCGAGCGGATGATCAGTTTGTTCCCCTCCTCGAGGAACTTGGGCTGGAGCTCGTCGAGGGCCTTTTTCGAGCTGTTCCCGCTGCCCTTGACCTCGATGTCCACCGAGACGTCGACCGTGTCTCCCGGTCGGGCTTCGACCTCGACGTCGTGGAATGAGACGTCCACAACCACCGTGGCGCCGGAGCGGGCGTCAAAGCTGTGCTCCTGATGGATCTGGAACTCGGCGCCGGCGCCCATGGCGACGAGTGAAATGACGGCGAAAACGATCAGAACAGGGCGTACACTCATGTCAATGCCTCCGTTTCGTGGGTTGCTGAGGAGAATCATACGGTGTCTCTATCATCGTTCAGTTGAGCCGGAACGAAAAATTTCTCCCATCAGCTACCTCCTGCCTGCCAAGTACAACGAGAAGGCGCTGGATTGGTTCGCTCAGTCACATTCGAGGATTCGCAACATGTTGGTCGAGCCCGAGACGCCGAGCGGCAGCCCGGCCGTGATCACGATCCGGTTGCCGGGAGCATCCAGACCGAAGCGGGTCAGAACCTCCCTCATTTCAGCGCCAATCGCGGAGGTCCCCGATGTGATTTCGGATTCAACCGCGATCACGCCCCACGAGAGGGCCAGCTGACGCGCGACCTTGTCGGACGTGGTCATGCCGAGGATCGGCGCCGAAGGTCGCAGCCGTGCCACCAGACGGGCGGTGGCGCCCGAGGTCGTGGCGGTGAGGATGGCGGCGGCGTCGATCGATTCGGAAAGCTCACATGCGGCGCGGCTGATCGCGCCCGTGAGCTCCGGGACGGAAGGGGAGGCGGAGTCGGCCAGCATCTTCAGGTGGTCGATCTCGGGCTCGGCCTCGAGCGCAACCCGGTCGAGGACCCGGACCGCCTCGGTGGGGAAGTGGCCGATCGCGGTCTCCTCGGACAGCATGACCGCGTCGGTGCCGTCGAGGACCGCGTTGGCGACATCAGAGGCCTCGGCCCGCAAGGGTCGGGGGCTGTCGACCATCGAGCGCAGCATCTGGGTCGCGGTGATGACCGGCAGACCGGCGCGGCGCGAGGCTGCAATGATCCGTTTCTGAATCATGGGCACTTGTTCCGGCGGCATCTCGACGCCGAGATCGCCCCGCGCGACCATCACACCGTCGACCGCCTCGATGATCGAATCGAGGCGCTGAACCGCCTGCGGTTTCTCGATCTTGGCGATCAGCAGGGGGGGGTGCTCGAGACCCGTGAAGCGATCCCGTACCGGCGCCAGATCGTCTTCGTGACGCACGAACGAAAGGGCGACGAAGTCCACACCCTCTTCAAGACCGACCTCGAGATCGGAACGGTCCTTGTCGGTGAAGGCCGGGACCCGTAGATTCGCCTGCGGGAGGTTGACCCCCTTGCGGGAGGTGACGACGCCTCCGATGACGACGTTGCAGAGCAGGTGGTCGTCGGCAACCTCGCGCACCTCGAGCTCGACTAGCCCGTCTGCGAGGAGGATTCTCTCGCCGACGCCGACATCTTCGAGGAGATGCTCATAGCTGACCGGGAGCGCCCCTTCCACAGCCCGGCCGTCGACCCCGAGGGATATCGTGGAACCGACCCGAAGCTCGATTCCGATTTCAGGCAGCTCGCCGAGACGGATCTTGGGGCCGCCGAGATCCTGGAGGATGCCGACCTCGCGGCCCGCTTGGCGCGCGACGTCGCGGATTCGGCGGATGGTCTGGCGGTGGGTCTCGCGGTCGCCATGCGAGAAGTTGAGCCGGATCACGTCCATTCCGGCATCGAGAAGCGAGGCGATCCCAGCGGCCGAGTCAGTCGCCGGCCCGAGGGTACAAACAATCTTGGTCTTCCGCCGTCTCATGAAACCTCCGCGCCATCCTACCCTTTCCCGTCTCAGTCTCCGTCTCCATGCCCGCCCGCCCGCCGTCCGCGGGCCGGAACCCGCAGCCAGGGTCGCTCACCGGCACGCCCCCTCGAGCGCAAGCGCTCGTCGGTCGTACCAGTGAGCGCCCTCGCGCGCCTAACGGCGCGCTGGCGGGCTGCATTCAAGCAAGCCCGCACCCCCCCTCCCTATTTGACATCGCGCCGATTCCGGGCCTCTGGTACAGCCCGCGATACGCGGCCGTCTGGAGCGCGAGATCGTGCGTTCTAGCGAGGATCTTCCGGCTTGAAGATCCCGATGCTCCGAAACGGCATTGCCCGTGAGTGCCCCCTCTGACGATATTTGGGCCAGAGTCATCCGCTCGCAGGAAATGTGGTGATCCCAAAGTCGTCAGAGACGGCACGTCCGGTCAGCATTGGTGACACCGCCACGCCGACTGTGGCTTCCCGGTTCAGGATGGAGGCTTGGGGACGTCAAATCCGAAATCCGAAATTTGTAGTCTTTCAGGGAAGCGCCACAGCCGGCACCGGGGCAGGCCTCGTGGCGGTGGCCGAAGCTTCTCCCAACACCTCGAGCAGCCGGTCGGGGTGGTTGGTGAAGATGGCGTTGATTTCCTTCTTGACCCACCGCTTCATCCGTTTCGGCTTGTCGACGGTGTAAACGCCGACGGGAATCCCTTGCTTGCGACAGCTTCGGAGCATTTTGGCCTTGAGGCGGGAACCGCGAATGTTAAATGCCGAGGCGCCGAGACTGTGGACGATTTCCACCGGGCCCTTACCGCGTTGGAGCTCAGGGTTGTACAGCACCGCGGTTCGGATCTCGGGCGCCAGCGCGTGCATCTGCTCGAGAGCGGTGGGCGAGAACGACGAAACGATCACCTGATCGACCATACCGCGCTCGCGGATCGCCGTCGCCACCCAGCCGCTGATTCCCCTGTCGACAGCCTCGGTCTTGATCTCGACGTTGAGCAGAATCCGCCCGTTGGTCGTGTCGAGGACCTCGCCCAGGGTTGGAACCTTCTCGCCCGCGAACCGAGGCGCGAACCACGAACCGGCGTCGAGGCTGCGGACATCGTCGAAGCTGCGATCGGCCACCTTGCCGCTGCCGTTGGTGGTGCGGTCCAGGGTTTCATCGTGGATGACCACGACCCGTTCGTCGGCGGTCAGGGTGACATCGATCTCGGCCATGTCGGCGCCGATCGCGATGGCCTCACGGATCGCCGCCACCGTGTTCTCGGGCGCGCTACCCGAGAATCCCCGATGGGCAATCACCCACGTGCGTCCGCTCGGAGCGAGGAACGCGTCGATGGTCACCGGGCGATCCCCGGCAACGGCGACGCCGTAGAGGAGGAGAACGAGGGCTGCGGTCAAGGATGCGATGCGTTTCATGGACGCATTGTACGGCGTGCCCGGCCGGCATCGTCGTTGCGGCGCCGGGGGAGGGAGGGCGGGAATTAAGAATTAAGAATTGAGAATTGAGAACTCAACCCGTGCCTTCCGGCTCCGGAGGAGTTATCTTTATGACAGGTTTCCACAGGGAGGTGCCCCATGCCGAGATTCGTGCTGATGACCCGTCTCGCCCCGGAGAGTCTTCATGACGCGGAGGTGCGCCGCGCGATGGGAAGGGCGTGGTTGAAGAAGGTCCAGACGGCCTGCCCCGAGGTCGAGTGGATCGCCCACTACGCCATCCTCGGGCCCTACGATTTCATGGACATCTACGACGCGCCGGCCATCGAGACCGCGCACAAGGTGTCGTTGATCTCGCGCTCGGAAGGGGCGGTGTCGGCCGAGAGCTGGCAGGCCATGCCGTACGACGACTTTTTGAATCTCTTAGAAGAAGTCGAACCCTGACGGGAGTTCAGAGTTTAGAGTTATGAGTTATGAGTTACGGATACGGACAACTCTCAACTTTTACCTCTCAACTCTAAACTACTCTTCAAACGGCAGCGGCTGATCGTCGGCATCTTTCGGCGGTGCGCCGTTGCCGTTGTTGCCGCTGTTGCCGCCGTCGCCCTCGATCCTGATCCTCTTCATCTTCGCCACCGGCTTCGGGGCGACGCGGCGGCCGCGGGCGGTCACACCGATGAACTCGAGTATCGACAGATCGAATTCGGCTTCATGCACCCGCTGCCGTTTCATCGCTACGAAATCAACGTGGATGACGTCGTTGCAGTTCCCGGCGATGAGATGGTCGATGCGCCCGGTCCTCCCCTTGATGAGCTCGTACTCACGGTCGCGGATGAACGCCTTGATGTGCACCTTCTTGGCCCACGCGATCTTGGCGGCATCTCGGTAGACCACGGTGAAGGCGGCGCCCTCCTCCTGGTCGAAAATCTCGGCGTGGATGACCTTCTCGGGTATCAGGATCTTGTCCTCGGGGGCGATGATGCGAAACGTCCCGTCCCGGCTGAAGAGAAGGATACGGTCATACTCGCTGACAGTGAGCTGGAACCTCGAGCCCTTGACCTCCGAGCCGAAGAAGCCGGTTTCTGGGTCGTACGCGAGCTTGATGTTCTGTCGTGCCACCGCGCGCACGTCGACCGCCTCGAAGGCGGCAATCTTGGATCGGCGCGGGTAGCGGTCGCCGTACTTCGCGATCAGGTCCTCCAGGTACTTGATGGTGGTCGGCGTCAGCTTGCGCAGCTTGCCGCGGATCCTTCGCATGGACTTGACCGTGGTTTCGAAATCCTTCCGATTCTTCTCGATGTCGTACTGCGAGATGCGTCGAATGGGGATCTTGAGGAGCGACTCGACGTCATCGTCGGTGACCTCGCGATCGAGGTCCTTGACGAATGGCGCCAAACCCTCGCGCACCTCGTTCACGACCTGCTCGGCGGTCGTCGCCTCCTCGATCCGCTTGTAGATCCGGTTCTCGATGAAGATGCGCTCGAGATCGAGCCAGTGCTTGCGATCCGCAAGCTGATCGAGCTCGTGCTGGAGCTCGGCCTTGATCAGCCCCCGGAGCTGGTCGGTGAGGTAACACAGGACCTCGCTGATCCCCATCTCCACCGGCCGGCGATCCTTGATCATCACCAGATTGGACGACAGCGAAACCTCACAGTCGGTGTGGGCATAGAGCTGAGGGATGACCTCGTCGGCATAGACGCCGCGCGGCAGGCCGATCTCGATCTCCACCTGATCGGTGGTGAAATCGTTGATCGCGGCGATCTTGACCTTCGACTTCTGAGCCGCCGACTCGATGGAGGCGATGAGGCTCTCGGTGGTGGTGCCATAGGCGATCTCGCGGACGACGATCGTCTTGTCGTCGCGCTTTTCGAGCCGCGCCCGGACCCTGATTTTCCCGAGCCCGTCGTCATAGCCGCTGACATCGACGATGCCGCCGGTCGGAAAATCCGGGAAGATCTCGAACGGTTCGTTCTTGAGGATGTTGATTTGTGCCTCGAGGAGCTCGGGTAGATTGTGGGGCAGGATGCGGGTCGCCATCCCGACCGCAATGCCCTCGGTGCCGAGCATGAGTAGCACTGGTAGCTTGGCGGGCAGCGCCACCGGCTCCTCGTTGCGCCCGTCATAGCTCGGACGAAACTCGGTCAGCGCCTTGCGAAAGAGGGTTTCCTTGGCGAGATCGGTGAGCCGGCACTCGATGTAGCGCGGCGCTGCGGGAGCATGGCCGGTGACCGGGTTTCCGAAGTTGCCCTGGCGTTCGATGAAGTAGTCCTTGTTGGCCAGGACCACCAGCGCGTCGCCGATCGAGGCATCACCGTGGGGGTGGAGCTTCATGGTGTCGCCGATGACGTTGGCCACCTTGTGAAACTTGCCATCCTCCATCTTCGACAGGGTGGCGAGGATGCGCCGCTGCACCGGCTTCAAGCCGTCGCGGATATCCGGTATCGCCCGGTCCACGATGACGTAGCTTGCATACTCGATGAAATTCTGCCCCATGACGGGCTCGACTCGGGTCATGTGTTGCTGTTCTCCGTTGTCGCCATTGAACGACAGATTTCGGATTTCGGATTTCGGATTTCGGATTTTCCACCCGACATCGTTCCCCGTTCGATGCCCATGAGTGAAAACTCAAAACTCATAACTCAAAACTCAACCTGGATTATGCGATATCCGAAATCAGATTTTCGATGATGTACTCCTTGCGCGCGGGCGTGTTCTTGCCCATGAAGAAGTCGAGAGCCCGCTTGACGTCACCCATTGATCCGGGAGTGATCCGCATCATGTGCTCGTCATCGACGATGAACTGTTTGAACTCCTTGGGCGAAATCTCACCGAGGCCCTTGAAGCGGGTCACCTCGTTGTTGCGGAGTCGCTCCCCTGCCGCATCACGCTCGGCCTCCGAGTAGCAGTAGACCGTTTCGGACTTGTTACGGACCCGGAAGATCGGTGTCTCGAGGATGTAGATGTGACCCGTCACGACGAGCTCCTCGAAGAACCGGAGAAAGTAGGTGAGGAGGAGGTTGCGGATGTGCATCCCGTCGACGTCAGCGTCGGTGGCGATGACCACTTTGTTGTAGCGCAGGCCTTCGAGGCCATCCTCAACGCCGATGGCGCGCATGATGTTGTAGAGCTCCTCGTTCTTGTACACCGCCTCGCGACCGAGACCATAGGTATTCAGCGGCTTGCCCTTGAGCGAGTAGATTGCCTGGGTCTGCACGTCCCGCGCCTGGATCATGGCGCCACCGGCCGAGTCACCCTCGGTGAGGAAAATCGTCGATTCCTCGCGCCGCTTGCCCTTGGCGTCCGAGAGGTGGACCTTGCAGTCGATGAGCTTCGGGATCCGGATCGCCACCTTCTTGGCACGTTCGCGCGCCTCCTTCTTGATCGCCGACAGCTCCTTGCGCACCCGCTGGTTGTTCTTGACCTTCTCCAGCAGCTTGTCCGCTTCTTGGCGGTTCTTGTGCAGCCACAGCACCACCTGCTCCTTGACCGAGTTGACGATCCACGAACGGATCTCGGTGGAGCCGAGCTTGTTCTTGGTCTGCGACTCGAAGACCGGGTCCTGCACCTTGACCGCGATCGCGCCGACCAGCCCGTCGCGTACGTCCTCGCCGGCGAAGCCGTTCTTGGCGAACTCGTTGACTCCCTTGAGCACTCCCTCGCGGAAGGCGCTCTGGTGGGTGCCGCCGTCGTTGGTGTACTGGCCGTTGACAAAGCTGAAGTAGGTCTCGCCATAGGCATGGGTGTGGCTGAAGGCGAATTCGAGCCGGTCGAGCTTGCAGTGGAATGCGTCATAGACCGTCGGCTCGCCGCCGAGTTCGTAGGCGAGGAGGTCGGCGAGACCGTTCTTTGAGACAAATTTCTGACCGTTGTAGTCAAGGGTCAAACCGCTGTTGAGGAAGGCGTAGTAACGCAGTCGATGTTCGAGGTACTCCTCGCGCCACTCGTAGTCGTCGAAGATCTCAGGATCGGGGATGAAGCGGACCAGGGTGCCGTCGCGTTCCTTGGTCTCCTTGCCGCCCTTCTCCTGGATCTTCCTCCCCTGGCTAAAAAGACCGCGCTTGAATTTTCCGTCGCGGTAGCTGACGACCTCGAACTCCGACGACAGGGCGTTAACCGCCTTGTTGCCGACCCCGTTGAGGCCGACCGAAAACTGGAAGACATCGTCGTTGTACTTGCCGCCGGTGTTGATCTTCGACACGCACTCGATGACCTTGCCGAGAGGAATGCCGCGGCCGTAGTCGCGCACCGCCATCTCCGAGCCGCGGCGTTTGATGACGATACGTTTGCCGTGGCCCATGATGAACTCGTCGACGCAGTTGTCGATCACCTCCTTGAGCATCACGTAGATGCCGTCGGCGGAGTTCGAGCCGTCGCCGATACGGCCGATGTACATGCCGGTGCGGAGCCTGATGTGTTCGAGGGCATCCAGGGTCTGGATGGTATTCTCGTCGTACACGATCTTTTTCGTTGTTGCCATATCGCCTCAGTTACACCCCTCTCCGAGGCCCAGAGTAGCACTGCAGGTAACAATATGGTCCGGAACGGTCAAATATGAGAATGCACGCCCATCTCTGCGCGTTGCCAAATATGGTGCGCCGACAAATGCCATCATGATCCGCCACCAGATCGGAGGGGCCGTGCCGCCCACCAGAGATAGAGGAGTCATCCTTCAGTTGTTCATCGCAGGCCTCGCGGTCCTGGCGGCGGCCGCGCCGGCGGCGGCGAAATCGGGGAAGGTCAAGCCCCGCGACAGCGCGATTCTCTTCACATCGAATCTCGACCAGGCCCTCGAGATGGCGAAGGCCGAGGACAAACCCGTATACCTCGCCTTCGGCGCCGTGTGGTGCCCGGTCTGTCGACACTTGGAGGAAGTGACTCTGCTCGAGCCGGAGATGCAGGCCCTCGCGGATGACTACATCTGGGTATTCATCGATATTGACCGCAAGGTGAGCCTGGCCCAGGAGTGGGGCGTAGAGGCGACCCCGACCATCTTCCTCCTCGATTCGGATGGGAACTCGCGCCGCAAGATCGTCGGCGGCGCCTCCGCCGGAGAGCTGTCCGGGTTGCTGCGCCGTTTCCTCGCCGATCTCGGCGCCGAGCAAGCAACCGGTGAGGGTGCCAAGGCGGAGATCTTCCAGCACACCGCGCTCACCGTCAAGCCGAACGGTTTCCGCGGCAAGTCGATCTGCTTTTCGAATGTCGGCTACGGCCCAATGGCTGTTCGCAGCCAGTCGCCCTTCCAGTCACTGCGCCTGGGGATCCTGCCACGGACGCCCTCAACCCTGGCGAAGGGCCAGCAGCAGCTGCGATTGGGCGCGACCTGGTCCAATGTCTGGGCCAACGACGACGGCAGCTTCGACCCTGCAAATTCTGAGATCGGGCCGTACCTGCTCGACTACGAAAGTCTCGACGCCAACCTCGCCTACGCGTACGGGCTCAGCGACACCTTCGAGCTCGAGGTCGAGTACGAGCAGCGGTGGCGATTCGGCGGCGTGATGGATAGTTTCATTGAGGGCTTTCACGACCTTTTCGGTCTCGGCCAGTCCGGTCGTGACCAGTGGCCGCAAGACCAGTGCATGATCGTCATCGATCCGGGCGACGGCAGCCCGCCGCTGATTCTCGACGACGGGTCGTGTGGCACCTTCGCCCGCAGCATTTTGCTCACGCTGCAGAACAACGTGACCTGTGGCACCGACAAGCTTCCGGCTCTGTCATGGTCGGTGACCGGACGCTATGCGGCCGGAAATCCCTCCGAGGTCGAGGACGGAGACTGGGACGTGGCGCTGTCGGTGGCGGCCTCGCACCGCTTCGGCAAGTTCTACGTCTACCTGACCCTCGGATACGCCTGGTACTCGAGCGATTCGGTCTACGGCATCGAGCTCGAAAACACCCAGGCCACCGTTCTCGCGGCCGGCGAGTGGCGCTTCAATCCGCGGATGTCATTCGTGCTCCAATATCTCGGCAGCGAAGGCGTGGCGAAGGACCTGGGGCCGTTTTCCGACCTTTCCAACGAGGTGATGATCGGTTGGAAGTGGGAGCTTCGTCAGGCTGGAGTCCTCGAGATCGGGCTGCTCGAAAACATCGTCTCCTTCGACAACAGCCCCGATTTCGGGGTCCACGCCGCGTTTACGCAGAGGTTTTAGAAGATACAAGATTCAACATACACGATGCGTGCATCCGGCTGCTATTCGGGCTCCGTGTTCGCATCCGAGACGAGCAGCACCTTACTCTTCGGTAGAGCGAACTCGATCCCATGCTCGCGGAAGGCGCGGTCGATCGTCATCTGAACCTCGTCCTTGGTCTTAAGGCCCAGCCCGAAGTCGACCACGAATCGGAGCTCGAAGTTGATGGCGTCGTCTCCAAAACTGAGCAGCAGAACGTGCGGAGCCGGATCGTCGAGGACCGACGGATTCTGTTCGGCGGCCTCCACCAGGATCTCCTTGACCAGTTCGAGATCTGTCCCATAGGCGATCCTCACCGGAATCTCGATCCGCCGTTTGGAGTCCGACAAGGTCCAGTTGACCAGCTTGGTGGTGATGAACTCCTTGTTGGGCACGATCATCTCGCTGCGATCCCACAGGGTGATGGTCGTGGCGCGGATCTGGATGCGGCTCACCGTGCCCATGAGGGTGCCGACGGTGACCACGTCGCCGACCCGAATCGGCCGCTCCACCAGTAGGATCAAACCGGAGACGAAATTGGCGACGATTTCCTGGAGTCCGAAACCGAGCCCGAAGGTCAGGGCGGCGGCGAGCCACTGGACCTTTCCCCACGTCACCCCGAGCAGACCGAAGACCACGATCGTGCCGATGATCGTGATCGAGTAGCGGATCAGCGCCGACAAGGCGAAGCGCGCACCGCCGTCGAGCGTGGTCCGGCGTCTCAGCACGATCTCGATGGCGCCCGGGAGGTTCTTCACCAACACCACAGTGATCAGGCCCGCAAGCATGGCTTCGAGGAGCAGCCACAGCGTCAGCGGCGGCGACTCCGGCGTCTGGGAGCCGCTGGGGGCCGAATCGGCGGCCCCCGTGCCCGGGATCTGGGGGACTGGGGGAGCGGCGCCGGTCTCCGATTTCGCTTCCGCAGCCGAGGGCGTTCCAGCGGTCACGGAGACTGTTCCGAGAACGGCGGCGGTGTCGTCGACGGGTTCCAGCAGCTCGACTCGCGGCAGGATCTGGACCCGTTTCAAGATCTGGAGCATGGGGAGAGCGTCGGACCAGATGGCCCAGAGGCCGATCGCAAGGACGGCAACCATGGCGAATCGAAGAAGATGCCGCACCTGTTTTTCGGCCGCCTCGAACTCCCTTTGCCGCTGCTCTTCGTCGATTTCCTCTCCTGATGCTAGCAACGTCCGGTTTCGATTCACGATCCGCCAGCGGTGGATCAGCCCGCCGCCGACCATGACGACGAGTGCCAGGAGCAAGGTGCGCAGCATCTGGTAGGCGAGCAGCAAACCGGTCACGTAGAAACCGAATGCCGCGAGCAGGGCCGGTACGACGGTGGCGATGATGACCATTGGGTAGGCGCCCAGAAATGCGGTGGGAAATGCGTACCCGGCAAAACGCTTCGGCCACGGCACCCGAACGTCCTGATCGGATGTTTTGGCCTTCTTTTCCGGTCGCAGCATGGTCAAGATCGACAGACCGAAGACCAACAGTGCGGCAATGAAAGCGACCCGACCCAACGAGTTGTTGTAGAGCTGGAGATTGTCGGGGCTGTTCATCCGGATTCCGGCAAAGGCGAGGTGGAGCGCGACATAGAGCAGCGGCAGACCGGCCGCTTCGGTCAGCAGGAGACCACGATAAAGCGGTCGTGTGGCCTTGGCCGGCCAGCCGAAGTGCGCCTCGGCCAGCCCGTTGGGCGCGAAGATCTGGCGGATCAGCTCGAACAAGGCTGCGACGACGGCGAGCTTGAACATCGCGGCCACCGAGGAGAACAGATAGGTAGAGTCGCCGATTTTTTCCAGGAAGGCGCCCGCGATATAGAGCGCAACGGGGAGGGGCGCAGCCAGCAGACATGTATGCACCAGGGCCTCAATGGTGAACCTCAGGTTGTCCCGCTCCGGGTCGGAGATGCGCTCGCCGATATCGCACAGACGGCGCCGCATGGGTTGTCGCAAAAGCACGATGAGAACCAGCAGGAGGGCAGCAAGGAGCGCGTCACCGCGGTAGTTGAAACCGACGACCGAGGCGGATCGCAGATTCTCGAAAGATGTCAGCCAACCCGCGGCCTCGGCCATGTCGCTGGGCCGGGGGATGAGAGGTTTGGGAACGCTCCGCGACCACAGAACATGGGCGTAGAGGAAGCGCTCGACATCCTGGAGCTGGTTGAGAAAATTTCTCGATACCGCCCGGTACTCGGCGAGCTGGTTCGAGTACCGATCTCCGCGCTGAATCAGTCTGTCGAGCAGCTCCTGCCGGACCGCCAGGAGATGACGGACGTCTTGCACCGTCTCCAGGTCCAGATCATCACCGTATGTGGTGTCGAGCTCGAGGATGATCTCTCTCGTCAGATCGTGCGCCCCGGACCGCTGCTGCTCATATGTGATGAGTTGGTGCTCGACCTCGGGGATCTCCTCGTCGAGGTGTCGGATCGTGTTGGCGATGGTCCCCGGCTCGGGGAAGTCTCTGGGGATGTCCGGCCACCAGCGTGTGATGCTGCCCCGATGGCCGTAGGCTTCGAACTTACGGCGGGTCAGCTCGGTGATGCGGTTGAGCTCGGCCTGGTGTCGGCGCGTGGCATCGAGGGCTTTCACCGTTCGCTCGGAGTGGGACACGACGCCGTCCGGCGCCCACAGCGTCTCCGCCAGCTCCTCGGTCTCGGTCGCGAGCGGGGCCAACTCGGGCAACTCTTCAGCGAGCTGACGGGCCTGCTCTCGAATCCGTTTGAGCGAATCCCGTGCTTCCTCGACGCGCAGCTCGTGGGTTGTCTCCTCGAGCAGACTCACCAGCTCTTCGTTGGAGGAGACCCGCCGTTGCGCGAGGTCGGTCTCCAACGGAATCAGGGCGGTGCGGTCGGCGAGCAGGGCGAGCTTCGCCCTCAGCATTTCGATCTCGCTGAGCGCGGCATCCCGCCGCGCGAGCACGCTCATGCGTGCAGCCGCCTTGAGGTCCGTTCGCGCGGTGCTCTCGGTTTGTTTGCGCAGCTCGGCGTTGAGCAACTCGAGCTCCAGGTCGAGCTCGCCGAGACGTTGCGAAATGTCGTTCCGGGATGTTGCCCGATCTTCCGCGAGAAGCTCCTGATTCCGAAGAACCGACCGGTTGGCGGCGAGCCGGGCACGTTCACGCGTCAACGCATCCTCGGCCTGCGCGACAGTTGGATTCGCAGGGAGTGAGAGCTGAGCCCGGCGTTCGGGTTTCTCGAGCTCAGCCCGGAGATTCCCCACAATATGGTCGATGCCGGATCGTTCGCGTTCGAAAGCAACGGCCGCAGCCCGGTTGTCAGTGGCGCTCTCCAGTGAGGTGATGGCGTTATCACAGAGTTCGAGGATCTGCGTGCGGAGATCATCTCCCAGGACGATGTTCTTCTCGGTCTCAGCCCGGAGCTGGCGGACCTGCGAGAGGCTGACGCTGTTTTCTTGTCCTGCCGCGGTCGTCGCAGATACCGGCAGCGCCGGCAGCAATAGCAACATTGCGAACATGATCCTCGACCGAATCAACTCCATGACGTGCTCCCAGCTCGGACGTTATGTGCAGGATACCATCCGGCATCCATTACGCCCCTACCAGGCGTGACCCACCTGGATGTACATGTAGGCCTTCTCGGGCCCCCAGGCGACATCGATGCCGACCCAGAGGTCGTCTTGCGGCCGGAAAAGGTAGCGTCCTCCGACGCCGCCGGCGACGATGCCGCTTTCGTCCTCGTACCGGAGGAGGTCTCCCGTGGTCGAGCCGGTCCCGATAAACCCGACCACCGCCCACCGGGTGAAGATATTCCACCGCAGCTCGGTCGCGACAACGCCGACGAACTCGTTCTGGTAACGCAGCGCCGGAACCCCCCGAAGAGTGATCCACGGATAACCCCAGAGCGGTGGCTCGCCGCTCACCCCATCGAGGTCGAGCCGCAGCCCGAGCACGAACTTTTCACTGAACTGGTGGAAGGAGAGCAGTCGGAGGTGGGTTTTCCAGTAGTTGAAGTCGCCGGCCAGCGCCTCGTCATACCTCCATACCGCCAGCTCGAACAGCTGCCCACGATCCGGCGTCATGGTGTTGTCCCGGGTATCCCAGACCGCCTGCGCTGCAACGCCGCTGTCGGCGAATCGGCCCTCGCCCAGATTGGCCGGCGCCTCGTCGTCCAGGGCGAACCGCCCCTCCATCTTGACGTAGGAGAGCATTCCTCCGAGCATGAAGTCGCTCTCGCCGAGCCGGAACCTGATGTCCTGGTAGAGAACACCGCCCTCGAGGGTGAAGTTGAACGGGATGTTCGCGAAATAAAATGTGGATTCGATATTGGCATACGCCAGGGCGCCCTTGTAGCGAATCCGGTCATCCCGCCACGACGCCGAGTGTCCGACTCCGACCCCCCAGGTGCCCTTTTCGGTGTAGGCGGCGGCGATCCCCGTGATGGTCGGAGGCCGCTTCTGACCGTCCTCGGTGACCTGGGTCGGAGGAGTTCCGGTGGTCAGTGCCGGCGAGATGGAAACGGGCTCGGGTCCGGCCTCCTTCTTGCGCGGGTGGAAGTACCCCACCGCGGCCCCGAGGCCGTAGCCAATGGCCGGCTCGGTGATTAAGATCGGTATCGGAATGATGCCGGCGCCCCCAGCTTCCTTCTTTTTCTCCTCCTCCTTCGTGCTCTCTTTCGTCGAGTCCTTTCCGACCTCAGCAGATGTCTTGGAAGAATCCGTCTCCTGGGCGGAGAGCGTGGACGTCGGAACCACAACCACGAGGCCGAAGGCGATAAGGGCCGCTGTGGCCGTTCGGAGTGCCTTGTGTCCACCCCGAAGCGAGAAAACACCGCTGGGTGCGGTGCATCGCCGGCCGCAGCAGAAAGCTGGTGAGAAGTGCGGGTTAACCATCCTCGTGCATCCAGCATCCAGCATCCAGAATCTGGCCTACCACCCCCGTGCCGGGCGCCACTCGTCGACCACGTTGAACCCTCGCAGGACGTGGTAGCTGGCGAAGCAGGCGGCGGCGAGACACGAGTGATTGGGGACGATGCGGATGAGCGTGCCGGGGCGGAGGGCCTCGACCCCGGGGCCCGAGATGGCGCCGTGTTCCTGGGTCAGGGCTGCGACTCGGAGACCGGGTAGCGGGTGCTGGTCTTCCAGCGCCACGAGCACGCCGAAGCCGCACTCGGCATCGACATGGGTCGGTCCGGGATCCTTGCTGAGGGCGAGGGCGCCCGCATCGACCACGGCGCGGCCGAGCTCCGGGTGGACGCTCAATACCGTGGTCAGGACCGAGAAGGCGATCTCGTCGATCTCGCAGCTGCCGATCGCGGCCTGGAAGACGTCGAAGAAGACGTAGTTGCCGGGACGGACCTCGGTGACGCCGGTGAGGTCGTCGACCGCCCGCATGGTGGGAGTGGCGCCGACGCTGACCTCTCGAAACTCCAGCCCCTGATCTCTCAACTCGGCCGCGAGGGTGGCCATGACGTTGCGTTCCTCGCAGGCGATGTCGTAGGCGTCGGAGCGGTTGCGCGCCCGGTACGCGTGGCCGGCATGGGTGAGCAGGCCGCGAAAGTCGATGACGTCCGATTCGGCGAGACGCCTCGCCATGAAATGGGTGGCCTCGGACTCGGGATCAACGCCGGTCCTGCCGCCGCCGCAGTCGACCTCGAGAAAAACCGGAAGGATAGTGCTCCGGGATGCCGCCGTCTCCTCGATAGCGCGAATGGTGTCGGGGTGGTCGACGAGGAGGTTGAGGGCTTCGATCTCGGCGTTGAGGTCGGCGGCCTCGGCGATCTTCCGCGGCGCGATCGGGACCGCATACGTGATGTCGGTGAATCCGCCGATGGAAAAGGCTCGGGCCTCGGCGAGAGTGGAGACCGTGATGCCTCCGAAGGCGTCGGCGGTCTGGATGCGAGCGGCCTCGACGCACTTGTGGGTCTTGACGTGGGGCCGGAGACGAACGCCGAGGCGCCGCGCCTTCTCCGCCATCCGCCGCGCGTTGGCTTCGAGGCGATCGAGATCGACCAACGCGCACGGCGTCGAAAGATCGTCGAGGTACATGCGAGGAGAGTATCAAGGAAACCCGTGCCCGTCTCGGTACCCGAGCCGAATCCAGTGATCAGTAATCAGTGATCAGGCCATGAGATGCGACTGATGACTGATCACTCGATCACTGATCACTCGCCCAACTCGGATACGAAGACGGGAGGCGTCGGAAGAGCTTAGAGTATGTACCGCCGCCGCAGCTCGCGGCGCATGAGCTTGTTTGAGGCCGTGCGGGGGAGGGCGTCGACGACCACGAGGTTGTGGATCTTGAAGAGCGGGTTGAGCTGGGAGGCCAGGTTCTTTCCGAGCTCGCGTTGCAGCTCATCGACGTCGGTCTTTTCGCTCAGCACTGCGAAGACCACCAATTGCTCGGCCCCCTCGCCCTCGGGCTGGACCGCCACCGCGGCCGACTCGAAGACCGCCGGGTGGTGCTCGATGACCCGCTCGAGCTCGAGCGACGAGACCTTGATGCCGCCGAGGTTCATGGTGTCGTCGGCGCGGCCCTGGGCCCGGAAGTAGCCGCCGGGTAGACGCTCGACCTGGTCGCCGTGGCGGCGCAGCAACCGGCCGTCGGGACCGGCCGGGCAGCCGGCGTAATAAACGGCGTCGTGATCGCGGTTGAGGAGCTCCTGCGACAGGCCGATCGACGGCGGCACCAGGAAGAGCTCGCCCTCCTCGTGGTCGGCCGCCGGGAGGCCCTTATCGTCCAGCACCACCACGTCGAGCCCCAGCGCCGGGGTCGAGAAGGTGGCGGGCGAGGCCGGCTGAACGACGGTGCCGGTGAGGTGGCCGCCGCCGATCTCGGTGCCGCCGCAGTACTCGACGACCGGCGCCCGGTAGCCGGCGCGGCTCATCAGCCACAGATAGTCGCGGCGGTTGGACGGCTCGCCGGTGGACGAAAAGGTACGGATCATCGACCAGTCGATGCCGTCGCAGGCGCCGGAATCCTTCCACGCCCGCACCAGCGACGGCACGACCCCGAGGACGCTGACACCGGCCCGGCGCACGAAATCGGTGAATCCGCGGCCCGAAGGGAGACCCTCATACAAGGCGATGCACGCGCGGTTGATCAGGGTGGCGTAGATCAGCCACGGTCCCATCATCCAG